>Ga0247837_1000576_pt1 | contig 78325 bp, 73 predicted proteins | sample LaCtaG_2_FD_187115 | JGI IMG/M metagenome (GOLD analysis project Ga0247837, IMG submission 187115) | Freshwater microbial communities from meromictic Lake La Cruz, Castile-La Mancha, Spain - LaCruzMarch2015_14.5m | ecosystem: Environmental > Aquatic > Freshwater > Lake | place: Spain: Castile-La... | reverse complement strand
TTGGAAAAATAAAGCATTTCAGAAGAATCGCTACGCGTTATGATAAATGCGCAAATAGTTATCTATCATTTCTTTATTTTGTAGGAACACTGATATGGCTCAGATAATTTGGTTCACAGAACCTAATAACTACGATGCCGTACTAACAAGCAGTCCTGATTACAACTTTCAAGCACAATTTACAGCGCTGTATGTAAAACCAGGTGCAACTAATACGCACTATGCAGCAGAAGCTCTTACGCTACCTGTTGAATCTCCTAATTGGAAAATTCATGATATTAATAAAAAATATCATTTTGGGTTTGATCTGTTTTTTAAAGCTCCAATACACAAAGTCAATTCTGCTCTATTTATAAATTGGGAGCATTTTAAAAGTTGTGATACTGCAGGAGCTGTCACTGACTCTGACAACATGCTTGGCCCGTTTTTTGAAATCGGTCCCGATGCAAGTCCTTATTTCAAAGCAGCCGGTATCGTAAAATTTAATTTTAATGAAATTAATCTTGATTATGGACAAAATATTGATATTGGTGATCATTTAACAACTAATATTTTTGCTGGTATTAGTTTCGTCAAAATCTGCGAAACACTTGATTATACCTATAGCGGAATAGAAACATCACAAGCAGTATCGCGTAATATTTTAACACCAACAAGGTTTAAAGGTGTTGGTCCTCAAGCTGGTATCAGTTTTTTATATGACATTGTCCATGGCCTAGGCATCGCTGGTAAATTATCAGGATCACTGCTGAGTGGAAAATCATATAACCATACTACCTATACATCCAACTCACCTTTTGCAACAACCGATCCAAATATTCAAACGACTACTACAAACTGTTTATCTTTAATGGTACCATCACTCTTTCAAAGGATTGGATTAACATATGGCTACAATTTCCGCGATCACTACGAAATCAGAGCTGAAATAGGCTACCAAGCACAAGTGTACTTTAATGCACTACAAACAGTCGACATGGGTAGCGAAGTTGTAAGCCCACCTGTTTCATCAAGCTCGATTGGTGTGTATGCGCGAACATTCCAGAGAAATATCAGCAACTTTACACTATCAGGTGCTTACTTTACATTTGCTGTAGGGTTTTAAATAAATCAATTTTAAAAAGCATAACCCAAACTTAAACCAAAAGCTAAACCATCAATCTGCACACTACCACTGCTGTACACATTGGCCATATCGGAACAAGTCACTGTTTTTTCATACGAATATTCACCAAAAATATCGAGCAAGAAATGCTCTTTAATTTCTACATAACCGACACGCGCAACATTTTGAAATGTACAAACAACAAAAAGAGATAATAACGTTTTTTGCATAATCATGCATGTATTTTATAATTTATTGTTTAACTTTGTCAAACTCAACAAAATTGATTGATATAGGCTCATACAGTTATCTAAAACCTAAAAAGGGATATAAAACAACTAATTAAAGATACTCTTTCCAAGCTACCTACTATCACAACATCCTTGATTAAAACCAATGAAGCACTACACTATAATGTAGTTAAACTTTAATAAAAGGAAGTTCTTGTGAAGCCATGGAATGTACAATATTGGTTAGAAACAACAACGAAAAACTCTATAGAATATTGGATGAACAAACTAACTCATGAGCAATTAAAGTCAGTAAAAAAAGAAATTGAACTCCTTAAGCTATATGGTAACAGCTTAAAAATGCCGCATAGTAAACCACTAGGAAAAGGAATATTTGAATTACGCGAAAGAAGAAACGGTTTTCGTATATACTATTGTTTTCAACAAGACCAAATAATAGTTTTACTAATCGCTGGAGATAAAGCATCACAAAAAAATGACATCCTCATCGCGCGACAAAGGTTCATACATTTGTCTAAAAATAAATTGTAGTAATAATATAGTAGTAAACATATTTTAGATCAATGCCCACACAAAGAGAGGATGATCCCATGGCTATAAAAAAATCAACTTCAGCTAAACTCAAAAGTTTTGACACATATATAGAAACGCGACTCACTAAAAAAGAAATCACTTTAATTGAAAAACAAGCAAAACTAGAAAAAAAACTATTTGATATGTGGCAAGAAGCTATTACTCAAACAATTGATAGTTACATGAAAAAAAACAATGTTGGTTTTAACGACCTAGTCAAAATACTCAATATTAGCCCGACTCAAATATCAAAAATTCAAAAAGGACAAGCTAATTTAACCCTTGCTACCATGGCACACATTTTTACCACTCTCAATGAAATGCCGCAATTAATTTTCAAAAAAAAATAAAAACTTTTATAACAAAGACATAGTATGAATACAAAACTTTTGCTGCTACTTATCTCTATTCCTGGCGTATTGTCATTACTACCTAAACTCAATACAACCTATGCAACCATCATCGTTCAATCACCTGAGCGTATCATTTCTCATAATAGTTTCTTAATAATTGCGCTATTGCAGTCATCTCTACTTATAATTATTTCAATACTCCTAGGAAGCTGGGCAACTAAAAAAATTAATTGGCAAGATAATGCACTCAATGCTATGGCAGCTAATGATCTCCAAGGATTACAACATGCTATAAAAACTCAAATAATCCCAAGTCTGCTCTATAGTATTCCCGCATCGCTCTGCTTTGTTGCAACACTGTACGCTGTATTGTTTCCCCTGCTCGATCATAATCTAGTTGTACAAATGAATGATTTTTCAACATCTTCGCTGATAATGCGTATTTTTTATGGTGGAATAGTGGAAGAAATTTTATTACGATGGAGCATGCTAAGCATACTAGTACTGCTTGGTCTTACACTGTTTAAACAACGTGTACAGCTTGCATGGTGGACCGCTATTGTTATTTCGTCGTTACTTTTTGGATGTGGTCATCTACCGATGTATTTTGCAACAACAGCAAATCCAACAATTACCACAATATTTTTAATTATCGGCGCTAATAGTTATGCTGGAGTTTTCTTTGGATCAATTTTTAAAAAATTTGGTTTAATTTCAGCAATGATTGCTCATATGTTATTTCATATCACCTGGTTTGCACTATATTCAATCAATTGCTTTTGGTGACACATAAAAAAATCAACTCTTGCTCCGGCTGGGCATAACACCAAACTACGTAAGATCACACCAACTACCGCTCTGTCCGCACTTAGGACACTCTGTTTGTTGTTCCGTATGCAGCCTCAAAAGGAATTGAATAATAGATGCTTTAGAACCTTTACGCATGAGCCATTTTAATTTACCCAAAACCTCGTCATCTGCAGCACCTACAAAAAATCCATAGGTATACAAACAACCGATAGGATAGTTACAAGCCGTACAACTAATAACACTTTCATCTATTTTTTTATGATCAATTACCCAAACCAAAAAACAATTAGTATATAAAAATTCACGCATCCAAACATAATACGTATATGCAGTATTGACTGGTTTTAAGCTATGACTCTCTGGAGCATTCATCTGAGCTGTCATCATAAGACAACAAATCATCATCGTTAAACCAATTTTTTTCATAAGCACTCCTCCTTTGCAGGAATAGCAACAGTTACATCACGCATTGTTCTTACCTGGCTTGTTGTCCATTTTGTAAATATATGGCACGTTGCACATTCAATTTTTTGTTGGTTAACAAATCCAACCATCGCATGAGTTAAACTGTCCACAATGTTTGTCATCATGCTACGAGTTGTTGCAGAATTTTGTATCGATAATTTTTGAGCAGCTGCATGCGTATGCAAATAACTTTTATAAAAACCTAAGGCTTCACCAGCCAAATGACCTACTGTCTCTGATTTAGTTAGTTCATGCGCACAAATGCTACAAATTATTATCATGGTCAATCCTTTAGGTAAAAATTTCAAAGCGGCATAATCTAACAAAAACGAATAATCAATTCAAGTGAGCATTGAGATGAAAAAACGCATTTAACTACACATAAAAAAATCCACCTAAGTTAATAAGTGGATTTTCATTTTACATGATGCTTTAATGCATCATCTTTCAATAAACTATTTCTGCGAAACTTTTTCAGGCACAACATCATTTTCAAGATCGAAACATTTAAGTCTTTCATAGACTTCCGATAGACGCTCCATTGCCTCTTGCTCTTTTTGATCCAAAGGTCTATGTCGCAACTTTAGAAGTTCAAACATGATCTTTGCACATGTTTCTCGTCGAACATCTTTAACAGTTAAGCTTTTTGTTTCGAACTTGTCAGTATCGCCAACTCGATATGTATAACTAAAAGAATGTGGCGGCATTCCTGGTTGATACGAACGAACTTCCTGTGGCCCAGTAAATACATCTGACTTAGTAAAAACATTGACACATGCTGCACTCATTACTAAAACTAACGATAAACATAATTGTTTATACATATCTCACCCAAATGTTTTATTAATTTCAAATTATCAAAGCAACTATAACAAAAAATATGCACAAAACAAAACTTGTTTAACTCAAGTTGCTCATGATTCGTTTTTTCTATGACATTCTTTTTATTGACTGAATCATCTCTTCTAATGCCTGTAAAAAAAGAGAACGTTTCTGTTTGGAGAAGGTGAAATTATAAGTTGGCGCTATTCCTGTTTCACGCAAATAAGCACGCAGTTCACGCATTGCTTTTGCTGCACCAATATTGCTATCATTAAATACTTTGCCTGTTGGGCTGATTGCACGTGCACCTTTTTTCAGGCAGCGATCTGCAAGTAGGATATCAACAGTAACAACAATATCGCCGATAGTTATATGCTCGCAAATCCAATTGTCTGCAGCATCTAGATCAGAACCAACCTGTATTTTATGTACATTTTCATCAACATGCATATTAAGACGACTGTTGCTTACTAAATAAACCTGCAAATTATGTCGCAAGGCTATCCGGAAAATATCTTCTTTGACGGGGCAAGCATCAGCATCTATGTAGATAATTAACATTCATAAACTTTCTAACAAATGGTTTTTAATTTTTAATAGCATTTTACACAAATCTATTTTAGCACTATTTACTATATATTTTTATATACAACACCATAATCACAACACGCTATTACCAACAAAGGAATAACTGTGATAATTGCCAGAAACAACTTAACTCATCACTGACTATCGTATACTCTTCGTTCATACATTGACTATGATGTTTTCGAGATTTACATTGCATTATTTTATTGATTTTAAATGTTGATCGATAAAAAGTTTTGCAAATGTATAGATAGATTGCATTGGATTTGCGCCAACTGAAGTTGGAAAAATACTGCTATCACATACGTACAAATTATTAAATTCTTGTTGCGTAGATTGATCCCAAACTTTAAAATTATGTGATACTACAGCACGATCTGAAGATTTACCGATTTTATTACTACCTTGCATATGCGCAGATGATATTAAGTTTGCATTTTCTATAAATTTTAAATTATTAATAGCCGGCAAAATTTGTTCCACCGACGTTAATGGCACGTATTCATTATCATTAGAAAGCAAAGCTTCGCTACTTGGTAAATAAACTTGATATGCTCCTTGCGCAAAAAGAATCTCAACTCCTCGCGCAAGAGCTTTTTTGAATCGAATTTTGTCTGTTGGTTGTAGGGTATAATCAACCTCAACCAAATTTGTTGAAGAATCAAGATATACTCTATTGTTAAAGTTTGGACTATCTATCAACATAATACCAAAGCCGCCAAGATATTTTATATCCCGAATTAAATCCAAAATTTGTTCTCCACTACCAGGATTTATAAGCGCAACAAATCCTGGCTCTGCCGACATTGCTTCAAAAAAATATTTATCATTTGGATCTTCACAAGCTGCATAAACCGAAGCAGGAAGTCCTGATAACGCATCAATCTCTTGATTAAATCGACCATAAATTCCCATGGATGGATGTATAGTTATACCATGACCTATATTTTTATTGCGTATATTGGACCTGAGAAGTATTTCTGCAGATCCAAGAGCTCCAGCACATACTATTATATTGCGTGCATTAATAGATGCTGTGTCTCCAGGTCTTATAGCAAAATGATTTGGATTCGTAATACAAAAATTCTGACCTAAAGGCTTTTGAAAGGTTATTTCTACGCCTAATGCCGTAACTGTATTGTTATTTGTTGTGTATATAATTTTATTAACTTGTGTGTCAGGCAATATCTGTAACCCTTTAGATACTGCAGGCATGATAAATATATCAAGAGCAGATATTTTAGAAACTTTAGATTGTTGATCAGATTTATGAGCATTCAGTTGATAAGTTGTTGCCGTTGAAATACCTTGCAATAAAAGATTATTATTGATGTTTACTTCATCCAACTGTACTTTGCGAGTACCAATTTTAGTAGAAATATATTCATATGCCTCTGTAAGCTTTTTCCAATCATTAGAATTTTCATGAATAAGTGAAGCTGGCATACAATTATTATCAATCCATGATTGAATTTGATGTTTAATTTGTGGCAGTAAAGGTGAGAATGCAAGATCCAGATTTACGATAGTACCACCACCAAACGCACGCCCATTACGTATGTTAATACCACCCGTTATAGTGGTTCGCGTGTTATTCGATTCCATAAAATCCGATGATATTTCAGTCACAACCGACTGCGGAATTATAAGAGATCCAGAATCAAGCAGTAACACACGAATTTCAGGATTTTGCATAATGAGTTCGTGAGCAATTAAACTTCCCGCTGGGCCAGATCCTATAATTAAATAGTCAATATCACCGCGTTGATCCAAAATTTGATTGTTTTGTAAAACAAGAGTGGATGTAGGCAGAGGATACTCAGCATGATTTGAAACACAATCCTTTTGACTATGATAATTACCAGCTATTTTAGTGGTTACATGGCCTGAATATGTTAAATAACTATATAGCTGTCGAATAGTTGCTGCAAATTTACGCACACTATTATTTTCATGCCGTCGTAATTTATATTGAAATTCTTTAATCCGTTTAGGGTGTATCTTACTTGGTCCTTGCTCAATAAGATCCAAAAACGATAGCTTAATATCTTCAGGAAGTATCATAGATGTTGGTTGCAGCTGATCAAGCAATGCCATATATTTTGGTTGTGATTTTAAATACAACCAAACATTATTTTTCCATTCATAACGTATTTTTTTTTCAGTAGTGCTCAGTTGTTCATTCTCTGGAAAATAAAGATTAAATAAAACTTCATGTATTTCCTGTGGTGGAAATTGCTTAATAAGAAGCTGCGCAGTATCTTTGGTGGATACAAACACGCAATGTGTAAGTAAAAATACAACAATAAAAAATTTTTTCATAATAATACTAAACACTTTCTATATATTAAAAATCATGAATATAAAGAACTATTACGTCATGCTTTTGGGCTACGGCAATAAAAGTTATTAAATCTTTTATTGGTACATAATATGTTGCATAAGTATATGTTAAATCTGTTGGCATGTTCCATGTAAATGCTTCTTGGGCTATAACATTAAGAGCCCTTTGAGCCGGAGCAATATATTTTACTTTGCATGCAATATATTGATTACCCGCAATTTCTATCATTTGAATAGAATTGTTACGCGCAAAAGCCTGTATAGTAGATAAAAATTGCATATAACGAGGTAATTTTACTAATTTAATTCCATCAGGATATTCTTGCTGAAGCGTTATAGCAGAATAATTGCCAAGCTCATTTTTAGGATCATATAATAATGCATAAAGAGTTTCTGATTCTGCTCCAGAAAAAACCATTCGTACCGGTAAAGAAACTAAAGATTTAAAAAGAAATTCTATGGTCATGCTGATACCAATAAATAGGTTCATTAAAACATAATTATACACAGAAGAACCTGCTGTCAGCAATTTAAGATAACCACCCTTTTGAATTGCAGCATGCTTCCCTGATTGAACAAAAAGTTTCCAATAAAGTTGTATGTGTTGAATGTATGGAAATTCATAAAAAGGAGTATGTTTAATAAATGCACTATAAGCAGTAGCAATATCTACATTGTTCCATTCTGGTGCAGTTAAAAAAGTTTGAGCCTGATCGCGATGGTAATCTGTATTTTTTCGAACATGTTCACGAGCAATAGCAATCTGATCAGAGGTAGTGCTTGGTTGCTTAATGAATTTCATGAGCGTATTAAGCGTTGAATCACCTTCTTGTACAATCTCTGTTTGCCCAGTACTAAAACCATGAGAACTCAACAACTGCTTCCAATAACTCAGTGGATTGAAATTGCGCACTTCATTTATTTCTGTTGCAAGTTCCTCTTGAGGAATAATCGCATTAAATAGGCTATGTGCGGCATATGCTAAAGCATGTAACTCATGATTATGAGCATCATGTTCTCGCAATATAAATATTCCTCCTGGCTTAAGGATACGATAAATTGATGCTATAAAATCTCTCAATTTCTCTGGAGGCACATGATGAAGCCCAATCGTACAGATAACTAAATCAATACTATTGTCGGATATTTTAGGCGATATTGGATCGTAATTTGCAAGCGCAATATGTTGATCATAGGCTCTGAATTTTTTAAATAAATTATATGAAGAAGCTTGAACAATATCAGTAATCGATTCATTTGGAGTAATCGCATATATTGTACCGCAAATTGAATCTCTCAAGGTTGACATATATGTTGCAGGAGTTCCTATTTCAACGCAATTTCGAATTTTATACTTGGGTTCAAGAAGCGTTATTATTTGTTCTTTTAAAAGTGCTTGTTGAAATCTGATCAATTGTTTAATGCGCAATACATCAAGCCTACTTTGATAAGGCGTTAAATGTTTTTGAAGAAGTGTATACCATGTTGCATCATCAAGAGGTTGAATATGAGCTGTGAGTATTTCATCGATTATTTGCATAATTGTATGAGATGAATGTTGACGTAATACATGATCAGCAAATGATGCTAATTGCTGCCTTTGAGTAGCGCTTTGACATGTGCTATCTAAATAAAAACTTGCAGACAGAGCTGTATGTGAATGAATCACTATACTCAAAACTACCAACCAAACATATTTATAATACATAACATGATCCTGTTTATGATAGAAAGTATGCTCTTATCTTAGAGTAACTAATACAAGAATAACGCATCACATAATCACAAACAAACGCTGGCTAGCAAATTTACAACAAAAATAGGCTCTATTAAATTAGAGCTCATGTTTTACACATAAAAAAATCCACCCATTTGGTTGAGTGGATTTTTTTATATAAAAATTTAGTGGCGTCCCTAAGGGGATTTGAACCCCTGTCTTCACCGTGAAAGGGTGACGTCCTGGACCGGGCTAGACGATAGGGACGCGTATATTGTGACAAATCACAATTTGTTTTCAATTTTAATTACTATGTTTTATAGTAAATCACCATTTTAAAGAAAATGGTGAGCCGCGTTGGAATCGAACCAACGACCCACAGCTTAAAAGGCTGTTGCTCTACCGACTGAGCTAGCGGCTCTCGCTGCATATTTCAACTATTCTTTTAAAGTCATAAGAGATGAATTATAAAGAAGATTTTTTGCAAAGATATTAATAAAGTACTAATCTAAGCGTTTATTGTCAAGAAAAATGAATAAAAATTACGATAACATCACGTATGCAACGTAACAATAAATAAATATTCCTAAAATATCCATCACCGTTGCAAGAACCGGCCCCGCAGAAAAGGCAGGGTCAATTTTAAGTCTTTTTAAAACTACCGGCAAACATGCTCCCAAAAGCACCGACATCAGAACAATAAGCCCCAACGCAATACTGACCACCATACTACCACGCAAATCCCCATGCAGCAGATATACCCGCCCAAAGGCAACGGTAGCTAAAATGACCGCAAGTAAAAAGCCTATGATAAATTCTCGTCGAATAAATTTTATGGTATTACTGTCGTTGATATCGCCCGATGACATTCCTTGAATCGCAATAGCTGATGTTTGACCACTCGTGTTTCCACCGGTGCTCACAAGCATAGCAATGAACATAATCAAAAATGGTGAAAGCACCGATTCATAATGACCAACGATAATACTGGTAATCGATCCACATATTAAAAGTACGCCCAAAATAAAACTACGCTGATACAGCAAATACCAAAATGGAACTTCAAAGTATGATGTCGTCACAGGAGCAGCAGACATACGCTGTACGTCCTCGGTTGCCTCTTGCTGGATAACGTCAATGAGCGTATCTTCAGGAATTACCCCTAGTAGATACATCTCCTGGCTAACCACGGGCACCGTGAGCATTCCATAGTGAACCATTTTCTTTGCTATCTGTTCCTGATCTTCTTCTGCTGATGCGACATAAGGAACCTGCTTTAAAATAGTTCCCAGTCGCGTCTGAGCTGAGCGCAACACAAGATCCTCTAAATTAATATACCCAACCAACTTATTATGTTGATCTGTTACATAAATCTGACGATGTAAATCAATGTTGGGTTTAATGCGTTGCAGCAAACTGACGGCTTTTCCAACGGTCATATCTTGAATCAAGGTGATAAAATCAAGTGTCATGATACCGCCGGCACTATCCGTAGGGAACTTGAGAAGCGAAAGAACTTTTTGACGATCTTTTTTGTGTAGAATTTCTAAACATTTTTTAAGGTCTTTATCCGACAACTGATCAAAAATATCAGTCAGATCATCAATCGGCGTTTGACGCAAAATAAATGCTTTATGAACATCATCTAAAAATAAAAGTATTTTTTCTTTATCGTAATCAGGCAGCTCTTCGAATAACTCAAGCTGTTTGGGCTTTGAAAGTTTTAAAAATAAATGAGCGAATTGCTGATCAGAGACATAGGTCAAAATTTGAGCACTATCTGCAGGATGCATTTCTAAAAATGATTGCCAAAGAGATCTTCCTAGGTCTGTGCTGCCAGTTATCACTTCATCGACGTGATGCACTATCAGCTCAGCAGTATTCGTATGTTTTGGTTCCATAGGAAACTCCTTATAAAATCACTCTTAATCTTGTTTCATGCATGATTATAGCTTAATACATATCGGTCAATAAAGATACTTGGATATTTCTACTATAAAACTTTTCCCCTAAAAGATATTCTTACTGGCACCATTTGACGATGCTGCCATATTGCCTTATAGTAAGAAAGGTAGCAATTTTGCGTACAGATAAGCCTTTGCGGCTTATTTTCACTTAAAAAGACAGAATTTGTAAATTAGTCGAGGTAAAAAATGGAAAATGGGTGGATCAAACAAGGAAGCTCTTTTACGTTAATTGCTCAACAAGAGCATATCGGACAAAGAATCGACAAATTTATCACGCAGCACTTTCAACAATATTCTCGCTCTTTTTTACAAAAACTTTTTGAGCAAAATCAGGTCGTTGTGAACCAAAACAAAAGCGTCAAGCCAAGCTATACCCTTAAACAGGGCGACAGCATATCGGTTCATTTCCCAGAAGAAAAAGTTGAAAAAACAGTCAAAGAAATTCCAGATGACCTTCAAGTCACCATTGTCGCTAAAGAAGAAGACTTTTTAATTGTCAGCAAACCTGCTGGCCTTGTTGTTCATGCACCAAGCACCAATTATGAAGAAATCACTTTAAGTGATTGGGTAACTCAAACCCATGAAGAGATTGCACACGTAGGTCTCGTTGATCGTCCTGGCATCGTACATCGACTCGATAAAGATACATCAGGACTCATGATCATTCCGCGCACCAACCAAGCTCATAGCACTTTCACCGACATGTTTAAAAATCGTCAGATCCATAAAACATATCTTGGTATCTTGCTCGGACATCCACCAGCAAGCGGACTTATTGATTTTTATATTGGACGTCACCCAACTATTAGAAATAAAATGCATCATTTTACCGATGCAACAAAACGACCAACCAGCAGAACAGCTGTGACTCACTATGAAGTTTTGCAATATTTTAAAGAATATTCACTTCTCAAAATTGAACCCGTAACAGGCCGAACACATCAGATTCGTGTTCACTTTGCGGCACTTGGTTATCCACTACTTGCGGATTACCTGTACGGAACAAAATCAAAAATATTAAAACGACATGCGCTTCATGCACATAAATTAGAGTTTGAGTATAAAGGTAAAGCGTATAGCTTCACATCTGAGTTAGAACCTGATTTACAAAACATTATCGACACGATCGAAAAGTTACCTGAATCTACTGTTCAACATTAGAAGCAACCGTTTCTATTTCCAACAAATCACATTCATCATCAACATCCACGATCGATCGTCCAACCGTTAATCGTTGCAATAATTTTTCAAAACATTGCTTGTACTGCTGTATTGCTCCGACGTCATCTACCACAATCACATTTTCATCATGAAGCCTTGAAGCTGACGCAGTACAATTGTACGATCCCGTCCAAAGCAAACTTTTTTGCGTCTCAACGTTTCGTCCAAAAATAAAAAACTTATGATGCATAATCGGCATCAAAAAAGCATTGATACTATCAGCTGCATGCACTACAACTTCTATACCATTGCTACGCAGATAAATACCTTTGCCATACTTTTCACCCATAGAAATTTGATCAACCACGATACGTACTTTTACACCACGCACATGAGCATTTAGAAGCGCATCGGCTATCGTTTTTTCACTAAACATATAAACCGCACAATCAATTGATAAACGCTCTTGATTAATAAGCTCTATCAGCTTTGCTTTAATATCATCGCGGGGGCGAAAATAAACCGTACACAAAGAAAAAATAGTTTGCGTGCAGACCAGCAGCACCATCAAGAAATATATTGATCGCTTCACACTCTTTCCTTTACTCAGCAAATATCACAACAGTGCTTATGAAAACTTCCAAGAGAATTCAACTTCTCCACCATAGGTACTTGGACCATCTTTTTGCAGACGAAGCGTAACATCATCTGCAACATCATAATCTATATCAAAGCGCGTATCTTCGATGTGTGTGAAATTAGTATCTATTTTCCCATGCAAACGCTCTGATGCATCAATTTCAAAAATACCACGCATGCCGCCGCGTTCAGCTTGACTCGTAAACTGTGGTAAAAACCGAACATACTTCAGCGATTGAAGTACACGATCAAACACTGCTTTTAATTTTGTTTTTGACATCGCAGGTCCAAACATGATCTCTTGTAATTTTTGTGTTAAAAACGCTGGAACCATTAAACTCAACGACTGATCTTCCACGCCCAGCATGAGCAGTGAGAGTATCTGCTCTTCACTTAAATGTGGCTGCGATTCAAATTGAATGTGAGGATCAAGCGCAGTTCCCCATGCACGAAGCGACACTGTGTAACGCTTCAATTTACCGCGAGCATTTAGTTCGATGACAGGATCAAGTGGTTGCTCGGGCACCAGCAAAACTCTACCTCCGATGATACTAAGTGGCTTGTACGGAAAGTTCAATGTTCCATCAATAATCTCAACAGCTCCAGAAACCAACGGCTTTTGAAGTGTCCCGTAAATAGAAAGTTCTATCATCGCCTTTGCAGACATAAACGATGTTTTAATCGAAAGCGCATCATGCATTAAAATACCAATATCAAAGGTTACATTATCCGGTAATGTTTGCAGCGATGATCCAGCTGCAACTTGTTGCATCATTTCATGAAACTCTGGTGATAAAATATTTTCACGTATTTCAGCCTTATGCAGTAATAACTTACCCTCTGTATGGTACGGTTTATTTTCTTCATAGCGACTCATCAAGACGCGACCCGATAACAAACCATATATTCCCTTATTCCAACTCATCATCACTTTGTCAAAAATGATCGGTACATGCACAGAGATACAGTTCAAGTGTTTATCAAACCAAAATGTTGCACGCTGACAAAGCATCAGTCCTTCATACCACTCTACCAACACATCCTTGAGCACTATATTTTTTTTATAAAAATCAACTTCACACGATGCACTTAAATTTTGAATCACGTTGTACACATAAGGAACCCTGATGTGAGCATAATGCGTTTGCACAGTTGCATGCCACACTCCATCTTTAACGTATCCACGTCCCACAAAAGAACCCTCTTGAGCAAACGACATCTGAAAAGGTTCTGGTACTAAAGATTTAATAATTGCAAAATCCACCGCTCCCACAATGTAGGTGTGATCACTTTCATCGGTTGAAAAATCAACTAACAGTTCTTGCTGTTTGTTAAACAGCTGAAACGACTTAAATATAATTTCGGGAGAAAACTGCAACTGACCATGATAGGTCAAATCATCAATGGTTCCTGTACCATAAAAAGTGCCCTCTTTACTATAAAACGACCCTTGTATGACATGTTGTTGCTGCGTAATCATGTGCACAGCTGCAACAGTGTATACACCATGCAAATTACCATCAGCATCACGCCGTACATCGGCACTACAGTCACCGGGCTGAATCGTCCAGCCACTGGATTGTAAAAATTTTAATGCAACAATATTTTCAATATGCATTTCCTGATGATCATCAAACAACTTTAAATCAACCTTCATCCAATCTTTATCGTTCATGTGAAACACACCAGAACAACCCTGTTGGTTTTGATCCTGAATGGTGAACTTTCCACCTGGCATAATAGGCTTTGATTTATACAGCAGTTCCTGGAGTAGCACAGAAACCTGCAATGTCTGAAAGATATTGTAAGCATCAAGCTTGACCTCTATTCCAACAAATCCTGCAAAATTCGTTACAAACTCTGGCACCGCAAAATGATGAAAAATATCAGGGGTTGCTTGTACGCGCATGTCGCACCAACAATGCTGCGCACTACATTCAATATTAATTGGATCAATGACTACCGATCCATCTTCTGTTTTGACGGTAACTTCACCACGACCATGTTGCATAGACCCTGCCAAAAACCCAGGAATCTTAGTTCCAGAAGTGTTGAGGACATAGTTCATTTGCAGATCACCGCGTAGGCGCTGAAGAATCTGTGTGTAAGGTAATTCATAAACCAAAGATCCCGTAATCTGCTCAACGCTCATACCATCATGATACCAAACGATACCATTTTGCAGATAGGCCTGCATCTTAACAACGTTTGCATTGCTTTGCATGTTTGAAACATACGGTATCTGAACATACAGTCCATCTCTTGCACGCTTAAGATACAGCAGTCCATCACGAACAGAAACACTATCATAAACAATCCATGTTGATCCAATCTTGGTAAACATTTGCTGCAAAAATACAGATAATTTTTCTGGCGTATGTTCAAACAGTTCCATCATAATCACATGATCAAACTGCATCGTGAGTCTTAAAGCCCTACCAAGCAGGAGCGACCACCACGAACCCTTGACGATTACCTTTTCAGCCATGATAGACCAATTTTGCTGATCTAACTCTGATGCAACATCAGGCAGCGATGAAATATGTACCGTGGATATCTGAGCACGACATGACAACCAGTCGATCGAATCAATGTTACAACGAAACTGTAAGCCCATATCCTGACGAAACTGCTCCTCAATTCTCATTTGCAGAAAAGAGCGAAAACGTTGCGTCGAAGCTAAATACACCATAGCAATACAACTGCCAAGAAGCAGCCCAAGCAATACATGTAAAACTATTTTAAACCTAGAAACCCAAGCGGTTTTCATCGCTCTCAACCCTCAACAACAAATGATACTTTTCATCAGTTAGTATACACGAAGAAAAATTCCACCATACCGGCACAATATATTTTACTTACCGCAACAGCTAGTAGCCTACTTCCTCTTGTGATGATGCAACCGACAATACTTCTTCGATCGTTGTGATTCCTTGTTCAATTTTAGCGATTCCATCTTGCACCAAAAGTGTCATACCGTCTTTCATAGCTTGCTCTTTAACCTTCAAAGCATCTGCGCGCTGCACAACCAGCTGCGCAATAGCAGGAGACATCGCCATAATTTCAAATATTGGAATTCGTCCAGCATACCCAGAGTTCATACATTTTATACACCCTACTGCATGATAGAAAACCACTTTTTTTGCATCTTCAGGACTCATTCCAATTGAACGCAGAGCACTCGCATCGGGCGTATAGATTTGCTTACACGCATCACACAACTTACGCACCAAACGTTGTGCTAAAATAGCAGTGATTGATGACGCAATCAAAAATGGCTCAATGCCCATATCAAGCAAACGAGTAATCGTTGCCGGTGCACTGTTGGTATGAATTGTACTAAATACTAAATGACCCGTAAGCGATGCTTGTATCGCAATTGAGACAGTCTCGGTATCACGAGCCTCCCCAATCATGACGATATCAGGGTCTTGACGCAAGATAGAACGAAGAGCCGCAGCAAACGTTAAGCCGATTTTTTCATTCACCTGAACTTGATTAATCCCCTGAATTTGATACTCAACAGGATCCTCTACCGTGATTAAATTCACCTCGGATGAGTTCACGCGTGATAATATTGCATAGAGTGTCGTGGTTTTACCAGAACCGGTTGGTCCGGATACTAAAACGATCCCGTTAGGCTGAACAATGCTATGCTCAAGCACCGTAAAGTCTCGTTTCGAAAAACCAAGTGATTCTAATTTTACAAAAGTTTTTGATTTATCAAGCAAGCGCATCACCACCCGCTCACCATGAACAACCGGTAAAACCGATACACGAATATCGATCTCTTTACCCGCCACCTTAATCTCGATGCGACCATCTTGCGGCTTACGCTTTTCAGCGATATTTAAATTAGCCATGATCTTAAGACGAGATATCAAGGCACTTTGAATGCGCTTAGGCGGATTGAGGGCTGGAAACATAACACCGTCGATACGATATCGAATACGAACTTCTTTTTCATAAGGCTCAACGTGAATATCTGAGGCTTCACGCTTAACAGCCTGGAATAGGACGTGATTTACAAGCTTTACCACAGGAGTTTTGCTTGCCATGCTTAAAACATCTTGATCTTCAATCGAGCCTAGATCAAGCTCTCCTTCGATCAATTTAGTGTCTTCCTCAAGCTCTTCCATCATCTGCTTGGTTCCCTCGAGGGGATAGTATCGATTGATAGCGTCAATGACAACCGCTGCAGGTGCAACTGCTCGACCAACATGTCGACCAAGCAGCAATATCAGTTCATCAATCGGTTGCATCTTGTACGGATCTGCTGCAACAATGACCAATTTATCGCCCAGCATGATCGGCATTACCTGATTTTGACGTAAAAAACCAAACTGAATTTTACTAAGTAGTGTCGCATCTGCCATAAGCTCTGTAATTTGATCAACATAGGTAATACCTAGATCCTGAGCATATGCCTTCGCTAGATCGTACTGTGTAATAATTCTTTTATCGAGCAAATAGGTGGCAAGTGGAACGCCGATGGAAGCGGCTTCTTCTTGATACTGCACACTACTATCAGCCTTAACAACTCCCAGGTTAATGAGAGCTTGAAGAACCCCTGAATTCATACCCTTACCTCAACAATTTCATAACTTATCATGACTAGTATGTTAGTACCTTATCACAGAACGCAACTTTTTGGAGCTATGTTATAGCCTAGGCACCGCTTGAAAAGCAATATCGCATCTGATAGATTAAATAAGAGTCTATCTGGATCGCGACCACTGACATAAGGATACATCCTCATGCATATTTTTTCTCTTTTAATGTTACTAGTACTCGGTCTGTCGTCAACATGTGACGCAAAAGACGCATCTGCTAAATTAGCCAAAAATGAAAAATCTGGATATCCATGCCCAGGCAAACTGATCAAAAACATGGACTCAGATGAACTTGAAAAAGTTATTGTATATGCTCAAGAGCGCAACGACCATGAACTTTTAATTCAAACATACAATCAGTTAATTAATCACTCACAAGACCATGTCAAAATAAAGTTTTATAAACTTAACTTGGCTGATTTTTACTTTAAAACTGAAGAGTACGCAAAAGCAGCATTTAAATATGAAGAGTTCTGCATACTATATCCCGGATCTGATGAATCTGAATATGCACAATATAAATTAATTTTATGTACCTTCTATCTCAGCTTGTCTGCAGACCGCGATCAATCTGACACCATGAAAACGATTAACTTAACATCTTTGTTTTTAAAACGAGCAAAAGATGCAAAATTTATCAGCGAAACAGAAACAATATACAAAACATGTCGCCACAGATTGTTCGAACATGAAGTTTTAGTGATGGACACCTATCTCAAACAAAAAAGATTTACAGGCGCTCAAAAACGTCTTGAGTACATCCAAGCAAATTTCCAAGATATCCCAAACTTGGACCAATACATGGTCTACTTACAAAATATTTACGATATCGTAAAAGATCCTAAAACTCGTCCGTTTGTTTTCAAAATAAAACTGGAAGATGCTTTAGCTAAAAAAGAAACGAAACCGGTTGAACCTAAAGATGTTGCCAAAGCTGTGTCCTTTTTTGTTGCATAAACAATGAGACAACAACTCGGACAACAGGGTGAACTCGCAGCGGTGCAATATTTGCAAGATCAGGGCTTTACCATCATCGCACGCAACTATAAAAAATTTTTTGGCGAAATTGATATTATTGCTCAACGCAAAAACATCATCGCCTTTGTTGAAGTCAAAACCCGCAGCAATGTTACTATTTCTATGCACGAACTGATCTCACCGTCAAAACAACATAAAATTATACAGGTTGCTCGTACTTTTATGAGTACACTTGAAAATCCATGCGATGATACCGTATATCGTTTTGATGTCGCACTGATACATGCACAACAGAATAAAAACGAGTTAACCTATATAGCCAATGCATTTTGCATGCCAGAACATTAAATGCTTTATTGCAATCGCACAAGCGATTCTTTTAAAAAAGGTGTGTACTGCTTAATGTTTTCGTAGATCATAAAAGCTAAAGCCTCTTTGTAAGTATGCGAGGTTAAATTTCGATCATGAATCATAGCTAGCCATACCGTCTCATCACAAATAAGACCAACTGCATAAGCTTGCTGCAATACTTGCTTAGGACCATGCACAGCAATACCAAAATCATCATATAAATGTTTTTGTAAAGCCTTCCAAAACAGTTCAATGGTAAATTCAAACCTATGAATTACCAAGTCGATTTCAAACTTTTGAGGACCTAATGGCAAAACAACGACTTCTTCAAGTTTCATTAATGCTCTTTCAAGTTGCGCATATACTAACTTTGTCTCATCTTTCATACCTCAATCCCATCTTTTAAAATATACTGCTGCATTTCCCTATCAAGACTATCAAATCTAATACAATCAATCATCAACAACGTGTCTGCACGATCAATAATATTCATCACTTGCTGCCAATCTTGAATAGTTGCATCAGGACAAACAATTGCTATGTCAATATCTGATCTGACTCGCTCTGAACCACGAGCACGTGATCCAAATAATATTATTTTTTCAACAAAGGATAATTGTTTCAGTTGCTCAAAAAAAACATATTTTTGTAAATTAATGGGCAATTTTTTTGATACCATGAAAGACTTTCTCAAGTTTGTAACAATCTTTTATCTGCTTCACGAAAATCTACTAACTCATCTTCCGCAAAGGCTTTTTGAGCTTCTTTGATTAAAGATATATCATCCAATTGCTCTAAAATTTGTTCAAACGTTTTAATGCTTAAAATGACTTCCTTTTTTTCCCAGAATCATCAACAATATAACGCGGCTCTATCCGTAATTTTTTCATACAAAATCCTTAACAATTCAACCTTGTGGTAAAGCTTATAAAACTATATCATATACTATTAATTTCTTATCAACTCTTTATAGTAAAAACACACTCAAAAGCTATGTTTATTAAACATACTGCTGTTTTAAAGTTGTTAACGCTTCATTTCCCAAAAAAAGGAACATCATGAAAGATTTTTTACTCAGCGAGCCAATTTTACGATTTGTCACCGCATCGATCATCGGTACAATTTTTTGGTGTGTGTTTTTTTATTTACCGCCGATCAACTTTTCTATTATGCTTTTTACTATTTTATGCACCATTTTAATAACTGAATGGAAAAACTTCTTTAAGCTCAATGATTTTTGGTTTTGGTTTATTATGCCATGGTATCCTATTTTACCATTTGCTATTCTGATTTACATGAACAGCGTCCCCGATTACCGCACACTGCTGTACTATTTGTTTATGATTGTTTTTGCATTTGATAGCACAGCATATGTGACCGGCAAGCTTATGGGTGTACATAAAATTGTTCCACAGCTCAGCCCTGGCAAAACGATTGAAGGTTGCATCGGAGGATTTTTTGGAGCACTCATTACGGTCTATTTTGCACTTGAGTATAGCCAAATAACCCTACGATACGATCAACTCATCACGCTCACGTTCATGACATGTGCCATGGCTTTTGTTGGAGATATATTCGAATCATTTCTCAAACGCAAAGCACACATCAAAGATTCAGGCAATATTTTACCAGGACATGGCGGATTTCTCGATCGATTTGATGCCGTTATGATGGCATCATTCTTCTTCTTTATGTTCCGCAACGAACTAGTATCTATGCTATGTCTACCCGTGTAGCATACAACTAAAGTTTGCCCACCAGCTCTGTCTGGAGTACTGTTTCTTGAGTGCCGGTCACCATGTTCTTCACGGTTACGGTGTTATTTTTTTGCTCATCATCACCCAAAATTAAAACATAGGTCGCCTTCAGGTCATGCGCGCGTTTCATTTTGTTTTTGATTTTTTGATCATCGAGCAGCAACTCAACGCACTTGCCATGAGCAATTAAATAATCTGCTAGATGTAATGCTAGTTTGTTTTGCGCCTGATCCATCGTAACAATGCATGCAAGAGGCAATGGCGGAATGGAGAGTATCTGTTTTTGCGGTTCAAGAATCATGAGCAGTCGCTCCATGCCAATACCACAACCCAGAGCAGGGACCGCAACCTTGCTGCCCAGCTGCTGCGCTAAGCCGTCATAACGACCACCGCCACAAAATGTGTTTTGAGCTCCCAAATTAACCGAGACAAATTCAAAAACTGTTTTGTTATAATAATCTAAGCCACGAACCAACTGATCATCAACCACAAAGGTAATTGCGAGCTCCTGCAGTGTTTCTTGCAGCAACTGCCACTCTTGCATTGTTTCCTGAGAGAAAAAGGAAGAAAGCTTAGGTACTTGCAACGTAAGCTGCTGGCACTCAGGCGATTTACAATCTAAAATACGCAGCGGATTTGCCTCAAGACGCACTTGGCACACACCGCAAAGTTTTTCTTTGTGTGGAGTGAGTGTTATCACTAACTGCTCACAGAATTTTTTACGATCCTCAGGCTCGCCTAAAAAATTAATCTTTAAAACAAAATCGGTAACACCCAAAACTTCTGCAAAAAGTACCTGCAGCATTTTAATCATATGCGCATCTGATAAGATTGTTGCCGTACCTAGCATTTCTAAGTTGAACTGGTGAAACTGTCTAAGTCTGCCTTTCTGTGGACGCTCATAGCGAAACATAGGGCCAAAGAAAAAAACCTTACATGGCAACGCTACCGCTGATTGCTCCTCAAGAAATGCTCGCATCGTGCCCGCTGTGCCCTCTGGGCGCAGACATAACGGGTCCGTATCATCGCTTTTTTTTGACTGTAAAATAAACATCTCTTTGCTGACCACGTCTGTTTCATATCCCAGGCCTCGTTGAAATAACGAAACATGCTCGATAAGAGGTATATCAATTTCTGCAAAATTATATTTTCTAATATGGGCTTCAATTTTTTTTCTGACGCCAGACCAATAGGACATTTCAAAAAAATTATCCGCTACACCTTTAACTCTTGGAAACATCTTTTTTCCCTTTTACAAAAACAAAACTTCGATTAATTCAGTATACCCTAAAAAATCTTTCAAATAAATTATGTAGGAAAAAGTTGACTTACCCTAAAAAAAATTGCTAGAACTTCTGATGAAGTCAAAATAAACGAACCTAAAAATTTGTAGTTCATACTAAAAAATTTAATGGAAGAAGGAAAGGAGGAGTGACAAAAACTCGGCCGCAAAAAAGAATAGTATCGTAATGTATTCCTAAAAATAAATTGAGGAGACTATGAAAAAACAATTTTTCCTACTCTCATTACTGTTTACAAGCGTAAACGGTTTGATTCAGACAGATTCATGTAATACTGGTTGTAACACAAGCTGTAACACTGGTTGTTCAGCTGACAATTGCAGCACAAACTGTGTTCCAGAACACGGTCATACGTTCAGAGCAGATCGCGCAGCTTTCGTTGACGCATCTCCTGAGCGTGTTTCTTTGTTTAACACAGATGTTGTTAACAATCTTATGAAAAAAGACAAGCATGGCGAATTCCAAGTAGTTGTATTTGGTGGTAAAGCTACTAAAGCTTCATCAGCTGCTGCATACTACTTACCATACGGTCACTCAGCATTAACTTTCGATGGTAGCATCAAAGCACAAACATTTGCTGCAGTTCTTGCTGAATCTGTTGTAGTAAGTACAGCTACATTAACTACTGCCTCAGGCACTCAAGAGCTTGGTGTTGGTGGATTTGCTGAAGATGTTGGTTATAAAGCATTCGCTGTTGACCCTGCAACTTACAAATATGATTCAAACACAGATACCAGCAAGATCCTTCCTTGGAACTTTGGTATAACCTATGCAGCTTTGTTTGACCCTCGCGGCGCAGCTGCAAGCGGATCACAAGTTGGTACAGGACTTATCTCAGCTCCTGCTTTCAAATCTACTATTAACCCATGCTTAAACCGTTGGCACGTTGGTGCTGGTTTAGAATTGCGTTACCAGTTCTCAGATGAAGCAGATGGTTGGTATGGTAAAATATCTACAGCAGTACAAACAGTTCGTTCAAAAATTAACTTGAACGAGGTTGTTGAAACTGAGAAAGTTGCACTAAACTCAACTAATTTCCCTGGTGCTTCAGCAAACCCATTTGGTACAGCTAGTGGTACAGTAACTCCTACAAATGATAATGCTAATAGTAACGCATTCCCACTTGGAGTAATAGCTGGTCCTACTGTCACTGGTGTTGCAACTGTAACTCCTGTTGGACAAATCAGCCAAGCATACCTTGGATGGGATTCTGCAACTTCTGTATACAGAACTACAGGTTTCCCTATTGACACAGACGGCGCAACAAACGTTGCTCCTGCTAACGTAACAGAAGCGTTTGCACAAGAAGCTTGGAACTATGGTAAAATTGGCTGCCTCAACAAAATCACTCGTCTATCAGACATCGAGCTCAGCATCGGTCGTCTATGGACATGTGGTGACTGTGCGTGGTCAAGCTGGGAGCTTGGACTTGTAATTCCTACAGGTAACAAACCGACAGCTGAGTATGTAGCTCCTGCAGTAGTTGGTAACGGCCAACACGCTGCGCTTCGTATCGGTTCTATCACATCATTGATGCTCACAGAATCTGATGAGTCATCAACATGGTATAGACTTGATATGGATGCTCGTTACTTATTTAGAAACACTCAAAAACGATCATTTGACTTACTCGGCAATGAGTGGTCACGTTATATGATGGTTTGGGAAAATGAAGATACATATACTGCTGCAATCTCTGCATTAGTAGCTCCTTTATCTTTGACAACTCCACAAACAATGCTTCCTCAACGTGGTTACACACCTGGTATCAACGTATTTACAACTGATTTCTATGTAAAACCACAATTCCAAGGACGTTTAAACTCAGCAGTTATGTATGCTGGTGAACACTTCCAAGCGGAAATTGGTTGGAACACATTTGTACGTCAAAAAGAATGTGTTGAGCTTGCATGTGGATGGGATTCAGCTCCTGCGTTTGCAGACTCTTCATACCTCGGTGGTGTTGGTCTAAATAATAACAGAACAATCTACAATGACTCTCAAACAACTGTTACAAACGCTGTAGATTCACTAACTCGTGGATATACACTTGCAAACCTTCCTCTTGTAGCTGTAGTAAGCCAAGGGGTTTCTGGTAACGGTACTGCATCAAACCCATTATACATTGCTGCAAGCACATTAGCTGCTAACGATGCAACAGCATCAGCATTGTATGAGAACTTTGCAATCGGTGAAGAACTAATCAACCTTGATTCAGTTTCAACACCTGCTGCAATTACTCAAACACCTTACTTAACTCTTGGTTATGCATTTGATTATGAGTGCGTTCCAACAGTTGCAGTCGGTGCTTCATACGAGTTTACTTCAAGCAACCGTGCACTAAGTCAGTGGATGGTATGGGGTAAATTTGAGTGTGCATTTTAATTAAATAAGGAACAATTAATATGAAAAAACAATTATTTACAGCATTTTGCCTAGCAACTTGCGTTTCTTCAGTTGTTTTAGCTCCTGCTTTCAGAGGCGGCGATAAACCTGCGGCAAAACAACAACAACCAGCAGGCGGTGGCGCTACTACGGTAACGACAGCTGCTGGTTTAGTAGCTGCATTCCCAGGTGGCGAAGCTGATATCTTAGCTGCTGCTGCTGCGTTTGCAGATTCTAATGGTGGTAATGGTGGTAATCCTACCAGCCTTGCCTATAAAACAACTACAGATTTACTGAACAACGGTTCAGCAATTATACCTGCTGGTTCAGGCACCAAATCTAATAAATTAGGTCGCTTAGGCAAGTAGTTCGGTAAGTAATTTCGGTTATAAGCCAAAAAGAAGAGGAAGTCGTAAGATTTCCTCTTCTTTTTATGTTCATTTTTGAGTACTACTTAATTACTGTGCACTCTTTTTTAATCGTACATTTTCTTGGTACAACACACGCGCGACCGTATCAAGTAATACTCCAATTTTTTTATCTTCAACACATTTACTTCCCACAGTACGCACAGCGTACCCAGCTGGAAGAAGCGTACGAAGCACAGCGTCTTGGTACTCCACATACGGTTGATTTGAAACCGCAAGCACAACTCCCGGTTGTGGTTTAATATTCAACCAATACTCAATAGTATCTGCCGTGTTTGGACGACGTATTGTTCCATCTGCTTTTGGCAACATCGGAACATCAATAATTTGAACCGGTAGCGCACGCATATCCGCAGGCATATCGATATGCTCATACACAAATTTGATTAAATCTGCTTCAGTTTGGGCCATATGCTCGATAGCATGTCCACAGAATTTTTCTAAAGCCTCTTGATTTTCACCTTGCGCCTCAACCACTGGTCGAGCACCAGCGAGTAGCGCAATGTTGTTAAAACGAACGCCCTGCTTCCACAAATAAATCGCATACTGCATACGTTGCACCATCGTGTCAAAAAGTGCTCCCAAAATCATGACATGCTCATAGTGCTTGCCTGATGGATAAACCTCTTGGCACATTCCAAGTTTGTGCAAACATGCATATATTTCCTGGTCGGCAGCAGAAGCTGTACCAGCAATATCCCAACGCTCAGACCCAGGAGCGCGTAACCACTGTTTTTGAGTTTGAACAACTATGTCAGCAAGTGTGCCGTCAGTTGTTACATCTGTGAGCGCGAGCAACTGGAATACCTCCGGTGCTACAACGCCAGCGTCACTGACAATACGCACCGATGCATTTTTGCTGTGATCCTGAGAGGCAAAACAAGCTGGCAAAACCCACAACAATGAAAATAAAACTATACGAGAGCGAATTGTAACCATGTTGAAACCTTATCTGAAAAAACAGTTATGCAATTTTATAAATTCTATGCTTACCAACTTTAACTACTACTCCAGATTGTATCTGCACGTGCCCTTTAAAATCACGCACAACAACATCGTCAACCAACACTGCGCCAGATTCAATCAATCGCTTTGCTTCTGATGAGCTCGCAACAGCTTTGAGTTCCTGCAGCAACGTAACGATCCAAACTGGTTCTTTTTTTAAAGCATCTGACACTGCAACTTCTGTTGCCTGTGAAAAATCTTTACGCTGAAATAATGCTTCAAATTTTTGCTGAGCGACGTCAGCCTGCGACTCTGACCAAAATACAGTGACAATTTCACGCGCCATCTGTTTTTTCAGGTTCATTGGATGCAGCGCGCCTGATGCAACCTCAGACTTCATCGTTTCAATTTGTGCCTCAGTGCGACCCAGGAGCAATAAGAAATATCGGTACACTAATTGATCTGATACTGACATTAATTTGCCATACGCATCAGACGGTTCATCAAACAAACCAATTGCATTACCAAGTGATTTTGACATCTTGTCAACGCCATCTAAACCTTCCAGAAGCGGAACTGTAATAACTACCTGTGCCTCTTGGCCATATTGCTCCTGCAAGAAGCGACCGCACAGTAGGTTAAATGTTTGATCAGTTCCACCAAGTTCTACGTCAGCTTTGAGGTATACTGAATCATAACCTTGCATAATCGGATACAAAAGCTCATGCGTCGCGATGGCAACATTGCTTGCTAAACGATTTGCGAAATCTTCACGCTCAAGAAGTCGAGCTACCGTAACTTTGCTACACATTTTGATAACATCGGCAAATGTAAGCTGACTTAACCACTCTGAGTTGTAACGCACCACAAGCTTGGATAAATCAAGGACTTTACCAACTTGCTCAAAATAAGTTTGAGAATTTAATGTAATTTGCTCGTCACTAAGTGGCGGACGAGTTTTTGATTTTCCTGATGGATCACCAATGCGCGCGGTATAATCACCGATCAAAAATATGACTTCATGGCCCAGGTCTTGAAACTGTCGCATCTTGCGCAGCACGACCGCGTGACCCAAATGTAAATCGGGAGCCGTTGGATCCATACCTAACTTAATGCGTAACTTTTTACCTGATTCTAATTTTTTGACCAACTCTTCGAGTGGAATACATTGCGCAGTACCACTCGTTAAAACAGTAAGCGCCGCTTTTGTAGCTTCTTTCATTTCAATACCTCTTGCACCTTACATAATCAACATATAAACAACAAACGCCATCAACTTTGCCACAATAAAACGATATGCTTCTGCGCACACGATAATTGCAGCAAATAAAATTAACATGCCCCATATCATATGTTGCGATGAAAACAGTTGAAAATCAGGGAAAAAATAAAAGGTACAAGAACGGAACGTTCCGATTGCAAAATAAATAATGCAGAGCATAATGTTCTGGCTATAAAAAAATTGAAGAACATAAACCAAAGAACTCACCACTGATGATGCTTGACTCGTAACAGCCCAATCAAAGCCAATATACCCATATTTCATACACTGAACAATACAAACAAGTGCTCCAAATGACATGACAAGATGAGCAATCGCACGCGCATTAAATTGCAGTGCTACTCTCCAACCACCATGTTCTGACGGGTTAAGAGGCATGTAGCGACCCCATCCTGGAATATCTCTAAAGAGTGGTAAGTAGTCACCCATGAGTTTGCCAATGAGCAGAAATGCAAAGCCCATAACATTAAAATGAGCAATTGGGTCAATAGTTAAAAATCCAAACTGTTCAGGAACATCGTCCCCACATTTTTTTGCTACCCACGCTTCAAACCACCCAGCAACAGCCACGGTTGGTAAGTAAGACAACAAGGCAATGATAATAATTTGCAAAGATTGAATTATTTCCAGTCTCATAAATATCCTTAAATTGATTAAATCATTGTCTTCATATTAAACCTGATAAAATAGTAACATGAGCTCAATATCTTTACCAATTTTTCATCAAGAAGATACGATCAAAATCAGTTTAACCCTCACTCTTTTTGACGCGTACGGTTTTTTGAAGTACCTTACATAAGTAGGTACTGATTGATAAAATAAATAGATAATTACGGCAGAAAAGATAACAATGGAACAGCGTTATAATTCACAAATTTGTGACGAGCAAATTCGACAGCTCTGGCAACAACAACAAACTTATCGCCAAAATCAAACAAACTTTAAACCGTACACCATCGATACGCCACCACCAACAGTGTCAGGCTCTCTGCACATCGGACATATTTTTTCATACACACAAACTGACATCATCGCTCGCTACAAGCGTATGACTGGACACAATGTGTTCTATCCTTTCGGTTTTGATTGCAACGGTCTTGCAACAGAACGCTTTGTAGAAAAAAAACATAATACCAATGTACACAAGCTGGGTCGTGAAAAATTCATCGAACTGTGCCTGTCAACCACCGAAGAGATGAAAGAAAAATTCATTAGCCTTTGGCGCACCATTGGTCTTTCTGCAGAGCTTGAACATACCTACTCCACCATTGCCCCCAATGTGCAAAAAATCGCACAAGAATCTTTTATCGATTTGGTCAGCAAAGATTTTATCTATCGAAAAAATGAACCGGCACTTTATTGCACCCTGTGCAGAACTACCGTTGCTCAAGCAGAACTTGATGATTTGCAGCAATCAACAATGTTTAATCAAATTCCATTTCAAACAACCGACGGTGATAGTTTTAATATCGCAACAACACGACCAGAGTTGTTACCATCATGCGTTGCAGTCATTTGTCACCCGGATGATACCAGATACCAAAAGTTTATCGGCAAACAAGCTATTGTTCCTATTTTTGGCCAACAGGTTCCAATCATTAGTGACGCTGCAGTACTACCTGACAAAGGAACTGGCATCGTAATGACCTGTACCTTTGGTGATAAAACTGATATCGAATGGTATAAAAAACATAACCTACCTCACAATCCATCAATTGGATTTGACGGTAAATTTAACCAAAGTACAGGCATCCTTGCAGGACTGAAAGTCCCAGAAGCGCGTAAAAAAATAATTGAAACGCTTCAAGAACAAAATTTACTTTTAAATCAAACTCCCCTGCAAAACTCAGTCAACGTGCATGAACGCTGTAAACATCCAATTGAATATGCAATTTTACCACAATGGTTCGTCCGCCTTGTTGACAACAAAGCAAAGTTTGTAGAACTTGCAGATTCTATCAACTGGAACCCAAAACATATGAAATCCCGCTATGTAGATTGGGTCAACAATTTATCATGGGACTGGTGTATCTCGCGTCAACGCGTATTTGGAATTCCATTTCCTGTTTGGTACTGCAACAACTGTAACGCAACCAACTTAGCAACCAAAACGCAACTACCAATCGATCCACAGCAAACGAACCCAGCTACACCATGCTCAAGCTGTGGCAGCAACGACATGCGCGCAGAACAAGATGTGATGGACACATGGAACACATCGTCACTCACTCCTTACATCTGTAAAGAGCTGGCACAACAAACCAACAAATCTCCGTTTGACGACACCTCTTTTATTCCTATGAGCATGAGACCCCAGGCGCACGATATCATTCGAACGTGGGCATTTTATACCATCGCGAAAGCATGGATGCACCAGGGTACTATACCTTGGAATGACATTGTCATTTCGGGATATGTTTTAAGTGAAAATAAAGAAAAAATATCAAAATCAAAAGACAACGCTCCAACAGACCCAGAAAAATTGCTTACGCAATATCCTGCTGATGCGATTCGTTTCTGGACTGCTTCAGGAACACTCGGGCAAGACGTAGCTTTTTCACCAGAGCAAATGAGCATTGGACAAAAGCTTCTCACAAAATTGTGGAACGCATTAAAATTTGTTCAAATGAACACGCAAGAGCACAACATTGATCCAACTACTGCCCCAGAACTTGATCCTGTGAACCAATGGATGATCGACAAGGTTCAGCTCTGCCTGAAAGAATACCACGCCTACTTTGCAAAAAACGAGTTCAGCTTAGCGCTGCAATCTGTTGAGAAAGTATTCTGGCAAGATTTCTGTGATAACTACTTAGAAATTATTAAAAACCAACTATTCAATCCTGCTAACTATAGCGAACAGCAACTAAAGGCAACTCGCTGGACACTGCAAGAAAGTGGTTTTAGATTGCTACAACTCTATAGCCCATATTTGCCACACATGACAGAATATTTGTATCAGCATATTTTGCGTGCACAGTACAAAGTATCATCAATTCACCTGACGCAACTGCCACAAGCGCAACAAACACACGATGATGCTCTTGCAACCATGCAGATCATTTTGCAAATCGTCAGCCATGTTCGTAAATTAAAAACTGCAGCGCAACTGTCACTCAAAACTGAGCTTGCAACGCTAACTATTTGCAGCCTTACACAAGAACAAATTGATCAAATAAAAGATCTTGCAGCGCTGCTTAAGGGAGTGTGTAAAGCTCAAAGTATATTGTTTGTTAGTGAACATAAGCCAACAGGACTGCTGCAAGAAGAAGAAATTTGGCACGCATGTGTAACAGCAACATCAGAAGAATAATTTAAATCTACAAGAATTTTAAGGATTTTTTATGTACAAAAACAGTTTACTTCTTACAGCTCTTTTAGCATGCAATATCGCTGCAAACGCTGATGAAACAACATTTACACCTCAGCAATTTACATTAACCTACACTATTACACCAGTCGAAATGACTGACGATGTTATGGTGCTGTTTGATCAAATGCGCAGCATCATCAATGATGGTCATAACAATGAACCAAACTTTTATGACAAACTTATTATTTTCATTCGCGACGTACAAACTGCAATTCAATCAGGTATGAACCTTGTTGGCATTGTAACAACAACACATCAACCAATTTTAACGACAATTAAAGAAGTGATAGAAGCTGAGCAACTTATCGATCAAGAAATCAACAGCTCTACCACCCAGGAAACTAAATCGGACATTGCAAACCATCCAAACGAGTTAAGCTTCTCGCTAGCTATTGATGTCAACCACAAAGAAGAATTTCAACATTGGACAACCATTAAAGAAATGTTGCTCGAACTACAACTGATGCTGCAAGATAAAACAACTTCTCCTGATACAATTGCACAAGCCCTTCAAGCTATTATGAAAGAAAAAAAACAACTTAAAGGTGTCATAACTTTAAGCGCAAGCATCAACGAGTAAAGCAAACGTATAAAACAAAAAGGAGCTCAGTAGCATAAACTACTCGGCCCCTTTTTTATTTGACAGCATGTAGAATTCTTTTACACTACCATGTATCGATTCAACCATACTTAATTGAAAAATTATGAATAAAAATATTTTACTCTGTCTATCAATTTTGATTGCAACACCGTATGCGCACTGTGCAAAAGATACAACTGCACAAACATTACAAATTACTTTTCACGCATCTCACGGTAAACAAACCGCTATGAGTGCAGAATCTGAACAAGACTTTCAATATTGTGTCAATATTTTAAGAAAGCTATCAGACGTACAAAAAAAACGTAAACTCACCGTTGAAGAAATGCTGACAGCTCTGCAAGTGGTTTTTTTCTTGTTTGGCAATAACGAAGATGATGCAAAAAGAATTGAGATACTATTAAACTCTCGCGATTTACTAGTGCTACCTTATTCATCACAACTACTGGGCATGCTCAACCAACAAATTTCAGAATCTGACCCTAGCAACGCAAGCTAAATATGATCAACATTCGACAGACGCAACGCACGATACCTTTTTCTGCCGCACAATATCAAAAAAAAGCAGAACTAATTTTACAGCATCTTGGATATGATGATTTTGATTTGGGTATTTGGTTAACCACCAACGCAACCATTCAAAAATATAATCATGAGTATCGCAATAAAAATAAACCGACCGACGTACTATCTTTCCCGTATCACACGCAACTTAAAGCGGGACAAAAAATAAAAGTACAATGTGACGAAGATAAAAACATAGGGGACCTAATAATCTCAGTCCCCTATGTTTTTAAAAATAAACAAAATTTACCTGGTGATTTTAATGCTCGCATGGAGCGCATGCTCGTACATGGAATATGCCACTTACTCGGGCATGACCACATCAAAGATGATGAGTATAAAAAAATGCTTACAGTAGAAAATAAACTACTAAAGATATTGCACGATCACTTTAAGAACTGATAGGTACGATAGATACGCTCGAGAACACCTTGTTTTTGATCATAGTTCAGTTCAAACGATAGCAACTCTTTTAAATCCTGGCGCATCAACATCAACTCTTCATCTTGCAAACAGGTAATATACTGACTCAGGTGCATCACAAGCATGTATAATTTTCCGTCATTTGCAAATGAGTGCTCAATATCTTTGTGCGCAACAGAATTAATTAACTGATCAATTGCTCGAAGCTGATATTTCATAGGTGCGTACCAGCCATCATGTTCTACAAAGCGACCATACGCTTTACTTCCTGATTTATACACAAAATAGGTGCCTAAAAGCACTGGTCCTATTGCTGCCAAATACATATTCACCTGTTGGTTTTTTACAAAGGTATCTTCAATCACATCCAGTAATTTATTGGAATATGTCGTCCATGCTTTTTCACGAGTATTAATTTCATCAAGCTTAACATTTAAATTGTTTTGAAAACTTGTAGTATATCCTTCTATTCGTTGCCCCAACGCTTTTATAGGTAAACGATCAACATGAGCAAGTGGTGGTATTTCTGGCAAACGAGGAATCACTCCTTTATTGCCATGCCAAACAACCTTAACAAGTCCATCAATCGATTGAACTATATATTCGTCAATAAAGTCATCGATCACTTTTATCGTTTTATTTGCAACAACTGGTATTTCTTTCTGATGCTTAACATACAACCCGTACGCCGCAACGAGTGCCACAGCAGAGCACGAACAGCCAAACCAATGTTCAACAAAAAAATTAGGCTTTTTGTTCTCTTCTAAAACATCTTTGACATGGGTCATATGCTCATCCATGTTGCCATAGATGTAACCTAACTCCGTAAACAACTGTATAGGATCAAGCACAGTTTCAAACCCAGAAGACGGTAGATGGTACACCTCGTACAATGGCCTGCTAGCTTCAAGCAACAATTCTTTAATTTGATCTTCATTTTTTAAGGATGAAAGAATATACGAACCATACAGACAAACACCAAGCATGTGAGCTATCTGTTCTTCTAGATCTTCAAGTCCCTGTAATCGCGTCTCTACGCTTCTTTTGTAGCTCGATGGATACAGTAAATAGATGGGATGTTTCTTTAAAGATGCCTGAGAAAGATAAAATTTCTCATAAAACCAATATTTCTTCGAAAGGAGCAGGTTGTTTAAGAAACATTTGGCTGATTGTATGTACTGCTGGTACAGGATTAAATACATACCCAACAGAATAATTTGCTGAGCCGTCTGTGTTTTTTCGATAAATTGTTGATCTTGCTGATAGATTGAACGAGAAAAGAGTCCTTGAATTGCCGGGTTATTGATCAGTTCTGTAAATTTTTCATTCTTATCATGCTTGATCACAGCATTAAAGGATCCAGAAACGACGGATGCTACCTCAACGTTGCTTGAACGAATCGTACGAACATATCGACTTTTTAATTGCTTCATGAGCATTCGGTCGCTACCAAATAGTCCAACGGAGCATGCAATAGAAAATATCATCAAGTAACGAAAAATCATAAGTCCCTTTGAAGATCTCAATTGTATCAATCTACACGTATTATAATCGATAAACCAAAAGGGCACCAATGGGGTACCCTTTTTTTACTTTTTATTGTAAATGTTTCTTTAATATATCTTGAATCATCTTTGGATTGCCTTTTCCGCCCGATGCTTTCATACAAGACCCAACAAGGAAACCAAAAACATTTTGTTTACCTGCTTTATATTGTTCGATTAAGGCTGGATTTTCGGCCACCACAGAAAGCACTATCTTTTCAAGTTCATCCTGCGATCCGATCTGCTTAAGCCCTTTTTGCTCAACAATAAGCTCTGGACTTTCCCCTGTTTGTGCAACAAGCTCAAAGACTTCTTTTGCCGCAGTGTTGTTAATCACCGACTCATCAAGCATTTGAACTATTTTTGCTAGTTTTTCAGGAGTTACCAAACAATCAGCAAGTTCTATCTTCTTTTCATTAACGAGCCCTAAAACATCTCGCAAGAACCAATTTACGATCGATTTTTTAGGATATACTGCCATAGCTGCTTCAAAATATTTCGTAAACACGATATCTGAAGTAACCACATCTGCTTCATACGCCGAAAGACCCCACAGCTGCATATAGCGATGGAATTTATCATACGGAAGCTCTGGCATGCCATTTTTAACATCTTGACGCACAGCATCAGTCACTTTAATTAAAGCAAGGTCAGGATCTGTACAGTAGCGATAGTCCGCCAAATCTTCTTTCGATCTCATCGGAATACTACGTCTGTTTTTAGAATCCCATAGGCGAGTTTCTTGGCGAATGCGCTCACCTTTTTCAAGGGCTAATATTTGTCGCTCAGTTTCATACTCAATTGCATCAGAAATAAACTTAAAAGAGTTAATGTTTTTAAGTTCACAACGAGTTCCCAGCGTTGGGCTATCTTTTTTGCGAACCGATAGATTCGTATCCGCACGAAAAGATCCTTCTTCCATGTTACAATCGCTTACGCCCAAATATTGCATAATTAAACGCAATGCTTTTAAGTAGGCTTTTGCTTCTGCAGCATTTTCAATGTCAGGCTCTGAAACAATCTCAATTAGAGGAGTTCCTGTTCTGTTTAAATCAACATAACTTTCACCTGTTAGATCTGAATGCATATTTTTACCAGCATCTTCTTCGATGTGAATTCTGTTAATGCGAATTTTCTTTTCCGTACCATCTTCAAGGCGAATCATAATATGCCCTGATGTGCAAATCGGAAAATAGTTTTGTGTAATTTGATAGTTCTTTGGTAAATCTGGATAGAAATAATGTTTACGATCAAATTCAGATATTTCAGATATCTTACAATTCGTTCCTAAACCAGCCATGATAGCATATTCAACTACCTGATGATTTAACACAGGAAGCACTCCTGGATATCCCGCACAAATTTGACAGATATGCTCATTTTGATTCTCTGTCAAAGAGTTCGAACAAGAACAAAAAATTTTACTTTTTGTATTTAATTGCACGTGCACTTCTATACCAATATCCATGCGATAATCAGTATAACGCTCAAGCACTAAAGATTTTTCCACGGTTTTCCCTTACTTTGCTTTCAAACGAAAATCATGACGATTAATTTTGTCATTACTTACCAAGGTCAAAGTGCAACTAAACAGTTTTTCAAGCTCTAAAATTGAATTGAATTCGCTGCTTGCAATAAAATCAAACACCGCCTTGTTTACTTCAAATAAGTAATGTTTGTGATCTTTTTTCTGTCCCAAAAACACCTTAACTTTCCGGAGTACTTCGTAACTTTCAGCACGCACAGCTGGCAATCGACCAAGCCCTGAACAACAATGACATAGATCTGTCAAAAGTCGCATTAACGTTTTACCTGAACGCTTACGAGTCATCTGCACAATCCCAAATTCAGAGACCTGCAAAACAACCGATTGGAATTTATCAAGCTCTTTGAGTGTTTGTTCAAAATATGAAACTAACTTTAATCTGTTTTTTTGATTGCTCATATCAATAAAGTCGATCACAATCAGTCCACCGATATTGCGCAATTTTAACTGGAGTACGATTTCACGAGCAGATTCTGTGTTAATTTTTAAAATTGTTTCTTCTAAGTTGCCTTTACCGGTAAATTTTCCAGTATTAACATCGATAACTGTTAAAGCTTCTGTCGTTTCAATGATGATAGAACCACCAGATTTGAGCAGAACTTTTTTATCAAGCGCTGATGCTACCTGACGATCAATATCATAACGCTCAAACAAATCGCCTGACTCAGCATATAACTTGATCTTATATTTAAATTCAGGAGCAACTTTGCTTAAGTAGTTATAAATTGCATCTTGATTGCGCGCATTGTCCGTTATAATTTCATCGATTTCAGCGTCTAAATGATCACGAACAACCTGCAAAGAAATATCGACATCTTCATGCAACTTTGTCTTTGGCGCCGCTTTGATATAACCAGATGTAATGCTATTCCAATCTGTGATTAAAAAAGAAAGATCTTTATGAATTTCTTCTTCAGTCTTACCTTCAGCATTGGTTCTGATCACAGCACCCATGCCTTCAGGCAAATGTTTCACAAGTAGCTCTTTCAAGCGTACGCGCTCAGTGCGATCTTCAATTTTTTTTGATACCCCGATGCGAGGAATATTTGGAGTCAGAACGATAAATCGTCCCGGCAAAGTAAAACAAGTTTTTAATTTTGCACCTTTTTCATCCACAGGCTCTTTGCTCACCTGGACGAGAAGTTCTTGACCTTCATGCAAAATTTTTGAAATATCAGCGCGCTCTGATGAAGCTCTTGGCTTTGGAGCTTGCTGCTCATCATCCACATCTTTGAGTTCATCAAGAGAGTCTGCCTCTATGACCCGGCTTAACGCTAGATCATGATCAATCTCAGAGATATGCAAAAAACCAGCTCGCTCTTGACCAATATCAACAAATGCTGTTTGAATACCAGGAAGCACTTTAAGCACTCTTCCCTTAAAAAAAGCACGCTCTAACTCGATATCTGTCACTTGGCCCAAAAATAGATTTTCCAGCTTATTATCTCTAATAATGGCAACTCTAGTTTCCCAAGGATTTTGATTAATTAAAATTTTTTTCATATGACACTAACTTTTTAAATGATAAAAAATTTTTTCCCCCATGCATGTTATTATACACTATTCTATCAAGGAGGAAAATAAGCTCTACAAAACAAGCATGTAATCTGCAAATTAATACGCCCAGGAGCTCAAGACTCTCGTGGAGACACGGTAGCTTGCGGCCATACCTAAAACAATGAAAAAATACTGTTTCTAGATAGAAATGAGCCTTTATGCTATAATCAGTCAAAACATTCAAGTAAAAATTACTACTTTAAACCATGAACCAAATAGGGGGATTTCATGAAAAGGTTATTATTATTTTTCACTATCATAAGCTACACGTGCATCACACTGTCATCTACAAGCAGACTGAAAAAAATGCGCAGTGCTCATTTCACTGCAGCCGTAGAAGCTCAAGCTCGTACAAACGTTTTAAAAAATCAAACAGAAACGAACAGACAATTAAAGATCAAAAAAGCTCTAGTTAAAATTCAAGCTGAAGAAGCTGTCGCTCGATATCAAATCGAACAAGAACAACTATTGCCGCAAACACAAACATTAAAAGACATTAGCAACAGAAGAAATGCATTACTAACCGAACATAGATTATTACTCCGTGCATATACCAATCTTTGCGATCCTCGATATAAATAAATTTGGGATGAATTATCAGTATTGCGCAAAATTGAAAATGTGCTCAAAACTACCAATTAAAACCTGCTCATGTTTTTAAGCGTCACATTCTAATCTATCTTTTTTATTCAATGATCTGCACTACATGCAACAATGATCAGATTGACTTTTTCAGTAAGAAAAATAAACTGTTTTCTAATTCAACATATCGTACATGATCCAAACTAAAAAAGGCTTGCTCTATGCAAATGCAATCGAAGAAACTCCTAGCGTTATCCATTATGTTGCTATCTATTCTTGGTGGCTGTAAGAAAAACACAAAAGAATCTGACAATAAAAAACAATCTCTATTTTCAAAAACTCACCAAAAATCAAAACGCAACAATGCTACAAACTCTGCTCTCGATCCATTAGATCTTGATGCTGACTCAATGAAAACATTCGCTCTTGATGACAATATTTCTAAGCATCAAACAACTACCCCAACAAGCGGCGAATCAAGCTCAATGTTCTCGTGGGAAAATGTCGATGCTGAAAAAAGCAGACATCAGTTCAAAGCACTCTACTTTGATTTTGACAAAGACCAATTAAAACCAAACGAACAAGCTTCGCTCAAGCATGATATCGATGAAGCAAAGAAAATGATCAAACAAGGTAAAACGATTGTCATCGAAGGACACGCTTGCCACTCAGCAGGATCATCAGCTTACAACTTGGCAATCTCAGAGCGTCGTGCTCGCTATGTTGCGCAAAAATTTGCAGAACATGACATCGATGCATCACACATCAAAATTGCACCTCGTGGACAAGAAATGCCTGTTCGCAAAGGTGGAAACAAACAAGAACAATGGGTCAACCGTCGCGTTGAAATTTACGCAATTGATTCAAAATAAAATTGACTCTAAAGAAAAACGGCTGCACAACATGCAGCCGTTTTTTTATATCGAAAAATCAATTGCGAAATGTTTTTGTCTTGATCGCCAAAAAAACTTAAAGCTTCGCTGAGTAATTTAAAATATTCAAATCAAACTATGCAGCTACAGGCGCCATTCTTACTACTTCTGCTGCAGACTTCTCCGCTTCCTGTAAACTAACGATTGCTGTTTGTATTTGTGAAGAAATATTCTGAATTTGACTTTGTAGTGATTGTGATGGTGATTTTGCAGATGGAGTTGCTACTGGTTTTGCCTGACTTGATTTAATAGTAAATTTTCCCTTTGCAGTATCCAGATGAAGTATGGTTCCAGATTGACCATTCACTATAGCAGCAACTTGCGCAGATGTGAGATTAAATGTTTTATTTTGATACGAAACGCTCAAGCTGCTCAGTGAACTGTCTAAATGCAAAGTGCATGGCAATTGAGATATAACTGTTGTGCTAGTTGTCTTGGATGGATAACGCTCACAAGCCATCATGCAACATGCTTCTTTAGGATTACAATGACAACCACATCCAGAATGGAAAACAGTGTGACCGTAAGCTACAGAACATTGAGCTATATCGTTTTTTGCCGTAGAAACTATTTGATCAATTTTGAGAGTAATGTCTACATTACGCTGTAACATAAACTCCCCCATCATAGACATAACTGGTGCATGAACAAATAACATACTAAGCATTAGAACACTTAACACCTTCATAAAAACTCCTTCGACTAAATAAGACAGTTAACTAATTTTTAGAATGATTTTTTCTAATTAAATGTAACAAAGAGAGCAAAACAAAATCAACGAATTAACACAGATTGAATTTTTGCATAACAATGCCACTTCACAATAAGTTGATAATATTGTACCATTAATCATTGGCATTTTTCAACTGATATGCTATACACAGCTCATGCTTTATAATCATTTCATGCAACAGTAACGATAATGAAGATAAAAACAATACGCCTACTATTACTACTCAGCATATTTTCTTGTTTTAATATAGACGCCAAAATCCAGCAAGCCTATGTAGACCAGGCAGATGCTAATTTTTTTGACCAACTCAATCAATCAGATCAAGATTCAACTTTTTACTGTAACGCGAAGGTAGTAGCACCAAGCCACATTTCATCTCAATTAAATTATGACCAAATCTATACCAAAGCAATTTGTGATGAAATACAATGCCGTCAATTTTTTCACATGACCCTGGAACAAAAAAGACTATTGTTAAAGTTAAACTACAATGATTTTGTACATAAATTACTTAGCAAAGATGATTTATCTGATCAAGCAATTTGGACACTTTGGCATGAATATAAAAATAAACGACTATGGGATTGGGATAATGAAAAATTTGAAAATGAAATCAAAATTAAAAACACTCTGAAACTTCGTCAAAAACATCGTGAACAACAAAACACCTTAGCGCAACAACACAGCTTCACCCAACTTCTACCAAAAGAAATTATCTATTTAAAGTCTGCGTATGAACTACCAATTAACAATAGCAAAAATCATACCATACAAAAGTTAGTCGCTGCTCGCGAACTCGCCTTACAGCAAACAGAAAATGATAATTTTAAGCAATATGACGCATCTTATACCCTAACACCTCAAGCTCAAGCTTATTTAAAACTACACGACATTAACGCAACTCATTATCATAATTTTTATGGTACAACGCTCCAACAACAACTCCACTATGAAATCTGTTCTGTTTTTGAACAAGCTGCAATATTGCAGCACAACATCCCATGCCAAAGTAATTTTTTACAATATAGTGTTATGTGTGCCGATGCGGCCCATGACCTTAATAAACTAGAACAAATACAAATGGTTGTTGCTTTAAACAATCTAAGCTTTCAATTTTTAAACACCGTCGAAACGTACAGTCTTGCAGCAGCTCATGGTGCGCTTAGCGGTCTTTCTAACATGATTTTTGGATGGACACAACTACCAGAAACAATCGAGTGTTTAGCTAAAAGCTTACATTATGTATTTGAAAGCTGCGCGCTGAGTAGCTGCGCTTTAGAATATGGATTTGAAGATTTATTTATTGAGTTAAGGGATGCGCGAAATGAAGAAATAACAATGGGCTTACAGGCACTTGGTCAAGTTATCTCTAAGTCCACCGGACCAGAGCGAGTAGAAGCACTCGTACAATTTGCAGTTAATTTTCGCATGCCAACTAAAATCGTACATGCCCTTGGTGGCGTACTAGGAGTCACGCGATCACAAGCGACACTTACAAAATCTGCACAAGCAATCACAACAATGGTCGGCGAGCAAATAGCCGCAAGTGAAACCACTGGTCAACTTGCACAAACATTACAAAAAGCTGAAATAATACTACAAGAAGGTGTGGTGCAGCAAACAGCCAAGACATTGCAAGACACTACCAGACATCTTACAGAACCAACAAAGCGTATAACAAGGAAAAAAATCAGCCAACCAAGCGACAGCCTCTCACAAATTAATCCTCAAACATTATTAGACAGAAATTTAAAAATAGCAGAAAGTCGCTCTTTAAGCGCAATACGCACAGAAACATTACCAGATGGACGGATTAGATATTATGGTCCAGAAACTCTTGCATCTACACCTGGTCCCACGCGAGGCTCTACTTACGTAACAGAATATGATCCAACTAGAGGTCGAATTCGTGGTTGGTATGAAAGCCGCACTCATACCAATCAAATAAACAGAGTGCATCCTAAAATGATCGATGGAGAAAATATAGACTCTTTACATTACCCCCATACAAAAAAAGAATTGGAAAATATTGCTCAAAGAATAAAAGGTAATAAATAATGTACACCAAACAACAATTCGGAAGAGAATTAAAAAGCTTACTTACACAGCAAAAAATATCTGCAGCTTCTATTGGATCATGGGCCCATGCTAAATATTATGATTACATAGATAAAATAGATCCACATTCAGGCTTTGGAGAATTTTTATTACAGCTAGGAACAATGGAAATGGGTCCAGAATTTGAAAGATCACATAAAGAATTAAATAATATAGCAGACCGATTAATTGCTGGTGAAGATGTAAAATTGTAATCAAGGAATTTAATCTGTGAAAAAAATAAATTCAAAGCCACTGTTCATAAGTATATTTATTGCATTAACAACAATTATTCTCATACAAATCAATAAACCAACATATCCAATTACTACAATTAATTCTTATGAGCAAGCATTACCTGAGTTGCAAAATATAGACTCGCAAACCTTAGTACTTTTTGATGTTGATGACACACTTATAACTTCTCAAGATGCGCTCGCTCGAACAAGCAATTTTCCTTGGAATTTTAAATTATCATTGTTTACCAACTATCCTTGGCTTATAAATAGTAAAAATTTTGAAATGATTTGGAGTAAAATGTGGCAACAAGCTCCACGCGTATTAATTGAACCAGATATCGTAAGTTATATTCATGACATGCAAGATAAACATGCCATTGTCTTGGCACTTACTAGTATGGAATCAGGATCATATGGCGTTATTAAAAACATGCCAGAGTGGCGCTACGCCATGCTCAAAAACATGGGGATTGTTTTTAGCAAACAACATGCAAACACTACGTTCACAAAGCTTCCTACTTATCGCAATCATCATCCCGTACTATATAACGGTATTTTATGTGCCAACCAACAAAACAAAGGACTCGTCTTAGATGCTTTTTTAATTTATTGTGAATGTAAGCCATCTAAAATTATTTCATTTGATGATGACATTAACGCTCTTAAGGCTATTGGAAAAACATGTAAAAAATATGCTGTTTCATTTGTTTTATTTCACTACAAATCTAATAAACTGCCTAATACATGGAGCTCACAAAAAGCGTTACAACAATTTAAATATTTAATTGACGAAAATCGCTGGGTCCACGATATAGATATTGGCTAACAACGAATACATGTAACATTCAATATTTATTTTCCAACACAGAATGTTTGAAACACTTTATCCAAAGCAGCTTCACTAACCGAACGACCAGTCATTTCAGCAAGTAACTGCAGCGCATCCTTGAGCCTGCACGATACCAACTCATAATCTACCTGACGCTTTTTGACCATCGGCGCAATGACCAACATATCTTGTAAAAATTTTGATAGTAAATCATATTGCCGCTTGTTGAGCAAACAAGTAATGGCATCAGAGCCTTTAAGGATTTTAATTTTTTGAAAAATCTCTTGATACAACAGATCTATTTTTTCATGGTTTTTAGCAGATACTGCAACAGTAGGAAGCGTAAGACCCAAATCATCATCTGACGATGGCGCATCTATTTTATTTTGCACAAAAATGATTTTATCTTTGTACTGCTGCGCAACAGAGCGGTACACCGCCATAGTCTCATCTGACAAGGTCGTCGCACCATCAACAACAAGCAAAATAATATCTGCATTTGCTGCTTCTTGAAACGAACGATCAATACCCTCACGCTCTATTTGATCATCAGTGCTACGAAGTCCTGCGGTATCTACAAATGTGATAAACTCTCCATCACGAAAAACGCCTGCCTCGATAGTATCTCGAGTAGTTCCCGCAATAGGAGTAACAATAGCACGCTGTTTATCAAGCAAACAGTTAAACAAAGATGATTTTCCGGCGTTTACAGAACCGATGAGCGCTATGCGTATACCCTCTTTGATGTACTGTTGCTTAGGAAATGTTTGAAGTAATTTTTCGACTTTAAGAATTAAAGCATCCATTTTGGATGCAACATCTGCAGCAAATTCCATCTCTTCATCAAGGAATTCAAAACTTCCTTCACAATATGCCATCATTTCAATGACAGCAGTTTCTATTTGTGCAGTCCACGAAGACAGACTACCTTGTAACTGCTGCAAACTATATTTTAAAGATGCTGCTGTTTGCGCATGAATCAGATCACTAATAGCTTCTGCCTGAAGTAAATCAATTTTACCCAGCATAACAGCTCTTTGTGTAAATTCACCTTTACCAGCAAGTCGCGCTCCACACTGCAGTATACGATCAATAATCGCTTCGATTAAAAAAGCATTATTATGACAGGTGATCTCAACAACATCTTGTCCCGTAAAGGTCCGAGGCGCATGCATCACCAAAAATAATACTTGATCGACTTCCTGATTGCTTTGATCGACTACCCATCCATAATGAATTGTATGGGTCGCTTGCTCAGATAATTTTTTACCAGATGCAAGACGAGCACATGAATCGACAATGGACCAAACGTCTTTTCCAGACAATCGAATAAGTCCAATTGCACCAGCTCCCTGCGGAGTACATAGGGCTACAATTGTTTGCTCATGCTCGATTGATAAATTAGACGCACTGTTCATTATTTAGAATTTTTTATTTAAATCTTTGTTTGCATCAGTACCCTGATCATCCTGTCTTGGCCCTTGAGAGCGCGGACGGAAATAACGAGGACGACGTTTACGACGATATTCTTCAGATTGATTTTGTTGATCAAACCCTTGAGACTGATTATCCAAACCTCGAGGAGTCATCGGTTCCTGTGGTAATTGAGGTCTTGGTTGCAGGACTCTTTGAGGTCTAACCGGAAGAGGACGAGTTTGCATTTTTGATGGGGTATGCTGCTGCACAGGAGCTTGCTTTGGAGCTGCTGGCTGCGCAATCGGTTGAATTTCAAGACCAAGCTCTTTTAACTGTAGCTCAATCTGTTTTTTCATAGCCTGATTGTTAAACATATTTTCATACGAGCCTCTATCGAATAAACTTTCGTTTTTTCGCATATGCTGCTCTTCTTTGAAAAACAATGCTATTTTTGCTTTTTTCGACCCAAAGCCCAAAAAGCCTGGTTGAGCATCTTCTAATAACTTCACAAAAAACTCTTTAGGCTGATCAGCTTTTTTTAACGCTTCTTCGATAGCCTTTGCAATTGATGCACCTTGCGCAATGACAGATTTCATAAATAAGGTTCCTTGTCCATCTAATCTGTTTACCCCACAGTAAAACTATGTAGCTGATTATATATTTAGTTACAAGATACTCTAAATGGGACTATATTTGCAAACGTTTTGATTTTTTTGGAGTGGGAAACGGGATTTGAACCCGCGACCTTTGCCTTGGCAAGGCAACGCTCTACCAGCTGAGCTATTCCCACAAAGAGATAACTTTAAAATTCTATCATGTTTACCAGGCAAGTCAAACAGCTTTTTACATTCCAATCGATATTTTAGGTCATAGTTTTTTGTTTTCAAAAAATTTATACCGAATTTTGATAATTATGCTATAACCTTAACAATCCTATTAACCATAAGGTTTATCATGATTTATACGATTTCTGGCCTCATTACGCATCAGCACGATAACAAAGTTGTCGTACAACAAGCAGGTATCGGCTTTGAGCTGACATGCCCTCAAGCAAAGAGCCTCATCCCTCAACAAAGCGTCACTTTGTACACTTATCTACACTGGTCTGCGGAACAAGGACCATCTTTGTATGGTTTCTTGCAACCACTTGATAAAGATCTATTTCTTATGATTATTGGATGTTCTGGAATTGGACCAAAACTAGGTATTACCATACTCGATAGCGTCAGCTCTTCTGATTTTTTAACCATCATTTGCCAAGAAAACATCTCCGGCATGAGCGCTATTAAAGGCGTAGGGACTAAAAAAGCAGAACAGTTAATCCTGCAGCTCAAAGACAAAGCTATGAAAATGGTTCAACATCACCCAATTGCAAGCAGCAACACCATCGTTGCAGCATGGGTCGACCTACAACAGACGCTGACGTCGCTCAATTATTCTCCAACAGAGATTAAACAAACCACTTCAATACTCAAAGATCAAGTCGCTGGGCAAGCAGTTCCATTCGATCTACTCCTGCGCAAAGCTCTTACTTTGCTAGCAAAAAAATAAAAAAAAACTATGATGTACGATTATGACCATCTCTATTTATAGTTATGATATACCAACAAAGGTCTTAATATGATCAACTTAAAAACAATTATTCACGCAGTAGACGTACCACTCGCATGCATATTTTTAGGATCAGGAATACTACTGTCCTGCTTAACTAATTTCCCACAATTCAGAAAACTTTCAGAATTTTTCAAAATTCTACAACTTAAAAAATCACAAGAATCAACCATAAATACCCTTAGCCCACTACAAGCGCTCTACACAGCAATGTCAACAAGTCTTGGGATGGGAAATATTATTTCTCCTGCGGTCGCCATTGCTCTGGGTGGCCCAGGAGCTCTTTTTTGGATGGCAATTTATGCTATCTTCGGATCTGTGACCAAATTCATCGAGGTTGTCTTTGCGGTGAAATATAAACGCTATGCAAAAGATGGTTCTATCATCGGAGGACCAACGGGATACCTCTATCACATTCATCCATGGCTTGCAAACTGGTACGGAATGCTTACAATCTTTCTATTTTCTTCATGGTCTGCACTGCAAGCAAAAACACTTGCCGTTATCTATCAACATCACGGAGTCCATCAATATACGAGTGGCGCAATTCTTGCTGCATTTGTTTTTTGTATGCTTCTAAGCGGTACCAAAACGATTGGTAAATTCGCTTCAAAGGCTGTACCAATACTATTTATCTTTTACTTGTGCATCGCTTTTGTCATTATATTTTCAGATCTTACCGCGCTCAAAGATGCGCTTGCTTCAGTTTTTCAACATGCATTCTCACCAACGGCACCCGTTGGAGGATTCGTCGGCGCATCAACCCTGATTGGTCTACGACAAGGTATTTTTAAAGGTGCTTTTACCACAGAAGCTGGAGTAGGAACAGCCGCAATTCCACATTCATACTCTGCTACCAACGATCCAATTCAACAAGGGATCTTGGGCATGTATTCTATTTTTATGAATACCTTCCTTTGCATGGTATCAGGACTGGTTGCCCTTGTGACTGGAGTATGGACCCTAGGCAAAGTATCCAACGATCTTGCATTTTATGCATTTGAAAAAGCAATGCCACACTTTGGCCCTATGGCACTGACAGCAACAATCACCATGTGTATCGTGGGAGCAACTCTGGGAAATAGTTTCAACGGAAGTAAAAGCTTTGGATTTTTTACCAATAACCGATGGATGATTGTGTATTACGTTTTTGTAGCGCTCTTTATTTTCCTAGGAGCAATCGTTGACACTCCAACTCTATGGGATTTGGCAGACTTCATACTTCCACTTATCGTGCTACCAAACCTTGCAGGATTGTTTATTTTAACGCTTAAAAACAGAAAAGAACTTTCTGCATAAAATATCTGGAGAGTAATCATGCGCATTCTGTTTATGCTCATACTGTTAACTTATAGCCAGACCACAACTCCCTTGATAAATAAAGCTGAAAAGCTTTTTTTGCGTACCGGAAATAGTATCATGACAGTCGGAGAGTTTACGTACGGATACGACCAATTGCGCATTCGAGATTTTGGACAAGAATCATTTTTAATAATTGGTAAGTTCTCATCCTTTGCAGACGAGACTACTATTTTTTTAAGTGGAAACCATCGGGCTGACTGGATAACAACATTTCCCTTTGAATTTTTACATCATGAATATTTTCATGGCGAAGATATAAAAGGTAGCGTGGCCTCTCACGGAGGAGTCACCATTGAAAACGATGTATGGGTTGGCAGCGGAGTAACCATCATGTCTGGCGTCACCATTGGCAACGGAGCGGTAATTGCAACACGCGCAGTCGTTACCAAAGATGTTGCACCATATGCCATAGTCGGAGGAGTTCCTGCAAAATTACTACGCTATCGCTTTGATGAAGAAACGCGTAATTTACTACAACAACTATGTTGGTGGGATTTACATTTTTCTCAAATAAAAGAAATCGTCACCCAACTTTGCAACAATCCAGATAAAGAAATAATACGATACTGGCTTAAAAAATATCGTGGCATTGAAGCATAAAAAAATTATATTTTAGTATGATTGTTGTTGATTTTGTAAAACCTGATCAACCGAAACAATATCTTCTTTTTTGTGCGCCTGAAAACCGAGTTGAATAATTTCATCAAGCAATTCCATCGGACGTACATTTTCCTCTGCGGCTTGATGAAACAAACAAGTTGCAGGAGTAAGTCCAGGAAGTGTGTTAATTTCTAAAATTACCACCCGTTTTTGTCCGGTTGGAGACACTGCTTCACTCTGAAAGAAACAATCTATACGTGAATATCCAACTGCCCCAACTGCAACATATGCATCACGCACTGTTTGCTGAGCAAGCAAAATATCTTCCTGGGCAAGTCGAGCTGGTGTTTGATTTTCACCAGCACCAGGTAAAAACTTTTCTTCGATAGAAAGTATCCCATGTTGAGCAACCGCTTCACTTGGCATTAATGCTCGAGGAGTTTTATTTCCAACAACGCCAATGGTGAGCTCCATACCTTGAACGCGCTCTTCAATTAATGCGAACTCTTTTTGTGTAAAAATTTCTGCAAGTACAGCACGCAGCTGCTCTTCAGTTTTAGGAAGAGATACCAAAACGCTGCAGCCATCATCATGAGGCTTCACAACACAAGAAAAATTAATAGAATTTAAAAACTCAAACAGTTTATCAAACGAACCTTGAAGATAATCTTGCTTCGAAAACAAGAAAGCCTTTGGTACATGAAAGTTTTTAGCTTGTAAAAACTGTCCCGTTTTATATTTATCCATACACAATGCGCTTGTAAAAACAGATGGACCATTGTAAGGCAACCCAAGCATTTCAAGCGTACCTTGTACAATTCCATTTTCTCCCGGACCACCATGCAAGGCGATAAAAACAAAATCGGTAATCTTATTTAGATCTGACCATAAAACTACCATTTCTGGCTGTAAACGAGAACTAATTTCTTCTGTTGAGGTCGAAACTAAAAGCGCATGTGGAATGTGATGCAACTTCATATCGCTGTCGACAAAAATCGGTAAAACTTCATATTTTTCAGGAGACAATTTATAGCAAACGTTTCGTCCTGATTCAAACGATATTTCTTTTTCATTTGATGGACCACCCAGGAGCACTGCAACCCGTGTACGAATACTAGCGCTTACATTTTTTGTCTTATTTTCCATAAAATATTGCTTCAACTCTGTTTTAATAAGGTGATTAATAATCTGCGCGTGACCAATGCCAATCTCTGCTGCTTGTCGAAATAAAAATGAGGATGGGGACATTCCAGGAATTGGATTGCTATCAAGCATGACCACATCACCACGCAATGTTAAAAACCCATCAAATCGACCACAATTTACAAAACCCAAAGCTTTCATGGAATCAATACAAACGTCTTTTATTTTCTGCAAAGCCTGACTACTACAATGTGGCGGTGTGCGTTTGTTTGCAGCACCTGGCATATATTTGTGATGATAATCAAATATCTCTTGACCATCGCGCAACATAATTTCAGTTGGCGGCAACGCAATCAACTGCCCAGAAATATCATCTGTTATTACAATGCAATTAAATTCCATGCCGATTAATTTTTCTTCAATCATCACATCTTGACCAGATGAGTTGCGTACAAAACAAGATCGTTGCAACGCTAAGCGCAGTTCATCAACATCTCGAGCTACAAAAACACCCAAGCTTGATCCTTCTGCTTGCGGCTTAACAATGACCGGAAAAGTTATTTCATGCTTTAACATGAGATCTTGAATGCAAAACATATCCATGTCAGCAATCTGAGCAACCGACACACCAAAACCTTTGGCTGTTCGTATACCATGCATATTTAAATATTGATTTTGCAGTATTTTATTAATTCCAACAGCACTACCAAACAACTTTGTTCCCAAGTATGGAATCTTAAAGAGCTCTAAAATGGCTTGTAGTCTACCGTCTTCACCATATTGCCCATGCATCGCGATATACATAAAATCTATACGACTCGACAAACTATCCCATGAAATTTTTTCTGCTTCACGCTCAAGTCTATGCTGAAAATCTACAATTTTTCCACGATACAAAAATGACCATGGTAAAATATAAATATCACCAGTGATTGATTGAAACAACGGAATGACTTGAAATAGTTGTGCATCTAAATGATCACAAATGGTACGACCAGAATTAAACGAAACCTCTCGCTCGATAGATTTTCCACCGAACAAAACCCCAACTCTTAACATAAATTACCCATAACTTGAAAAACAATTTTGCTGTACCATTTAGTGTAACAGGTTCACCTGTTTTTCAAACTTTTTATACAAAATATACCGTAAAACAATGCAATGTTTGTGAAAACACATACATAGTATAAACTAAAATCGATCAACACAGTTTTTTCATTGCACAAAGAGGTTTTTGTGAAACATAAACATAATTCACTCGTATGGATAGATCTTGAAATGTCTGGCCTTGATTACAATCGGGATGTGATCTTAGAGATCGCAGCAATTGTCACTGATGCCGATTTAAATATCATAGCAACTGGCCCTAATTTAATCGTTAATCAACCAGATGACATTTTAGACAACATGAACCCATGGTGCATGGAAGTTCACTCACAATCAGGCTTAATTGAAGCTTCAAAGAAATCAACCATCTCTGTTGCGCAAGCAGAAGAAGAAGTACTTCGTTTCCTCGAACAGCATTGTGAAAAAAATAACGCACCTTTGTGCGGAAACACTGTGTGGTTCGACAAACTATTCCTCAAAAAAGATATGCCCCTCATTCTTGATTATCTGCATTATCGTATCGTTGATGTCACAGCATTTAAAATTATGCTCGGTCAATGGGCTGGTAAAGATATTATTTTCAAGAAAAATAATTCTCATCGCGCGCTTGACGACATCAAAGAATCAATTGCTGAGCTCAAATTTTATCGTGAGCATTTTATTACCATTCCTGACGTACTGCCAACCAATGAGCATTATGCAACAGGATCAATCGTAAAATAAATAGACGATGATATCGACATTTTTCGTATCTGCCGGAATAGATTAATCAACTGTCGTCTCGAGCAAGATTTTAAAAGTAATTTTTGTGTGTACATGCGCTTGATTTTGTAGACCAATGATTGAGCAGGACCTAGTATCTCGACGCTGTAATCTAATTCTTGCGCCTTGTTGCGTAAAAACTGTGCGATCATGACAGCTTCCTGAGCCATGATTTTTTGATCTTGAGATTTAAATTCTATTTCCGCAATATGCCCACATGGTGGATATGCAGCTTCAGCTCGATTTACGATCTCATGCTGATAATATTTTATATAGGATGGCTCATCGATAAAATTAAATATCGTATGCTCATCAAAAGCCTGAACAATTACCAAACTATCATCTGATTGACGTCCCGCACGACCTGATACTTGAATGAGTTGTTGCAATGTTGTCTCAGCGGCATTGTACATCGGAAAATGTAAATTTAAATCTGCCCAGAGCACTCCAACAAGTGTTACACCAGGAAAATGATACCCCTTGGTAATCGACTGTGTGCCCACTAAAATATCAATCTGTCCTGTATACATTTCTTCAACGGTGTTATTCCAACTACGTTTCTTAGATGTCGTATCTAAATCTGCTCGAGCTATACATGCAGTGGGAAATAATTTCTGGAGCAACGTAACAAGCTGCTGCGTTCCTATTCCTTTTTTTAAGAAATCTTGCTCACTACCTTTACACTCAGGACAGGCTAAAGGTAATTTTTCATGATATCCACAATAGTGACATATGAGCGAACTGTCTTGATGCAACGTTAAGCTGACCGAACATTGATGACACTCAAACACAAAACTACACGGACACTGCACAAAAAAGCTGTATCCTCGACGATTTAAGAACACAATCGTTTGTTCTTTGCGCTGCAAACGATCTTGAATAGCAAGATACAGTTCATTGTGCAACCAACCATACTTTCGAGGTTTTCCTTTTTTAAGAGATACCAATCTAATCTTTGGAAATCTACCCGCAAAACGACGCGTCATTTGCAGCAACTTCCAACCACGACTTGCAACATTCCAAAGGGACTGAATGCTTGGCGTAGCAGAACCTAAAACAATAGGAACTCCATACAAAAAAGCCCTGAGTATTGCCATATCACGTGAATGAATTTTGGGATGTTTTTTTTCTTGATAACCATGATCATGCTCTTCATCGACAATGATTATTCCCAGATGCGCAATCGGTAAAAGTACTGGTAAATGAACACCTACGATGATGACCGGTTTTTGCTCCAAAAGTAGTTGCCACAACAATCGCTTTTGCTTTGCACTCGATGCAGAATGAAATCCAATTACAGGAACATTTGTAAAACTATCTGCAAATATTCTCTCAAAGCGAAGTGCAAGTGACACCTCTGGTAACAGCAACATCACCGCTTTATTCATGCTAATTGCTTGCTGAGCTAATTTTTTATAAACCTCTGTCTTACCAGAACCAGTGACACCATGTAGGACAAATGTCTCATGCCGCTGCTCGATAACTGATGGAACAATTGCATCATATGCAGCTTGCTGCTCGTCAGTAAAAAAAACTTCCGCACCGCTTTGCTGCTGCTCAACTGGATGCACATAGTTTTGTTGTTCTTGTTCAGTTAAAAAAAGCTGAACTCTGCGCAAAAAAAGCAACTGATCAACCTGATAGTAATCAGCAACTTGTCCAAGAAATGATACATAATTTTCATCGGCAGGAAATGGAAACACCGCCACTATTGGTTTAAGTTCAAACTGATAGGTTTGTCCAGCGCTCGCAATCTGTTCAACAACAGCAGGAATAACGCGTTTCATCAACGGTACTTGTACCAAAACACCTACGGCAATATCCGCCCGTAAGAGCTCAGGGACAGTATAGGTAAACATCTTAGATGCATACTGTAACAATCGAACATGAATGATCATAAGAGGTAACTATTTTTATATTTTTTCATACATATAAAATACCACGAATCACCGTACAAAACAAAAATCCTTCAATGTAAAAACATCAAAGGATCTTTGTTTAAATTACTAAGATATTAATCTTATTTTTGTCGCTCTATGTCGTTGCGTATTTCAAGCGCTGCAGCTTGTCGCATTTGAGCAAACGCTTGTGCTTGTTGCGCAGAAGCCTGCTGTGCTGCGGCACTAGCTAATCGCTGCTGCTCCCAATGCTTTTCTTGTTCACGACGATCTTGCACATAAGCATCTGTGCTTTTTAGAGCAGTAACCACGCTGTCAAGGCTTTCAATATACATATATTCGCATGGCACATAAAACTTTAAGCTGCGAAGAGTCTGCATATCATCCTGAAGTCTGACAATTGTATGTACAACCGGATAGCATGAAATACCTGCACAAAAAACACGAGCCGCTTTTACTAAAGCTTCATCATTACCAAGGTCAACTTGCAACAAAGGAGCATGATCAATCATCATCTTTAAGATAAGCGCTTCTTGGTAAAGCTTTTTAATTGCTTCAAAAGCTTGCTTCATGTCGGCGGTCCAATTCCAAGGCGTCACCCATGAATTATATCGATTATTCATTTCTTTGTGCAGCTGCGCCGTCGCATTATACATAGAGATAATTTCTTTTTTAGACGCTGACGATTGAGCAATAAAATAACGAATATCGTCATTATTCATCAATTGTGATAACTGACCCTGTATTCTGACACCATATAGGTCAATAAGCTTATGTACGCGATTAATTTTTGATTCATTTGTTTCACGACGCGCCATGTACACAGCAGTACCTACCACAATAGCCGTTGCACCTGCAACCACTAAAGGGTTAGGAGTTTCTTCGCTTGACGTATGTGCTTGCACAGGAGCTATGCCACACGCCATAATGCAGATCAGCGCAGATTTTTTTAACATTTTAATACTCCAGTAAGATAGTTGAGGACAGACAGGTTTTTTTAACATTTTAAAAAATTCAAAGTTATCTTGGATATGCCGTTTGACGCGAAGTTCCGCGATACAATGGATGGAATATTGCCGCATTTCGTAATCGAATAGTCTCAATTCTAAGTACATAGTTAGCAAGCTTTAGATCGATCCAATCAGTATGTAGGCGATACTCATACTCTTCAATTTTACCCTTGATGCGGTCTATTTTATGAGCCAAAGCCTTAAGACCTTTAATCCCAGGCAAATCTATACCTTTTGCGGGCAGCAATGGTAAAATATCGTGCCCAGCATCCACAGCTGCAAATAGATCACCCCACTGTTGTCTTACAAACGCATGATAATCAATGATGTCGAGCTGTAAACGATGTTTTCGTAGAAATTTTTGAAGGTCTTCAAGAGAACGCATTAATGATCGCTCTAGATCAACGCTTTCAGCTTTTTTACGCTTAACTCTAATCTCTTTTTTTAAATCCTTAAGGTCCGCATGTATCTGTTTTAAGTAGTTTTCGCTGTGCTCATGAACTAGCATAAGAAAATTTTGTAAGGTTTCATGCCCCACAGGAACGCCCTGCGTAAAAACACGATCAAAACTTGTCAGAACATCCTTATGGAACTGCTCAATCTCACCTGATGGTCGAACGATTGAGTATGCCTGACTCGTAAAAAACAAACTCATTAAACAGAAAAAATACAAGAACTTTTTTTGATTCATACACACCCCAAAGGATCGAGATACCAATAATTATGCTCAATCACAGACACCCCCTATTCAAGATTAACATAACACCCATTTTTTTCAAACGCCAGCACAAAAACATGCTTCTAAAAAGCTTTTTTAAGAAAAAACTCTTGCTTTAGCTATCGCTAACAAGTATCTTAAAAGGGTGAATCATCGCTTAAAATGGAGGGTATCTCGATGAATAACGTCACAAAGTGTCTCGTTATTGTACTATGTAGCTTAGCTCTTGAACAAAGGATAATGACATCGTTCTTGTTTCACGATGGCAACACACTACGAGATATATACTTATATGAATTGCCAGAATTATCACAAACAAAGCCAGAACAACTAGCTAAGGACGCTACCTTAATATATGCAGATCCCAACTCTCAATTCGCAACAGAAGCCAGAGTTGTTAATATTGCTCTTAGTCCTTCTGGCAACCAATGGATGGTCTCTTCTGCCGTGATTCAAAATGCTGAAAACAAAGTCTTTAATAACCTACCAGATGCGCAAGCGTTTGCACTTACACGACTAAAGCCCAATGCCCCTATAATCGAAAGAGTCCGAGCAAAAGTTCGCCCACAAGACCGTCTCAAATGGAGAAGGACATAATATGAAAAATCTATACCTAAAAACATTATCTTTACTGCTCTTTTTAAGCGCAAATTCATCATCCATGACTATGTTTGGTAGACAATTTCCACAAATAACCATCACCAATGATAACCTGGGTAGCCTAACAAGGGACTCTATCACAAGCAGAACAAACTTTTACTTTGAAAAACCAGAAACGCCCATTAACGTAGCAATCATTTATCAAGATCCAGAAAAAGGCCCTGGCTATATTTTACGACACGCTTATACGCCCGAAACAATCAACAACGCCGTCAAAATTTCTGAATATATGTTCGCTACGCAAGCAGAGGCTCAAGAGATGCTCCTAGCATATCTCCTCGATCCTCTCAACGCTCCCTACCGACCGGTACATAGGAGCCCAAAAGCAAAACAACCGGCAAAACCAACGAACCTATCATCGCCACCGACTACACCAAGAAAATCTAGTCAAAGCGCTTACAGTAATTACGTAAGAACAAGAAGAACTCAATACTAAGACTTGTACATGATGGCTTCTTGAACATGCGAGCTCTTGATATGCTCACAATCAGCAATGTCTGCAATTGTACGTGCTAATTTTAAGATTTTATGATAACTACGCATGCTAAGATTTAATTTCGTAAACGCTCTTTGCAGCAACAACTGTGCTTCATCGTCCACCTTACAAAACTGCTCAACCTCATGCGCTGACATCATGCTGTTTGTTTTAGCTGTCGATCCAAAGCGATTATATTGTCTTGCCAGAGCAACCGTTACGCCCTTGCGAAGTATTTCGGACGTAATCTGATCCGGTGTCTTTTGACCCGTAGCATCCTCATAGCTCACCGCTTGCACAGACACTCGAATATCAATTCTATCAAGCAGTGGTCCTGATAGTTTTGCTTGATATTTCTGTACTTGCTGCGCAGAGCAAACACAAGCCTTAACCTCATCGCCAAAATAACCACACGGACATGGATTTAATGCTGCAACAAGTAAAAATGACGCTGGATATTGTATCGATTGTTGTACGCGAGAAATATCAGCAACACGACTTTCAAGTGGTTGACGAAGAGCTTCCAGCACATCGCGCTTAAACTCTGTCAGTTCATCTAAAAATAAAACGCCATGATGTGATAAACTAGCCTCTCCTGGCTTTGGATAGGTACCACCACCAATCAGACCTGCTGCAGAAACAGAATGATGCGGACTACGAAAAGGTCGATGAACGATAAGAGGTTTACTGCCAAGTTTACCGCTAATCGAATAAATTTTTGTTGTATCAATAACTTCCTGAAACGTCATGTCAGGCATAATCGTAAGCAGTCGTTTCGCAAGCATCGTTTTACCTGATCCAGGAGGACCTGAAAATAAAATATTATGACGACCTGCAGCGGCAATTTGTAAAGCACGTTTTGCCCATGCTTGACCTTTCACTTCTGCAAAATCACCTTGCTCAACTTGGTGCGAAGCAACATAGGCAGCAACTTCTGTTTTTGTTGGTTGCAACGTAGATTCTTTACGCAGAAAATAAATAAGCTCAACTAAATTACGCACACCATAAATTTCAACATCACCAATAAGTCCTGCTTCGCAAGCATTATCATGCGGTAAAATAATACGCTTTTTCCCCAACTTGCGAGCATCACATGCAATAGCAAGAGCTCCTTGAATAGATTTAATAGTTCCATCAAGTGACAACTCACCAATAATTAATGTTTCATCTAAAAATGTTTGATCAATTTCAATCATTTTACTTGCATGTAAAATACCAAGAGCAATTGGTAAATCAAAAAGAGTTCCCTCTTTTTTTATATGCGCGGGAGCAAGATTAACGGTGATTTTTTTTTCAGGAATTTTGAACCCAGAATTTTTTAAAGCGGTAACTATCCGCTGACGACTTTCTTTGATTGCCGTATCAGGCAAACCAACGATATAAAAGTTAATTAAACCGAAAGCAATATCTACTTCCACATCTACTTGATGGGCATGTACGCCAATTGTTGTCGCAGAAAAAATTTTTGTATGCATAAAAAGATCTATTTTTTTGAATTTTGTGTAAACTACCAATACATAAGCTTCTTTAGTACTACACATTAACTTACAATATCAGATTTTATACAATTAGAAAAGTTGTATCTTGTAAAACATAAAGATATTGCCCAGAACAAGTGACAACGACAATAAAGGATGAAGACAATGAAAAAGAGTTTATACATTTTTATCATGCTTGCATGCTCAACACCTCAAACACACACACAACTTGTCATTGGCGATCCCAATGCCGCAACAGATACCACATTTAGTTTTGATATTGGCTTTGTCTCTTATGATGAGAAATCAGATTTGTCACCTGCTCGATGGTGGAGCGCTACAAATGATGCAACCATTGCTGCTTTTCCCGATGAAACAAAGCAATATGGCCTTGCTTACACTGTACAAACAGCATCGTATATAAATCCAGATACCGTTATTCAAGCGGTACCAATGGCAACATCTGGTAATGCCACTTTATTTTCTTGGAATGGTACAGCCGTAGTTCCATCAGAAGCATCCAATCCTATATGGGGCGGTCAATTTACGCTATTTGATGTCAGCAACCATAAGCCACTATTTACTGTCGCATCAGCTCCAAATATTTTATATTCAGTGCAAGAAATTAAACTCTTTGCAACAGAAACAGAAACTGATGTTAACAGCACCAGCTTACTCGTAAATGATTTTGGTGCTGGACAACAAATTAAAAGTATTCGCGGTCTCATGGATAACCTATATGCTGTTTATTCTAACGGAGTTTTTGGCGCAGCAGCATCAAATAAGATGTCTGCGCTCATTCGTACAACTGGCCCATCAGCAAACACAACAGTTGGTCAACCATATCTAAGCCTTCTTGCAACTCAAGATATTACAACAAGCACCAACGCCTTAAAAGGTGGCTCTGCACAACCTGCTGTTGCATCGTTTGGTCCTTCTGTTACCATCAAAAATGCTTTCTTTATAACATACGTAGGTATTGAAGCTACAGCTGGCGGTGCTGGTGTTGCAAGTGGGATACTTTTACCACAACTTACCGTAAGTGGCTCTACTTATACTCTCGATTTTGAACAAATGGCACAAACAGCTGTAATCACTGGTGGCTTTGATACGGTTATTTCTGCAGATAGCACCAACACTATTAGAATATTTGACCTAGCAGGAATGACAACAAGCACAAACCTACAATACATGATCGTCGCTCGCGATACAGGCGCAGGCACAGGTCCACAAACAATATACGCAGTACCTATTGTGTCAACAGGAAGCTTTACTGGCACAGTCGCCGACTACACCTCAATATCGACAATTTTTGGCACAAAACCACCCATCTTTGTATCACGCAATTTTGACACTATAATATCTGACGGAACTCAAATCAGCCTCACCGATCCAAGCGTTAGCGCTCAAATAACCGTGGGAGGAGCACTGCCTCTCGATGCTGGAAATGATATCAAGGGACTGTTTGTTGTAGGTGATAGTGTTTACGTTGTCATTGGCGACGAGTACACCGCAACACAACAACCAGGCACATTTCGTAGTCAGCCAGTTTTTGCAGCGGATGGACACATTGTAGCATGGACTCCGTGGTCAAGAGTACTGGGCTCTGATAGTCAAATGAACTACAGCTTTGTTGACACTAAAACGCTAACTGGTTTTTATGTAGCAGCAGAAACACCAAGCGCAACTCCTGCATTTAATTCACTCTTTGAAACGACATTTACAAACAGTTCTAATTTAGCTCCATTTCTGACAAACATACCATTCAGCCAAGGTGGCACGCAAGGTATCTTTAATTTTGGACAAACAACATCCGGCTTTAACAATACAATATCACTGCTGATTGCAACAAGCCTGAATAGAGTTGTAATTGGACAAACTGGATATAATGATGGTACCGCGTTTGTAATAAAACCAATGAGTTCAAGTGATGTTATCTCATTTAGTGGAACAGCTATAAACGATCAACAAGCCATTGTTGCTGCAGAAATTGCACATAGCGGTACAACTCACTGGATTTTTGCCGCAGGAATTTCTGGCGTTTCAGTACTCACTGGCAACGCAACTGGATATACATGGCTCAACAACCTTGCAAACGTTGCGGCTCTCAACGCTGGACAGACTTGGAAAACGGTTGGTAATTTTTCATACGTCAAAAAATTAGTATGGGATAGTACAAATATTTACATCCTCACACCTAAAAACATTTATCGCATAGCACTCGATCCTAATAAATTTAAAGCTACTCCAACCACGGCCTTAAACACCGAAGTTGTTCTTGCAGCTTCAACTATTAGCGCTAACGTTTCATTTTTAGATATGATCGTAGACAGTGGATATTGCTTAATTGGTACGACTAATGGGCTGTATGAACTCAGCGGTGGCAATCTACAACAAATTATTATTCCACAAGGTCTGCCTGCAATTAGCAAACTGATCGCAATATCAAATAGCCAAACTCCACAGCGCAATTTTAGAACCCTGAGTAACTTACTCGTGTTGAACAATTCGTTTGGAACACAACAAGCTCGTCTGCATAGATTCTTGATTCAAAATGGTGCAATCTCACAACTACCAGATACCTTTGCTGCGCAAACAGGTAGTACAACACAGGGCATACCTGCTCCATTTATTATTTTTGATAACTATATCAGCAACTATTTTTCTGATGGTTCTTGGAATGTTGCAAATTCATACTACTTAGGGCCAAACCAACCGCAAGGCTCAGCTGCAACTCCATTTTTACAACAAATTATAAGCGGCGTTCGATCAGGGCTATCAAGTAGCCAGGTAATTATGAGAATGTATGCTACTTATGCTCCCCTACCATTCATCTCGACCGGTTCTAACAACTTAGGGTTGCTACGCGAATCAACATCGGGTGCAGTCATTTCAGCTGGGGAATTTGAAGCGTATACCAATGCATAACGATATAAAAGGATTTTCAATGAACACGATCCATCGTCAGTTGATACTAATTGTTTGTGCAATAACGCACATGACGTACAGCGATTTACCACCACTTGGCTTATTTGTACCCTACGATATTAATATTAAACAAAGAAAACCATCAACAGGTAAATTTCAAACCGTTGTCCTTGGAGAAAATAGTTATACATCTAATGGATATGCAACTGATTCCAAAGAAGAGTTAACCTTTGTGGTCAATCCACTACAAATCTATGAACCAATACAAAACGTTGTTTCTTTGTATCAAGGATTTGATGCAAGCGGTAACATTACCCAAACCATCACAAGTCCTTTCACACAACTACTCGATAGCATTGCTGGTGGAGCAGGAGGAGGTGTAAGTAGCCTTGGAAATGGTCTTTTCCAGCCAAGCGGAAAACTATCCTGCGCTCAACTTTCACTAGGTGCCACATACGGATGCGGACAAGGTTTTTACATCAGCGCTTACCTACCGTTCTATTTTGCAAAGCTTTCAAATGTAAATTGGGTCTATCTAGGAGATAACAACCTGTTTGCTGGTCAAACCATACAAACAGAACTCGTTACTAACTTCCAAGACGATGCTTTAAAATATTTCGATTTAAACATTGGCGGCTGGAACCGCAAAGGACTCGGCGACCTCGCGATACTTGCAGAATGGCAAAGAGATTTCCCTCAACGCAGACCGACTCTTCGAAACGTACAGATTAATGGTCGAATCGGTGTTACATTTCCAACAGCTATCGACAACTGTCAAAACATCATTATGCCAATCAATTTTGGAGCAGACGGAGCTGTAGGATTACCTTTTGGCGGAGGGTTAACTCTTGTACTTGGTGATGTTGTTGACGTTGGATTTAGTGGTCAATTTTGGTACTACTGGAGCAACGAAAAGTTACGTCGAATTAAAACGTTCCCAACGCAGACAACGCTACTTGAACCGATCCTGACCAATACCTGCAAACAATACTCCATCATTCAAAACTTTAACTTGTTTGCGTCGGTTTACAGTTTCTGTAAGAGATTTACCGTCAAAGGACTTTATCAGTACTGGCGCAAAGGACAAGATACTCTTATTCCTTATTCATCAAACTTCAACTTTGACATTGTAAACAGCTCGCGCAGCCTTGACGAGGTAACTCGTCACCAGTTCTGCGTTTTTGGCACCTACAGCCCCTTACAGGGGGATTTCCATAAATGCATTCCGCAATTTGAAATTTTCTGGAAAGGCTCTACTAATGGTATGCGAACAGTTGTAGCATCGACATACGGCGCACAAATTTCCCTCGTTTTCTAACTTGATTTTCATATAAAACGCCCTCCCCAAAAAAGAGGGCGTTTTATGGTCGAGATATACACAAAAAGCCCTTTCCCCTGTTGATTTTTCAATTATAATTGCGATACTTAATGTATCGATTTATTCCCTGGGGGCACTTTTATGAAAAATGTTTTAAGATCAATTCTGATGATGATCCTGGTATCATCTGCCATTTCTGCTCAAACAAACAGTCTTACAACAGCAAACAATGATTTATTTGCAGCTGTAGCATCTGGCAATCGCAAAGCGGTTAAAAATATATTATCAAGCAGAAATGCTCGCTATGGCGTCAACTCTTTAAATGCTCAAAACAAAACAGCTCTTGATGTTGCAGCAGAGCGTGGTTATTTTGCAATTGCTCGAGACCTTATGAGCCGTGGTGGACAAGTAACATCAGAAAAAAATGCTATCTTCTTGAAAGATAATCTTAAAAATCGCGCATTAAAATTCTTTGTATTCGGATGGTTTTTTACTCCGTTCCTATGGTTTGGTAGCGTAGCATCGCTTAACAAGGTTTCAAATCTTTACGTTATCAACGTATAGCGACCAACAAAATTTAAACAAAAAAAAGCCCTTGGATATTCCAAGGGCTTTTTTTATTACACTTATTTTTCTATTACTTTATTGGTTCATAGACCAATGCATAAAGCGCTGCTCCGTGCATGTATAAATTGCTGTGATCAACCAAATAAAAAGGAACCTCTAAAAGATAGTTGGTTAAATACTCATTGTCTGTTTGAAAAATTTCTCGCATAAATGCTGGATCTTTGAAAAGTTCTGGATTTTTTTCAGCTACTCCATTCATAATGTAAACACCATTGTACGGCAACTGAGCGTACGCTGCGTTACGCACCAAGCGTGCATACAGTTTCATGTAGAAATCGACAGCCATCTGACAGCATGCATCATCCCCGCGATGCGCAAATAGTTCCTGGTAATGCTCGTAAGGAACTTCTTCAATTTTCATTTTTGATAAGAAAGCGTACACGCGTTTAATACCACCACCAGCTCCAAGTACTTTACCCCAAGAACGACTACCTGTTTCTTTTTGTAAATACTCTCCAAATTCTAACTCTTGATCTGTTCGCGCACAAAAATCTACAAAGCTATAACTAATAGGTGTTGGTACATAATATTTTAAATTTTCATCCCAGAGCATTAAACCAGAACCTAAACCATTACCAGCTCCAATAATCAACTTAGTTCCATGTTCACGCGGCTTACCACCTTTTAAGGTTATAATATGCTTTTGATCTAATGCTTGAATGCCAAATCCAACAACTTCAAAATCATTGATAACAAACACTCTGTCAAGTTTCGCTTGTGCTTTTATTGCACGACCATCAATTGCAAAAGATAGATGTGAGAATTTGATGTAATCTTTATTTGCACTTGTGTTTCCCGGAGTTGCAATGCATGCCAACTTTACGCAAATCGAATGCTTTTTTTCGATAAGATTTAAAACACGTACAAAATAATCGGTAAAATCTGTGATATCTTTTGTTTTAGAGCTGATCTCCAGCACTAATTTTAATTGCTTTCCTACAACTTGAAACAACCCCGTTGTAACATCAAACACATTAGCATCACAACCAATAATATATCTGTTTTTTGGATTTAAAGCTGCTTGCTCATGCTGCTTTTCTTGAATCATGGCAGTAAGCGTTGCGTCTGACGCTGCAGACAGCAATGGTGCACATAAATATATAGCTAATAAAATCTGTTTTTTCATAATAACCTTTTTGTTTTATACGGTAATAGACATGGAGTTACACAAATCCCGACATGATTGCATGCGTTGAATTAAGTGTGATTTTTTACAGGTCATTAAATCTTCTTGTTCTTCAAGGGCAATCAGGACCAACGGTTTTGTCTGCAGATCATGAAGCACCTGAGCAAAGAAATCTTTTGATAAATCTTGATGAGACAGCTCAACAAAATAACAGAAGCGATGAATAAAGGACCAGCACATATCATCCAGGGCATTTTGATCGCAAAGTACTTTCTGATCCAAACATATCTGACACTCATGCGCAAGACGATTACAGTTATACCATGTCTGAATATCATCTTTTGACGACCAAATTAATTTATTTGCACACATTTCAAAAAATCTTAAAACATCTTTTTTGAGTTGCTCTACTTCGATATGTTGCTGCGTAATACTTTGATTTGTCTGTTTCGCGATTTGCTCTGCAAGAGAGGTCATAAACGAATCTGGGTTTTTTTGGAAAAAGGTGAAATATTTCGCAAAAATATCACTGATTTTTTCTTTAAGCACTATTTGCATCTCATGCAAGAAACTTGCTTCTTTTTTCTCAAGATACGGTTTCATCACCTTGGTAAATTTCGGTACAAACTCAGCAAAAGCTTCTGCTTCAACATACGGTACCGCTTTAATTTTTTGCAAAAACATTTTAATGACGGACACTGCAAAAACTTCATTTTGGCCAGTAGCAAGTCCGTACTCTAAAAATTGAATCATATGAGACAGGTTGTACGGCAAATAATGCACATACTCTGGATGGTTATAAACATATTTGAAATAATATGAAATACCATCAGGCGTAAAATCAATCGGCTTACAAAAGAAATTAACCAGATCAACCTCGTGCCGCGTTAACACAGCTGATTCTTTGTTTGTGTCTGAATCTACAAACGCTACAGTTTCGCTACTACCTCTTTTGTTGAAAGTTGAGCTACTTAAATCTAAATCTCTCTTTTTTTCATCTTCAACTTTGACTTTTACCTGTGGTTGCGTTACAACAGTAGTGACATGAGCCAAAGCAAGGACAAAAAGCATATGTGGCACACAATTACGATTTATCATACAAAATTCCCCCGTATGCAGTTCCTATTTTTTAACTAAACGGCAACATTACTAGTTTTATTATTTTAACATAAAAATAAAATAAAGCTTTTACAAGATTGATCATAAGAAAAATAAAGGACACACTGTATGGCGCTCTATTTTTATAAAGCCTTATCAAAAGAAGGAAAGAAAATAAGCGGACAACTTGATGCTTCTTCTGTAGAATCCGTACGTAGTCAGCTTACCGCTAAAGGTTTATTTCCCATAGAGGTAAAAATAACCACAGAAGGTGGTTCAGGTTTTTCTTTTATCAAATCACTTTTTGAAAAACCGGTCGCGATCAAAGATCTTATTTTTTTTACCAAACAACTTTCAGTTCTTCTCAAATCAGGCGTACCTCTACTGCAGGCTCTTGAACTTTTATCAGAACAGTTCACGGGAAAGCTACGATCAATTTTGATTAGCCTTAAAGATGGAGTCAAAGAAGGTAAATCGCTTGCCGATGGACTTCAAACATACCCGAAAACATTTAGCAACATTTATGTACAGCTCGTTCGTGCAGGCGAAGCCACGGGTAAACTGGAAACTATTTTAGAACGACTGACCGACTATCTCGAGCGCGAAGATGAAATCCAAAAAAAGGTCAGCGGCGCTTTATTTTATCCGCTGGTACAAATTGGAGTTATTGCCATGGTCGTAGTTGTAATCATGGTTTTTGTGATTCCAAACCTTCAGACAATGCTCAAATCAACCGGCCAAGAACTCCCAATGGCAACACAAATACTGCTTACCGGCTCATACATTCTCCTGAATTACTACATGTATATCCTGATTGCGATCATAGCAATCGCAGTTGCTTTTCAATATTGGAAATCAACCCCTTCGGGAAAGCGTACTCTGGATAAAATCGTTTTAAAACTACCGCTCATTAAATTTTTTGCACGAACAAGTGCTGTAGTACAATTCTGCAACACTCTTGGTATGCTCCTTGAAAGTGGCGTTACGCTCTCAAATGCATTAGACATTGTTTGTGACATCATTGACAATAGTATTTTAGTGCAGACACTTAAAGATGCTCGTGATAAAATTATTAAACAAGGTAAAATTACACCATTCCTGAAAGAAACAGGACTATTTCCACCCATGGCAATTTACCTGATCAACACAGGTGAACAAAGTGGAAAGTTGGATTACATGCTACTGACCGTTGCTCGCAATTACGAAGTAGAATTGACAGAACTCACAGACAGATTAACTGATAATATTCCAACGATTATGACCTTTGTCATGGCTGGTGTCGTTGGATTTATTATGTGGGCAGTCATGGGACCAATTCTTGGCATGTATGAAATGTCAGGAATTTAAAAAATATTAGAGCTTAATCTAAATGAAAGGATATATATGCATATCTCAAATAAAAATCTACAACCGGGTTTCAATTTTATTGAAATGATGGTTGCGCTTGTCATCATCGCCATTATTGTTGGAATGATTGGACCGCGTGTTCTTGGTCTGCTTGGACGTGGAAAAAGAACTGCAACAGAAAACACCCTAAAGGTTATCAAGGGTGCTATTAAACAGTACAAAATAGATGTTGGTACCTACCCAAGCAGAATAGAAGATCTTGTTAAAAAACCTGAAAACACCAATGGTTGGCAGGGGCCGTACGCTGGAGATGAAGACAAAGCAAATCCAGAAATACCAAAGGACAATTGGAACCAAGATTTCGTTTACAAATTAAACGAACGTGGCGCAACTCCTCCGTTTGAGCTGTATTCACTTGGTGATCCTGACAAAGAAGAAGATCGCATTTATGCAAAATAGATTACCTATCCAAAGTAATCAACCAGGGATCTCGTTTATCGAGATCCTTGTTCTTTTGCTCTTAATTTCTATTTTTATGTCGATGGCCGTACCACGATTTATTACCAATAAACCTGGCACTACTCAGAAACATTTTTTTGCAGAGTTTGCAACGCTCGTTTCTGACACTGCGTACCAAGCAATTGTGTCCAAAAAAGTACACCAAATATATTGGGACTTCAAAACCCATAAAATTACCGTCAAGCGACATGAAAACATGCCCGATGAAGCAAACATACATCAGCGATTTAAAACAGTTGCTAAGGACGTCTTCCACAGCGAGGTCAATGCTCCTGAACTGTTTACGGTACGAAATTTCATTGTGCAAGGCGATGAGCTCATCAAACCAGGAATGATTATGAATGACGCTTGGTTCTATATTATGCCCGATGGCAGTAGCCAAGCAACGACCATTAACATCGACGATGCTACTCAAGATGTAACAGCAAGATTTAGTATAACGATAAATCCTTTTTATAGTCAGGCTACCCTTCATGATGCTTTTCAAAAACAATAAAAAATTTTGCGCATCTAACTTTAATCGTTGTTTGCCGTCGCAAACAAACGGTTTTTCTTTTATCGAAATGATGATAGCCCTAACACTGCTGGCTGTGTTTGGAACATCACTATTTTTAGTACAAACAAATATTCTTTCAAAAATACTAACAACGCACAGACTCGTTGCACAAAGCAACGACATTGATCAAGAGTTACAACAATTTCAAATGCAACTACACCAAGCAATTCTGCAAAAAAAAGCTCCAGAAACCGCTACTCTCAGCATTACTAAACAAAATCCAGATCGTACGATATCTATCAAGCTCAACCCAATAGCTGAAAAATCATCGCTCCATAAAATATTTGCAAAGCAAGTACGCATGACGCAAATTACGATCAAGCAGGATCAATATCAAACAACATGGTACAGCTTACTCTATATTCCTGCGATCAACCCTAAGCCAGAAGCTCAAGCAAAAAATAAAACAGAGGTAGCCACATGAACAAACAACCAGGCTTTTCTGTCATAGAATTAACCATCAGCATCATGATCTCAGCTTTTCTTATGACTGCGGCTCTTACGATTTATCACCAAATCAGCAAGGGCATGACCAAGATGCAATATTTAACAACACAAGATACTGCCATCATGATTATCAAACACCGACTCACCATCGACCTACAAGGCCTATCTCCACTATGGTTTGCAGATGATCAATATGAGGAACTCAAAGCGAAAGCTAAAGCAACTCCAGATACCTCAGCACCAAAAACAGCTGCGCCCACAACTCCACAAAAAGAAATCGACCCTAACCATCCAAACAACGGTTACCTGTTTGCCCAAAGCAAAGACGGACAATTTCAATTTTTAACCTTTGTAACTACGAATGCTCTTCCTGGCTATCCATGCAATCCTTACCGCTGCGTGCGCGTTGTCTACGCTTTAAGCAAGGATCCACATCACAAAAATTTATTTATCTTGCAACGTAAACAAGAACAAACCATTTCAACAAAATTAAATATCGAAAAAATGACCCAAGGTAATTTTTATACGATCGCAAAAAACATCACAAAATGCTCGATTGAATACGGATTTATTGATATACCACCCGATAAACGAACACAGCAGTCAAATCAAGCTTGGAAAATCAAATGGGTTGATAGCTGGGGTAGTTCCACACAAGAAAAAAAAGAAGATGATTATGTCCCAACACTTCCAGACATTATCAAGCTCAAAATCAGCCTACAAGAAAACCCAGAACGCCCCGAGCAAGAACATGAAATATGTTGCTTGCTGCCCATTAGCAACCAAGTAACATTTAAATCTTTTGCGCAAGAAAGAGCCTCTGCTGCTAAAGGCAACCCTCCAGCCACAACTAATGCTATAACCAATAGCGCTACTCCTGCGCCACCAACATTACCGCAATAAAGATGAGGACGTAATGCATAAAAAACAAGGTTATATTTTATTTTTACTCTTTGGCATTTTGTCCGTTTGTAGCGTACTGATATCGCTCTATTTTTCACGCGTTGTCATCTACCGACAATTAATGCAACAACTCATTGCTCAACAGCAAGCAGCTACCATGAACATGAGCGGCATTGCTCTGGCGCAAACTCTCATCATTCCTGAGCAAAAAGAAGAAGAAGAGCAACAGACCCCAAAACAGGCACAACCCAAAGGTCCCGAGCAAATAGACTCAAAAACATTAATGAAACTTTTTCCGTATTTTAACAAAGAAAAAGCTCATGAGCTGACTGCTGCTGCCGATGGAATTCAAGCAACATTAACACTGGGCGTTCAGTCAGAACAAGGCAAACTCAACATCAACAGCCTGTATGATTTAGAAAAAAAGAAGTTTGTGAACGAGGGACAACAACAAGGCGACAAAAAAAAGCTCTGTGTCTGGCTCTTCAATCAGATTGCAACAATTACCGGAAAACCGAACCTGCTACAGCCCTTTGAACAATATATGAAAAACAGAACATATGATTTAAACGATGTAACAGAGCTGCTTAGCATCAAAGAATTTTCAGAACAATTTTGTGATAATTTATTTTTTAGCCCAACAGATTCTAAAACAAAAAAGCTTTTTTTAACCGATATTTTCACCGTATGCAGCGAGCAAGAAACAATTACTCCACTTCTACTTTCACCATCATGGTGCATACTGCTTGGCCTGCAACCAAAACAAACTATGACTCCAGAAGAATTACAAAAATTCTTTGCCGCTTTAAAAATAGACAACAAATGGGAAACCGACTGGAATAGCTCGCTACAGGGTTTTTATCAAAAAGATTACAAAGATCTGGCGCAAGAAATAAAATCAATATTGACGACGAGGTATGAAGCTAATATATTCTCCTTGTTACTAAAAACAAAGATAGGAGAGACAAATTCAACTATCTTTACTATAGTAAAAACAAACACGAAACAACATTTGCTAGGTTTTGACATCATAAAAACCTATCAAATTTAAACGGAGAATATTTTGCAAATTAAAACCGAAACCAAAGTTGGCGTCTTTGTCATTCTGGCAATTGCGATATTTATTATCATGACTGTTGGTATTGGCGCGTTTAGACTTTCATCTTCAGGTTATGTTCCATACACTGTTTCTTTTGACGATGTATCCGGATTATCAAAAAAAGCAGAAGTCAAAATAGCAGGCGTCAAAGTCGGTTCAGTTGAACACATTGAATTAAATGCTTCAGGCAAAGCACAAGCTCAAATTCTGGTGGATAAAAAATTCGCACTCTACGACAATGCGTATGCAGTGGTACGACAAGAAGGTTTGATTGGTACTAAATATTTAGAACTCATCCCTGGGGACCCAATGCTACCACAGCTCCCTTCAGGTAACACTCTTGCGCGACCAGGCAGAGAAGCGGTATCAATTGACGAGCTCCTGTTTAAATTTAAAAATATCGCTACCCACGTAGAACAAGTGACCGATAGCATCAAAGATGCATTTACCGGTCAAGAAAAATCAGAACAGTTAAAATCACTTGTTGAAAACCTTTCCACGGCGTCAGCAAAGATTGATCGCATTGCATCTTCTCTCGATCACGTGTTTACTGAAAATGAAGAAGGCCTTAAAAACACGATCAACAACATTCACAGCTTTACCACAACGCTTAAAGATGATATTCCAAACCTCAAAGAAAACTTTGCAAACTCTGCTGAAACAATATCGCGAGCAGCTGATGAAGCGCGCGAAGGATTTAGCAGCATCACATCTATCTCTCAAAAAATAGATGAAGGCAAAGGACTTCTGGGTAAATTGATTAACGAAGATGATATGTATCGCGACATTAAGTCAGCGGTCAACAGCGTTAAAAACTATCTGGCAAAAATTGAAACTATGAGCATAATCTTTGATGCTCACTCAGAAACAATGCACCGTCCAGTCGACCAGTTTAAATATACTGACTCAAAAGGATACTTCAACGTTCGTATTCATACCAACAGCAACTCGTTTTACATGGGACAAATTGCTACTTATGAGCGTGGATTTGTAAGCCGTAAATATACCTACAATACCTACTACGACAATCGACGAAACATCTACGAAGAAATTCCATACGATGAAATTCCAACAGATCCAGCAAATGGATTCGCTGCGTTTAACAGACGTGAGTTCGCTCCACTTACTGTACAACAAGAACGAAAACCATATGCGTATGGCTTCCAATTCGGAAAAATTTATCAAAACATAGCGCTACGTATTGGACTATTTGAAGGTACTGCTGGTGTGGGTGCTGATTATTATATCCCACTACCAAATGATAAATTATCATGGATTACCTCTCTTGAAATGTTTGACTTCACTGGTTTCCAACGCCTTGATTTCAACAAAGAAAGACGTCCTCACGTAAAATGGATTAACAGAATATTCTTGTTTAATAACATTTACACAACATTTGGATTTGATGATTTTGTCAGTGACAACGCAACATCATTCTGGGGAGTTGGTATTCGTTTTGCAGATGACGATATTAAATATCTACTCTCTAAATTTAACCTCAGTTTTGCATAGTTTAAAACGTAAGAAATTCATAATCTACTTACAAACAATGTGCAGTTATCAGATATTATTCACGCTCAGGAGATCTCTATGTCATTTACTAAAAAAAATATTTTCATTCTTGCTCTATGCGTTCAAATCTCGAGCCTATTAATGCCTGCAGAAGAAAGAACCCCTACGCTATCTAAGTCCGATCTCGATCTTATGGAGATTGGAGCGCAAGGAGCTGTATTTACTGCCCTCTATTATGATTTACTTGCGCTGACACGAACCCCTCCTTGTCCGCACTACAAGAAGCTACGAGCGCCAACCAAACAACAGCTATTGAAGGCGTAATACGCGCAATGACTACAAAACTTGAACACCACACTCCGGCAGCACGAAAAGAAAGTATTGCTGCACAGAGGAATAAATGTGTTGATCATTTCGCACGAAAAATGAAAGACTTGCAACAACAGACAAAGAGTACCAACTAGTAGTGCTTGCAATTGGCAGCAAGTTACTCTGCTTTGATAGCATAAAATATAATTTATGGAGATTTTAATTTTGCTAAAAACAAAACAGATTATTTTTGCCTGCTTACTCATTCCAATGTGTCATAACCCATCAACCGCCGACAACAGAAGTGAATGTTTGATGCGAGAACTTCAACAGATGAATATTAAAGCTGTTCGCGCAGTCCTTGAAACAAGCACAACCAACGAATCGCTACAACGCAAAATAGAATCTCTGACGCGTAGCGCGGATGGTCTAAATATCGCAACTCACCCTGTTTTTATAGCTCATAGAACAACTCTTGAGCAAGGATTAACTCAAAATGCTCATGACCTTAGATCCTTCCTCAAAAATTATTTACACGAATTAGAACAATCTACCCAAACAAATCAAGCTCAACAGTAATTTTTTTGCCGCGTTATTGCTATTTGCGCATCTTACGCTACATTCATATGGTCAAGGTGTAGTATTTTATACGTATGGAGATTTGTATGCTGAGTATCAAAAACAGTTTTTTCATTGCTCTCATTCTTATACAAGCATCAAAGCTTTTAATCTCTGCCGACCAACATCCACCATATGATCTTGATGCTATGGAAACAGAACAACGATCTCTCATGCAGCAACATACATCAACGCTACAAGACTTGATAACTGAATATTGGACGCTCAAGCAACAAAACCATACACTCACAAAAACACTAAGAGCAGTAATGCTATATTTACATGGGCATAGCAAGCGAGAAAAATCCCGCACATTGATCAATCAAGTACACAAGCCTCTAAGGTTTCGCGTTAGAATACATCATCGCTCAAACAAAACACCATTGGCAAATAGCCGAATGTCTAATAAACTATAAAATACATGTTAGGGTCTTTATGGGGATTTATTATGTTACTCAACGCAAGAACTATTTTTATAGCCGTACTGATTATTCAATCATCGAATTTATTAATCTCAGCTGATCAGACTTAGCTGCATGAAAACGCAGAACTAACCGTTTTGCGAGATGAATATCAGGCATTAATTTCTAATGCGAATTGCTATGCAATGTTCATACAGAATGCTTTAAACAACAAAAAACCCGAAGACGTAAAAAAACAGATTGAAATCGTTCTCAATCTCATGCAGCACCATCAACAACTATATACCACAAAACGTCTTGCTCAATTGATTGTTCAACAAGAACAAATTAATAGAGAATATGCTGCAGCAAACAAAACAACTAATCAATAATAAAAGTATGTATACTTCATCTTAAAAACATAAAAAAATCTCGCCTTTGAAGCGAGATTTTTTTATGTTTTTTTTAATTCCAGCGCTGAGTCCATTGCATAGGATCCACAGCTACATTTTTCACGCGTATTTCCCAGTGTAAATGATCACCGCTTGCATATCCGGTCATACCCATATACCCAAGAGGATGTCCTTTTTTCACTTTTTGACCAACACGAATATCAGCATAATCACGCAAGTGACAATATAAACTTAAAACTCCACAACCATGATCAATAACGACCGTGTTACCCGTGTGTGTAAATCTATCTTTTAAAACAATCACACCATGGTGTGATGCCCAAATAATACTATTTTTGTCTGATACTAAATCAAGTGCTTTATGCACTTTACGTCCACGCTCTTGCGATGTACGAATAGCGCCAAATTCAGTTGTAATGCCTTTAAGTACCAATGGAACATCAAACGATCCTGACCATAATTTTTCTAATTTAGATTGCGCAGCAAGTTTTTCCATCTCAACTTCTAGATCTTGTTCTTGCAAAGGAGTGAATTCTAACTCTGTTTGCAATTTATTTCCTGTAATTCCCAAAACTCTGCGTTTAAATGTTACAGGAATAACTTGCATTTTTCCCTCTAAAGAAACTTTATTTCCCAAGCGATCACAAACATCAACGCTAAATGGATATTCTCCAGCTTCTTGTTCACATTCCATTGGTATATATGTTTCATAAATCAAAGAGTTTTTGCTTTCCGGGAAGAACTCGTAATCATTTTGCAAAACATGCGCAACGATAGATTTTACAGGTTTGTTAACTTGTACCTGCATAAATAAGCAACGACCTTGTTGCACTTTATAATCTGAAGCAAGAGAAACAAGAGCCGCTTGCAAATTCAAATTGTCAGTATAGAAAGTTCGCTCTACGATTGTTTTGTTTTTATTTTTTGTTGCATCAACAATTTCAAATTTGACATGATGCTTACCATCAGGAATAGATTTAACAGGAATTGAAATAGGATGATCAAACTGTTTGCGATTGATTTTAAATTCACTATGCATCACGTTATCATCAAGCCACATTGATATGTGAGATATTTTATACGGACTCCAGCCCTTCACAGAACCTGTCACATCTCCCTGATATCCTTTGTCTTCTTCAAATCCTTGTATAGTAACTTGAGGAACGGTCATGTCAAAATAATACAAATATGCTTTGCGCGCCGTATAGCCAAAAACAAGTAGCAAAACACCAAGAACAAGATATCGACCTTGCGGAATCATAAGAAACCCTTAATAATGCTGATTAATAGAATAAAAATGACGATTACACGCTATTTAGTTTAACAAAAATCGAAAATAAAACATTGCTTTTTTTGCAATAGTTTTTTATACCTTAAAAAAATTAAAGAAGGTAGCATGTATATGAATTTTCACCTGATATTTATTCTCTGCTCTTTTTTTTCTTCATTCATCCAAGCAGGATACCAAGCTGCCAGCGTAGGTAACGCTAATTCTCTCACGAGCCAAATGTTTGCATCATCACCACTCACACCAACCAATCAAAAATCTCTGAGCAACATGGTGCATACCGTCTCGACATATCCAATACTTGGCATAACGTCAAACAACACCTTACAACAAGGTATCAAGTCCCATAAACTCAACGCTATGACTCCTGCAAAAACTCGTCCACTGCTACGCAACGCAGCTCTTTCAATTTTAAAAACAAGTCCAGGCGCTTTTAAAAATTATCCCAAAGGAGCAACTCTTTTTGCTGGGTATCCTACGATCGCTGCAAAATTTGATACCATGATTGATGGCTTTCAGGCAAATCCACGATTCGTTACCATGTTTCGAAAAGTTCATATCGGAGTACTCAATGAACTTTATGACTATCTCATGGGTATTTTTATGAACTTCAATTTACAACATGTTGGTATCTCACAAAGTTCTGACGCTTCTGGAAGTTTACAAATCAGCGTACCGCTTTTTCTTGAATATGAAGAAAACTACGCAGCAAATACAAAAACACTCATCATCAATAAATTAATGGACATTATCGAATCACAATTTAACGGCGCAATTCGATCCTACACCAAAAATATGCCACAAACTTTTGCGACCTTTACGGGCAAAACAGCAATACAAAATGATTACAGTATGGACCTAACTCAATTGATTGTGCATCAACTTGAACCAGACATGGTCAATTTCAAAAAAACATATCTGCAAGCTCTTGGTGGATATCTATCTTTCTTTCAGTTATATACGGGCTACTTGAATCAACCGCATCCTCGACAACCAGATAGCTTTACTGCTTTTGTCGATATTGCAGAGCAAATTAATAAATTTTTATACAACGATGCTCAAGATACTGATGATAAAAGCAAAGTAGCTTTTGCAAAAATGAATCCACCCTTATTTCAATTCAGCTATGATGACATGTGCGCCTTAGAGCTCATTCCACATCTAGCGAAATCAATGCCAAGCACTATCAAAACTATAGATTGGCCTGATCATATTGTACAAGCAGCGCAAGAAGGATTGGTACTCAATATTCCTGGACAGAAACCACACCCTCTTGCTTACTTTAAAGACACAAATGGTGTCGTTGTGCGTAACTTAAGTAAAAGCACATCGGTAAAACTATTTATCTGTATGCGCCTTGGTGACAATTTATTTGAACAAGAACTCATCCCGCAACCATCTTGGCTCAATTCGTGGGAAGGTGTTGTCAAAATACTGCGTGCTTGTTTTGGAGATTTTTCTGCGCTACTGGGCATGGATATTTTAGACCCAGTACTTGAAGCACTTGTATTAAATGTTACGTTAACACAACAAGGAAAAGATCCTAACGCTACGGACAACATTAGTGCTGCATGCAAAGCAACACTTGCAAAATGGAATCAATCGCTCAAAAATCAAAATGGGACGACTCAGGGATCACAACAGACACCATCGCTACCATCTCTGATCGGACTACCCTCTTTACCAAGCTTACCATCGAGCTTCACAACGCCACCGTTACTTATGCAACCAGGAGCGTAGCAGATGTCAAAAAAAATTATTTTACTGTATTGCTTGTCTCTATCATGTACGCTCACCATCTATACCAACATGATGCGTGATATGGCCGTGATGATGGGAGCACAACTTGGAGCTTCAATTGCAGACACCATCGTCACCAATGAATTTGCAGAAGTTGCAGCCGGTATTCAAAAAGATCAAACAAATATGACCATTGCATCAAAAACATTTGTGTCTGACGTGCAGCTTGCACAACAAACACAACTCAAAAACATGATCAACTTGTTTGGTTCTGCTCAACAGCAAGTCAGTACACTTATGAACAACCAAACATCAATCATGCAGCAAATGCAATTGTACATGGATAGCATCATTAGTCTACAAGTTCCTACGCAAAATTATTTAGTTGATCCAATTGATTACGATCAAATGTTTACCAATGCCACGATGTATACCCCACAAGGACCAACATGGAAAAATATATATCAAATCGGTAACTGGCAATACGATGAAACAACCAATAGTTTTTGGCAAATGCAACATGTACCATCTACCACACCAGCAGCTCAAGCTTCGGCCGCAACAACAGCAAGTATAACTGCTGATGCATATCAAAACTCAGTATTTACAGAATGGATCTCCAGACAACCTTACGAAATCATCTGCGACATTACACTGTACCAAGTCAGCTATCCTTTCTACGTAGGAGTCATGTTTAACAAATCTCGCTGGATATCTGGCGATAGTTTTGGCATTCAAAAATATCGTACTCTTGGAATTTATGGTGACAAAAATAATAAACTATCACTGAGTTTTGCTGAGCAACTAACACCAACGCCATCAGCCAAAACTCCTTTAACAGCAACTACCATAGAACCTATCTATCCTCTTGAACAAATATTTAACAACAACGGCGCACAACGCTTTGCTATCAATCCTGCACTCCTACAATCACTACAAACACAACCACTCGTGATTCATCTCAAAATTAAACCTGCAGCGACAACCATAGAATATAAAGTTTGGTTTGCTGGCAACAAAGAACCACAAGGTTACTATATGATTAAATCTAATGCTGCATCATCTACAAATTTAAAAAAATCAGGGCAAACCAGCATTACATTAACTAACGCAAATGGCACAACATATAGTTACGATGTCGTTAATGATAATAATATGTATCTGTATCACGGTGTTGGCTTTATCACACCAGGAGCTATTGCGCAATTTCAATTAAAAGGACCTCAGCAGTTATTGTTCAATCAAAAAGCTGTACAAATATTTACAACAGAAACAACTAACTATATTAAACAACAACAAGCTGCTGCACAAACAAAGCAAATCGATGCCCCATTACTCCCTAACAGCAATGGATAACGTCATGAACATGCGTATTTTTATTCTACTTTTTAGTATCACTTTTTGCAGCACCATGTTGCACTCATCCACAAAGTTGCCCATGACACCCACAACACTGAATGATCATGACCCTATACATGTTTTTGCAGCACTAAAATTTCCTGTTACTAAAGCCACTGATGCATTTACCGTCAATCTTTTAAAAGAGATCGATAATACCTATGGTGCAACAGGGATGAAACTGGATGCACTGCAAATTGCACATATTAAAAATAGTTATTTGTACCTTATATTTTTAGCAAAGCTGCATAAAGTACAACACCAAGCTCAATATAAAAAATACAAAACAGATTTCGCTCCGTTTTTAACTGATAACGGACAAGCTTCTCCACACCTACCAACCACAAAATTGATCACATCTCCGGGATGGAACAACGTCACGATCACGTCACAAGATTTAATTAATTCACCGATGTGGCAACTATTTTGCCAATCTATGATTTGCGATGCGTATGCATATTTTGCAATAGGCCTGGGCATTATTCACAACATAGAAAAACAAGAATTTAATTACATTCCACATTTTGAAACGTCTTACTACAACCAAGATTATACAAACCTGCGTACCATCAACAGCATTGTCCGAACTAAAATTTTATTAGAGCATAATGTTAAAAATCATTATGTGGCACAAACAAATGCATGGAAAAATCTACCAACAACAAAAAGTAATCAAAAAAAACAAACAACCACCATTGAACAAGCGGTCGTAGCTTTTCGCCAATCACCTTTTTACCAATCGACACACGATCTACATACTCTCATGGGAACACGCGCTACGGTTAATGCTGGAAAGCCCATCACCGGACAACAGCTGCTACAAGCTCCTCAGCTGAAAAGTCCCCTCAAAGAATATGTCTTTTGTTATTTTATGTTGTATGAAATGTACGGACAAATCACCACTGCTATCACACAACAAAATCTTGCCGCAACGCTGAATGTTTTAAGCAGATCAAAATTAACACCAAATATTGTGCCCTACACCAACAAAGATTTTGTCCCACTAAATGCACTGCTTGCTGTCAAAAGTAAAGCAGAAGGAACTCACGTCTTATCGATTCACCCATCACCTAAAACTTTCAAGCCGGAAGATTTTAGGAAGAAAAAAGACATGCTCAACCCAAGCAGAGAATCAAACCAAGCATACATGAAAAGAAAATTCAAACCTCAGCCAGCCGTGCAAGCTCAAGGGTTTTTCTCTTTTTTTAGTAATATCGGCAGCGATATTGAGCACGATGCTACCTCTGCATTTGATGATGTAAAAAATTGCGTTGAAGCAGCAGCTGACTCCGTAGCAGATGGAGTTGAGGCAGTTGGACTTGGTATTGCAGGAATGGCATGTAAAAGTCTCTTTTTCGTTCCAAGCGTTGCAGCAATAGGTGAAAATTTAAGCACTGAATCACAACATAAATTTACAGCTTCAGCAAATGAACTCGAAAACTCCATCACAGATTTCTCGGCAAGCATTAAGGATGGCATTATTGCACCAATTGGAGAAGTAGAAGGAGATTTGGTTGGATTTGTTTTACAAGACCAAAAAATTGGTTCTGATATTTCTTCAGTCATTGACTCTACTGCAGGTGCTATTGTACAAGTAGCTGCTCAAGCGGGTTCATTCTTTGTCGTTGCAGCTGGAGAAGCTGTTCAAGGAGCAATGGATGCCGTCGAAGCTGCAAACGACATAAACACCCTGATTACTTCAGGAGCTATGGCAATATTTTCAGCACAAGGTCGCGATGATTTTTTACAGACATGGCATGACACATTGCATGATTGTGTAACGGGACTGACTGCCGCATATACTGAAGGCATGGTTGTCGTTAAAGCTAACGTTGCAGCCGTTATGCAAGCAATGGGAGCTGTCATCAACTCGATTACAACTCTTTTTATTGATCTATCAAGAGAAGTTACCTTCCTTTTCATGACCATAGCCGATGCAACTATCGGAGGAATTGTCGATGCTGTCACTGGGCAAAAATATAATCCTATCGCATATGGGCAAGCTGCTGAAGACCATGTCACCAACAAACTCGAAGCCCATCGCCAAGTAATCAATCAAGTTATGGGAGTTGTTGCGTGTATTGCTGCTGACGCAGTTGTCGATGTAGCAACAGCAGGAGTTGGTACCGCAGCAGATGCCGAAATGGATGTTATGATTATGGGTGCTGCCGAAGGTGCCGCAGAAACAGGAACCGAAGTAGCAACAGAAGCTGCCTCAGAAGTTGCGCAACAAGCCGTAAGTGACGCTGCAGACGAAGCTGATGTTGCGGCAGAGAACTTAGCCAAAGCTGTAGGTAAAGCAGCTATAAAAGCTGCTAAGCAAGCTGTGGAAGACGCAAAAGGACAACTCGAAAAAGCCATCGCTAAAGAAGCAAGAATAGCTGCTCGAATAGCACAGCGACAACTTGAAGACTCAGCACAAGAAGCTGTCAGTGACGCAGCAGATGATCTGGCAGATGCTGAGGCTGAGGGAGACGAGGAAGCAATTAATGCTGCTAAACAAGCTCTCGAGCAAGCTAAAGAAAAATTAGCAAAAATAGCAGCTGACGTTGTAAAAAAACAAGCTCTCAGAGACACAGCTGAT
>Ga0247837_1000575_pt1 | contig 78337 bp, 68 predicted proteins | sample LaCtaG_2_FD_187115 | JGI IMG/M metagenome (GOLD analysis project Ga0247837, IMG submission 187115) | Freshwater microbial communities from meromictic Lake La Cruz, Castile-La Mancha, Spain - LaCruzMarch2015_14.5m | ecosystem: Environmental > Aquatic > Freshwater > Lake | place: Spain: Castile-La... | reverse complement strand
GCGCGTTCTTCAAGCTCGGCCAGCAATCTGTCCAGCACCATGCGTAGTGCGACGTCCCGTCCAGGTGGCGTTTCTCGTCATCCAGTGCCCCCCGGTTGAGCGCCCGACGGCATCTTCCAGTGGCACGTTTGAGCGCCAACGGCATCTTCTTGGTTGGCTTTCTCCCCCTTGGATGAATCGGCTTGCAGCGCGATCTCATGATTCGCGGAAAGTCGATGATGAGTTGCCAACTGGTGCGGTTTCATGAAGGGCGGGCGAACGAGTGTTATGTAAACCATGAAGAATGGAATTGGACTTGATAAATGAATTTCAATTGATAAACTAAATCCGGATTGGGTCGTTGACTGATCGATATTCGGACTTGAGGCCCTCTACGGCTCGTCTGTTGGATGATCAGGGAGAGCTAAATGGCACCGCAAATTTGGGAGAACAGCTTGCCTCACACAAACGACTCAATACCCACGCCGGATTCCGAAGGTGCGGCCTCCGACGCGTTTCCATCGGAAACACGAAACAGTCCCTGGCAGCGTGAGGGGCTATGGTTGGTTTTGGCCTTGGCGTTTCTGGCCTTTCTGTATCGGGATGTGTTTGTCTGGTTGACTGGTGTTTGGACGAACAACGCGGACTACTCCCATGGTTTCTTGGTCCCTGTTTTTTCTGCCTATATTCTTTGGTCCAATCGCGGATCCTTGCGTTCGATTCAACCTGCAGAATCGAGGGGCCAGGGGAAAGGTCGGTCTGATTCCGGCCTCGTTTTAGGCTGTGTGTTGATCGGTTTGGGGATTCTGGCTCGGATGGCTGGCATCTACATGCGTTTTCAAACGCTTGAGGGGATTTCTTTGATTCCGTTTGTGCTTGGGATCATCACGATCCTGTTTGGCAGACATGCGGCTCGATGGGGTGCACCTGCGGTTTTCTTTTTGCTGTTTATGATCCCACTCCCAAGTTTCCTCTCGGGACAGTTAAGCGGTTTGCTTCAGTCGGTCGCTACCAAGGTTTGCACGTTTTCTTTCCAAATTTTGGGCATTCCCGCCTATGCGGAGGGGAATGTCATTTCGCTGAGCAACGGCCAAATTGGGGTCGCAGAGGCGTGTAGTGGATTGAGAATGCTCTACGCGTTTTTTGCCCTGACGGCCGGGGCATGCATGGTTATCGACCGTTCTTGGCAAGAAAAGGCCGTCATCGCTTTGGCCGCGATTCCGATTGCCATTCTTACCAACTGTATACGCATCATCGCGACAGGCCTCGCATTTGAGTACCTTGATCCAGAGACTGCGGGGCATATTTTTCATGATGTGGCCGGTTGGCTGATGATGCCCGTCGGCTTTACGATCCTACTGGGTGCGCTGAGTATCCTGGATCGACTGATTGTGCCGGTCGAAAGCGTTTCTGTTCGCTCTGGACTGAATTATTCAAAGTAACGAAAAAGAAAATTGATAAGCGCGATTCAATTCTATGATTAAAGACACTTCACCAGAATTACCAAACAGACAACCCAAGTTCAATGTGGCAACCAAGCCGCTGGCACCCAAGGACGATGAACAGCAGGGCCGCGCTCAATTGGCAGCCGTGCTCAGTGCCATCCGCCGCGGGTGGCGAATAGCCCTTCCATTAGGGATTTGTTTGGCAGCAGCTTCTGCCTTTGCGGCTTGGAAACTTTACACTCCCAAGTACTCCGCATCGGCTTATTTGCGGATCGACGCGAGCGATCGTCCGCTGATATTTAAGACGGCGGATGATGCCATCGGGCCAGGAGGGGATTTCAATCTGTACAAAAGCACCCAACAACAGCTTGTACGTACTCCATTTGTGCTGAAAGCCGCGCTTCGCGATACCAAATTGTCCTCGGTGGAGGAAATTGCTGAACAGGACGATCCCGTCAATTGGTTAAAAGACAACTTGAAAGTTGCTTTCCCAGGAAACGGGGAAATTATGCAGATTTCGATTGAAACGGTTTCACCCACAGCTTGTGTTCCCATCGTCAACGGTGTGGTCGATGCGTACATGCAAGAGGTGGTGATGACGGATCGAAATGAGAGACTGAAACGCTTGGATACCTTGGAGAAGGTCTTTAGTGAACGCACGAACCAAGTCCGCAGCAAGCGAGTGGAATTAAAGAACTTGGCAACGACATTGGGCACGAGCGACACCAGCTCGTTGACGGTTGCTCAACAAAACGCATTGCAACAGTTCGGCAAGATGCAAGAAAAACTGAGCGAAGTTCAGTTCGCACTCATGCAATCCGAAGGTGAAATCAAAATTGCCGAGGAGTTAGTCAAACGCCAAAAGGAATCGGAAGCGGAACTGGAGGCCGAGAAATTATCGATGCCGGTGGCCTTAGAGTCTCTCCAGATCGCCGAGAGGACTAACGACGTAGTTCAGCTGGAAGAGCTAATCGCCGTTGCGCAAGCAAAGCTGGACGGGATGAGCAAAGTTTTTGGGCCAAGCCATTTCAACGTTCAAAAAGCCAGGGAAGAGCTCGAAGTCAAAAAGGAGTTGTTAACGCAGCGAAAAGCTGAAGCCAAAGTGCGTGCGAAAGCGACGGCAGCCCAGGATCAGCGGAATCGGTTGCTGCAATCACCGGGCGGCGGCATTTACGATTTGATGGGCTTGAATGCCAAAATGCAGGTGCTTCTTAATCAGGAAAAAATACTAAAGGAAAAAGTGGAGCAATTATCAGACGAAACTCGCCAGCTTGGCAGATCGTCGATCGACGTCGAACTGATGCGATCGGAGATTTCTGGTTTGGAGAGCGTTTTGCATACGGTGGGCGATGAAATCGAAAGAACGACCGTGGAACTCAAGACAGCATCCCGCATTCGCATTCTCAATTTGGCCTCCGACGCGACGGTGCCAGAATCCATTAAGCGAATCATCCGGGCTGCATTCTTCGGGATGATCGGACTGGTGGTTCCGTTTGGGTTGCTCTTGCTTTGGGATTTGACTCGAGGGCGGGTAAACAACGCCGAGGGTGCGAGCCAATCGCTTTCTCTTCCGTCGATTGGAAGGATCCCGCTCGTACCGGGAAATCCGTTGATGAGAAGAGATTTGGAACCGAGTCACGGCATCGAACCAGCCGAGGCCGAAATGGATGAAGCGATTGACGGACTTGCATCGATGATTCTCTATAGTTCTCAGATCGACAAACGGCAAGTCTTTATGGTTAGCAGTGCCATGCCTGGCGAGGGGAAATCGACAGTTTCATGCCAGTTGGCGCAGAGTTTAGCCCGAGCGGGGAAATCAGTAGCGTTGGTCGACTTTGATTTGCGGCGTCCAAGCATTCATCGCTACTTGGATTTGACGTTAGATCCTGGCCTAGCTCAATCGCTATTTGGCGAGATATCCTTTGAGGATACGCTACAAAAGACCACCGTCGAGAATTTGAGCGTGATGACGGCTGGAGACTGGCATGGCAACTTGCAAGAGCGATGTACGGCGGGTACGGTGACAGATCTGTTCGATTATCTGCGGAGCACTTTTGATTTGGTCGTCGTCGATTCGAGCCCGGTGTTGCCGGTTCATGACACTCGAGTGATCGGTAAGTTTACGGATGGGGTCATTCTAACTTTGGTGCGCGACAAATCGCGATTGTCGGCTTCAGCTCAAGCGTGCGAGATTCTACGATCCTTTGGTGCGACGTTGCTAGGCACGGTGATGATTGGCGCGTCGACCTATTCGGGCTATTCGGGCTATTCGGGCTATTCGCCCTATTCAACGTATGGCAAGCCAAGCAGATCAAAGCGTTTGATCTCTAATAAGTAGACCAAATTATGAATAGCCGAAATTATGAATAACCGAATCGTATTGTTGTTTGGTTTTTTGGCCGTAGGTTTTGTGCTGATCACGTGGGTCGGATCTGGAGCCGATTTGTCAATCGGCCCCGAAGTCGATCTGTCTGCCCTTCCGAAGACGATCGATGGATGGGTAGGTGAGGATGTTGAGATTCCCGATGATACGGTTCAGGTATTGCAGGCCAACCAGTTCGTGAATCGCATATACCGGGATTCAGGGGGTCAAGAGATTTCCATGCACTCGGCCAATTGGTCAAACAAGGAGATTTTTTCTGAGACCCCTCATCATCCTGAGATCTGTTATCCGGGGGCGGGCTGGACGATTCAGGGGCGTCGCCCGGCCAAAATTACGACAGCCGCCGGCGATATACCGATCGAGTTGATTTCGTTTCAAAAGGATCAAAAGTGGGTGGTGACATGCCATTGGTTTCAAGTTGCGGACATTTACTTTTTTTCCTCCGATGGATTTAAGACGAAACGCCATCGTTTCTGGGGAAAGAAAGCTTGGCCGAGTACGACGAAGTTTTTGCTTCAAACGTTAGCGCCTACGATAGATGCAGCACAGGAGCGTTTAGAAGGCTTCGCAACGTTGATCGCCAACGAACTCGCGAAGGAACATGATTGATCTGGACAGAGCACTAGTGCTTTGCCCAGATTAAATTTTAGGGTAGCCGTAGTCGCCAGACTTCAGTGCCTCAACGAAAAACCGAACTCTGGCGAGTTCCGCCACGCTTCACTCATCGGAAATAGCAATCATTTTGAAAAACAGGAAAATACTTTTTGCGTTAACGGTTTGATTAAACACGTTATAGCGGCTTTAACGGATGTTAAATTATTCCAGTGTAGGGTGACTGTTCAAAAAGTGACGGGCCGACTTGACGATCCGTCCGTAAAGCATTGACGCTAGAATTTGGGCAGGATATACTGCGAGATAAGTTGGTTTGTCGGTGATTTCACACTTGTTTTCTAGTTGATGGGGATGTATGCCATGCGAAGAATTTTGGGTTTGTGTTTAACGGTAATTTTGGGGTTGGCGTCGATCAACTCAGCATCGGCTGGCTTCATAGCCGGCGCGAATACGAATGTTGCGTTGCTGAAGTCCGGCTACAACAATGCGGTCGGTTTGGTGAATAAATTTGATACCATTCCTGGAACTTTGGTTACGGGGGCCGGCCTATCATCTGGGTCGGCGAGTGTTTACTCACAACTTCTGCCTTTTTACGCGCCTGGTTACAATGTTTATTTGTATTCGCCCACAGCGCTTTCTGGTACCGGTGTGACCTTCACGGACGGTGAACAGGTTGCGGCGGTTGTAGCTTCCAATGGGAGCTCCGGTTTGACAAACGTGTGGGCGTCCCATGTTGGCCTCCAGCCTGCCGTTCTAGCGGCCCTCCAAGGCTTCTACGGTAACAACGCCAATGTTACTACCGCTGCGACTGATGTCTTCATGTCCGGTAGTCAAGGGATTGAAATTGCTGGAGCCACTCCAGATAGCATGTCCGCGACCCTCACCTCAGTCACTGGCACGTTCAATGCTGTAAATTTTGGTGGGATAAACGGACTTAACGAATTAAGTTTGATCATCACAACTGTTCCGGAGCCTACGTCGCTTGGTCTTTTCGGGATCGGCATCTTGGTCTTTGGTGTGGCTCGATCACGCCGCAAGAAGTCGTAGTCTAAGCTTGAGATTTGCACTAGGAATTGGCATAACGAAGTCCGGCAATCAAGGTTGCTGGACTTTTTTTTTAGCTCGAATGGATTGTGAGACGGGTATTCGAAAGGCGAACTTTGCGGCTTTGACAGTACGCCTACGGCTGACTGTTAAACGAAATGCATTTGGAAAAGTATTAAATTAACAAGCCGTAACGCTTCGAGTTGGGATACTTCAATCTACCGCTCGTCTTAGTCCTACTCAATCGATTGCAAGGAAAGTAAATCAAGACGATTGATCGTTGAGTTGGGATTTGAAGATTGAGTAATGGTCATGCCCGAGGTCCTCGCGAAGTGGGCGTTGCAAGAAAAAATCGATGATTGGAATGGATTCGGTGAGCAAGACGGAAGCCGAATTGAGAGCACGCAATGAGTTGCAAACATCCGATCGGTTGAACCTGCGGTGCGTCGCTGGCCGTAAGGCATTTTGTGGGAAGTCATTGTCGAAAAACATCGCGATCTGCAACGAATAATGCGAAAAGAAAAGACTTGACACATTTCCGAATGACAATATTCTGGTTCGCACAAGACGGTGCCACTAATTTGTCCCGTTGGCATTTTTTCAGGAATCGAGAATATGCAGGTTAGAATTCAGTACGGTTTCTTGATCAAGCTGCTGGCCTTTTTGGCAGTTGTGTCGCTTATCCTTTTTGGCGTCCATCGATATCAGCTTTCTCGGAATTCGATGCAGGTCCTCGCCCAAGCCAGAAAGGCTTCGGAGGAGAAAAAACCAGTAGAGGCGATTCGTTTTTATAACCAGTTCCTGGGCTTGAGGCGTGACTCCGCAGAAGCCAATTCCGAGTTGGGTGACATCCTTTTGGAAGTAGGAAACCCGATGGGGGCACTAGATTCTTTTGAAAGTGCGCTTCGGATCGATCCGAAGCTTCAAGACGTGAGGAAATCCGTTGTCAAGCTAGAAATTGGTTTAGGTCGGCACGCGGAAGCCAAAGAGAACTTGTCCACCTATCTGATTCCTAACGAACCCGAAAATGCCGAATATCAATGGTTACTCGGGAACTGCGAAGTGCGCTTAGGAGAATTTGTTGCAGCTGAGGAACACTTGGCGCTAGCTGTCAAACTAGACAGCCGAAACCCCGTTTACGCTGCAGCGTTTGCGGGGCTGCTGAAGGATCGGCTCAACGGAGTAGCCAGGGGCAAAAAAATCTTGGATGATTTAATCAAAAACGCACCTGAGGACCCGGAGGCATACCGGGCTCGCAGTTTCTATTTGGTGGAGCAGGGGCGTTCGCTCGCGACCTCGGAAAAAGCGGCTAGAGATGCAATTCTTGAGTCCGCTTGGCAGGATGCGCAGTCCGCCAACCGGCTGTCGCCAAACACGCCAAAACATGTCTTGCTTTTAGCAAACATTGCGGCCATTCGAAATCGCATTTCAGACGTTCAAGAAACCGTTAACACGGCCATCGAATCGAATCCTTCAGACCCTGAGCTATATCGAATGGCGGCACTGATCGAGGTAGCGGCCAAACAGCCGCAAGCCGCTATGCAAATCCTAAAGGACGGACTTATCGCGATTCCGGGTAGCCCCCAACTTCTTTTCGAACTGGCGCAATTGCAACTGGATGCGGGAAAGTTGGCGGAGGCCGAGGAGCTTATTGTTGACCTTAAGATCCGCAAATTTCGCGAAGCTCCGATTCGTTACTTAGAGGCAAGGGTTTTGACTGCCAGGTCGCAATGGCGTCAAGCGGCCACGTTGTTGGACCAGTCGAGAGCGCTGTTCGATCGAAGCAATGAGTTTTTGAAACAGGCAGACTTCCTGAGTGCCATTTGTTATCGAAACCTTGGCAGACCGGACCAGGAAATAGAGGCTTTGCAAAGGGCGCTTCGGGCGGATCCGTCATGGCTAGCCGCTCGTGAATCGCTTGCCAATGCCCTTCTCCGCTCTGGAAGCGTTCAACAGTCGATCGCCGAGCTTTCGCAAATCTTGAATCAACCCAATGCACCGTTGTCCGCTGGTCTGAGTTTGGCAAGGGTACTTTTGGTCGAGGGTTTGGGTCGCGACGCCTCTGGGGAGAGTTGGGAACCGCTTCGCCAGCTTTTGACTAGGCTCGAAGGGTTTCCCGAGGCGGCCAATGACCTTGCCATTTTGCGGGCAGAGTTGTTGGTGGCCGAGAATCAGCCCGAAGAAGCCGAGGCGATTTTGAAGACCCGACTGGAGTTGGATCCTCAGGTTCAGCAATTGCACCAAGCTCTAATCGCGCTCCAGATCCAGAACGAAGCCTGGGACAAGGTAGAGCGATCGCTGGATAGGGCTGGGGAAAGCCTGACGAGTTTGGTCACGGTTCGATTGGAAAGAGCTCGTTATCTGATGCGCCGATACGGAAAGGAAGTCGATGTGAGCGAACTGGAACGACTTTCTGTCCCAGATGCGGAGTGGGACTCCAGTCAAAAGTCCCAGCTAGCATCTGGTTTCGCACTCTACTTCCTTTCCTTGGAGGATTTTGAACGGGCCAAGAAATATGCCAAGGTTGTAGCGGACTCCGAGGAAGGGCGCTCCAATTTGTTGATCCATATGTTGCTGTTTGAACTCGCCTTTCGCAGCAGCGACTTGGCGGACATGAATGCTACGCTTGAACAGGTCAAAAGCATCGAGGGAACGGGTCCACTATGGCGTGTCGGTGAAGCCATTCGACTCAGCGTGGAAGCCCAAAACCTTGAGAAGTCTAGCCAGGGAAGCCAAGTTATTGAAGTTGATGCATTGTTTACCAGGGCGATCGGGCAGTTGGCCGAAGCAGCCGTCGATCGCCCGAGCTGGTCTCGCATTCCGCGTCTCAGGGGAGAGATCAACGATCGCCGAAATAAAAAGGATCTTGCATCCGAAAATTATCTCGAAGCGATTCGCCTGGGTGAACAGAATCCTCAAATGATTTCCCGAGCGATCTTTTTGCTGTATGAAAAAGGCAGATTTGTAGAGGCGGACGAGATTGTCCGAAAGTTGCAAGAACAAACGACTCCGTTCTCCTCCGAGTTGACGCGAATGGCATCGCGGGTTTCGCTGGAACTCGAGAATTATGATAGGGCGGCAGTTTTGGCAAAGGACTGGGCTAATCAGTCAGGCCAGCAAGAGGATCACGTGTGGCTCGCGCAGGTATACAGTAGCTCCGGCAACATTGCCAAGGCAGAAGAAGAGTTGAGAGTCGCCATCGACAAGGATAGGGCAGCCCCAGGACCATGGGTGGCTCTAGTCCAGATACTCGGCCGTTTGGGAGATCGCAATGCGGCCTTGAAGGTCATAGACGAAGCGGCTAGTGCTATACGGGAAAAAGATCGCGACAACGCATTGGCGCAGGCGTATCAAGCGATTCAAGATTATCCGAACGCTATGCTATACTACAAGAAAGTCTTGGAGACACAGTCCGATAATGTCGATTTTTTGCGTCAATATGCCGATTTTTGCATGAAGAGCGGGCAAGAGGCAATCGCTGAACCTGTCTTGATGACGCTCACTTCGGAAAAGACCAATGCATCTGAGGAGACTCAATCCTGGGCTAGGCGGGCACTCGCTCTGATGATTGGATTGCGAGACTCCGAGGACGGTTTAAAAAAATCTCGCGATTTGTTGGCGATCAACGAAAAAAAGGAGGGACCGACGAATGCCGACCAAAGAACACTGGCGATCATTCTGTCGACCCATACGGATCGACCATCTAGGACCGAATCGATTCGTTTGCTAGAGCAAATTATCAAGACAGAGCCCACGTTTTCGTTGCCGGATAACTTTCTATTGGCCAACCTTTACCTTCGAATCGGCGACTGGTCGCAATATAGTCGAACGATGCGTAGCATATTAGGAAAGGGCGGTTCAGCGGAAAGCAAGTACGTTCGTCATTACGCCGAGGCACTTATTGGTCAAAAAGAACTTTCCGAAAGTACGTTTTGGATTGACAAACTGAAAAAATTGGCACCGATGGAACTGTCCTCGGCATCGATCGAGGCGAGGTTGCTTCTCCAATCTCGTGATTATGATCGGCTTTTCAAGCTAGTGGAATCCAATCGCAGAAAGCAGGAGCCGGAGCGACTGCTTTGGGCTGCACAAATAGCCGAATTGGGCGGCAGCGAACTGATGCAAACGGGTAAGATCGAGGAATCTAAACGGTTCCTTGATGCCGCACGTGATTCCTTTTCAGAAGTTGCCAGGACAGATTCCAAACGCAGTTTAGCGTTGGCCGCCCACCTCGCTCGACTTGGCCAGATCAAGGAATCGATTGAATTGCTACGCGGTCCAAACCTACCACCAGATGAAGTCGGGGATCTAATCCAAGGCGCCTGGCAAAACGGTTTGCTAAAGGCCGACGACGCTCGCGAACTGATTGGCATAGCACAAAGCGTCCAAGCAAAGCATCCCGATAATGTATCCATCAATCTTGGTCTTGGCGACTTATGGAGCTGGCTGGGTGTAGGAACGGAGGCAGCCAGTGCATACCAGATGGCACTGAAAGTCGATCCAAACAACATTCAGGTGCTCAACAATTTAGCCATGATGTTGGCGTTGACCGGTCAACAATTTAAAGAAGCCAATAGATTCATCGAGCAAGCGGTCGACGCTGCGGGGCCGACCGACTACCTGCTGGACACTCGCTGCATTGTTCGACTTGCCTCCGCTAACATTCAAGGGGCCGAACAAGATATTCGAAAATCCCTCGAAATTTTGCCGAAACCAGACCGTTTTTTTCACTTAGCTCAAGTTCTTGTGAGTCAAGGTCGTGTTGACGATGCGAAGGTTGAAATGAAAAAAGCTCAAGATGGCGGTTTGACTGCGCAAGGGTTGCACCCACTTGAACGCAAGGCTTTCGAAACCCTGCTAAAGTAAACACAGATAAACGCCCAAGTTGGTTGGGATCATTATCCCGACCACTATTAATCTAGAAACAAAGGAAGAGTACTTGATAGTATTGCTTGGTTCCAGCGGTTACGTGGGCGGGGAGTTCATTCGCCAATTGGAGAATCGATCACTTCCGTACGCTCGCGTTGAACGGACCGACTGCGACCTGTATCAGCCTGTACTACTCACACGAAAGCTAGAAGCACTTGGTGCCGATTTCTTGATCAACTGCGCTGGCTACACAGGCAAGCCAAACGTCGATGCTTGCGAATTACATCGTTCGGAATGTTTGTCGGCCAATGCCGTGATGCCCGGCAAGATAGCCGAGGCCTGCGAGCTGGCAGGAATATCGTGGGGACATGTTTCTAGCGGATGTATTTTTACCGGTTCCAAGCCGGATGGATCTGGGTTTGTCGAAACCGATTCGCCCAATTTTTCTTTTCGTACCGACAACTGTAGTTTCTATTCGGGCACGAAAGCTTTGGGAGAAGAGATCCTCTCAGACCGAAAAGATTGTTACATTTGGCGGCTTCGTATTCCATTCGATCATCGCGACACGCCTCGCAACTATCTGAGTAAAGTGCTCAATTACAAAACGTTGCTTTCGGCCACCAACAGCCTCTCGCATTTGGGAGACTTTGTGAATGCATGTTTAGAATGTTGGCTGCGACGCGTACCGACCGGTACCTATAACGTGGTCAATACAGGGCGTATCACAACCGAGCGGGTGACGGAACTGCTGCAGCAATACCTGGTTCCAGATCGTCGCTTCGAGTTCTTTCAGGATGAGTCCGAGTTCATGCGATTGGCTGCCAGGACTCCCCGGTCGAACTGCGTGCTCGACAACAGCAAAATCCTCGCAACTGGGATACGCATGCCGGATGTGGAAGAAACGATCGTGAAAACTTTAATAGCCTGGGAATCGCGATCCGCCAAAATCAAAACTTTTCAATAAGACCTTTAGTAGAGATTGACTATTCCGTTCATGATTCCGACTATTCTTGTTACTGGTGGTGCTGGCTTTATCGGCGGTTGCTTCGTTAGGCAACATTTGGCTGCTGGAAAGGTTCGCATTATCAACCTCGACCTGCTAACCTACGCGGGTAACCTCGATTCGGTACCTCCAGCCGATTCGAATCGAAACATCTTCGTCGAGGGAAACATCCTCGATCGTGAGTTGGTGGACCAACTGCTTGAAACCTATAAACCGCAGGCGATTGTCCACTTTGCTGCTGAGTCGCACGTCGACCGATCGATCGATGGACCGGCCGCATTTGTGCAAACGAATGTAGTAGGTACGTGCAATTTGTTGGATGCCTCGTTGGCCTACTATCGCGGTTTGGCAGGCGAGTCGAAAACCGCTTTTCGATTCTTGCATGTCTCGACGGACGAAGTCTATGGATCGTTGGGAGCAACAGGCAAGTTCACCGAATCGACGCCCTATTCACCGAATTCGCCGTATTCCGCATCCAAGGCTTCGTCGGATATGTTCGTCCGAGCCTATCGTGAAACCTACGCTCTGCCTGTTCTGGTGACCAATTGCTCGAACAATTACGGGCCTTATCAGTTTCCTGAAAAACTGATTCCGCTCATGATTCTTAATGCAGTCGAGGGAAAGCCCTTGCCTGTTTACGGTGATGGTCAAAACGTGCGGGATTGGCTGTTCGTCGAGGATCATTGTCGAGCGATCACCAGCGTTCTGGAAAAGGGACGGTTGGGCGAAACGTACAACATTGGTGGCGACAGCGAACGCAGCAATCTGCAAGTCGTGCACGCGATATGCGACTTGGTCGACGAACAGCTGGGACGTAAGCCAGGCCACGCCCGATCGTCGATCCGTTACGTTCAAGACCGACCGGGACACGATCGCCGATATGCTATCGACGCCACCAAGATCCAGAGCGAACTATCCTGGAAACCGAGCGTCGCCTTTGAAGAAGGCTTGCGAGCGACGGTCGGGTGGTATCTCTCTGAGAAATCATGGGTGCAGCGCGTGAGCAGCGGCGACTACCGCCGTCAAAGATTAGGAGTCACGGTACCCGTCTAAGCACATCGGTATGAGTCTTCGAGTGAAACAAACTGATAGCCGAAGGGCGATAGCCCCGGTTCTCGACGAATGTCGAGCAATTGGAAAACCGGGGCTATCGCCCAACGGCGCGTTGGGTTGAAAAACAGTTGCGGATGTGCTTAGCGCCGCAACCCGTAGCGGAAGCCGCAAAGAAACCAAATCCCGTTCCAATTTGAAGAGAGTCCTGATGAGCAAAAACGAAGCGACATCCGTCACAAACAAAGGCATCATCCTGGCCGGCGGCTCAGGAACGCGGCTTCATCCGTTGACACTCGCGATCAGCAAGCAGTTGTTGCCAGTCTACGACAAACCAATGATCTATTATCCGCTGTCGTGTTTGATGCTCGCCGGTATTCGGGATGTACTTGTGATTTCCACGCCGCATGATTTGCCTCAGTTCCAGCGATTGCTAAAGGATGGGGCTCAATGGGGAATGAAATTCCAGTATGCTGAGCAACCACGCCCTGAAGGATTGGCTCAAGCGTTCGTTATTGGTCGAGACTTTGTGGGATCCGATTCGGTTGCGTTGGTCCTCGGCGACAACATTTTCTATGGACAGGGTTTTCAAAAACTTCTTGCGCAAGCGACAACGCAGGTCCACGGTGCAACCATTTTTGGCTACCAAGTCCGCGATCCTCATCGCTACGGCGTCGTAGAATTCAATTCCGACGGAATCGCAATTTCGCTTGAGGAGAAACCCAAGTCACCCAAATCGAATTACGCGATTCCGGGCTTGTATTTCTATGACAACCAGGTGGTCGACATTGCAGCCAACCTCAAACCTTCACCTCGGGGAGAATTAGAAATCACCGATGTCAATCGCGTTTACTTGGAACGCGGGGAGCTCAATGTTCTGCAATTCTCTCGTGGGTTTGCATGGCTGGATGCCGGCACGCATGAGTCTTTGTTGGAATCCGGCGAGTTTGTGGCTGCTGTTGAAAAACGGCAAGGACTGAAGATATCCTGCCCCGAAGAAATCGCATTTCGGAAAGGATTCATTTCTGCTGAACAGCTCTTAACGCTTTCCGGTCAGTTCGCTGGCGATTACGCAAACTACTTGCGGGAGCTTTTGAATTAGTCCGGCGCGGCCTTTGAATCAGGCGATCCGTAGAAAACGACGACCGCGCTCATCTCTGGCTTGAGGTAGATACCCTCCTCCTCCTCCGGCACACGAACGGCAACGCGAACTGGAATGGCCCCTTTCGCACGGTCCGCGATTGGCATCAATCGCGACACGGTTGCTTGGTATCGTTTTGGAAACGCCTCTGGCTTGACTTCGCAGCGTTGCCCAACGAATACCTTGGAAATGTCGCGTTCTTGAATATTCAAATCGATTTCAAGATCGGACAAGTCTGCAATGTCGCAAACACTGAACGAACCATTGAACGCCACAGGGTTTACGAGGTTTCCTTCTTCCGCATTCTTCTTTAGGATCGTGCCCGAAATTGGAGCGCGAATCGTACAGTTGTCCAATCGCCATTGCGACTTGGCCAGTGAAGCCTCGGCTTGCATAACGGCGGCTCGCGCCACTTCGATGCGTTCCTTGCGTGGCCCTTCTTTGAGCATGTCCAAGAGGACAGTCAATCTCTCGATCCGCCGGCGGGCTCCGAGATAGTTGCTCCTCGCTTGGTCGAATTCCGTCGCGGACACAGCATTCGCCTTGAACAAGCCACTTAGCCGTTCGTATTCGGACTTAAACTGAGGTAATATTTCTTCTTGCTCCGTAAGTTCGACGGTGGCCGACTCAATTTCTTGTGGCCGAGCTCCGGTTTCCAATTCCGCAAGCTCAGCCTTGCTTTTCAGGAGAGCCCCTTGCAGTTGCTTTAGGTCGGCGAGGTACTCCGTTGGATCGACTTCCGCGAGAATATCGCCTTTGGTAACCCTGCGGCCTTCCTCAATGTTCAATCGCATGATACGGCCGCTCACTTGCGGGCTGACTAGCACTTGATGTTTCGCGATAACGTAGCCTCGCGACTCCAGCGCCATATCGTTAGCTGAGAGCGACGTTTTGGTCCCGACGGGAACGTCGCGATTGCTCGACTCGCCTGACTTTGGCGTTGAGCCGGAATTGGATTCCAGGCCTGCAACTTTTGCAATTGATTTGCTCGGTTCGACTTTTCGGATGCCAACGATAGCCATCAAGTTGTCGTCGCGATAAATCAACCAACCGCAAAGAATTGCTAGTACCAATGAAACGATCCAGGCAAATCGACTACTTGACGATTGTTCCTGAAGACGATCGGATTTGGCGATCTTAAGTGATTGAACGCGGCTTTCGAGAGGTCTAGCGTCTCCTGATTTCTTGACATCGCGGAGCGACAGAGGAGATTTTGGAGGTGATTCCACGTGGGCTTTGCCTCTCTTCACGATTAAGTTGAACTAGTACGATTCCAGCCGGCGACGGATGACTGTCCATGAGTGTGCATAATTGTACTTGCCCGAATAGGCCAAATCCAGCTTCAATAAGCCTAGCGAAATGTGGTGCGGACTAGTTTGGTATCATAGATGTCCCAATCTGGCGCAATTTCCAACTCCAAACCTCAAGAAAAAACTATGACGACTGGTCCGATGAGCGATTTGCAGGTCAAAGCTTTCCAGCAGGACGGTTTCGTTGTCATTCGCGGACTGCTGGATGCCGAAGAAACACTGCTAACGCTTACTGCTGCCCGACAAGACGAAGCGATCCGAGAACACAGCATGCAGGTTATCGATACAAAAGGACGCAGTACAAACTTGTCTCTCTGGAACCATCCGGGCGACGATATCTACGGCGCGATCTGCCGAAGTCGTCGCGTGGTGGATTCCATGGAGAAGTTGCTCGGCGATGAAGTTTATCACTACCACTCCAAACTCAGCGCAAAGCAGCCCAAGGTAGGGGGGGCTTGGGAATGGCATCAGGACTATGGCTATTGGTATCAGAATGGTTGCTTGTTCCCAGACCTTGCCAGCGTGTTCATCGCCCTGGATCCTGCGACCCGGGAGAACGGTTGTTTGCAATTGCTCAAGGGCTCGCATCGCATGGGACGGATTGAGCACGGACGTTTTGGCTCGCAAACGGGAGCCGACCCAGAACGGGTCGAAGCGGCCATGAAACGGATGGAGTTGGTTTATTGCGAAATGGAGCCGGGCGACGCCGTGTTCTTTCATGGCAACACCTTGCATAGTTCCGATCCCAATGTGAGTGAATATCCGAGATGGGGATTAATCTGCTGTTACAACACCCGCAGCAACGATCCCTACAAAGAATCGCATCATCCAAACTACACACCGCTGTTAAAATTGGATGACTCGTCGATCCAAGCCATGGGTGCTCGCGGCAGCGAAACGGGAAAATCATTCCTGGAAGCCAAACGCGACAAGACGCAAAGCGCGAACTAGGCAATTCATCTATGAGCTCATTTCAACTGAACTATTTGCCTAGATTGCCTCGCGACCGATCGGTCGGGATAGGCTGCATCGGATCTGGGTTCATCATGGCGGATTGCCATTTGGTAGCTTATCGACAAGCAGGCTTCAATCCAGTTGCGATTGCTGCTCGCAACGTAGAACGCACACGTTATGTCGCCGATCGGCACGCGATCCCGAATGTTTACGCAGACTATCGCGAGTTGCTCGATGATCGACAAGTTCAAGTTGTCGACATTGCAGTCCCCCCCGACGTTCAGTTTGAGATCATTCGCGACATCACACAACGAAGAGGCAATATCTGCGGCATCTTGGCACAGAAGCCTTTGGGTATCAACTACGCGCAAGCAAAATCGATCGTTCAAATGTGCGAAGACGCAGGTATTGTCTTGTCGGTCAATCAAAACATGCGATACGACCATTCGATTCGAGCCATGAAGAGTTTGCTGGACCAACGAGCGCTGGGCGAACCCGTACTTGCAACCATCGACATGCGGGCCATTCCCCATTGGATGGCTTGGCAAGAGCGACAGGGCTGGGTGACGCTCCGAATCATGAGCATTCATCACCTCGATACCTTTCGTTATTTGTTCGGCGATCCATTGAGAATATTTGCGAGTACCCGCCCAGATCCCCGAACATCCAAGCAATTTTCGCATCAAGATGGAATCTGTCTTTACATCCTCGAGTACGAAAACGGGTTTCGCGCCTCGGCTTGGGACGATGTTTGGGCCGGGCCTGCCAAGGAGGGTGCCGCTGCCGATTCCTACATTCGCTGGCGAGTTGAAGGAACAGAGGGGATGGCACGAGGTACGATCGGCTGGCCCAATTATCCGATACCAACGCCCAGCACTTTCGATTACACAACTATTTCGTCCGGTCCGAATTGGATCGAGCCAAGATGGGGCGAAGTTTGGTTTCCGGACGCTTTTGTCGGAACGATGGCGCAACTGCTGTGCGCTTTAGAGGACCAGGCGGAACCGGAGATCAGTGGGCGGGAAAACCTTGGTACAATGGCGCTTGTGGACGCGGCGTATCGCTCGTCATTGGAGCATCGTTCGGTCCCACTCGCCGAGATAACCGACGCCGAGATAACCGATACCAACTTGGTGTGACCATTGCGAGGGAAACGTTCAACCATTTTCCGCGGGTCGCAACAACTCAGAAGCGATTCGGTAAGATCCTTCAACGCGCAGCGGGCAAGCCGGAGTCGTTGGCCCAAGAAGCGCCGCAGCCAAACCACGAACTTTTCAACGAGAGACCCCGGATGGACTTCTATTGTCCAGGTAATTGTTTGATACTTTAGCAACCTAATTCATCCCACACGCCAACTCCATGATAAATCACTTAGAAGCATCTTCCACCATGACGGCCATCTCAGCCAGTGAACCCGATTGGAGCCGAGAAAGATTGAGTAAGTGGTGGGATCCGTCCCGGCAGTTGCTCAAGTCCATACGCCGATACCAAAAATGGCGGCAAAAGGGAGGGATTTTAGGACTTTTTTTTTCAAAACTGGCTGTTTTTCAGCACCACTTTTGGATGGTTGTGACCGCTGCCGACATTCCCGTAAATTGCCAGATTGGAGGTGGTTTGTTGCTTACCCATCCGAATGGGGTTGTGATTCATCCGAATGCTCAGATCGGCTGCAATTGCTTGATCCTGCAGCAAGTTACCATTGTGGCCGGCGTTAAAATCGGCGGACACGTTGATATTGGTGCGGGCGCTAAGATTATCCGCCCTGTCACCATTGGGGATCATGCCCAGGTCGGGGCCAATGCGGTAGTCCTCCACGATGTACCGGCAGGGGCTATCGTTGTGGGAATTCCGGGCAGAATCATTCAGCGCGGTTCATCAGCCTAGGCCAATTGGAACCGCAAGTTGCAACCGCAAGGGGACACACCACTTCGACATTTTCCAGGACACATTTTGCTATTGCGGTGGCAGAGTGGCATAGCAAAGAAGATCGATCCCAAAGTGCTTTGCAAGATGCTGCAGTTCCAGCGGACCTACAGTGAGGCTTTTCTGCAAAATCCCCGGCGCTGTGCCCACCCCCCTCGTAACTGGACACAGCCCGAAGTCGTAGAAGTCAACCATCCTCGGCTCGTGCAACCTCGAACGGCCTGAGCCCGATAAACCTAGCCCCCCGTGGCTGTCCGCTGACGCTCCGACAGAGCGGCATCGGTAACTGCCACGATTAAGGGCAGACTGCCTCAACGTTCGCGAGGGTCCACAATGAAATGACGCAAATCCAACGACCAAGGCCCTCCCTAAAAATCAAAATTAATGTACCCTAGACGAACTTATCAGTTTGAGGCCTTGTATCGAGGGACTTGTCCGTCACAAGATTGATCGTGGGTTCGCACGGATCTCTCCAGGCCTTTAGGATTCAAAGGGACAAATCATGAAAGAAACCATCAAAGCACTCGCCCAAAGAGTTCCATTCATCAAGAAGATGCGAGAGCAGTTGGGAACACAAGGGGTGTATCCAGCGGGTCATTACTATTCCCCGATCCCGACAAGAGAAGACGTCCTTTCCTACGTACAATCAAGAACGCCCGCTACCAGTGAACTCCTAGGCATTAATCTGAACAAGAAGAGCCAACGTGACACACTTGAAGAATACATAAGCTTCTATCAAGACCTACCTTTTCCAGAGAAAAAAACATCTGGTCACAGGTACTATTATGATAATATTTGGTTTAGCTATTCCGACGCAATTTTTCTCTATAGTTTTCTAAGAAAGTATGCCCCGAAACGAATCATCGAGATCGGCTCAGGGTTTTCATCTGCCGTGATGCTGGACACTATCGACGGTTTCTCTTCTCAGAGACCAGAGGTAACTTTCGTTGAACCTTACCCTAAACGGCTTCTTAGCTTGTTGAGAGATGGCGACCAGCAACAAGTCAGATTGATCGATAAAAAAGTTCAAGACGTTCCACTTGAGGTATTCCTATCGCTTGAGTCTGGCGACCTCTTGTTCATTGACTCTAGCCACGTCGTGAAGTGCGGTAGTGACTTGCACTTTATATTCTTTGAAATTTTGCCGCGTCTTAAGCCAGGTGTCTTTGTTCATTTTCATGATGTCTTTTTTCCTTTTGATTATCCATCTGAATGGCTGATGAAGGGGCAATATTGGAACGAAAACTATTTTCTGCGTGCGTTTCTGTCTTATAACACAGAGTGGAGCATCCGATTTTTCAATTCCTATGTTCACTTTGAGTTTGGCGACTTTATTAAAGAAAAAATGCCCTTATGCGCGAAGAACCAGGGAGGCAGCTTATATATTCAACGTGAACTAAACGGCTAACAACGCGCTCCACCGGAAATTCCACTTCCTACTGGAGCAAGATACCCCCTCGCCGAGATAACCGATGCCAACATGATGTGACCGTTCCGAGGGAAACGTTCAACCATTTTTCGCTGGTCGCAACAACGCAAACTTAAAGCAGCATGCAAAAAACCATTTTTTGCCCAATAACCCTTTCCTCAGTGGCAAACGAGAGAAAAGTCTTCGCAAGGCTTGTCTTGCTTGGTCTTTCCGGGTTTAGTTCTGGGTGTAGAATGGGAGTGACATTTGTTTTGCGCCTTGGAAAGCCAGAGTGTGACGCCGAAACCAAACCGTCGGCACCTCTTGCAATTCTCAGGTGAAAAGTACTGTCGGGCTCATAGCTCAGCTGGATAGAGCAACGGATTTCTAATCCGTAGGTCGTAGGTTCGAGCCCTACTGGGCCTATTGTCGGGGTCATCACTACCCCCCCAGTCACCATCAGAACCCTGTAATTCGTTGGGTTTTGTCGTTTCAGGATTCCCCTTGATGGTTCCTGTAGGGGTACCAATGGGGGGGAACCGGTGGGGGTACGGGATTCGATTGCTTTCCCCCAATGCTCATCCGTCACTTGCAAATAGTGCTTCTCGGCCACCTTGCCAGAATGGCCCAGCCACTTGTTCACCACATGATCAGGGAATGATTCTTGGAGCTCAGTTCGTCGGGTGGATCGCAAATTCACGAATAGCTTGGGCCATGGGGCAACGCCAGCAGCCGCTAAGATCCGCATGAATTGCGATCTCAAGTTTGGAATCCCGCCATCGTCGAATTTATCGAGAGTGGCAAACTTGCTGGGCTCAAGATCCGCCAACCGCTCGAACACTTCCGCTAACATTTGACGGGCTTGAGAATCGGGCCATTGATCCACATGGCGATACTCTTTTGGCGAATCCGGCCAAACGGTCACTTGCAGCCGTTGCATCAAGCCATCGTCACCACGACCGCCAGCTATGGCCGCCAAAACGCAGTCGCTCAATCCGCCAGGGGTACAGCATCCAAACAAGCCAACGCATGGAGACTCAACCACCGTTTCACCCCGGCCAATTCGATCGATATTCAATCGCCCTTGGCCATTCCACAGGGTCAAGAATTGTTGCCTCACGCCGGCTTTATCGTCACGGTCTAGCGAACGCATCCAGCCCACCAACTCATCGACCCAAAGCAACATCCCCGACCGATGCAAGTTGAGCATGTCGCACAATTTTTCGATTGTCGGATCCCCAACAAACTCAGCCTAGTTTCGATTAAAATCTTTTCCGCTAGGTTCGTCGGCGTAGGTTCGTCGATCCGTCACCCCTAGCTGTAATTTCACGTGGAGAGTACGAAAAATGAGCTTACGCAATTTGATTCAAATGGTGTGCTTGGCTGTGGCGGTTACGACCACCGGGCAGGTGCAGGCGGGGTTTATTGGTTTTGAGGATTTAACAACTCGTAACAACTTCGGCTCTCTTGGAATCAATAATACCTACCAAGGCTATGGGTGGGGGTTTGGACTCATCGGAGGAGTTAACAATAGAGATTTCAATACCAGTGACGACGGTTGGGCATCAGCAACAGTTTCTGACCCTGCAGATTTTCCCGCACCCTCAAACATGAGTGGCACATCATATGCTTGGAACTGGAATGGAGTACAAAGCCTTTGGAATGATTTTCGGGGTTTAAGATCGGTCGATAGCATTAAGCTCGCTATCTTAAGTTCAGCTTATTCCTTTAACGCCAGCTCTGTTAAGCTTTTTGGATATGACGACACAAGTACTCTTATGGCTTCTTCGAGTGCTTTTGCACTTTCCAGCGATTTTCAGACATATTCGTTGGCCAACTTCTCTTCAGTCAGGTACCTTGAGATTCGTGCTGACCAAGGCTTACGTTGGTTTAGCGTAGATGACATAGAGGTGAATGATGTCTCCGCCGTCCCCGAACCCGCTTCAATGGTCATCTGGGGCATAGGTGCACTTGGCATGGTCTCAGTTGCCCGTCGTCGCGCAAGGAAAGTTGCCACTGTATAGGCAATCCATTCAAGCCAAATCTTAGAAGCCAAGCAGGGAATTCCAAGCTTGGCTTTTTTCGTTTCGTGATGGAGGATGATCCTCGGTAGCTTTGGTCATTGCACACCGCCCCCACTTCCCCCAAAGCAATTTCCGCCGGAACTATGAACTATGTCAGCGCTGATCGGGACGTTCCATCGCATGGGGGTAAATGCAACTTGAGCAGGGACCCAAAAGGGCACGGGGGCATGCAAGCACACCGGCCCCAACCCCAAGCGATAACGTCGGACATTTGGACGGACTTTCTCTCTCGTAACCGGGATTGATTCTCCCGCATGGCCCTGTTTCGACTCTCGGAAGGACCCGCAAACAGGGGGCCGGGAGTATTCATCCGCCAACAGAGGCAAGCCAAGGGGGTATGAAAAACATCGACAAAAATGTGCCGTACGCCCTTGGTATCGACAGGGGTGAACCGCCCCAGGATTCCGCCCCTCTACCCAAACCGCTTAGGCAATGGGCTCTTGATGGCTCAAGCTTGCCGAACCTCAATTGTGTGTATTCTGAGAGCGGGTTTCCCGTACTTTCGTTTTGGGAATACGCAAAAAAAAACGCACAGGCGTAGCCAAGGGGTGTTGATGTCATTACGAATCTTGAACACAGGGCCAGAGTTCATCTGGGGTTATGTTTAGTGCCTTCGCAAGCTTAATCACCGTGCGCCGTTGCGGACGACAATTACGAGCTAGTAGGTTAGCAATCGCTGACTGCCCAAGTCCGACTTCATATGCAAGCTCGCTTTGTGTCATTCCTTGCTCGTCCATCGTGTCTTTCAATTTTTGAGCAAACGTGACTTCTTGCGAGTCCATTTGCCTGACAATTGTTGAAAGTTCTTCGGATTTTTGCGCAGCCTCATCCTCGCTTTCTTGCAAATCCACTCCATGCAACCCTTTGTGAGGGTTAGGAAACAAAATGTCCGCAATTGTGAACATTGCCATTTCCTTGTCGTCAGGATCGACATCTTCAGCGCAAACAACTTCTTTAAGCAATAAAAGCACTTGCTCCTGAAGTTCAGAGCTGCACTCCATGAGTGCACGTACGAAATTATTTTCAATCGCGTTTGGGTTGTTGAGAACGAACATAGCGGTGGAGACTCCGTCTAGTAATAGGTTGGAGAAGTTATCTGTTGGGCGATCAAAGTAGTTACGTTCGATTGAATCGTTCGATTGCGGTTAATCGCCGGGCTTTAAAATTGACAATATTTGCATTGGTGAAATCATCTCGCTTCTTTTGGAAAACAGAAAGAACCCAAATGTGAGGTACACTCCCAAATAATGGGTCCCAACTTGGTGCCGTCAAGTCTTGCGGGTGCCATGTGATGACTCGTAAATTGTTGTTACCGCCAATCGTATCGTCGATTCGAAGCTCACCGATGCGAAGGTCTCTAAGAGCCCGTACCCAACTCCAATTCAAATCCACAACAATCCCATCTTCCTGAATTCCGCCATCTGCTCCCCAAAACCGAAGTTTCAAAACTTGGCGTCTGAGTTCCGCCCGATCGCTCATTTTGGGAAGACATTTTTTTGCGTCTTGAAATGCTGGTCGTACCGCACGCACGTAGTACGTGCCTGTCATGCTACCTGGAAGAATCGTCATTTTATTGGCTGAACTCCATGAAAACACATCACACAATCGCATTCTGCCAATAAAATTATCACATCTCTTAGCTGGCAAGTCAACAGTAAACTTAAATTAATGTCGATCGCAGCTCCGCAAGGATCGGGCCAGGGGGCCATCTGTACGGTTTCCAACGCTCTCGCAATTACGGTTAAGCTCTCGCATCAAACGCAGGCCTTCCAATACGTAGCCACGTTCGGGCACCGTTCAACCGTTTGTGTAGTTCGATCGCCACAGGATCGACGCCAGGGGCATTGGTAGATTGTTCCAACCACGTCGGCACTCGATAGGCTTGGCTCATGGTGCCACCTTCACCCAACCACGGGCAACCGCCAGCAGATCACGCCGGGCCGGCTCATCCAATTTGGCCCATATGGCAAGTAGCTCGATGGCCCCTGATGGGGGAACCGGCGGGGGTACGGAATTGTTTTCGTTTGAATTATGTGGGATATCGGAGTTTATTCGATTCCTACTGGGCCTATTAATGAAAATGGTTGGAATTCCCGGGAACGGCCGTGGACACTTCCATAGCGTTGGTACGAAACCATGGGATGAGCCAAAGTGGCACTGAAGCCTCATGCCACTCTGGGCTAGAACAATCGATTGTAACCGTTCAATGCAGCGACCCGATAGGCTTCTGCCATCGTTGGATAATTGAAGGTCGTGTTGATGAAGTACTCCAAGGTATTGAGCGGGGGTGGTTGCTTCATGATCGCTTGGCCAATGTGCACAATTTCCGATGCATTCGGACCAAAACAATGTACCCCTAAAATCTCAAGCGTCTCGCGATGGAATAACAACTTGAGCATACCAATCGCTCGACCTGTGATTTGAGCCCGAGCCAGACTCTTGAATTGCGAATGCCCCACTTCGTAGGGAACCTTGGCCTCCGTAAGTTCTCGCTCGGACTTGCCGATCGAACTGATTTCCGGGCTGGTGTAGATGCCCGTCGGAATGTCGGTCAACTTCATGATCCCGGTCGTCGCGCCGCCGATATGTTGTGACGCGGCCCGCCCATGCATATACGCGGCGCTCGCCAGCGACGGATACCCAATCACATCTCCCACTGCATAAACGTTGGGACACGATGTTTGGAAAAACTCGTTGACCGGGATCACTCCTCGACTGTTCGCTTGAACGCCGATAGCGCTTAAATTTAAATGCTCTGTGTTTCCCGAACGACCGTTGGCCCAAAGCAGTATGTCTGTCTTGACTTGCTTGCCGCTTGCCAAAGACAAAACCACGCCATCCTCGCACGGTTCAATTTTTTCAAAGGTCTCATTGTGACGGAGTATCACGCCGGAGTCCCTCATCTGATAACTCAGCGCGTCAATGATTTCATCGTCCAAAAACTCCAAAAGCTTAGCACGTGTGTTGACAAGGTTGACCTTGATGCCGAGGTTTCGAAACATCGAGGCATACTCGCAACCGATCACTCCAGCCCCGTAAATGGTGATCGATTGAGGCTTGAACGACAGATCCAAAATCGTATCGCTGTCGAATACGCGTGGATGCGAAAAATCAACACCCTCAGGGCGAAAGGGTCGCGAACCTGTCGCGATCACAATGTGGTCGCCTCGGATGCGAGTGTCCGCATCGATTTCAACCGTGTTGGCATCCACGAACTTTGCCTTGCCGTGAATGACAGGCACATTATTGCGTTCGTAAAACGTCTGCCGCATCGATACTTGTTTCGAGATGATCGCTTTGCTGCTGGATCGCAAGTGAGCGAGAGTCGGATTCAGATGGATCCCTAGCTCACGAACGACCGGATGGTTCATGGCCTCCATGACACTATAGATGGAAAACCTAAGAGCCTTGCTCGGGATCGTGCCCCAATGAGTGCAGCCGCCGCCGATTTTGTCATAGGCTTCAATGACGGCAACACTACGCCCTTCTTTTGAGGACTGCATGGCTGCTCCCTCACCGCCAGGGCCCGTTCCGATTACCACCACATCGTATCGTTGCTCAGCTATCACCGAATGAGTCCTTCTTTGAAACGTATCGTTCTACCAAGGCCGAGAAGTAATTAGCCCTTCTTCCGGACTGCTCGCCGTTGCGTACAGTTTACGCGGAATTCTACCCGCCTGAAAAGCCAATCTGCCAGCGATTGTTGCGTGTTTCATCGCCGTGGCCATTGCAACGGGATTGCGAGCATGTGCGACGGCGGTGTTGAGGAGAACGCCGTCGGCCCCCAATTCGAACGCCACCGAAACGTCGCTGGCTGTGCCAACTCCAGCATCGACAATCACGGGATAATTTGGATCGTCGCTCTTAAGATACTCCAGAATGATGCGAAGGTTGTTTGAATTCAGTATCCCTTGACCACTCCCGATTGGCGAACCAGCCGGCATGACACTGGCTGCACCGGCTGCCTTAAGTCGTACCGCCATGATCGGATCATCGCTCGTGTAGCACAGGACTTGAAAACCTTCGTCAACCAACCGCTTGCATGCTTCAAGCGTGGCCAAGGGATCGGGAAGCAACGTTTTGGTGTCGCCCAGAACCTCGAGCTTGACCCAATCCGCCCCAGGGTTTTCGAGCGATCGCAAGATTTCCCTGCCAAGCCTAGCGACCCGCACGGCATCGGTCGCGTTGTAGCAACCGGCTGTATTGGGCAAGAGAACATACCGATCCAAATCAATATAGTCGAGTAGGTTCTTGCCTTCGCGATCGTAGAGTTTCTCTCGACGAACAGCGACCGTAACGCAATCGGATCCACTCGCATCGAGCGAATCTTTCATCAGTTGCAGCGTGTCGTACTTGCCCGTTCCAAGAATAAGACGACTACCAAGGAGATGATTGCCTATTTTCAGCTTTGCATCCGACTCATCAGAGGGGCTGGGTGCATGTGAAGTCGTCATATCACCCGCCACCCACTAACGTCACGATTTCGATTTGATCACCCTCTCGAAGCCGCTTCGTGGCGTATTGGTCTTTGGGCAAAATCTCCAAATTTATTTCAACCGCACAAAACCTGGCTTCAACTCGTGACTCGCGAAGCAAGTCTGCAACCGTTACCTCTTCGTTCACCTCGCAGGGTTGGCCGTTGAATTCAATGGTGAACATGCTCACAACACTTACTACTTGCTGATAGCAACATTCACGGCTGGTGGTTGCGATTCTTGAAGCGTTTCGGTCCTGATGAGGTTTTCACGATATCCGCTCGCATCCATCATGGTAAATCCGAGGAACAAAGCGACGAAAATCAAGCTACCTAAAATAATAATCATGTTGAGCGGCTTGTCCCAAAGCAAGTGCATGAAAAAAGCAATAACCAAACCAGCCTTCACGGTTGCTATTGCCAACGAAGCCCAAATTTCCATATTCCCCAAATCGAATTGCGACTGGTAGACCGTCAAGCATGTCAAAATCAGCAGCGCGAAGAACACTGTGAACAGCATCCAAATCGGCATTGGGTGGGAAAATTCCCCGTCGTGTCCATGACCATGGCCGTCGTCCGAATGTTGTATTGAAGGGGCTGACATAGTATTTGAGGCTAAATGAGTTGAGGAAATGAATGACGGCCAATGAGCATGCGAACTCGAATGCCTAGGTGATCAAGTAGAGCAATGGGAATAGGAAAATCCAAATGAAGTCGACCAAGTGCCAGTAAAGACCGACATTGTCCACGGGCCCATAGTACTTGGAATGGAATTCAAATCTCGCTGATTTAACAATCAACCAAGTCAGGACTGCCATCCCGCCAAGGATGTGGACAGCATGCACACCAGTCATGCAATAGTAGATGCTGAAAAATAGGCCCGCCATGCCTTTTTGGTTCACTGTTGACACAGGGGTAACAAGTTCGGCGGGAGTAACAGCAACATCGCTATGGATGCCTGACGTGTCTTCTGTCACGAAACGGATGGCTGGTTTGACGCTTTCCGCCGCAGCATGCTCATGACCATGATCTGCATGATCTGCGTGATCTGCGTGATCTGCGTGATCTGCGTGATCGCCTTCTGCGTTGTGAACTACTGGGCCGCCAGCCTCATGTTCTTCCGATTCCAAAAAAGTCCCAAGTCCCACGCCGCCAAAAAAACAAAGGGCTGCAATGACCAGAGGCCCCGCAACTCTCTGATGAAACGTGCTTGCCGTGATCACACCGTAAGCGTAATAAAGGGCAAAGCAAACCAACAAAATCATTGGGATGATGGACAAATTCCAAAGATAATTGTTCTCCGTATGAACAGGATGCTCTAGCTGCGACTGAAAAAATTTACCTGGAAAGAGCCCTAGACCCCATTTGTGACTGTACTCAACCGCTTTAACCCCTAAGAAAATTGCGGCGCACCCCAAAGTCGCACCGAGCATTCCGATCAATGTTTTCGTTTCTTTCAATTGCGATGATCGAACGGCCCAAGCCATCGTTAGCGAACTGAAAAGCAAAACGCCAGTATTAATAGCCCCGAGCTTTTCGTTTAGAAACCGAGAGCAAAACTCGAAAACCTCTGGGTCGCGGTTTCGAAACAAAGCATACGCGCAAAACATACCACTGAAGAAAAGAACTTCCGTCACCAGGAATAGCCACATCCCCATCTTGCCCGCATCGAATTGCTGCTGTGCATCATCGAAATGGTGTGCTAACCATGAAGGATGTTCATGGATTTCAACTTGATGCTTTTCTGTTGAGTCGTGGGCTACCGTGGTAGACATAGTTCAATTGGTAAGTTTGAAGGAGTTCAAAAGGCTTTGGACCGACCCAAATGAATCAGCCCAAAGACATCGGTTGCGAAGTTGCGTTTCCAGTTACTACTTCTTCTTTTTGAAGTAGCCACCTGTTTTAGAATCGTACTCGATATTCGAGAAATCGTAAGGGTCGCCTACCGTTGGAGGCGTGCTGAAATTGTCGTGAGGAGGCGGTGTCTGGCACTCCCATTCGAGCGTCGCACCTCCCCAAGGATTCATCGGAGCTTTCTTGCCATAAAACAAGGAGTGCAATAGCGTTAAACCCGCCACTAACAAACCCGTCCCAAGCATCATCGCCCCAATGGTCGAAAGTCGGTGTAAATCTTGAAACTCTTCCACGTAACTCGCATAGCGACGAGGCATACCGCGTGTTCCCAGAACAAACTGCGGCAAAAACGTCAGGTTGAACCCAACGAACACAATCGCAGCCGAAACGATTCCAGCAAAGTCATTAAACATTTTGCCAGTCATCTTTGGCCACCAATGGAAAAGCCCTCCAAGGAACGCAACCAATGTTCCACCCATCATCACATAGTGGAAGTGGGCAACAACGAAATAGGTATCGTGCAAGTGCAGGTCCACCGACAACGCACCCAAGAACAAGCCTGTCAAACCACCAATCGTGAACAAGAAAATAAAGGATAAAGCGTAAAGCATCGGCGTATTCAGGGAAACAGTTCCCTTGTACATGGTGCCGATCCAATTAAAGACTTTGATGGCGGATGGAATGGAAACGGTAAAGGTCAAAGCACTGAAAACAATGGTTGTGACGTCAGCCATACCGCTGGTGAACATGTGGTGACCCCATACGAGGAATCCGAACAAGGCAATTGCGACCGAACTGTAAGCGATCATTCGATACCCAAAAATACCCTTGTGACTGTGCACGCTTATCAGCTCACTAATGATCCCCATCGCAGGCAGGATCATGATGTAAACCGCAGGGTGCGAATAGAACCAGAAAAAATGCTGGAACGTGACGGGGTCGCCATTTAACTTTGGATCGAAAATCCCAATCCCCAGAACGCGTTCGGCGGCAAGTAGTAGCACAGTGATACCAAGGACTGGCGTCGCGAGCACTTGAATGATCGCGGTGGCATAAGTTGCCCACAAAAAAAGCGGCATGCGAAACCAAGTCATACCGGGCGGTCGCATGGTGTTGATCGTTACAATAAAATTCAACCCAGTGAAAATGGAACTGAAGCCAAGTATGAATACACCCATCGTCGCAGCCACAACAGGTCCACGCGATTCTATGCTGTACGGAGTGTAAAACGTCCAACCCGTGTCCAAACCGGTCGCGAAGAGCGAAAACAAAAAGAACATCGCCCCGCCAATCCACAGGTAAAAACTGCCAAGGTTTAGCCTTGGAAAGGCCACATCCTTTGTTCCCAACATGATAGGGAGCAAGAAATTACCCAAGGCTGCTGGAATACTTGGTATGATGAACAGGAAAACCATGATTGCACCGTGTAGGGTGAATATTTGGTTATAGACTTGGTTGGAAAACAAAGCCTGCGTCTTGTCGATATTCGGATTCCATAAATGTAGCCGAATCAGCAATGCAAGAACTCCGCCACCTGCAAAGGACGCCATGACTCCAGCCAAATACATCAGGCCAATCCGCTTGTGGTCAAGCGTCAACGCCCAACTCAAAAAACCCGAAGTATGCGTTAAGTAATTGTCTTCCGTGCCCGCCTCGAAACTTGGGGCTGGCATTGTCACTGGTTTAGTAACAACACTCATGATTCTATTCCTGTCAGTGAAATGTTTAACTAAGGTATTTGCTCGACTTCAAACTACTTTTTAGGTGGTTCGGCTGTCTGTAGTGATTTGATGAATGCACACAATGCTTCAATTTGATCCTCTTTCAATTGTCCTTTGTAGGATGGCATTGCGGAAGCGTTTTCATAACCCTTTCGGGCTTTTGCGATCGGATTCAAGATGGATTCGCTTACATAATTCTCATCGAAAGTCGCTTCACCGCCCGCCGCTAGCGGAACTGACTTGCCCCAAGAACCATTGTAGGACGGTCCTGGCCCCTGGGCCCCCTCGGCTCCAGCGTAATGGCAACCTTTACAAGCCTTTCGTTCGTAAAGCCACTTTCCGCGAGCCACGATATCTTCCGGTTCTTTGGCTAGCTCGGTCAGGGTCTTTTCGTAATCCTCTTGATTCAAAACGATCGCCTTGGTGATCATGCCGCTGTGATTGTCACCGCAATATTCCGTACAAAAGAGGTCAAATGTGCCTTCGATGGTCGGTTGAAACCACATGTAATTGTAGCGTCCCGGCACAACGTCCCGCTTTGCACGAAACGCCGGAATAAAGAAGCTGTGTAGAACATCATCGGAACGCATGATCATTTTTGCATCGCGACCCACTTGCAAATACAGTTTGTCGCTCTCGGCCCCGTTTTTGTACTTAAAACCCCAAACCCATTTCTTTGCCGTAACCTTAACGTCTTCCGTATCGACAGGCAGCCGCATCATATCGAGATAGCCAACCATTCCTTCCCAGAAGATCCAAACAACAATGAATGTGGGTACAACGCTCCAGGTCACTTCGAGTACGGTGTTGTGAAGCGCTTCCGTGGATCCCCTGTAGCCTGGCCGCTGACGGTACTTAACCATGAAGTAAACCATGGCAACCACGATGGGAATGAAAAAAAGGATACTTATCCACAAGATCGCGTCGTAAAGAAAGTCGATCTTTGGAGCAAACGTAGACGCTTGCTTTGGAAACCAAAATGTCTCGTTAACGTCTGCCAGAAATGTTGGTATCATGGAATTTAGTTGAATCGAAGGGTTCATTATGATTGGAATTCGTCTTGTTCTGTCCTAAGTGTTTGGCACATGGCCTACTGCGGTTGCCGCTCGCCGTCGAGAAAGCCAAAATGGGAGCGAGGCAGCAACACCTATTGTCAAAAACAAACCAGCCGCGATCGACAGGATCGTCTTCGCGTTGGCAGAATATCGGTTTTCATTTGCATCGTAGTGGTAACACCAAAGCACAAAGGCATCCAAGCTGCTCCCAATCTTTCCCTGTCCTGCTTCCACCAGAGCCATTTTAAGCGTTTCCCCGGTGAAGCCCACTTCGTAAAGGTATCTGGTGACATGCCCTTTCGGCGATATCAAGATCGCGGCGGCAGCATGGTTATACCGATTGTGCTTCGCATCGTACGTGTAGTTAAAACCGACTGCTTTGGATACCTTTTGAATGTCTGCTTCGTTCCCGACCAAGAAACTCCAACCCTTCGGATTGTGGTGGTTCGCGAGATCGTCGGAGTACTTCTTTTTGGTCGCAGCGGCACGATCCTGTTGTTCGCGAGGATTGATGCTCAAAGAAACCATCTTGAAATCTTTACCCAAATCAAGCGACCCAATATCGTTGATACCTTTGGTCAATCCGTTTAATTGAGCGACACATAATCCCGGGCAATCGCTATAATTCAAGGTCAACAGCAAGGGAAGTCCATCTTTCAACAGTTCGCCAAAGCTTGTTTGACCGCCACGGTCATCCATGAACTTCGTATCCAAGGGAATCTCCGCGTCAAGCATCTCGTCGATCGATACCCCGTCGAGTCGCTCCGGAACAGAATCCTCGCTCGCGAAGGCAAACGAAACCGCTGACAGGCAGACCAAGGCGGCCAAAAGGATGTCAACTAATCTCGTGAATGCAGGTGTCATTTAAGTCGGTATGGGCTTGAACTCATCGCTGAATTCGGTCGGTTTCGATCTAGGATTGTCTATTTTCCTGACGCGGGATCTGGAATCGTCATCTCTCGGATGACCAACTTTTGAGCATCTTCAATGGGAATCCGTATCACTTTCTTCATGGGTTGCGGCTCACCCTTCTTAGGTGGCTCCGCAGCTTCATCGATTACCGAAGCTCTTTTAAAACCGTTGAGTGCACTCAACTGTTCACTCTTTGCGACCAGCGCGTGATCAGATTTATTGCTATCCTTCACTGAATCCACAGAATTCACCATGTTGTAGCAAAGTGCCTGCGTACCTTGCAAAATGATGACCAAGACCACAATGCTCAGCACGGCCGCGTAAGCAATCATTTTGGTGTTTAAATCGTCGTATCGTGCCATGATTTTCTCAAGTAAACAATGTCGAAAGTCGCGACTGGGATGAACAATTAAAGGATTGGATTCGCATACTTCATGGCTTCAGGCAATCGCGGATCTCGCATTGCAACCAAAGGTACACCCGAAGCACGCAGTATGAACAAAGCTGCGAAAATACAAAGCATCCCAACTCCGCCAAAAAGATGACCTACCAGCGGAAAGAAGGTAGCTGGGCCAGCGTTCGGCATAATCAGAAACGTCATGTCTAGCCAGTGTGCCACCAAAATCCAGATCGACCAGAACAAAAGTCCAACTCGGTGCCTTCGAACGTGGCGGCTAATGAGGCCCAAAAAGGGAATGGCAAAGTGAAATGCGATAAGTCCATAAGACAGGTACTGCCAATTATCCCTCAAACGAACTTCATACCAAAACGTTTCTTCGGGAATGTTGGCGTACCAAATCAGAACTAACTGCGAAAATGCAATATACGACCAAAACATCACAAAGCCGAACATGAACTTGCCCATGTCGTGGAAGTGTTCAATCGTGATCCATTTCTGCATTTTGCCCGCATTCTGCAAGGAGATGCTAATAATCACCATCATTGCGAAGAAAGCCATCATACTTCCCGCAAACAGATAGACACCAAAAATGGTGCTGTACCAATCCGCGTCGATACTCATCACCCAATCGAAAGCAGCGAACGAGAGAGACAACGCGAACAGCATGATCATCGGACCGGCCCACTTTTGACGCACCAATGACAAATCGGTGTCACCCGACTCATCCTGAGCTCGACTGATTCGGAAAAACCAGGTTGCGATCATCGACCAAATCGCAAAATAAATTACCGAGCGAATCGCGAAGAATTCTTTGAACAAAAAGACCTTCGTCTTGGCAGCGATGACGCTATTCGGTGCTTCTTTTGCATTCCACTCGTACAGCTCAGAGCTGTTTACAAACAACAATGCTAGAACGGGAATAAACAATACAGACAGATAAGGGATCATCATCATCATGATTTCAGCCAAGCGACGGATGGAGGAGCTCCAGCCAGCTCGTGTCAAAAACTGAATCAAGATGAAGAACAATGCACCAATCGAAAAGGTCAAAATGTAGATGAAATTGGCCAAGTACGAGTGCGTCAAATACCTAAACGCTTGTGTCTTGTCCCCCGCTACCGAAGGTGCAAGGAAAAGAAAACAAAACGCGCCAACAATTAGGCACGAAACACCCGCGAAAGCCAAGACTGGCGTCATCGCTTTCCAGGATGCTGGTAATTCAATCGAGGCTTTTTCGTAGTTCAGGTTCATTTCGCTTTTTGCAGCCGCTAGTTACCGATGGTTTTGTTTCAATTCGATTTATTCCGATTCCAACGCACCGACCTACTTTGTCGATTCTACGTTGGGTTCGTTTTCTAGTGCCGATCTCGAATCGACTGGAACATCTTCAATATTTGCATTCCGGGACCGTTGAAGTGCTTTCACATAAAGGACAATTGCCCAACGTTCCTTGGGATTCAAGGACGATGCATACGAGGCCATCTTTCCTTGACCTTTGGTAATCGTATGGAAAATCTGACCTACCGGTTGAGTTCGAACGCGTTCGATGTGCATCGAGGTGGGAGGCAACCAATAACCTTGCGCCAAAGAATCGGCTCGTTTGTGAACCAACCCATCTCCAAATCCTCCGTAACCGTGACAAGCTGCGCAGTACGTTTCAAACTTGACTTTGCCCAGTTTCATGTTGGCTTCGATGTTGCTTGCTTCCACGATACTCTCAGGTAACTTGTCAACCCACGGCAGTTTCAAAGCCGGGGCTGGTGCTGTTGCTCCCTGAGGAGGGGGCGACTGAGCAGGCGTAGCTTGTACAGCAGCGCTCGCTGGGGCTTGCGAGGCTGAATCTTGGCTTGCATTTGTCGAGACATACTTCACAACGGTTGATGCATCGTCCGCCGAAAGTTTCGATGGATCATAGCCCAGGTAATATGGATCTTGCTCAGTCAACTGTCCTCGACTGACCGTCCCCTTGACTTGGGGTCTCATCGATCGACCGTCCGCGAAAACAGTCGTGGTTTGTTGAGCTTTCTTTTTCGGCTGGAAGTCCATATCGAAGAAGACGTGCCACCTAGGCTGCGTGCTGAAACTAGCACGCATATTCAAGACAATCATGGCTGGAATCAAGCCAGTCAGAACTAGCAGCAAAGCGCCTAGCACGATTGGGCGAGGCAGCGTACTTGGCGTGTTGTCGTCCAGTACTTCGTCCAGTGAATCTGGATGAGTGCCCGACAAGAGTTCCTTGACAGACTCGCGATTGTAGTACTTGTCCGCCGCATTAACGTACAAGAAAAATCTATCATCGGTGACTCGATCGAACCTGGGATTCGTGAATACGGGATTACTGAACCGGGGCAGTTGATTCAGGAAAATCATTCCAAAAAACGCGGTGAACGCAGAGAACAAAATCGTCAATTCAAAGGCGACCGGAATCGACGCGGGAGTGATACCGAATGGCTTTGCCGAAATAAGATACTTGTAATCGACACCGTTGGTCCACCATTGCATTAGCAAAGCCGTTATCAAGCCCGTAAAGCCAGCACAAAGCACAATGAATGGCAAAATGGTAGGCTTGATTCCCAGTGCTTCATCGATCCCGTGTACAGGGAATGGTGTGAACGCGTCTGTCTGCGTGTAGCCTGAGTCTCGCACTTTGCGAGCGGCAACGAGCAAGTTCTGTTCGTCCGCATACTCAGCCATCCAGCCAAAAGCCTTAGGCATCTTTGTTTCGTTAGACTTGCGTGGCTTGTGCTCACTCATGGTTTGGTTTGGTTGGCGAATACGTTACGTGGTTTTTCAATGTGTCTCATCGAGCCATCGTCGTCGAGTGGCCCGCATTTTTTATGTTTGTTAGTGCGATTGCCCGTGCGAATCGTCATGAGCGTGCGCTGCGTGGTTTTCTATGGACAAAATTCCTTTGACTTCCGACATCGCAATGATGGGCAGGAAGCGGCAGAACAGCAAATACAAGCTCATGAAAATACCGAAGCTGCCGAACAACATCAGTCCGTCATACATTGTCGGTCTAAAATATCCCCATGAACTTGGCAAGAAATCTCGACTCAAGGAAGTAACCGTGATCACGAACCGCTCGAACCACATTCCAATGTTCACAAAAACGCAGATGACAACCATCCAGAATAGGGACGTTCGCAGCTTCTTGAACCAAAACAACTGCGGCGAGATTACGTTGCAGGATACCATTGTCCAATATGCCCACCAATACGGGCCAAACTGGCGGTTGAGAAACGTAAACCCTTCGTACTGGTTCATACTGTACCAAGCGATGTACGCTTCGGTCGCGTAAGCAAGACCGACCAGCGTGCCCGTGGCAAGAATAATCTTATTCATGTTTTCCAAGTGACGAAGAGTGATCAAATTCTCAAGCTTGTAAATCGCACGCGACGGTACAAGCAAGGTTACCACCATCGCAAAACCGCTAAAGATCGCGCCTGCAACGAAGTACGGCGGAAAAATAGTTGTGTGCCATCCGGCAACTTGAGATACCGCGAAGTCAAAACTAACCACAGTGTGAACCGACAAAACCAACGGTGCTGCCAACGCTGCCAGCAACGTGTATGCCTTTTCATAAACCAGCCAATGCCTCGACGAACCCGTCCACCCCAGGCACAGCAACCCATACACCATCCGGCGAAGAGGCGATTTGCTTCGATCGCGATACGTTGCAATGTCAGGTATCATCCCCATGTACCAGAAAACCAACGAGGTCGATGCGTAGGTCCCGACTGCGAAAACGTCCCATAGAAGTGGGCTGCGAAATTGTGGCCACATCCATAGGTTTAAACTTGGGTAAGGCAGCAGCCAAAACGCAAGCCAAGCTCGACCAACGTGGATCCCTGGATAAATCCCAGCGCAAACAACGGCAAAGATTGTCATTGCTTCGGAAGCACGGTTGATACTTGTTCGCCAGTTCTGACGAAACAAAAACAAGATAGCGGAAATAAGCGTTCCTGCGTGAGCGATACCGACCCAGAACACAAAGTTCACGATCGGCCAAGCCCAAAAGACCGGGTTCATATTTCCCCAGATCCCAACGCCGTTCAAAATCAAGTACCCAATCAACGATAAGAACATTACCGCAGTCAGCGACGAAAAACCAAACAGCACATACCAAAGTAATGGCTGAGGATCTTCGGCAACGCGGCAAACCATGTCCGTAATGGAGCTATACGTCTGATTACCTGTAACCAGTTGCGCTCTACGGCCGGGAACATCGGCTGTGTTGTCGATTTCTCGAGGGTTATAGTTACTAGCTACCGTGGCCATGTTCACCCGATTCATGAGAATGTTCTTCCCCGTGGCCGGGGCGCTTAGGATTTATTTGTGTGGCGGTAAGCAATCGCTTTGGAACGTTGCGAATGCGGGACAGATAGAGCGTACGCGGTTTGATGTTGAGCTCTTCGAGAACTGCGTAGGCACGGGAGTCATTCTGCGATTGAAAGACTCGACTCGACTTATCGTTCAAGTCACCAAAAATAATTGCCTGACTTGGGCAGGCATCCTGGCAAGCCGTGCGAACGTCGCCATCATGAAGTCGTCCATCACCTTTCGTTCTCGATTGGATTTTGCCGTTCTGAACTCGTTGAATACAGTAAGTACACTTTTCCATCACTCCGCGACCACGAACTGTGACCTCCGGATTCAACACAAGAGACTGAAGTTTCTGAGAGGCTTTTTCTCGATTATCTTGCCAACCGTAGAAGTAACCGTACTCGGTGTTGTAGTTAAAGTAATTGAACCGCCGCACTTTGTACGGACAGTTGTTGCCGCAATACCGCGTTCCGATGCAACGATTGTAGGCCATGGCATTGATGCCTTCTTCGGTATGCACCGTCGCTGCAACGGGGCAGACTTCTTCGCAAGGCGCTGTCTCACAGTGAGCGCACGCCATCGGCTGAGTAATGATGGTGGGATCGACTGGATCTCGAAAGGAACCGCCATCCTTGGTCGTCTCAAAATCGCATTGGAAGTAGCGGTCGATTCGCAACCAATGCATCTCGCGGCCACGAATCACTTGTTCCTTGCCAACAATCGGGACGTTGTTTTCCGATTGGCAGGCGATTACACAGGCGTTGCATCCGGTGCACTTGTTCAAGTCGACCGTCATACCCCACTTGTGGTTTTCGTCCAGTCTGGGTTCGGTCCAAAGCGAATTGTTTTCGAAGTGCTTTTCGACGATTCTCCCCGTGAAACTTGCGTCTTTCACGTACTCGTCGAGTGTTCCTTCGCGAACAAGCTGAGGAGCTCGGTTCGCAATCTCACGCATCCCCAATTCGTCTTGGATAGCAAAGTGATCCTGAGTGGTTGCCAAAGGAAACGCGACGCTGGTTCCAATCGCTTCGATACCTTTATAGATCGATGCCTGATTCCAACGCCGGAACGACGAAATGTTCGTACCGACAGCGCCAGCTATGACGCCACCTTTCTCTTTCGAACGACCGTACCCGATATTGACGGTAAATGAGCCTTCCGCGTGTCCAGGCACGATGAAAACAGGCAGTTTTACTTTCGCATCCGAATCGCCTTGCTTGAGCGATACGAGTTCGCCATGCACCAAACCGAGCTTGCGTGCAGTCCCAATGCTGCAAATCGCAGCGTTATCCCAAGTCAACTTGGTTATGGATTGCGGAAGCTCTTGCAGCCAACCGTTGTTCCCAAGCCGCCCATCGTACACCGTCTCGCTCGCGTGCAAGACAACTTCCAAATTGGCTGGGTCCAGCTCCAGTCGCATTTCGCCAATCGGCAACTCGTTCGGACTTGTTGTCAGGCCACCGCCACTGAGGGACTTTGCTACCGACATCAGCTCGCCTGAAAACTCCTTGGATTCGGTACCCGCCATGAAACCGATGTGAAGGGCTTCCTTCCATTGACGATCACTGAGCGTCCCGCCCAATACTTGCTTTGCGGTTTCCATGACGATTTTCTCACCATCAATTTCAGGCAAATCGGCCATAATCGATAGGAATTCGATGGGTGACTTGCTGCCAACCAGCAATGGCGAAATCAGCGGCTGACCGATGCTATACACGCCATCTGCCGCACGCACGTCGCCCCACGCTTCGAACGGATGTGTTGACGGCACCGTCCAAGCACAATTGTCAGCAGTCTCATCGTCATAGTTCGACAAATAAACAACATCGCCAATGGCCGCAATCGCATCTGCCAAAGCGATATCTCCGGCCACACTAAAAACTGGGTTGGGAGGCAAAATCCAAAGGGACTTAAACTCTTTGTGATTCGCAACAAAATCGTTTAACTTGACAGATTCCAGATCCGCAAGTTCGTTTGGTATGTCGTATAGCTTTAACGTCTTTCCAACGTTACCTAACTTTGCGTTGATTCGAATGGCGGCGAGCTGCGTACTCAGTTCGTGATGCGATCCTACTGCGAGCAATCCAGCGCCCTTGTTGGTGAGCAAATCCGTAGCTATCGAATCGACCACTCGCTGAACCTTGTCTTCGTCGCTCAACGTGTTGTATGGAAATTTTTCCTCGACATCCTCAACCAACTTACCTGAATCGATAGCTTCCTCAATTTTTCGAAGAAGGATCGGAATCTGCGACGATTGAAGAGCCAACCGGAAATCGGCCGATGAACCGGTGATCGAGTACTGAGCTTCAACGCAATACAAACGATTCATCCAAGGCCCGGTTGGCGAACGATGGTTTGTATACTGCCGCGAGTAATGAACCGCATTCGAATCCGAGCCCAGCAAGTCTGCATCAAGCGACACGATTACCTTGGCTGGATCGAGATCGTAAACCATGGAAGCCTTGCCCGCTCCAGCAGCTTCGATTGCCCTCGCAACTTTGCCGCTAAAGATCGACTCATATCGCACCAAGGTTACCTTTGGATACTTCTTTTTGACTTCCGCCAGCACTCGTCGGAACGAAGGACTTCGGCTTGGCTCGAACAGAATGGCTAGCCCAGCCCCTTCGGATGCGGCAAGAGCAGCCCGTTGACTGACAACATATCCCGAAAAGGCGTCCCAGCTAGCCAAAGCATTCTTTCGATCGTCCGGATCCCCTTTTTTATCTATTTTTGTGTAGCGCTCTGGGGCCTGACCTTTCGCCGTGCGGTTCAACACACCTGCAATTCGGTCTTGATCATAAAGCGACAGGATCGAGGCTTGGGTGATTGCGTCGGTTCCAGCAGACCGCAACTTTGCATTGGGCGTGAAGTCTGTGGGCTGACTTTTTGCATACGCAGGGTGATCCGCGTTACCATCCACCTTAACTGGGCGACCTTCGAGATTGGTCACCAAGGCATGTACCGCGCGTCCAGCCCACTCGAAATTGGTTGCGAAGTACTCGGGAACACCCGGTATGCGACCTTCGGGGCGAACAACGAACGCAGCGACTTCTTCGCGGTTGTAGCGGCATCCCGCCAATCCGCCGAGCGCGAGCGAGGCACTCATCATCTGAAGCCATCGCCGACGCGAGACCCCTTCAGGGAATTCCGACGCAGCTTGCGGAAATTCACGCGTCAAGAAGTGCTCAAACTCGGGGGCTTGTTGCAATTCATCCAAGCTACGAAAGTAGCGTTTTTGGTGATCGGTACCAGATTGGCTCATCGGTGGCAGACCGCACAGTTTGCTTGAGGATTGATATTGTTATCTTCTTTGAGCTTTTTGCCGAGCTCAAGTTGCTTCGCTTTGATTTCAGCATCCGAATCGTCGTCGTCACCCGCGTGCCAAGCCAGATTGGTGATCTGATCGAGCGGGCGAAGATGTGGCTCGGGATTTCTGTGGCAATCAATACACCAAGCCATCGATTGATCTTTGTCTTGATGAACGATGGACATCTGGTCGACTCGACCGTGACAAGTCACGCAGGAAACGCCTCGGTTCACGTGCGCGGAATGGTTGAAATAGACAAAGTCCGGAAGTCGGTGGATTCGCACCCAGTGAACAGACTCGCCTGTCCGCCAGCTCTCATGAACCGGCTTGAGCTTCAAGCTATCCGAGTGAACGGCCGAAAGAGTGGGTGCACCTGCTGAGGTCTTGGGGCTGTGGCAATTGATACAAGTTTGCGTGGCAGGAACGGAAGAGTGAGCGGATTTGTCGACTGAATTATGACAGTAACGGCAATCCATCTTGAGTTCGCCGGAATGGAGAGCATGGCTAAATGGCACCGGTTGCTCGGGGCGATAGCCTGTATTGAGCGTGACAGGACTAGTCACACCCAAAAACAGCGCTCCGGCGTACGCACCTCCGGCAGCACCCAATACTCCCAGCAAAGCCAGGAATTTGTTGGTCCAACGTGGGAACAGAAATCGTTGCATGATGGATTAAAAAGTCAATTCTTTTAGGCAATTACGAGCACCGACATGCGGTTCGCATTTGAGTTTCGGCAAAGTTTACTTGCTTACGTACATTGGCGGAAGGTAGTCTGATTCAAGTTACGGTCGGTTGGCGTTGTTGATTCGACTCAATTCTAACCGTATTATTGGCAAATTCACTACGAAAGAGGCATTGGGACAAATAGTCGCAGCCCTAGATCGCATGGCCCGAAGACACCGGCACAAGGCCTAGGCCCCGACAACGTAACTAAGCTCTCCTCACGCTGACTACCGGGTTACCAAACGTACTACCGCCACCCAAGTCCGTTAGCCGTTCGTCGGTGATATCGTTCAGCCCCTTGCCGTCCGGAGATAGTTTGGGCCACCATTGACCGAGCGCAACCAGCACACCTGGCTTTGCATCATCGCTGACAATCGCTTTCCGCAAAATGCTCCCGTTTGGGCTTGTGACTTCGACGTGATCTCCATTCTCAATACCCAGCGGTTTTGCATCCAACGGGTTGATGATGACTTGAGGTTCGCCGCCGGCCATTTTGATCACACTTGGAACGTTCCCCATCGAAGTATTGAGAATGAAAGGGCCCGGTGGCGAGATCAATCGCAATGGATACTGCTTGCTGGGCTGAACGTCAAACTGAATCTGTTGCGGTGCAGGTGAGAATCGGATCTTGCGATCCGAAAAGTTGCTACCCTCGGAATAAGGCAGGAATGGCGTAGGTAAGCGAAGCTTGACGCTGCGTTCACGCACAAGCTGTTCGGCTGTGATCCCAGCCAGCAACGGGTTTTCCGAACGCAATAGTTCCTCGACAATCTCAAGGGGTTGCCAATACAAACAAGCGTCCGTGAGTTTCAGTCGTTTGGCCAGCTCCGCAAAAAACCAACGATTTGATTTTGCCTCCCCACGGGGCGACACTACCGGCTCGGAATACTGCAAATGGTAGTGACCATACGAAGTGTAAACGTCTGTATGTTCCAGGAACGTAGTCGCGGGCAAGAGGTAGTCCGCGAAATCTGCCGTGTCGGTTTGAAATTGCTCTAACACAACGGTAAACAAATTCTCGTTCAAGAGTCCTGCTCGGATGCGTGACGAATCGGGCGCTACGGCTGCTGGATTGCTGTTGAATACGAACAGCCCTCGAACGTTGGATGTGGCAGGGTCAAGCTCCGAAGCGAGCAAGTTCATGTTGACATGGCGGACACCTGGCTTGAGCAAGTGGTCGCCGCGAACGCGCGATGTGTTCAATCCAAAGGCACCGCTGGTAGATAGGCAAGCGCCAGCCCCTTGAGTTTTCCATGCACCTATCAAGGCAGGCAAGAGCGTAATCGCCCGAAGAGCATTGCCCCCCCCTTCATTGCGGGTCATGCCGTAGCCTACTTTGATGAACGAAGCACCGCTCAACGCGAAATGCCGCACCATTTTTCGCACGTCTTCTACCGGCAAATCGCAGTAGGATGCCGCGCGCTGGAGCGGCCATTCGCTACATGCCCGCCGATATTCGTCGACTCCGATCGCGTGCGTGGCCAAATAAGGCTCGTCGTGCCAACCATTTTGAAAGATTTCATTGCCTATCGCGAGCGCTAAAGCCGCATCGGTACCAACCTTGATTTGCCAATGCATGTCCGCGAATCGCGAGGTTTCGTTTCGGAAGGGGTCGATATGCAGAACTTGGCAGCCATTCTTTCTCGCCGCCTTGATGGCTGGAGCGAGGTGCGAGTTGCTTCGAAGCGCGTTAATACCCCACAGCACGATGAACTTGGAGTGAACCAAGTCCTCTGGATCGGTCCCAAGTTTATTTGGCCCGTAGTTCGCTTCCCATGCCGCACCACCGGTGGAAGCACAAATGGTTTGATCCAGTTCGAGAGCACCGATACTTCGAAAGAACGCGAACGGAGCTTGGCCCTCCATGACACCCATCGTGCCACCATAGGCGTAAGGCAGAATGGACTGCGGTCCATGTTGGGCGAGGATATTGCCAAGCCGCTCCGCAATCTCGTCCAACGCGATCTCCCAGGAGATACGTTCGAATCGCCCTTCACCCTTTGGACCGACCCGTCGCATGGGATGCAATAGACGGTCCTCCTGTTCCTGTCTTTCCGGATAGCGAGCCATCTTGACGCACGCAAACCCCTTGGTAATTGGATGATCCGGATTGCCAGCCAGATGCGTAACTTTGTTACCATCTACCGTAATATTCAACGAACATGCGTCGGGGCAATCCAAAGCACAAACGGTTGGCAAAACGATTAAGCTCATGGGGAATCGTAAATGTTAAGTTTTGGAAATGGTTGCACCAAAAAAGACCCGTACGGGAACTGTACCGCAGACTGCGGCTAGCGTCCAATGGCAACGACACTGCCAGAGTAGCTGCTCCCACTTCAATGCCAAGCGACCGATGAATTTCGCACTTTGGCCGTAAACGCCGCATGCCGATTACGATTAGCCCCCATTGCTTGGAGTTTTATCGCGAGTTCATTCTTTCTCTTGAAAGATTTGGAGTATATTGTCCTCTCGCAGTCGATTCCGGTACAAAAGGACAGGATGCTTCCACCCCACGCGACGACTCCCATGTTTGGCTTGCCCGAAACCATACTCGCTGTGGAGGATGTTTGCCAAAGTACTCCGCTATGATGATATCCGATTGTCGGTGAACCGGACCGTTCCACATTTTGCGGCATTTTGCGGCTGTTTGCACCATTTAATCCCGTTTACTTATGACTGCAACCAAGGTCTTTTCCCGTACTACCCTACCGCGTGACATGATCTCTGGAATGGTCGTGTTCTTGGTGGCATTGCCACTGTGTTTAGGGGTCGCGCTGGCATCCAACGCACCGCTGTTTTCTGGACTGTTGGCTGGAATCGTCGGTGGCATCGTCGTTGGGCTCTTGAGCGGTTCACACACTAGCGTGAGCGGCCCGGCTGCGGGTTTGACAGCAATCGTCGCCGCTCAATTGACGATGCTGGGTTCGTTCGAGACGTTCCTGTTGGCCTTGATGTTTGGAGGGCTGGTCCAAATCGTGTTTGGAGTGGCAAGAGCCGGTTTTCTCTCCGCATTTTTTCCCAGCAGTGTTATCAAGGGTTTGCTGGCGGCGATTGGTGTCATCCTGATATTGAAGCAGATTCCGCATGTGTTAGGGCATGATACTGATCCTGAAGGAGAAATGGCATTTCGGCAATGGGATCATGAAAATACGTTGTCGGAGCTGTATGCAATGCTGTCCGACTTGCATTTGGGTGCCGCCCTGATTGGTCTACTGTCGATCGCAACCTTAATTCTGTGGGACAAAATTCCGTCGCTGAAGAAATCCAGCCTACCACCGCAGTTGGTCGTGGTGCTGCTGGGTATCGGACTGTGCCGAGTCTTTCAGAACTTGGGTTGGGGATTACGAATTGAAGAGAGCCACCTAGTCCAAGTCCCCGTTGCGACAAGCTTTACCGAATTCGTCGGGTTTTTGCAGTGGCCTGATTTTTCTCAATGGTCCAACCCCGCAGTCTATACGGCCGGATTGACACTCGCGATTGTCGCATCGCTGGAGACTTTGTTGAACTTACAAGCCGTGGACAAACTTGACCCGAGACAACGACCTTCGCCATCCAGTCGCGAGTTAGTAGCACAGGGAATCGGCAACGTGCTGACGGGACTGATTGGCGGTATACCAGTGACTTCCGTGATCGTACGAAGTTCGGTCAATATCAACGCGGGCGGCCAGACAAAGCTCGCCACAATTGTGCATGGTGCGTTGCTGTTGGTGTCGGTGGCATTTCTGCCATCCTGGTTGAATATGATTCCGTTATCGTGTCTGGCTGCAATCCTGCTGGTCACAGGCATAAAATTGGCCAGTCCCGCGCTGGTACGGCAAATGTGGCACGACGGTCGCTACCAATTCCTACCGTTCGTACTGACGGTGCTGTCGATCGTGCTGACCGATCTGCTGACCGGCGTTGGAATTGGCTTAGCCATCAGTTTGGCGTTCATCTTGCACAGCAACATGCGCCGGCCGATGCGAAGGATTGTAGAGCGCCATTTGGACGGCGACGTTACGCACGTGGAACTTGCCAATCAAGTCAGTTTTTTGAATCGTGCGGCGTTAGAAAATGTCTTCAAATCGACCCTTGTGGCGGTCATCTTTTGTTGGACGCCCTGAACACGGTCTACATCGACCCGGACATTCTCAGCATGATTCGTGAATTCAAGGAGAAGACGGCCCCGATTCGGGGAGTACATGTGAGCTTGCGCGGCTTTCGGGACCAATACAAACTCCAAGATGAAATTCAGTATGCGGACTACTCGACCCGTGAATTGCAAGATCAACTAACGCCGGCTCAAGTGCTGAAGATTCTCCAGGAAGGGAACGACCGGTTCCGCTCCGGGCGGAGATTGACGCGGGATTTGGAACGACAACTGAAAGCGACCGCGATAGGACAGCATCCGCTTGCAGTCGTTCTAAGCTGTATCGATTCGCGCACGCCGACCGAGTTGATCTTCGATTTAGGACTGGGTGATGTCTTCAGCATCCGCATCGCAGGTAACATCGTCAGTGACAAGGTGCTCGGAAGCATGGAATATGGCTGTGCTGTCGCCGGAGCGAAGCTGATTGTCATCATCGGACACACAAAATGCGGCGCAGTAACGGCGGCCGTCAATCTCGCAGGCTCGAACGCGAACACCGAGCAGGCAACCGGGTGCCAACATCTTGAACCGATCATTCACGAGATTCAATTGTCGATGGACCCGCAGTCATGGAAACAAACGGAACCATGGCCGGAGCAAGTGAAGGCGGATCTTATCAACGCAGTTGCACGCCAAAATGTCTTACGTACCGTCAAAAGCGTCTTGCAGCAGAGTCGCACCATCAATCAATTGGCAGTTAAAGGTCGACTCAAAGTAGTCGGCGCGATGTACGACATCGACACTGGAAAAATCGAATTCTTCTTGGATGAGGCCGCCGTCGCGTAACGGTCCGCAAGAACGCCACCGAGGCTATCGTTGTTCAGTCCACAGACAGGTACTGCCACGACGGCAACCGTGAAAATGGCAAATATTTTGCTCAATGCAATTGGATTGATGGCAAGCACTAGCGCCACTGATTGGAATTATCGTCGCACAGGAGACTACTCGTTCCCAGGCTCTGCCAGGGAACGCATCGACGCGGAGGCTCCTGCCTCCCGAGTTCACAAATTAAGGATGCATTTCGGCGAGGCGGAGCCACGGAGCCTCGCCTGCATTGAGTTACCAGGCAGAGCTGCAGAGCTGCAGAGCTACAGAGCCTGGTAACTAGATTGCACATTGCAACAAAATTTGCAATCCGTGCCACTAGTTCTTCTTCATGTTAGGATACTCCGTGTGCTGATTCTAGACCCATCCTCCCGGTGCGGTCAAACAAAACCTTTTTTGGCGATCATGCAACTTCATTCGATTTGACTATGCCATCCAACAACAAACCAAACTACCTTGGCGTATTCTTGACGTTTGCGCGAAACAGCCTTATCCGCGACATGACCTTTCGAAGCAATTTCTGGTTGGACTGTGTGTCGAGCTTGGCTTGGTTGCTGATGAACCTTGGGTTCTACTTGATCGTGTTTTTTCATGTTCGTACCATCGGCGTTTCGACGGGTTGGGGCAAAGACGAGTTCTATGTTTTTCTCGCAACCACATGGCTCATCAATTCGATTGTACAAGCGTTTATGATGCCCAATGCACAGGAGTTTAGTGAACTCATTCGAACCGGAGGGCTCGACTTTGCGTTGCTAAAACCGATTGATACTCAGTTTTTAATTTCGTTTCGCAGGGTCGAATGGTCATCCCTAAGTAATTTTTTCTTGGGCTTACTGATTTTGGGTTACGCGATACTCAAGCTGAGTCAACGCGTGGATCCTGTTTGGTCGATCGGCCCTGTTGTCCTGCTGCTCTACATTGCTTTTGTGGTCTGCGGTGTGATTTTGCTTTATAGCTTGATGATTTGCCTGGCCGCAACCAGTATCTGGCTTGGCCGCAATCAGAGTCTGTATGACTTTTGGTTCTATATTACGAATTTCTCTCGATATCCAATGGAGATTTACCAGTCGGGATGGGGGATACCACTTTGGTATGCGTTTACTTTCATCGTGCCTGTTTTAGTGGTTGTCAACGTGCCTGCAAGATTGCTAGCTCAACCGCTTGCGCCACGCCAAGCTTGGGAGTGGTGGCTAGTCCTGTTCGGGTTCTTTGCAACCGTTGCCTCTTTGCTTATCAGTCGATGGATATTTCAACGGGCGTTGAAAAGTTACTCGAGCGCGAGCAGTTAGAGCACCAAGCATATGGACTTTCGCGGATTGCCGGGTATCTTTTGACCTGTTTGAATGGGCCTCGCTCCACAGGCCAAAAAACACACAACGACTGACAAATCACTATGCCAAAACTTTTCGTAAACGAGATTCAGCCACAAATGCAAGTGGACGAAACGTTTCGAATTGCGGACCGCCAACTGCGAGCCAACCGCCAAGGCAACTTATACCTGCTGATGCAACTGCAAGATCGCACGGGTGTCATTTCGGGCATGCGATGGAATGCCGACGAGAAACTTGCCGAACGTTTTAACAAAGGAACGTACGTTCGCGTGCAAGGTGCATCTCAATTGCACAATGGCGTGTTGCAATTGATAGTCAATCAAATCGTACTGGTAGAAGAGACCACTGTCGATCCTGCGGACTTCGACGCAGGCAATCGCGTCGACGCAGACATGCTTTGGATTCGATTGGGTGAACTGATTGAGTCGATGACGAACGAAACGGCGCGACAGGTTGCAAAATGCTTTTATCAAGATCCCAAGATCGAGCAACTCATTCGCATCGCTCCGGCGGGAATCAAAGCCCATCACGCTTATCCCGGCGGACTGCTCGAACACGTGGTCTCGTTGATGGAGTTATCCGATCAGACGTCCACTCACTACACTGTTCTCAATCGCGATGAACTCATGTTGGGCGCGATGTTGCACGATATCGGCAAGCTTGAGGAATTGCTGTTTGAGGGTGAGTTGTCCTACAGTGATCCAGGCCAGTTGCTTGGACATTTGGTTCAAGGAATTCAAATGCTCGATCGAAAAGTTGCAGAGATTCAAGCGACAAGCTCAACTCTTGACCCAGCTTTCATTCTTAGAGTGCAACATATCATCGTCAGCCATCACGGGTGTTTGGAGCACGGTAGCCCCAAAATCCCAATGACTTTGGAGGCCTTAGCTTTCCATTATCTAGACGAGATGGATGCGAAATTGAACGCAGCTAAGGCGTTGATTGATAACGATCGAACTCGAGATGCCTGGACTACCTTTAACCCAACCCTCGGACGAAAAATTCTTAAACCAACGTAGGATTTACAATGGCGAGAAATGAACATAAACGGCAGCAGAAGTTGGTCAAAAAGCAACGCCGAACCAACGACCTGAAAAAACAACGCAACATCAAGCTCAACGTTTCGAATCGCGAACTTATTTTGGCTGCAGCCCGAGCTCCTTGGGTCGGCTGCTACCTTTCCGGAGAAGCTGGAATGCACAGCGTGTTTGCGATCCGGCAGACACGCAACGGACCGGTAGCCAGCGTTTTCTTGGTTGATTGTTATTGCTTGGGTATCAAGGATTCGTTCTTTATCCGAAGTTTCGACTTGGAAGCCTTCCGCGACCGAAAAGGGGATCGGGAAACAGAGAAAGTGACTCCGGAGCATGCACTCAAATTGATCCAAGATGCGATTGCGTACGCTCGCGATATCGGCTTCGAACCATCCGCCGAAACCGATGTCTGCAAGCTGATTTTTGGTAATACCAACGCAGCCGAATGCACGACGGAGTTTGTGTTTGGTAAAGACGGCAAGCCTCTCTACATGTCGGGCCCCCATGATTCGAGAGAGAAACAATTACGAATCATGCAAACCCTCACTCAACTTGGCGCTGGAAACTTCCATTTCGTCTTAGGAATAGACTCGTTGGGTGAGCCAGACGATCATCTTGATTATGAGGATGACGAACTGGATGAGGATGATTACGATGTTGAGAATCCATCCGAATTCATGCGCGAGGCCGAATCCGCAAATCTGGAGCAATCCGAAACGGTAGACGCCATCGACGTTCGACCCGCCAATTAAGACCATCCAATCAAAACCGAACCATTGAGGATGATTCACATCATGCTAAGAAAAAAATTTCTAACGACGCTTGGCCTTTTTGGGCTTGGAGCATTGCTTGGGTTGACGGCCATCGCAATTGAAATCAACTCCAACGCTTCGGATGGGGCCAATGCGGTAAAGGCAGATGAGGGATGCGGTTCTGCGTGCTGCGCATTGCCGTCAAACAAACAGTTGCTCACTACGCCTTAAAGTCTTTCTCGGCAAGAGTGACCTACGGTAGGACGCACCAACACACAACGTCGAAACAAATCTGAATGAACAAGTCAAAAAGCTCAAAAGCAGTGGACAAGCAACAAGGCAAGCAAACGCCCGCCGCCAGTAAATCCAATTTGCTCGTCAACGTTTTACTTGTATTGGGGGCAAGCGTTGTCGTTTGGGGGCTTACCAAATTGGCTATGTACCAGCCAACCAAACCTACCCGTTCTTCGACCGAAACGGCAGGTGATACTTCGACGGAAAACGCAAACGCATCGTCACCAGACGCCGCTCGCAAAACTGGATTTCAACCCACCGTCGCGAACCCCTTGCCCAGCAACTTAGCAGATGCTCCGCAGGGAATGGTCTGGATTCCTGGAGGCGAGTTTTCGATGGGCTCGGAAGACCCAACATCGAAACCGAATGGTGGAAACGATCCAATGCTCGATACTCGGCCCATTCATCGCGTTTACGTTGATGGTTTCTGGATGGACAAGACCGAAGTTACCAACGCGCAGTTTGCTGAATTTGTGAAAGCAACCAACTACGTTACTGTCGCAGAGAAGACACCCAGGGCCGAAGATTTTCCCGGCGCACCCATCGAAAACCTTGTCGCAGGCTCAACCGTTTTCACACCGCCGGACCGACCGATTCCGCTTGACTCTCATTATCGGTGGTGGAGTTACGTCAAAGGAGCATGCTGGCGCCATCCAACTGGACCGGATAGCGACATTGACGGGAAAGAGCAATTCCCTGTGTGTCAAATCGCATACGAAGACGCAGAAGCGTACGCGAAATGGGCCGGAAAAAGATTGCCAACAGAGGCAGAGTGGGAGTTTGCAGCCCGAGGCGGCGAAACGGGCAAACTCTATTCATGGGGTAACGAATTTCGACCCAGCGGCAAATGGATGGCCAACATTTTTCAAGGGAGATTTCCCGTCCAAGACAAGGCGGAAGACGGTTTCGCTGGCATCGCCCCAATCGCTCAATATCCTCCCAACGGATACGGGCTTTTTGACATGGGTGGCAATCTATGGGAATGGTGTTCAGACTGGTACCGAGCCGACTACTACAACGAGCAAGCGCGTTCAAAAGAGGTGCCACACAATCCCCAAGGGCCGCCCAGTTCCTATGATCCAGCAGAGCCAGATCAACCCAAACGCGTTCATCGCGGCGGTTCTTTTCTTTGCAACGATCAGTATTGCACCCGTTACATGATAGGCACACGCGGCAAAGGCGAGGTAAGCACCAGCAGCAATCATTGTGGCTTTCGCTGCATCAAGTGACTGCATTGAATGCCGCTAGAGTTTATCCCAGGGGATCGTTGCCTTCATCGTTAGGGCTTACGACGGAGAGTCGAGTTTGAGATCATCGCTTTCGTCGCTGGCTGATTCATCCGGAACCGCGATAATTGGCACGTCCTTTTCTCGCCATAGTGGCTTGCGTTGGCGAGCGCGAGGATGGTGCGATGCTTGCATTTCGGGGATCGCTTTTTCATCGAACGACTTAACCAGCGGGCGAGACGCAGCTTGAACGATTGTGGCTTCAAGCTTTTGTTCGTCCAATCGAAGGATCTCATTGATCTCGAATTCGACCTCTTGCCCTTCTTCGAGAAAGCGACCTTGCAATTGTTTGAGCACAGAAAAATGAAAGAAAACGTCGTCGCGAAAGTGTTCGGTTTTGATGAAGCCAAATTTGCGATCATAAACAACTTTGATGATATGTCCGACTCGCATGGCTAGCCTCGCCCTTCGGGACGCGATCGCCCCACACTGCTTTGAAAGTACTTTCGACGCCGAGCAATGACTGCGTCGCGATGATGGCTCGCCGAAAGATCGTCAAGATTCGACTGGCAGAATCGGCAGCCAATTTGCTCAAGATGAAACTTGATATAATCCGCTTGGTCATCCATCATTGCGCCGAGCAAATAGCTACCGAGCTCTTCTCTGGAGGGACAGCTCAATCGATGCCGTCTCCAAATGTCACCCACGGTATGAACACCGCTATCGCGGCGACCAATCAGATGGCTCAGCCGTTGTCGCAACTCTTCGTCGGTCCGCAATGCGATCTCAATTCGAGACATACTCTCGCTCGGCAGTGACTCTTCGATATAGGCCAGCAGCATGTGATCGGTGATCATTTGATTAGATGTTTCTCAGTGAACCAACGGCCAATGTCACATTCTGACCGCCAAATCCAAAGCTATTGTTGAGAGCCACTTTTAGCTTGGCCGGTCGCGCAACGTTTGGAATATAATCCAAGTCGCAATCTGGGTCAGGTGTTTCTTGGTTAATCGTGGGTGGCAGGACGCCATCGCGTATGGCCATCAAGCAAACGACCATTTCTGTAACCCCGGCTGCGGCGATCAAATGCCCCATCATGCTTTTGGTGCTGGAAACTGGGGTGAGCTTGGCTCGGTCACCAAAGACTCCTTTGCATGCCATGGTCTCGGTGCGATCGTTCACTGTGGTGCTCGTGCCGTGAGCGTTAACATATCCGATTTCCTCGACGTTGAGTTTGGCGTCGCTGATGGCTTGTCGCATGCAACCGATAGCGCCGCGGCCCTCTGGATGAATGTCGGTGATGCGATATGCGTCCGCCGTGCTTCCGTAACCAAGCACTTCGCCGTAGATTTGTGCGCCACGTTTGCGTGCGTGCTCATATTCTTCCAAGACCACAATCGCAGCGCCCTCACCCAGAACGAAACCGTCCCTTTCTTTGTCGAACGGTCTGGAGGCTTTGGTTGGATCGCTGTTTCGTTGCGACAAGGTGGTCAGCAGGCTAAAGCCCGTTAATCCAAATGGATGAATCATACTGTGTGCGCCGCCGGCAATCATCGCATCGGCATCGCCACACCGGATCAATTCGGTCGCTTCGCCGACCGCTTGGCTGCTCGCCGCGCAGGCTGTCAAGCAGTTGCTGTTCGGTCCTTGGGCATTGAAAAAGGCTGCCACGTGTGCGGCAGGCATATTCGGTTCTTGCTCAAGTTCTGCTTCGATGTCTAGCACTTCGCGTCCTCGCCGCAAGAACGCCGATAAATCGAACTGACCGTGTTCGACGGCTGCGGCCATCATGTTGGTAAAATGGGGGAAGTCTTGGTTTCCTTCGCCCGCTCCCATGTAGACACCCAGTCGGGTCGGAGCAAGTTTGGAATCGAGGATGCCGGATTGGGCCATCGCTTGCTTTGCTGCCCCGATCGCGAAACGAGTGTGCCGCCCCCGATGCTTCCAAACGCTTGGATCCTCGCCAGCCAGCGAGATATCCCAATTTTTGACCTCGGCAGCGATGGTTGTTGGATAGCCGGTTGGATCAAAGATCGTAATCGATCCCACGCCGCTTTTACTTTCTTTCAAAGCAGACCAGACCGATTGGACATCATGCCCCAGCGGATTGACCATTCCAATCCCAGTTACGACTACACGGCGGCGCATCAACGCAATCACTCCCCACTACAGTGCTTGAAAACAAGTACAGTGCTTGAAAACGGACTCCTCAACTCGACATATCCCTGAACTCTCACGAGTCCCGCACCATCACAAACCAGACCGCGAGAACAAGTTTACCTCACCACGCTTGCTCAGCCTTCAAAGCCTTGTGCTGCAATTCGTTCAGCCTCGAGCATGTGCGCAGGCGGACCTATTCTATTCCCGTTTTGATCGACAGCAACCTCGAACAACTTCATTATACGAAGAGTTCGCAGCAAATCTTCGGGTGGGAAAAGCGATGTTTCGCCAAATCGATCATCTAAAAATGCAAACCAAAGCTCGAGTTCCGCTCGAACTTTGCCGTCGACCAAGACTGTCCCCTGAACGATTGAACCGGAGACGTTCTTGTCTTGAACAACTACCTTTAACTGAATTTGATCGCCAGGGACGATTAGATCATGAAATACAGCTTTAGAAACTTTTGCTAGCACCGTTTTTGTTCGAAAGCCATCGGCTTCGGAAACGAGCAGGCCCCCTGTTTGGGCCATGCCCTCAATGATGAGCGAGTGCGGATAGTGAGGATGGCCTGGCAAATAATCGTCGATCGGTTCTTCACCAATGCTGACGTTCTTAATGGCTGTCGCCCGCGTATCGCGAACGAACTCCGTAAACCGATCGATCCAAAACCATCGCATTTCGTTGCCTGACTAATCTAAGCGATTTTGGAAACAACGTAGCGACACAAATCACTCACCGTCAACAGATCTCCGAAATCCTGAACGCGAGGATTCTTTTCAAACTTGCTAAGGTCTGCCCAAGGCATTCGCATTTTAAGTTCGGCAATGCCCGGTGCAGTCACTTTTCCATCCTGAACGTACGAGCTCTCAGTCAAAATATCTTTTGGAAAAAGATCTTCGGTCGCAATCTTGATGCCAAAACTTTTTTCCAACTTGAAGACAATATCCAGGAAATCGATCGATTCGGCACCCAAGTCGCCGACCATAGTCGCCTCAGGCGTTACTTCGTCTTCATCGACACCCAGGGCGTCAACTAATGCGATTTGAACTTTGGAAAAAACATCTTCACTGACTTGCATTTTCGATTGTTCCTCGAACAAAGAATTTCAAAATTCTTTGAGAATTGGGACTTGAAACGGGACTCCCAGCATTTTGGGATTCTTTTAAATAACGTTTTTCCAATAAATAGGCTAGCCCACAAGTTCGTTTTCTTTTTGGTGGGTGCATTCCCTGCGGCCCCAGATTACAGATGTCCCAACTCCAAAAGTTGACTCATTTCATCCCGCCACTCCGACTCACACCAATCCAAAAGACTCAAGGAACCACGGACTTGCTCGAATTGGTCGGTGATACTTAACGACTCGTCGACGAACAAAATAGGGGTTTTCCCAATCCGAACCAAGCCACCTCGCACGCCACCCAGCCATTCGCATCGAACAGAAATCCCTTCTTCGGAAGCAATTTCGAGGAGTCTTTCCAAACGGTCCAGGGTCTGAATCATCGCGCAATCTCATCCTTAAAAAAAGTTTCAATCGATCTTGCCGTCGTTCGAACTCGGCTTTCCGACTTGATTTGAAGCCCGCAATTCGTGTACCTAACTGGTTCGGGTGGCTAGACCAGGTTCTCTAGCAACCGTCGCAAACGTTAGCGTTTGCCTGTTTGGACCACCATATCAACCGAATGCCACACATGCCGGAAAATCGTTCGTCCGATCAACTCGCCATCACCTCCTCGAACGGGACCTCCTCGAACGGGACATTGAGTCACACTCACGAACCCAGCCAAACGGAAAGCACGGTCGGTCAATTGCAAGCGAGGCTTGCACAAGTCGAACGACTCGCGGCCATTGGTGAGTTAACGAGCACCACCACTCACGAATTCAATAATCTATTGATGACCATTTTGAACTACGCCAAAATGGGGTTGAGGAACAAAGACGAGGCAAGTCGCGAAAAAGCCTTCACACGCATTCTCGACGCCGCCAATCGCGGTGCCAAAATAACGAGTACCGTACTGGGACTTGCCCGCAATCGCAGCGGCGAAATGGAACCCACCAATCTCGTTCCCCTAATCCAAGACACGCTGGTTCTGCTCGAACGCGAACTGCAAAAGTACCGAGTGGCGGTTGAAACACAATTCGAAGAAGTTCCGAACGTGATGGCTGCCGGCAATCAAATTCAGCGATTGATGTTGAATTTGCTAACCAACGCTAGGCAAGCGATCGGAGAAGTCGGGACGATTCGTATTCGTATCGCATACGAAGCAAAATCGAACTCAGTTGTACTCACGGTGCGAGACTCAGGCTCCGGAATTTCGGCAGAAAATCTGCCCAAGATTTTTGAACCGTTCTTTACCACCAAGAGCGGACCGGATAGCAGCGGGAAAGGCGGGACTGGCCTTGGGTTGTCGGCTTGCAAAGACATCGTCGACCAACATCATGGCCGCATCCGGGTCGAAAGCACGATCGGTCGCGGAACCTCTTTTTCGATTCGTTTCCCAGCAATGTCGGGCGAACAAGCGACCTTGAAAGAAAGCGCCTAAACGATCTATCGGTCGCTCGGCTAAGCTTGTCTAGGTAGTTACCCTCCATGGCTGCGGGATTCCAATAAAATACCCCAGGCTTGCCCTGGGGATTTGTTATGTTTTGTGGCTAATCGAGGCCGCTGATCGACGCACCGTCTGACTAGGCTAGCCAACCTAACTGCCCAAGTTATGATCGACGCCGAATTCATCGGCCCGCTTGGTTTAGGATGAATTGATGAAAGAAACGAACGATATCCGTGTAATCTTGTAAAGCGATGCGTTCGTCGATTCCGTGAAATCGTTGCGTGTCACGTTCGGCAAGCAGCGTTGGGATAAAGCGATAGATGTTCTCGCAAAGATCGCCGTAGTGCACGCTGTCCGTGCTGCCGACCAAGACAAAAGGCGCGACGGCAACCTCCGGATAGACCTCGCGAATCGTTCGATGTAGCTGACGAAAGGCATCCGATTCGATACTCGACATTGGGGACGCTTCTTTGCCAAATGGAAGCGCCGAGACGTGAACTCGTGTGTCGTGAATATTCTGTCGGATATACGCCAAAGCCCCTTCGATCGAGTCCCCTGGAAGCAGTCTGAGATTCAGGGACGCGGAAGCATGTTGCGGCAAAACGTTGACTTGGTTACCACCGTTGATCAGCGTGGGAGCGACGGTCGTACGCAGAAGTGCATTGCTGCTCGGCTTCCCGGCCAACTGACTTTTAACCATGGGCCCTGTCAACCAAAGGTTGGCCATCGCTAACCGCCGACCAAACGACGGCATTTCTGGGCCAAGAAAGCGGAGAGTGTCGCGCAGCCCACCATCGATTCGGGCAGGGAACGGAGATGCTTGCACTCGGTGAATGGCTGAAGCCAAAATGCTAACTGCCGTTTGCGGTGGCGGCATGGAAGCGTGCCCAGCCTCCGTGGGAGACACTTCAACGCTCAGTTGGACATTCAACATTCCTTTTTCCGCAACTCCGATCAAAGCCGCAGGTCGGTTGAGCCCGGGAAACTCAGTAAAAATGCAGCCGCCTTCGTCCAGAACCGTATGCAACTTACGGCCGTTTCTGCGAAGCCATTCCGCCATTTTTTTGTTGCCATCCATTCCGCCGAGTTCTTCATCATGTCCCAGAGCAACGTAAATCGTTCGTTCTGGTTGGAATCCATCGACAGCATGCCGATCCATGGCTTCGAGGATCGCCATGACTCCGTGTTTACAATCCAGAGTACCACGTCCCCACAAAAATTTCCCGTCGTTGTGCCCGCTGAATGGCGGGTGCGTCCATTTCGAATAGGTGCTCGGTTTCAAGTCGGTATCCGGTTCGACAGGCACGACGTCGAAATGGGACATCAATAGGATGCCAGGCAAATTGGGATTCCGCCCCGGCCATTCGAACATCACGCTGGGAATCAAGGCGTCCTCAAAGTCGAGCCCAGTGCGACGAACAAACGGAGGGCGATGCAGGGTGGGGAACACGTCCGCCAAGTAATCTCGAAATCGATGCAGTGGAGAGTTCTCTGTTATCCGCGACAGTGGTTCGGACACAGTCCGTATCTGGATCGCGCCTTGGAATCGATCGACAAGCAACGCCTCATCCAAGGAGATTTTTGGAACAGACTTCACCTGAATCTGCATGGTTGAGAAATACAGGTAATTCCAACTCATGACACTTAGTAGCAGGATCAGAATGACTAACAAGACAAGGCCGCCACGCTGAGGGACTTTTTTCATTCGTTTCATAGATAGGAACCTCTCGGTATTTTAAATATTGTGTGGCGAACTCGAACATTCGATTCGATTCAAGCTGTTACGAGCATTGCAGACACAGGAATTCTCGCGCGTGGGTGAAACCGAAACTCGCAAATTTGAAGGCAAGATACATAACTGTCGCTATCGGAATCCTTTGCATGGATGCAAGCATCGCACTCTCCGTAGAATAAAGCTATGCTTAGCTTCGGTAGCCAATTCAAAAAATTCCACACGGAGACTTGAAACCATGCGCAGTGAAGATCATCGATGTGTGCAATTGGGCCGACGGGCCTTCCTCCGAAATGGAACACTTTTGCTCGCTACAACGGCCACCGTGGAGCCGTCGTTGCTATTGGCAAATCACGCGAAGGATGCACTGCGGGTTGGTCTTGTGACCGACTTGCACCACGCCGACAAGCCCTCTGCCGGAAGTCGCCACTACCGGGAGACGCTTGGAAAGCTGGCCGAAGCGGCAACCCAGTTTGAGAAAGATAGGGCAGATTTCATTGTCGAACTGGGGGATCTAATCGACGCTGCGGATACCGTTGAGACCGAGCAGCGGTACCTCAAGGAGATTAATCGGGAATTCTGTGCCATCTCGAAAGATCGTCATTATGTGCTTGGAAATCATTGCGTCGACACGCTTACTAAGGCCGAGTTCCTGGGTGGAGTTGAGCAGAAGGAGTCCTACTATTCGTTCGATCGAGGCGATTTTCATTTTGTGGTTCTGGATGCCTGTTTTCGCAATGACGGCGAACCGTATGGCCGCAAGAACTCGAAGTGGAATGACGCCAACATTCCCGCTGCGGAGTTGGAGTGGTTGCAGGCGGACCTGAGGTCTACCGATCGGAAGACAGTCGTCTTCGCTCATCAACGGCTGGACGTGAGCAATGACCATGGCGTTAAGAATTGTCCCGAAGTGCGAGGAGTGCTTCAAGACTCCGGCAAAGTGTTGGCCGTCCTACAGGGCCACAGTCATCAGAACGACCTTAAGGACATCGGCGGCATCCACTACTGCACTTTGGTCGCCATGGTCGAGGGTACTGGAGCGGAGAACAGCGGGTACTCGATCATGGAGATTGCTGCAGATGGTGTGATTCGCCTCATGGGCTTTCGAAAGCAGATGGCGTATGACTGGAGACCACAATAACGCAATAATAGTCCCAGTTTCAATCACGATCGGTATCCTCTGCGAATACGGTAGGCTGCTAACTTTTGCCAGGCAAACGCGGACGCGTCCTTTTCACGTTGGGGAAAAGATGGGCAGCTCGCAGTTCGCAGTTCGCGGTCAAAGCAGTATTTCATCGATCGGCATTCCGTGATCGATTTCTAGCCGTTTGCGGCCTGGAATTTCAAGCTTACGCGAGTCCAGTCCTAGCTGCTTCAAGATCGTTGCATGGATGTCGGTAACATAGTGCCGATTTTCAACTGCATGAAAGCCGATTTCGTCGGTTGCGCCATGCACAACTCCACCTTGGATTCCCCCGCCAGCCATCCACACGCTGAATCCATAAATATGATGGTCTCGACCATCGGAACCCTGAGTCCCTGGCGTTCGGCCAAACTCGCTGGCGAACAAAACGATGGTGGAGTCGAGCAAGCCTCGTCGCTTTAAATCTTGCAGCAATCCTGCGATCGGCTTGTCGACCGCCTTGAAGTTCTTTTCATGATTGGACTTGAGACCGCTGTGCGCATCCCATACGCCCGCCCCGCCAGCACCATGTTGAACTTGTATGAAGCGAACGCCTCGTTCGATGAATCGTCGCGTCGCAAGCATCTGCATGCCGAAGTCACGCGTGGCCGGGTCGTCGAGGCCATACAGGGCTTCGGTCTCTTTGGTTTCGGAATTTAGATTCAATACTTCAGGGACCGAGGTTTGCATTCGAAAGGCTAGTTCGTAGGCTTTGATTCTAGCTGCCAATGCAGCGTCCTTTGGGTATTCGACCGCCTTCAACCGATTCAACCCTCCTACCAAGTCGAATCCAACTTGCTGTTCCTCATCGCTGATGCCACTGGCGGATTTCGCAAAGTCGAGCGGATTGTTTGGATCCACTCGAATAGGGATCGCGTCGTGAGCAGGTCCGAGGTAGTGCCCATCTTTTGCATTCCAATACTCGCGATTGCCCATCGAAATGAACTGAGGCAAATTGTCATTGACACTCCCCAGTCCGTAGTTGACCCAAGCACCAAGCGTTGGATATTCGCCATCGAGCATATGACGTCCAGAATGGAACTGAGTCTGGGCTCCGTGATTGTCATCCGTTGTCCACATCGAACGAATGATCGATAGATCGTCTACGCAGGCTCCAACATGTGGCACCCAGTCGCTGAGTTCAATCCCAGCCTGACCGTACTTTTTGTAGCCGACTTGGAGCGGGTAAAGTTTGTTGCGCTGCTGCCCATTGGCATCGTTAACAACCGTAACGCGAGCAAGTTTTAGTTTGTCCGGATTCTGGGAGTCTTTGTAAGGTGTTTCGCCAATCGACATCCCTCCGAATTTGGTGAGCTCGGGTTTGGGATCGAAACTCTCCATGTGCGATACGCCACCGTTCATAAAGAGCCAGACGACGCTCTTGGCTTTGGGTGGAAAGTTCGGCTGACCATTCGGTGGCAACCATAGCTTCGTCTCGTCCGCACGAACGATCCCGTCCTGCGCCAACATCGCCCCTAACGCTAAACCCGTAAATCCCATGCCCATGTCGGCGAGAAATGCACGCCGGTGAATTCCCCCATTCGACGTGAGACTTTTGTGCTTGCTTGCGTTGTTTGTCATAAGGTTAAAGTCTTAGCGAATCGTGACAAAATCGTTGTGGTTGAGCAGCGCTAGAACCAAACTAGTTCGAGCGTGGGCAGCTGGATTCTCGCGTTTCTTTTGCTGAGCGATGGCTGTCAAACGGGTTAAGCCTTGGTTTGCAAGCAATTGTTCCTCCGAGGATGGCTCGACCGAAAGAACCGTCAGAAAGGCAGCTCGAATAAACTCTGGATCGGTGGCATCCGGGAACGCTTTTGAGATGCGTTGTGCGATTTTCTCACCCATCGCAGTAGCCATCTTGCTGTTCTCCAAAGCGAGAGCTTGTTGGGGAACGATGCTCTCCGCTCGGCGGTAGCAGTCCAGAACACTTGCGTCGTCAAACATCGAGAGGAATTTTTGATGTTCGTTGTGCGAGTGAACGAAATAGAGACTTCGCCGCCGCGAGTTCTCGTCGTTCGCAGGAATCGATGGCCCACCGCGCGTTAGGTCTAATTCGCCCGCGAGATGTAGCAAACTGTCGCGAAGACTTTGCGCTTCCATGCGAATGGGATTTGCTCTCCAATAGAATCGGTTTTCCGGATCTCGCGTTTCGATGTCAACGGATGCTCCAGCATTCGATGATGACATGCGATAGGCCTGTGAAGTGACGATGAGCCGATGCAAGTGCTTCATGCTCCACCCATTTTCGATCAACTCGATGGCGAGCCAATCGAGCAATTCGGGATGCGTTGGCGGTGTCCCTTTTAAGCCGAAATCGAATACGGTCGGCACAAGTGGTTTTCCCATGTGTCGCATCCAGATATGATTGACGGCCACGCGAGCCGGCAGCGGATGCTTGGGGTCGGTCATCCATTTTGCCAAGGCGGTACGGCGGCCCGTGCTCGTCTGAGGGAACGGTTTGCGACGCGACTCCTCCGTCTCCAGGTTGGACTCAAGTGTCTTCAAAGAACCCATCAGCGGAGTGAAGTTCTCTGCGGGCATCTGAACCGATTGCTTCGCGGTATCAACGGCGGCCAACGCGGTGGTTCGTTTTTTCTCGAGCTCATCTTTCTTGTTGTCATCCGCAAGCGCTACATCCAATTCTGCTTGGGCTGCCGCTTGTTCTGCTTTGGCGACTGCCGCGATCCTCTCCAGCTTGACCGCCTCTTGAGCAAGGGATGCTGCATCCCCGATGGATGGCGGTTGGATGCGTGCGTGTTCGGCAGCGGCTCTCGCCGGAATGGTCAGCGATTGAGCAATGGCAAAAGCCAACGCCTTTTCGGCAATCATGACGTTGAGCCGAGCTTGTTTGGAGTCGAATGGTTTGTCTTTGTCGCCTGCCTTAGGCTTTTTCTTTCCCTTTGCCTCGGTTGCGTTGAGATTAGCAGAGGTTTCATTCAATGCAGGCAAAGTGGGTTGATTTGCAGCCGGTTCATCCGCAGCGGCACGCTCTGCTGCTTCAACCTCAACCAGCTTCTTGCGCGCGGTCTCAATTGTCCCCTTGGCTGCTTCAATGGACTTCTCGGCAGCCTTGATATGGCTTTCGACGACAAAGGGTCGCAAGCTAGGTTGATAGGCGTCGGCGGGTAGTGCAATGGGCTCAAGGTGCCAAGATGCGTTGGTCAGAAAGGCCGGAACAGCAGGATCCATCCGTTGACTCTTGTCGGGATTCCGATCGTCGCCTCGAATATGCAAAAACGTTTCCGCATCGAGATTGCAGTCAAAGGCTCTCGGCAGACCATCTCGTTCTGGGTCCACTTCGCCGGGAAGGAAATCGGTTCGGACTTGATAGGGTTCAAAAATCGCTCGCAGCCGATAGTAGTCTGCATGAGCGATCGGATCGTACTTGTGGTCATGACACTTGGCGCAATTCACGGTTAGACCAAGCATGGCTTTGGAAGTATGCTCAACGGTTTCGTCGAGCCAACTGGTTCGGTTGAATTTGAAGTATTGCCTGGCCAGAAACCCGGACGCCCGCAGCCGGTCTATGTCGTTGGGGTAGAGTTCGTCAGCCGCCAACATCTCTCGCAACATTTGATCATAGCCTTTATCGACATTGAGCGACTCGACAATCCAGTCCCGCCAATGCCAGATGTGCTTCTGCGAGTTACGAACTTCGGCCCCGAGTCCCCACCAGTCGCTATAACGCCATACATCCATCCAATGCCGTCCCCAACGTTCGCCGTACTGAGGACTATCGAGCAAGCGGGTGACGACTTTGTCGTGAGCATCGGGAGATGAATCGGCAACAAACGCATCGAGTTCGGCCAACGTCGGTGGCAAGCCGCTCAGATCGAGCGACACCCTTCGCAACCAAACTCGTCTGTCGGCTTCGGGTTGTGGCACTAGCCCGCGATTGCGATGTTCTTTGGCGATAAAGCGGTCGACAGGGTTATGATTCCAGCGATCCTGTTCAGGGGATGTCGATTCGAGTTTCGGAACAACTGGACGCACCGGAGCCTTAAACGCCCAATGGTCACGTGGGTCTTGGTCGGGCTTTTCGTCGACCGGACCCGTTGCGTTCTGCGCGATCCAGTTTCGGATGGCTGCAATTTGGTCGGGCTTCAACGGTTCCCCTTCCGGCGGCATGCGGTCCGTTTCCTCTTTTGCCATGACACGCTTGAGCAGTCGACTTGAATCGACCTCTCCGGGAACGAGTGCAGGGCCAGATTCTCCACCTTGGATCGCAAGGGCGACCGTGTCGAGCCTCAAGCCACCCTCCTGTTTGAGAGCTCCATGACACGCCAAACACCGCTCGACAAGCACCGGTTTAACTTGTTTTACGTAGTCGACGTTTGCCTGTTGAGCGAGCGAGGAGTTGTCGATCCAAAGCGCAGCCAACAAAGCAATAAGTGGTTTCGAATTCAAAGACACGGCGAAGTCGACCTAAAGGAGGGGGGAGTCGGTCGGGAATGGGTGATCGTCAATATTAGTTCAAATTACTTGTTTTCACCGCAAACAACAAGTAACTTGACGCTAATAAACGCAAATCCAGTTCAACTCAACTCCTGCAAGCGTTCCAGCACCAACGACCTTGGGCCGTAAAGCAAGTTGGGTGGGCCATGCCTCTCACTGACCTGGCTCACACCTTTTGGCCTACTAAACACATCGGTATGAGTCTTCGAGTGAAACAAACTGATAGCCGAAGGGCGATAGCCCCGGTTCTCGACGAATATCGAGCAATTGGAAAACCGGGGCTATCGCCCAACGGCTAATTAGGTTGAAAAACAGTTGCGGATGTGCTTAGCGAGGGGTCGAAACGGTCATGCTTGCAACACCTTTTTGAAGTGTTTGGTAGATAACACAATAGCGCTCCGTCAAGCTGATCAATTTGGCGATCGAGGCGGAGTCTGCATCGGAGTCGATTTGAAAAAAAAGTCGCACAGCTGTCAAGCCGACCGGTGCTGAGCGATCGACACCCAATGTGCCGCGAAAGTCCATATCCGCTTCCGCTAGGATTTGACATTCGCGAATGTCAATGCTCATGCTCGTCGCAACGGCAGAAAAGGTCACGCCCGCGCAAGCCACCAAAGATTCCAGCAACAAGTTGGCCGAACAAGCATCCGCGTCGGTGCCACCCGCCGCCGGATGCAGCCCCGCTCGAATCGTGCCCGCAAAAGACTCAATCCTACAATGTTGGTTTTTGACATCGATTTTGCCTTGAGTCCGAATCGTGACAAGTGCCGATGTAGGTTCGGTTCGGTATCGGTCCTTCAACGGGGTTTGAATGGCTTTGAGCTGTTCGATATTCATAAATGGAGCTTGTCGGAGAATGGGTGTTGAGCAACGCGCCCTATTTTACCGATTTTGGGAGATTGCGGCATGATGCTCAGGGGTTCTAGAAATTAGCCGGCGGACCCGTTATGGTAATGAGCCAACTTCTTCTCCATTGTCAAATTCGTTATTGTCAAATTCGATGCAGGAATGTGCCTTATGCTTCTACGTAGACTGACTTATCCCATTCTCCTTGTGGGCGTGCTTTCCAGCTTTGCTTTGGCGGAACCGCCGATGGGTAGCAAGCGTACGGCGCTCGATGATTACGTTGCCAAAGAGGATTCGACCTACCAGTGGAAGCTTGAAAAGTCGATTGAGAAAGGACCGCTCAAAACCTCGGTGATCCAGTTGAAAACGCAGACATGGTTAACGACGAAAGAGGTCGATCGACCTGTTTGGGAACATTGGCTGGTCGTCACCATGCCAGAGAAAGTCACCACCGATCGCGTGTTTCTTCTGATTGGAGGAGGCAGCCATAATAGCGGTGTGCCAAACGGTCCTGACCCTATCACGGCATCCATCGCGCAAGCAACTGGCAGCATCGTGGCCGAACTCAAGAACATACCCAACCAACCGCTGGTCTTCCACAACGACGGTCAACCTCGCACGGAAGATGACTTGATCGGCTACGCGTGGTCTCAATTCCTTGATTCGGGAGATTCAATGTGGCTCCCCCGTTTGCCCATGGTCAAGAGTGTTGTCCGGGCCATGGACTGCATTACCGAATTCGCAGCGTCCGATGCAGGAGGCAAGCACTCCGTAAAGAAATTCGTTGTCGGGGGTGGTTCGAAGCGAGGCTGGACAACTTGGTTGACCGGTGCAGCCGATGATCGCGTCGAAGCCATGGTTCCGATCGTGATTGATCTTGTGAACGCCCAACCGTCGCTTCGCCATCACGCCGAAGTTTACGGATTTTGGTCCGAAGCGATAGGCAATTACTACCAGCACAAAATTCTGCAACGGTCCGATCATCCGCGGATGAAGGATTTGCACGAGATCGTGGATCCATTCTATTATCTAGGCCGATTGAGGATGCCCAAGTACATTGTCAACGGCAGTGGAGATCAATTCTTTTTGCCAGACTCGTCGCAATTTTACTACGATCAACTCCAAGGTGAGAAGTTGCTACGGTACGTACCTAATGCCGATCACGGTCTTAAGAATACCGACGCGGTACAAAGCATTGCTGCGTTCTACAACATGGTAACGACGAACAAACCACGACCTGAGTACGCTTGGACATTTGAGGACACTGGGACAATTCGTGTTCAGCCAAAGACGAAACCCGCCAAGGTCTTGCTTTGGCAAGCAAACAATCCTAAGGCTCGCGATTTTCGTTTGATGACGATCGGGCCAGCTTATGCAAGCACCGAGCTGCAAGCAGAAAGCGATGGAACGTACGTCGCGCCCAAGCCGGCCGATCAACCCGGTTGGACCGCCAGTTTTGTCGAATTGACGTACGATGTCGGCGGACCGTTTCCCCTCAAAGTCACGACCGCAGTTCGCGTTACGCCAAACGATCTTCCGTTCAAAGGAATCGACTTGACGAAGGTCGGTTACGAACCGGAATTGAACCTAGAAAAGGCTCAAACGGGCAAATAGATTGACGTCGAGCGTCTAACTTCTTGATGGAAACAAGCCGATTTTCGTTTCGAAAGCGGATGGACGGGTGAAGCAGATGCCGGTTGTACCGTTTCGTGCGTATGGAAAAGGACTTAAATTCGCGAGAACTTAACGTCCAGAACGGTGCAGGATGGTTGAGTGATGCTATGAAATAGGTAGTTGCAAAACGCGCATCCCGCGATGAGCTCCATTTGCTTGACGGTCGCGTGGAGTTTCGGTAGAGTTCATTAACGGAGCGGATTCACCCCATTGCGACAATGTGGTTGGTTCACCAACCAATAAGCTGGTTTACCGAATGGTTGGTGGACTCGTCGATTCCAAACGACTGGCTATTCGTTCACTCAAAGTCGGTGTGCTTCTATTTACCTTTTCTGTTTTACCGGAGCGATTGCTGTTATGAGTAGAAGTTTACGAAGGACTGGCTTTACCCTCGTGGAATTGCTGGTCGTCATCGCGATCATCGGAATTCTTGTGGGTTTGTTGTTGCCCGCCGTGCAAGCGGCCCGCGAAGCGGCTAGGCGAATGCAGTGTTCGAACAATCTCAAGCAAATGGGATTGGCAATTCACAATTTCGAATCCGCGAACAAGTTTCTTCCTGCGTGCGAGAAAGATATTCCGGCTGCTGCCTACCCCACTCCGTCCAATCCCTATGGTGTGCGTGCCACTTACGGTACGTTGTTCCACCTGTTACCCTACTTGGAACAGACCCAAATTTATAACCTGATCGATGTAAGGAGATCCTACATCGATCCGGTTAACATGCAGCCGAACTACGGTACGGCAAACCCATTGGCGGCAACGCCGGTTCAAGCTTTCATTTGCCCTTCGACACCTGGAAACCCTCCATCGGATTACGGTCCCTATTTTGCAAGTATTGGCTTAAATCGAGGGGCATACATTGCTCCGAGAACGGACTACATTCCGATCAAGGGCATTCATGGTGCGTCGTTAGGTTTGTGCGCTGGCAAGCCGAATACGAACACCCGAAACGGATTGTTGGGCACATCAAATCCGGAGACCAAACCGACAATCAAGCTTGCAGAAGTCACCGACGGTCTCTCAAATACAATTCTCTTTGGTGAGTTGGCAGGTCGTCAAACGAAGTATTTTCGAGGAAAAACACTTCCGGGAAGAACTACATTGGCTGATGGTGGGCTGACGCTTAATTCATACTACGCGGATGCGAACACCGCTCGGGAACTTCGCAGTTATAGTGGAGCCGATATTAACAATCCTGGACAAACGGGCTGTTCCGCTATCAACGTCTACAACGAAAACGGCCTGTACTCATTTCATCCTGGTGGAATTCAGGTTGCCATGGGCGACGGCGCGGTCACATTTCTATCGGAAAGCGTGTCTGCAGCAGTATTCGCTGCATTGGTTACTCGCGATGGTGGCGAGGTAGCGTCGTTAGAACAATAATAGTGGAATTCACGCATCGCGCGAGTTACACCCATAGCACAGGCTGCTAGCCTGTGCTTTTCAGACTACTACAGGCTGGCAGCCTGTGCTACGTGGTAGCTTTTGGTCTGCCGATCGCCTTGGGCAAGCATCTCCACCTGTTTTTCGAAAAATAATTGGGACCGCATTCGAATGAAGACCTTAGTCAGTTTTTTGGTAATGATTTGTTTAATGTTGTCCGGCTGCTCGCACGTGAAACGGGTTCTTGTTGTCGGTTCGATTACGGTGGGTGGAAAGCCAGCCGAAGGAGCTCAGATTCTGCTTCATCCTCAGGATGAAACAAAACAAGTGGCTTCGGCTGTGGCGGAAGCGGATGGAACATTCAAGCTCGTGTCAGGGGGCGAGCCGGGCATTTTGGTTGGGAGCTATAAAGTGACAGTCATATGGCCAGACGCTTCGAAAAAACCAACCCAAGCTCAGATCATGATGGGTACTGCGGACGTTGGGCCCGATCTGCTCAAGGGCAAATATGCAGTTAAGAGTCAGACTTCGTTGACAGCCGAAGTGACTGCTGCCACGACAACCTTGCCCCCGATCGCATTGTAAGGCGATGGACGGCCGAAACTCTTAACGCGTCTCGCAACGACAATAATGAATTGAAAGACGGCTTTCGAACTTGATACGATAACCCACAATCGTATGTATTTACTCGTTCCCAGGCTCTGCGGCTCTGCCTGGGAACGCATTGTAATGGAGGCTCCTGCCTCCCGAGTTCACAAACTCAGGATGCATTTCGGCGAGGCGAAGCCTCGCATGCATTGAGTTACCAGGCAGAGCCGCAGAGCCTGATAACTAGATTGCACAGTGCACAGTGCAACAAAACGTGCAATCCGTGCTACTAGGGCCATCAACTGGACGAGCGGGTTTGGGGCTCAATCGTGGGCGTCGGGACAATGGGCCGATCTAGACAAGTCCGCTATTGCACACGCAATTTTTCAAAAGTTCCGTTTTTTTTGCAAAAATGTTGCAAGTATTGCGGGAAAGCGATACGATGCGAAACATGAAGCAAAGGGCGTTAATGGAGGGTTTGCCTTCTGTGACCCTTTTTTGCGTGACTTTTCTCTACTTTGCAAGAGGTTTTTATGAATCGTCTTTCTCTCCGTCGACGCGGCTTTACGCTTGTCGAGCTTTTGGTTGTTATCGCCATTATTGGAATTCTAGTCGGACTATTGTTGCCAGCAGTGCAAGCGGCCCGCGAGGCGGCCCGGCGAATGCAGTGCACCAACAACTTGAAGAACTTTGGTTTGGCGTTTCACAACTTTCATGACGCCAACAAAAAGTTTCCACTTGGTGGTACTGGGAATTCAGCAGCCACTGCGGTTCCCCGGACGTGGCGTCAAACCTGGGTCATGTATGTCTGGCCATACATTGAGCAGAGCAATTTGGCAAACGCAAGCAATTACAAAGAGCGGTTTCATGAACCGCCCAACACCATCGGTAACACCCTCAATGGTACCACGGGAAGACGAGTTCCAATCTACTTGTGCCCTAGCGATACTGGGACGGTCGACCAGAATATCGGATTCTATCAAAGGACACGCGGCAACTATGTCGTGAATTGGGGCAATGTTTGGTACGGCCAACCCGATAGCGCCCCCGTGCTTTACACACAATCCCCAACCAGCAAAGCTCCCTTCAACAACATCAATGGTGACCGGAGAAGGCCTGCTAAGGTCACTTTTGCCAATATTACCGATGGGACCTCGAACACGTTGTTACTGTCCGAGTATTTGATGGCCAAGAGTGCCAATGATAATGACTGGAGAGGTGACATCCATAACGATGATGGTGTATTCCGTTTTCATACGCTGCTTACTCCAAACACTTCCTCGCCGGACATTATTTTAAACGGCTGGTACCAAAACACGGGCGATCGTCTCATGCCAGCTGCCACCGGGACGGCACAACGTAATGCAGCCCGCAGTCGGCATACGGGTGGAGTCAACGCTGCCCGCTGCGATGGCTCGACCGGATTCGTGAGCAACAGTATTTCGTTAGCTATTTGGCAAGCCATGGGCTCAATGGATGGCGGCGAAGTAGCCTCTATCGACGAATGATCTACATCTTTTTTAGGGAGAATTTTCTTGAGTATCGTCAAGTCGGTTTTATGTGTTTTGGCTGCTTGCACCTTGGGTCTTGCAACCGGTTGTGGTCCGGAATCGAAGGTAGCCCAAATCTCCGGGAGTGTGAGCATTGACGGAAAGCCAGTAGACAAGGGCTCCATTGCATTCGCCCCCGTGGATGGCAAAGGGCCTTCTGGCGGTGGCGAAATTGTTGGAGGAAAGTACAAGTGTGATGCAGCTCTCGGTGAATGCAAAGTCGAAATTCGCGTCCCCAAGTCGGTTGGCCAGAAGAAGCTTTACGATACTCCTGAAAGTCCAATGCAAGAGATTTTTGAGGAAGTCCTTCCACAAAAATACAATGAAGCAACTGAGCTACGTGTTCAAGTCCAGAAAGGTAAGAACGAAAAAAACTGGGACCTCAACACCAAGTAGCTCACGCGGAGGGACTGGATGATTGAGCCTAGTATGCGAATTCAAGTATTTCTTTTCGCCATAACCCTTTTCCTCACATCCGAATGCTTTGCTGAAAAACGAGCGAAAGACTTTCTCAAACAGCCGGATGCTTGGTTTTCCAGCAGTGAGTGTCTCACTATCGCTGAGAACATCTTTTCGTACCAGTCCAACGAAGGGGGTTGGCCCAAGAACACCGACACGGTGAACAATGCATTTCAAGGAGACCGCAAGAGCCTTCATCCAACATTCGATAACGGTGCCACCACGGATGAACTGCGATTCTTGGCTCGCACTTACGAGGCCACCAGGAGTGAAAAGGTTCGCAAAGCGTTCGACAAAGGACTTGCCTATATCCTTGTAGCCCAATACCCAAATGGCGGCTGGCCGCAAACCTTTCCACTGAGCAACGGCTATAACCGTCACATCACTTTTAATGACAACTCGATGGTTCGCATCATGGAGTTCCTCCGGGAAGTGAGCCTGCAACCGCGTTATGTCTTTGTGGCAGCCAAACAACGCGATGCTTGCCGAACAGCCTTCGAAAATGGCATTGCTTGTATTCTAAAATGCCAGATTGTTGTCGATGGCAAGCCGACCGTTTGGTGCGCGCAACATCATGCAGAAACGCTCTTGCCGGTATCCGCACGCGCCTACGAGTTGCCGTCTTTCAGCGGTTCCGAATCCGTTGGCCTCACTCGACTCCTCATGAGTCTTGACGAACCTATGCCGGAAGTAAAGGGGGCGATTGAGGGAGCGGTGAGGTGGTTTGAGTTGGCAAAACTCACCGGCATTCGAATCGAAGCGGTCGATGCCCCGACAACTCCCAAGGGCAAGGATCGAATCGTCGTGGTAGACGCGAACGCGCCAGCTTGTTGGGCTCGATTTTACGATCTGACGAACGGTAAGCCGATGTTTTGCGACCGCGATGGGATTCCGAAATCGACTATTGCACAAATAGGGTACGAACGTCGCAATGGCTATGCCTGGTACGGGACATGGCCAAATGACCTCATCGAAAGAGATTACCCAGCTTGGTGCAAGCGAGTTAAGTAAACAATTAGGATCGTTCGATCAAATAGTGGGTTAGGCCTCCTTACTTGGTCTCCACGACCCAGATGTTGCGGTAGCGAACGGGGTTGCCGTGGTCTTGTAAGAACAAGGGCCCTGGTTCGGCGCCTGCTTTCATGGGCGCTGACGTCGTGTTGCGTTCGCCGGGCAACTCTCGATCCTTGTGAATGACGACTCCATTGTGAGTCACGGTCGTTTTCGGATTTTTGACAATCTTGCCATCTGCGGCATATTCGCCCGCAGTATATTCAATGTCATACGTCTGCCAAGTCAATGGTGGTAGGCACATGTTGACATCGGGCGGGGAGACAGAATAGATGCCACCGCATTCATTGTCCTTGCCTTCCAATCCGAAGGAATCGAGGACTTGTACTTCATATCGGCCTTGCAGATAAACGCCGCTGTTGCCTCTGCCTTGACCGCGAGCTTCGGGTTGATAGGGGGTACGAAATTCGATGTGCACTTTATGGCTTCCAAACGTCTTCTGGCTAGTGCAGCCCTGCATCAGGAGCCCATCCTCCATTCGCCCCTTGTCGAACGCATCGGCCGACTTGCCGTCGAATAGTACGATCGCACCTTGGGGCGGCTTCGCATCGAGAGTTGGGCTCTTGCGTTCAACCTTTTTCAAATTGGCATGTTCTTGGCCATTATTGGATGTGATCTTCGCGACACCATTCTTGACGGTAACGATGACGTCATCGGTCGCAAAGGCGATTGAGCCTTCCTTTAGCTCGCCATCCGCAGATCGCATCGTACCGCCACGTGTCCAACCATCACCGGGAAGTCCTCCTTCGAATCCGACGGCTCGAAACTTCCCTTTTCCAAGGGCGATGACCTGCAAGCCAACTTTTACTTCCCCATCACTGGTTTTGATCGTACCTGCGTACTCCCCTTGAAAAGGAAAGTCCATGTCGGTCTTTTCGGGATCGGCATGTGTCGAATCGGCTACCGCGACGATGGACGTTAAGAAAACGAACGGGACCATCCAGAAACGATTCAAACTCATGGGAATCTCCTCAAATTTGGTGAACGAAAATGAATGGGCATTATCCAGGCGTTCATGCCGAAATTCAATGCCTGGGGGTCAATTAGTGGGATAGGCTTCCAGCCTGTCAAGCTGAAGATGAGAGGCTAGTGGCACCAGTCAGCTCTGGTGTGGTTGACGAAAATGCTTCACAGCGTTGGCTGGTTGAGGTAACATACCATGTTCTTTGAGCGGATAATCCAGAGGGCGAGTTCTAAAGCCCGATCGGGTAGTCCTCAACCACAAAGTCTGAAATGCCAAAAGCAGATACCGCAGTCAAGTCCCCTTTCTCCAACAAGCTGTTTGCATTCTTGCGAGAGCTCAAGAACAACAATGATCGAGAGTGGTTCGCTCAGAACAAGACTCGCTACGAAGAGGATGTACTGACACCGGCCATGGAATTTGTCCGTCAAATGCAGCCTCTGATCGCCAAACAATCGCGTTATCTTTTAGCCGAACCCAAGCGAGTGGGTGGATCGATCATGCGGATCTATCGCGACACCCGATTTTCGAAGAACAAAACACCGTACAAGACCAACGTCGGAATTCACTTCCGGCATTCCATAGGAGGGGATGTTCATGCGCCTGGACTTTATGTGCATTTGGAACCGGGGGCTTGTTTCTTAGCGGCGGGAATTTGGCTACCTCCGACCGAGCCCCTAGCAGCCATTCGTCAATCGATCCTAGAAAACCAATCGGATTGGAAGAGAGTCCGCAACAACAAGAAATTTGCAGCTCGCTACAAGCTCGATGGAGATTCCTTGAAAACCGCCCCGCGCGGAATTGATCCAAAGCACCCACTCATCGAAGACCTGCGCCGAAAAAGCTTTGCGGGTGTGACACCGATCCATGAAAAAGACTTTCTCCAAGCCGATGCAATCGATCAAATCGCAACTGCGTTTGCGGATGCCAAACCACTGATGAAGTTTCTGTGCGATGCGTTGCAGCAACCCTTTTAAGCGAACGGGGCCGAACGAGTGAGTCGCGTTCCTGTCGTTCAATCGATCTGGGGATTACCCACTTCGCGGCAAGAGCGATAGCGACGAATCAAAGCATTCGTAGAACTATCGTGCTTTAAAGCTAGGTCATTAGGGCTTTCGAGTTCACCGACAATTTTCTGAGCGAGGACTTTGCCAAGCTCAACGCCCCATTGGTCAAATGAATCGATGTTCCACAAAGCCCCTTGAACGAACACGATGTGCTCGTAGAGCGAGATAAGCTTGCCTAACATCACCGCATCGAGACGCCGGGCCAAAAGAGTATTCGACGGGCGATTTCCTTCGAAAACTCGGTGCGGAACAAGCCAGGCGGCTGTTCCGTCGCTTTGCACTTCGGTTTCCGTCTTTCCGAAAGCCAACGCTTCCGATTGAGCGATCGCATTGGCAAGCAGAATGTCGTGATGTCGTCCCAACGGATGTGCTGATTCGACAAACGCGAGGAAGTCGCATGGAATCAACGCTGTGCCTTGGTGTATCAATTGATAGAACGAGTGTTGACCATTCGTTCCTGGTTCACCCCAATACACCGGACAAGTTCTATAGTCGACCTTCTGGCCATCCAAAGTGGTCGACTTGCCATTGCTCTCCATAGTCAGCTGCTGCAAGTAGGCGGGGAATCGTTTCAAGTACTGTTCGTATGGCAAAATGGCGATCGATTGCACGTCAAAAAAATTGACGTACCACATCGAGATAAGACCCATCAATACGGGCATGTTTTCTTCAAGAGGTGTAAGTCGAAAGTGCTCATCCATTTGTTGAAAACCATCAAGCAACTGCTGAAAACCTGAGGGGCCAACGGCTAGCATGGTCGACAGCCCGATTGCGGAATCCATCGAATAACGACCGCCGACCCAATCCCAAAATTCGAACATGTTCGCCGTGTCGATACCGAATTCCGATACCTTGGCGGCATTCGTCGAGACGGCAACAAAGTGCTTCGCGACCGCTTCCTTGGAACCGCCCAATCCAGCCAACAACCAATCTCGTGCAGTTTGCGCGTTGGTCATCGTTTCAAGAGTTGTAAAAGTCTTGGATGAGATAATGAAAAGCGTTTCGGCCGGATTCAAATCCCGAACCCCTTCCGCAAAATCACTTCCGTCAACGTTGGAAATGAAGCGGAATGTAAGTTCACGATCGGAATACACCTTTAACGCTTCATAGGCCATTACGGGGCCTAAGTCCGAACCGCCGATGCCGATGTTGACGATACTGCGAATCGACTGACCGGTATGGCCCTTCCATTGGCCGCTTCGAATTCGATCGCAGAAACTAGTCATTTTCGCCAGAACGTCATGGACTTCGGGAACAACGTTGACCCCATCGACAAGAATCGTGGCATCCGACTTGGACCGGAGAGCCGTATGCAAAACAGACCGATCCTCTGTAATGTTGATTCGGTCGCCGCGAAACATGGCTGCGATCTTCGACGACAAATCGCATTCTCGGGCAAGTTCAAAAAGGAGTTTGATCGTCTCATCCGAAATGCGATTCTTCGAATAGTCCAAATAGATTCCCAAGGCGTCGAGGGTCAAGCGTTCGCCCCGTTTCGGATCGGATGCGAAAAGGTCTCGAAGATGCGTCGAACGGATACTTTGGAAGTGGGTTTGCAGTGCTTTGAAGGCGGGGAGCTGAGTGAGCGAGGGAGGTCTGTTATTCATCAATGGGACTTACTTGGCTGGTATCGTGAAACCAAAGTATGGCTAGGAGATCTTGAAGTGGGCATTGTAACTTAGTTGCAATTCATCCGTAAGCGAATCCAAGCAGGTATATGCAGTATTTGACTCGACATCGCTTGGAATCTAAATTAGATAGTTGCATTGTAGGTTTCAGCATTTTGACTACTCCGAATATTGGATTGATGACAATGGTACGTGCATCCGCAATTGCGTTCGAGGATATGCGATGAGTATTGCTAATTCGGTTGAGCAACTTGAATACCCTGAATCGGATGGACTGCCCATGGGAGAAACGGATACGCACCGCCGTTGGATGATTCGCATTGATAAGCTTTTGAGCTATCGGCTGCGAGAACAACGAGTGTATGTGGGGAGCAACTTGTTGGTGTATTATGAGCCTGGCAAGCCATCGCGTTTCGTTGTGCCAGACAATTTTGTTGTTTTCGATTGTGACCCCAGCGATAGGCGGACATTCAAGATTTGGGAAGAGGAGCGAGTACCAGATGTGGTTTTCGAAATCACTTCCCAATCCACCAGTCAAGAGGATTTGGTCAAGAAGCCTCTTATCTACGAAGCCATGGGTGTGCGCGAGTACTTTCTTTATGACCCAACCGCGAGTTATCTGAAGCCAGCGCTGCAGGGCTTTCGGCTCGCCGAGGGTCGTTTAGTTCTCATGGAACCTTCAGACGACGAATTGAGTTGTGAGACGCTTGGTGTCAACCTTCGCCTGAGTGGCTATGACTTGTTGCTCATTGATGCCGTCACTGGCGATCGTTTGTTAACCGAAGCAGAAGCGAATAAAGTGAAGGCGGAGGAGGAAGGGGTTCGGGCAGAGGAGCAAAGATTGCGGGCAGAGGAGGAAAGATTACGGGCAGAGGAGGAAAGATTACGGGCTGACGAGGAAAGATTGCGGGCTGACGAGGAAAGGTTGCGGGCTGACGAGGAAAGGTTGCGGGCTGACAAGGAAAAGGAACGTGCGGACTTCGAACATAGTCGCGCTGACGCGGAGCAATTCGCACGACTAGCGGCTGAACGGCGTGTTCAGGACCTTGAGAATCAGCTAAAGCGACTAGGCGAAATCAATGGGCCAAACTAGTTGTCGCTGACCAATCGATACCACGACCTCGGTCGACTCTTGCGAGGTAGTGGCATGCAGCAAGACGGTACTTGCTTCACGGGCTCGCGTCCCCTGGTGATTGCACCGGAGGGGTCGTCACTGCGAAAGGAGATTTAGGTTCTTGCTGTACGGCGGGATCAACGTGCGCCCAGGGTGATGTCGGTTCCTTGCGGACATACCGAAAGTAATCGGCGATCGTGGCCATCGCATAAAAACGATCCGCCGACTTGAGGAGCAAGGCTCCCATCGCGTCCACGTGTTGTCCAAAGTCACGCGTTGATTTCTGAGGTAGTCGCTTGGCCCTACCGAAAATCGGAAAGACAGCCAGCAGCACCAGCATCCCCATGAATACAGCGTGCAACGTAATGACGTTCAAGGGCCAAATCGTCAGCATCTCGAACCCTTTCTGCTGCTCCCCGCTACTATCTTTTCTCACCGGCGGATCATACGCACCGGCAATAAATCCAACATTCTGACCCGGCAGAATTTCTATCAACTTTTTTGCGATCACGCGGTTCGAAGAATTGACTAGCGAAATATTAGAAAGGAGCGATGCATTTGCGACGAAGATCACTCGCGAGCGTTTCCACTTGTCCGTTGTGATCTCTGCAATCAATGGCTTGCCTTCTTTGGTCGCGAGCAGATTCTCCAGGATTGGCATGTCCTCGTTCGATAAACTCTGAATCGTGGCAAGCATATCTGCATCCGTGGTCCCCCATTGGAAATCAAATTCCGAGTCGCTCTTGGGCTTGCTCGACGTATCCGCAGGCTTTTTGTTGAATTCATCGATGAGCGACTGTTTGGATCCATCCTCAAAACCCTCCACAAAACTACGAAGAAACAATCGCGAATTGTCTGCATCAATATCCTCTGCCCAAGGGCCGCTCAAACGCTCAACGCGTTCTTCGCGACTCCGTGAATGGTCACTTACAAACCAGGGTGTCGCAATTTTGGCTCGCGTGCTTGCTCGCAACTTATCAAGATCTCGTTGCTGCTCGGCTAAGCTTTGACGAGCAGGGAGTATCTCGTTGCTGGAGCTTTCCTTGCTTGCAAGTTCATCGCATACTTGAGACCAATAGTCCGCCAGGGGCGAAAAGTCGCGGCCAACGTAGACGAGCGTACGGTCTCCTGAAACCAGCCAACGATCAAGCCATTCGTAGGTCGCTGGGCGATGTGTTTCGAATGAGTCCGGCGTCCAGACAATCGCCTCGAGTGTCGTCATTGCACGCGGTGACAACGAACGCACAACCACCGTTTGATGCCCTTCCGACTCGCACATATTACGGAACAGGGAAACCGATGCAGGGCTTTGTCTCGCCTCGAATCCTTCGCTTCCACCGTACTCATTGCTCAATCTGCCAGTGCATCCAGCATTGAGCATCATGGGGCACACAAGTAAAGCGCAAACAACTCGCTCCAGTAAATTCATCTTAGGGCACTTCCTGGAATGGCCGAGAACGATTCCGTCGGCGTGCCCGGCTCAAAGTGTTTCAAATTTTCTTCGAAAACAGGCAGCTGTTGCCAGATCGCTTCAAATGACTCTTGACTCAGTTGATGTTTACCGAAGAACGCGAACTCAAAAGCCTGAACGAGTTGGTTTGTGAAGCTTTTCAGCATCTCTCGACCCCGCAATTCTCGCAAATAGGTACGGTTGGTTTTTCCTCGCGTCAATCGGATACAGCGTGCTCCATCCATTTCGACAAGCACATGGCTAAATAGATAGACAATGGCTTTGGAGTAATCGCCGGCAGCCCGAAGCTTGGCCGCTTGTCCAAGCAAGCCAATTGCGGTTTGCTCGATTTCGAATGGCAAATCCTGAATCTTGGCTTTCTCACGCTCATGCGCGAGCAGATCCTTAGCTTCACGTGAACGAAAAAATCCACCCCCTTTCGAACCATGACGCCACACAAGGAACCCGGCCACCAACGCGAGAAGAACCAAAAAGACACCCAGGATCGTCAGCCACCCTTCGAACAACCAGGAAAAGACAATCGAGAGCGAACCCCAAAGGGAGTCCCACCACGCGGAGTTCGTGCGCGGTTCGGGTGTTGCGACAGACGAATGCCGATCGGATACATCAATCTCATTCTTGCGAGCGGCAACAGGCGTAATATTGCCCGTCTTGGCGTCAAACCAAACAGGATGTGTCGATTTCCGAACTAAGTCATTCTCCATTGCGACATTCTTTGCAACGGTTTCGTCTGCCGCAAGCGGACGAACGTTTCCAAAAACCACGAATGCAACGAGAAGGATAACGGGTCGAATCATTTCGCAAACTCCTCCAATCGCTGTGCTTCCGCTTTGAGACGCAACTCGATCTCCCAACCTTCCGTAAGAATCCTGGCATTCATGTAAGTCAAAAAGCGGATCACCGTTCCCCAAGTAGCGACGCCCCATAGAATCAGCGGAAAGAAGAACAAATCCATCCAGAGCCCCCACCGCCAAATACCCGTCAAAACTCCAATCAAGAAAACCAATCCCATCGACATCGAGTAAACCGTAAGGAACTCAACCAATGCGACGCCGAGATGCATGCCAAAGAGTTCCATAGAAAGACTGGAATGCAGCCAGCGAGATCGTTTGCTGTAGGCAAGTTGATCTGGACGCGTCTTGGACGAAAAAACGGGACATCGTTCCAACAAAAGAATCTCTGAGGAAAACGGACGAAAGCCTCGTATCAACACAACCACACCACACAAAAAAAACAAATAGAACGTAATCTCAACCTCGGGCCGAAAGCTAGGGTTACGAAACATAAGCACAACTGGAATGAACGCGACAAGAGACATTCGCAGTATCCCAAGGATCAACAACATTGCCCCGCACCGAGCCCAAATGCACGACATCACTTGTCGAATACTAGGCCGCTCGATGAATACGGCTTGCCCAATAAAATAGGTTACTCCACAAAGCGCTAGCGGTGCTTGGATCAAGATCAACGCGGTGACTATCGATAGATACCGCAGATGAAAAAAACTCACATCGGCAATGTCCCGCGAAGTCATCACCAGCGATTCGTAACGCGTCAACGGCCAAAGCAAAATAAAATCCGCAATCGCGAACGGGACGATGCCGAGAATCGCGATGATGGCGATCGATCGCCAGTACCGTCGCATCACGATAAAGCTCAGGTCGACCAATTCGACACCAGAGCGTTGAGCAATCTCGATGGCTGTTTTATCGAGCTGCATACCCCGCTCCGATCACTCGCCACGGATTGTCTTCACTGGTTGCCAGCTCATGACTGGGTTCTGGGCGGGGGTATCCAAGAACAACAAAGTAGACCATGAGCAATCCGGAGCTAAAAATCGCAAAACTTGCTTTTACAAAATAGGGCAACGGCGAAGGCGACAGAAACCCCTCTGTAAATGCCGCCATAAAAAACAAGATAACCGAAGTCATGATGATAGGCAAAGCTCGCTCGGCATTGAGTTTAAACGACTCGATGCGCTGCAAGCCTCCCGTTGCAAACAAACCAACACCTAATCGCAAACCGGCGGCAGCCGATAACGCGATGGCTGTTAACTCAAAGACTCCATGAGCCGTAACAAACTGGAAGAAGACATCACCCTGCTCAACTTCCGATCGGGTCATATAGCCAAAGGTCGCACCGAGTACGACGCCATTGTAGGCAAGCGCGCAAAGCGACGGCAGAATCAATGGTCCCAAGGCAAAGCACTGCAATCCAATACTTGTGTTATGTTGGATATAAAATCCTGACATCGTGACATACTGATTGAAGTTTCCCTCCAACGGTTTGGCGAAACTCTTCTCCATCCCTTCGATCTGTGCCGCACCAAGAACGCGTTCTGCATATCCTGGAAAAGACCCTTCTGACCAAGCGAGAATGGCCGAAAGAGTGAACAGACCGAAGAACACAACAAAGGCAACTTTGACACACGGGTCGCGAAAAATACTTTGCGGTGCGATCACTCCGATGTAGTGAACCCACTTTTGTGTCGGAAATCGTCTCGAGCGATAGAGTTGACTATGAGCTCGACCAACCAGTCGATGCAAGTACTCGACGGTTGCAGGTGGCAGCTGATATTGTTCTGACATTGCAAGATCGGTGCAAGCCGCGCGATACAGTGCGGAGAATCTTGATACCATGCTCCCATTCTTGTAAAAGGGATACTTGACGGACTGAAGCGAATCGCACATTCGCTCAAGTTCAAGCCATCCTTGTCTCCTCAACTCAACTAAGTCGGCGATTTTCATATTGGTGCTTTGATGGCTGAAACAGATACAACGTCCATGTCGGCGGCATTGGCATTCAAAATGGGTGGAAGAGATGCCGAATCCGATATTGGCTTCCATTCAGTCGGACTTTCGAGCGGTAACCCATTTTGAGA
>Ga0247837_1000574_pt1 | contig 78347 bp, 73 predicted proteins | sample LaCtaG_2_FD_187115 | JGI IMG/M metagenome (GOLD analysis project Ga0247837, IMG submission 187115) | Freshwater microbial communities from meromictic Lake La Cruz, Castile-La Mancha, Spain - LaCruzMarch2015_14.5m | ecosystem: Environmental > Aquatic > Freshwater > Lake | place: Spain: Castile-La... | reverse complement strand
TGCTGATGTTCGGTGGACATGCGCACGTACTGGGCGGCGCGGAAGGCGGGGGCGGATGCTGATGCTGCCGGTGGTTCGGGGGTGGGTTCGGATGTTGTGGCCATGTTCTTTCTGCGCTCATTCGTTTGAGCCATGTTTGCTTCGAAGGCCAAGACGTATCAAGGCATTCGGCGCAGAAAGAGGGAGATAAGGCGAAGAAAGCGACGGTGGTCGCGGATGATTCAGCCGGCCTTGCGCAAGCGGCCAGCATCGATGTGCATGGACACGGGTTTGGCGAGGATTTCCAGCAGGATGAAGGCGCGGCGCTCAGCGTCCACCGTCTGGTAGATCGCCTCGATACCGGAGAACGGGCCGTCGGTGATGACCACCGAACGCGCCGCCCGCGACATCGCCATCAACCAGCGCAGCGAAGTGCTGATTCATGGCGAGAACGGTCGCATCCGGGAGCGCAACAGCTACGGCAATGATCCGCACCCGCCCAAGGGCTGATGATCTCCGCCGTGAGGTAATCGGGTTTGACTATTGGCGGTAGGTGGTCCATGCGTCAAACCTGGTGCAGCACATCAATGGCAAGCGCCTGTCACGAAAGGGTTTCTGCGTGTGCTCGGCTGGCGAAGTTCTCGGATATTTTTTGAGAACCGAGAGCGGAAAAGGGTCAAACTGGGCGGGGCAGTAGGCGCCTTGTGGCTGGCCTGCCGGGACCTGTAGCACACGCAGAATCGACGGAAACCGCGCACAGCCTGGGGAAGCCCAGATGTGAAAAAGCCCAACCGAGAAGGGTTGGGCTTTGAATATGGTGGCCCGGGGCGGAATCGAACCACCGACACAAGGATTTTCAATCCTCTGCTCTACCGACTGAGCTACCGGGCCAACTGAAGGACGAAATATTACACCAATTCAGGCAAGCATGCTTAGTCGAGCTTGGTGCTGGTGCGTTTCAGGATGGCAGAATAAAAATCACTTTCTTTGGCGAGCATCGCGCTAAGCTCCTTCGGAGAGACCACAGTGACATCCATCGCTTGATTTTCAATCTTCTTTTGAATGTTGCCGTCTTTTTGAATCTCGTCCATAGCGCGGTTGAGTTTAGCGATCACATCAGCCGGCGTATTAGCCGGGGCAAACAATGCGGTCCAAGTCCTGATGCCAAAATTCGGGACACCGCCCTCTGCGACAGTCGGAATATTTGCCATGGTGCTGCTGCGCTCAGGGCCGGTCGTGGCGATGAGCTTAATACGACCGTCTTTGACCTGCTCCATCATATTGCCGACTAGTGATGTGATCATCACGTCGACGCGTCCGGCGACAAGATCATTGAGCGCAACGCCTGCACCTTTATAAGGAATATGGAGCATGTTGATGCTTGCTGCATCATTCAGTGCCTCCGCAGCTAAGTGTTGTGCTGAGCCGTTACCTGAAGAGGCAAAATTCACCTTGCCAGGGTTGGCTTTTGCATATTTGACAAGCTCGCTGACGCTATTGACGCCAATACTGGCGGAAACCAAAACGCCCATGGATTGGGTCGTTGCCAAGGAGACGGGTTGAAGGTCTTTGAGCACGTCATAGGTCGGTTTTTTGTGCAAAAGAGGGGTGATTACGGTGGCGGGCGTTCCCCAAAAGAGCGTGTAACCATCAGGCGCTGCCTTAATGACTGAGTCCGTACCGATCAGTGTGCCAGCGCCAGCACGGTTTTCCACCAATACGGGCTGCCCCAGCTTTGTGCCGAGCTCTTGTGCAAAAAGCCGCGCGACGATGTCGGTTGATCCACCCGGAGCGTAAGCGACAATGATACGAATAGGTTTATTGGGATAGTCAGTGTTTGCCAACGCTTGTTGGGTACCTAAAAGGGGCAAAAGCGCTAGTGCCGCACGCGTAATTATTTTTTGAATGTTCATATAGGTCTCCTATGCGCTCGATTGTACGGAATCTAGGGCTCCGCAGTCTAGGCAAGGGCATTGCGCCAAAGAGGTGCTTTGCAGCCTTATAATAAGGGTTGTTACGTAGATCTAACAAAAAATTCCTTTATCTATGTCGGTTAGCGTCCTTGCTCTCGGTTTGAACCATGTCTCGGCACCTGTTTCGGTGCGCGAGCGGGTATCTATGCCTGAGGACTTAGTGCAGCCGGCATTAAATGCCTTGCGGCAAGCTTTTGGGGGCGCGGTCAAAGAGGCCGCCATTCTCTCCACCTGTAATCGTACAGAGCTTTATTGCGCAGCAGAACCACATGTGGCGCAACAGCTACCCGCCTGGCTGGCTGACTTCAATCGGATTGAGGCAGGAGAGCTCGCGCCACATGTGTATTTACATGGCCGAGATGACGCCGTGCGTCATGCGTTTCGCGTCGCCAGTGGTTTGGACTCCATGGTGCTAGGTGAGCCCCAAATTTTGGGCCAGATGAAAGATGCCGTCCGCGCCGCGAACGATGCGGGCGCCCTCGGAACACTGTTGCATCAGCTCTTTCAGCGTACTTTTTCAGTGGCCAAAGAAGTCCGCTCCACTACGGCAATCGGTGCGCAATCTGTCTCAATGGCCGCCGCCGCTGTTCGACTTGCTGAACGTGTATTTGGTGAGTTAACAAACTCTAAGGTGCTTTTTATTGGTGCCGGCGAAATGATTGAGCTATGCGCGACCCACTTTGCTGCACGACAGCCTGGTGCCATTGTCGTCGCCAATCGCACGCTTGAGCGCGCTGAGTCTCTGGCTAATCGTTTCTCTGCAACCACGATGCGCTTGGCGGATTTGCCCGAGCGTTTGGCCGAATTTGACGTGGTTGTGTCCTGTACGGCCAGTACCTTGCCCCTATTGGGTCTAGGTATGGTCGAGCGCGCCACCAAACAACGTAAGCGTAAGCCGATCGTGATGGTGGATTTGGCTGTGCCGCGCGATATTGAGCCAGAGGTGGCCCAATTAGATGACGTGTATCTTTACTCAGTCGATGACTTAGGCGCGGTCGTGCAGAGTGGCACCGAAGCCAGACGTTCTGCCGTCGTCCAAGCTGAGGCCATCATCGACACCCGCGTCAGAAACTTCATGCACTGGATGCAAGGCCGGGCCAACGTACCCGTGATTCGTGATCTGCAAACAACCGCTCAGGCGGTACAGGCGCAAGAACTGGACCGCGCGCGTCGGATGCTTGCGAAAGGCGAGTCTCCCGAGGCGGTGCTCGAGCAGCTTGCCCATGGTCTGACACAAAAATATTTGCACGGCACTCTGGCCGCACTTAACCATAGCGAAGAGGCTGAACGTCAGCAGCTATTGGGATGGCTGCCACGTATATTTCCGTCTGGATCCGATCGGCGTTAGCGACTTTGCTGACTTGGCTCGCGACATGCGGGTGTTCAACCGTTCTAGCCCCCCAAACTTTTTAAAACAAGACTTTCCTCATGAAACCATCAATGCGCGCTCGCCTTGAGCACTTGTCCCGTCGCTTGGTCGAGGTGGATGCCTTGCTCTCAGAGCCTGATGCGGCCAATGATATGAATCAGTTTCGTAAGCTTTCGCGTGAGCGCGCCGAGCTTGAGCCTGTCGTCAAGGCCTTCGAAGCTTTCGAGGGGGCGATTGCTGATCTGGCGGGGGCCAAGGAGATGCTGGACGATCCCGAGATGAAATCGATGGCGCTCGAGGAAATCGAGGCGTGCAAAGCGCGGATCGAAACACTCGGTTCTGATTTGCAACTTCAATTGTTGCCCAAAGATCCAGATGACGGGCGAAGCGTCTTTGTAGAAATTCGTGCTGGCACAGGTGGGGACGAGAGTGCGCTCTTTTCAGGCGATTTGCTGAGAATGTATACGCGCTATGCTGAACAGCAAGGCTGGCGAGTCGAGCTCATGTCTGAAAGTCCGTCTGAGCTGGGTGGTTACAAGGAAGTGATTGTTCGTATTGATGGCGACGGTGCGTACGGGCGTCTTAAGTTTGAGTCCGGTGCGCACCGCGTCCAGCGTGTGCCCGCAACGGAGGCGCAGGGCCGCATTCATACTTCCGCCTGCACCGTAGCGGTGATGCCTGAAGCCGATGCTGCGACCGATATTGTGATCAACCCCAGTGATTTACGGATTGATACTTTTCGCGCAAGCGGCGCGGGTGGTCAGCACATTAACAAGACAGATTCTGCAGTCCGTATTACTCATTTACCCACAGGTTTGGTGGTGGAGTGCCAAGACGATCGCTCACAGCACCGTAACAAAGACAAAGCCCTTCAGGTGTTGGCCGCACGGCTCAAAGACAAAGTGCAGCGCGAGCAACATGATAAAGAAGCTGCGCAGCGTAAAAGTTTGGTGGGATCAGGTGATCGCTCTGAGCGTATTCGCACCTATAACTTTCCACAAGGCCGCTTGACGGACCATCGCATTAATCTGACGCTATACAAATTAGGTGCCATTGTGGAAGGCGATCTCAGTGAGGTGACGGGTGCCTTAATTGCGGAGCACCAGGCTGAGCTACTCGCAGCACTTGGCGACGACGTCTGATGCAGACAGGGCAATCTCTTTTGCAGTTGTGCGGTTTGCCTCGTCTTGAGGGACGGATGCTATTAGAGTTTGTTTTACAAAAACCTCGTGAGTGGTTGCTTGCACACGACACCGACCCTTTAGCAACAGAGGAAGCTGCAAGATTTTTGACGCTCGCCGCTCAACGTCGTCAAGGTATCCCCATGGCACATCTGATCGGTTGGCGTGAGTTTATGGGTCATCGTTTTGAGGTGACTCCCGTTGTGTTGATTCCCCGACCTGAAACTGAGTTGTTGGTTGAAGTGGCATTGAAATCTTTGGATGGGTGTCAAAAACCCGCAGTGCTTGATATGGGAACGGGAAGCGGCATTGTGGCGATCAGTCTGGCCTTGGCTCGCCCAGATGCACGGGTGACCGCGACCGACTTGAGTGTTGAAGCTCTGACTTTGGCCCAGCGAAACGCACAAGCGCTTAGCGCCCACATTCAGTGGTGGCAAGGGAGTTGGTTTGGGGCCCTACCGCCAGAGGGACGATTCAATATTATTGTGTCTAATCCTCCCTATATTGCGGCGCAAGACGAGCATTTACAGCGTGGCGACTTGAGGTTTGAGCCCTTACAGGCACTCACTGATGGTGCGGATGGCTTGTCCGCACTTGCGCAAATTATCTCAGGCGCAGGTTTGCATCTTTTGCCAGGTGGTTATCTCTGGCTCGAGCATGGTTATGATCAGGCCGAGGCCGTGGGTCTGATGCTAGCGCGCGGGGGGTTTACGGCGGTACAAACACACACGGATTTGGCGAATTTGCCACGTGTGACCGGCGGCGTGTGGAAATAGGGTTTTTATCCCTTCGCTGCCTCTTATAATATGGTTTTAGCGTGACCTACATTTTTATCGATTAGGAATATCATGAGCGACGTCCAGCAATTTATCCGTGACACCGTCACAAACAATCCAGTTGTGCTGTTTATGAAAGGTACAGCCCAAGCTCCACAGTGTGGCTTTTCAGGCCGTGCGATTGAAATCCTCAAAAGCAATGGCGTGACAAAGCTTGTGACGGTCAACGTGCTCGAGGACGAAGAAGTCCGCAGCGGCATCAAGACATTCTCTCAGTGGCCGACGGTTCCCCAGTTGTATGTGGGCGGTGAGTTTATTGGCGGCTCTGACATCATGGGTGAGATGGATGCCAGCGGCGAACTCAAGACTGCTCTGGTCCAGGCTGGCGCTACTGCGTGAGCAAGCGTCGACTCGTGATTGGCATTACGGGGGCTACAGGTTCCCTGTATGCCGTACGTATGCTTCAAACTTTGCGTACGCACGCTCCCGATGTCGAGACACATTTGGTGATTTCCGGCTCGGGTGTCCTAAACATCAAGCACGAGTTGGATATCGGTCGGCATGAGGTGTATGCGCTTGCTGACAAGGTGCATAGCATTCGCGACGTGGGGGCGACCCTAGCGAGCGGTGCCTTTGAGACGGCAGGCATGATTGTGGTGCCTTGTTCGATGCGTACGTTGGCCGCTGTTGCGATGGGCTTGTCTGACAATCTCATCACACGCGCTGCCGATGTCACACTCAAGGAACGTCGTCGCCTAGTGATGGTTGTACGAGAAACGCCATTTAACTTAGCGCACTTGCGCAATATGACCTCGGTCACCGAGATGGGTGGCATCGTTTTTCCACCACTTCCAGCTTTTTATCATCGTCCCAAATCAATCGAAGAAATGATTGATCACACGGTGTCGCGTATCCTCGAGCTAGTAGGTGTCGACGTGAAGGGTCCAAAGTGGGAAGGAACGGGTGCCTGAGATGTTTTCGATCGCTGCTGCCTCAGAAGGAATAGGCACAGGATCAAAGGCGGTATCCCCCTGGGGATTGCTGCACCCATCCGGCTTTAGGCCTACGAAATCAAACAACTGTTGATCCATCAAATGAGACGGCGTCACATTGGCAAGGGCTTTAAAAATATTCCAGACACGCCCGGGATTTTTTTTGTCCCATTCCTGCAGCATACACGTGACTTCCTTGCGTTTGAGATTTTCTTGAGAGCCGCATAAGTCGCAGGGGATGATGGGAAACTGTTTCCATTCCGCATAGGCGATTAAGTCCGTTTCTGGCACATAGGCGAGAGGGCGAATCACGGTGTGGCGACCATCATCTGAAACGAGCTTAGGCGGCATGGCCTTTAGCTTAGCGCCATAAAACATATTTAAAAAAAATGTACCCAGAATGTCATCACGGTGATGGCCAAGTGCAATCTTTGTTGCGCCAAGCTCCTTGGCGATGCGGTACAGATTACCGCGCCTGAGTCGAGAGCATAGCGAACACGTTGTTTTACCCTCAGGGATCAGTCGCTTGACGATCGAGTAAGTGTCACGCTTTTCAATATGAAACGGCACGCCGACCTTGGTCAAATACGCGGGCAAGACCTCTGTGGGAAAGCCTGGCTGCATTTGATCGAGGTTGACGGCGACGATCTCAAAATCAATCGGTGCGCGACTGCGCAGCGTCATCAAAATATCCAGCATGCTGTAGGAGTCTTTACCCCCTGAGACGCAGACCATCACGCGATCGCCAGCTTCAATCATATTAAAGTCAGCAATCGCGCGACCTGTCTCTCGCATGACACGCTTGGACAGTTTGTTTTGTTCGAGACGCAGTCGCTCGAGGTCTGCCTGCATGATTAATAGCCCTGTTGCTTGAGGTGACGGATCACAGTATCGCGGTCACCGGAAAAAATAATACGAGAGGCTTTATTCTCCCGTTGGTGTTCATACATCGGATCGTAGTACTCGGTCAGTAAGGGCCGAATCCATTCACGGTGAGCCTCTAGCGAACCTGTGGTTTTTTGCGAGGAGAGCGCCTCAAGCATGCTTTGGTTCAGGCGCGCGTGCCGTTCGCCACCTAAGCGTTTATAGAGATTTTGCAGGCTTTCCAATAGTCGTACGGAAAAGGCCTCAAAGCCAGCCTCTGTGCCAAGTTTGCGTACAAACTGTCCACCAAGATCCTCGACATAGTCATGCAAGATGCGCTCGACCCGTGACTCAGTTGATTCTTCGACCCAAACCACAGGACTCACTTGCATGATGTCACGCAAGGGAATCGGCAAGGCGCATTTTCCAATCAGGCGTGATTCGTCTTCGAGCGCGATATGGTGTTTGCCGGCGGCATGCAAACGCATAAACGCAATCGCCAAACTGTTATCAAAATCAATTTGTACGGGTTGATCGGTCGCATGTTTGCCAAAGCTCGAGCCCCGATGGTGCGCAAGCTTTTCAAGATCGATCGTGGCATTTAGATGGTGGATGACCTCAGTCTTGCCGCAGCCGGTAAATCCTGCGACCAGCACAAATTTAGAGGTTGCAATCGATTCGGTTAACGTTTCAATTAAAAAACTGCGCATGGCCTTGTAGCCACCAATGATGCGCGGGTAGGGCATTCCGGCTTCTGCAAGCCATTGCTGAGAGATGCGGGAACGTAGACCTCCCCTAAAACAATATAGATAGCCTTCAGGATGTTCTTGCGCAAACTTGACCCATTGCGCAACGCGTTGCGCTTTAATCTCTCCTGAGACAAGGGTATGGCCCAGAATGATTGCTTTGTCTTGGCCTGCGTTTTTGTATTTCAACCCGACAAGGTGACGCTCCTCATCATTCATCAAGGGGAAATTGACCGATTCGGGAAACGCACCTTGAGCAAATTCGATAGGTGCACGTACATCGAGTAAGGGTGCGCCGCTCAGAAGAATCGAAGCAAAGTCTTCAGTATCTGGCCGTGTGCTCATGATTGGCGCGCGTCCTCAAGGATGCAATCGGCCTTGGGTGGTGCGGCAAGGGTGAGCTCAAAGCAACGCAATTCATCACGCCTAAAAACATGGATACTGATCTGTTGACCTGGCTGGTAACTTGTCAGAATTGAATCCAAGGTATTGGAGACGGAGTCCACCCGTACGCCATCAATCGCGACGATGAGGTCATGGGCTGAAAGGCCAGCCGCATGTGCGGCACCGCCTTCAAGTGCTGCAGCAATCACTAAGTGTTCACCCTGTTTGCGCGTACGGATGTCTAACGAAGGCCGAGTGTTTACAGACTTCCACTCTAAATTCAAGCCCTGCGTTGCAAACAGCTGTTTAAGCGGAAGATCTTCGCGTCCGTAGGCCCAGCGCTGAATCTCGTCCGAGACATCGACACCGGTCGCTTCTCGCACGAGTTGTGGAAAGCCTCTCTCTGAAAGTCCGATAGGATTACCTTGATAAAAGTCACGACCATAACGCTCCCACAGCAAACGCATCACATCATCGAGACTATGCTGATCGTTTGTCGCGTGTCGAATTGTGAGGTCGAGCGCCAGAGCGACTAGCGAACCTTTTGTGTAGTAGCTAATGATTGCATTTGCTGCGTTTTCATCTTGCTTGTAATAGCGCGTCCACGCATCAAAAGAACTTTCCGCAACGGATTGTTTGTGGCGTCCGGGCATGCTCATGACAGAGGAGATTTGTTTGCCTAACGTCTTGAGGTAAGTTGGACGATCAATCACGCCACTTCTTAGCAGAAACAAATCATCGTAATAAGACGTAAATCCTTCAAAAATCCAGAGCAAGCGCGTATGACTTTCAGCAGCAAGCCGATAGGGCGCAAAGGCAGCAGGCTTGATACGTTTGACATTCCACGTGTGAAAGTACTCATGACTGACCAGACCTAAAAAGGTTTGATACCCCTCAGGCGCTTTGTCGTGTCCGAGTGAGGGCAAGTCTTTGCGCGAAGCCATTAGGGCCGTGGAGGCGCGATGCTCCAAGCCGCCATACGCATCTCCCGTCACCATGGTCATAAACACGTATTTGTTTGCACTATCGAGAAACGGTACTTGCGCTGTTTCAGGCTCAAAGAAACGGATTTGCGCTTCGCAGATTTTTTTAACGTCCTGCGCAATACGCTTGAGATCAATGTTTGGAATCAGCCCAGTAAACACCATTTCGTGTTTAGCGCCACAGGCCTCAAATTTGATGACTGCTGGGGTGCCCATTTCCACAGGATGGTCAATCAGCGCGTCATAGTTTTCAGCAAGATATGTTCCGAAACCATTGCGCGAAATTTTTGCATTGGCGCGCGTGTCTTGGGGCAGGCTCGTAAACGCGTCCCAGCGGGCAGGGGCTGGGGGCGGTAGTAGCGACAGTCGGCATGGATGATCTTCTTGGCCGTGCACCTGAAAAAAGACACTTGTGCCATTGAAAAAACAATGTGTTTCGTCGACGTGGGCGCCTCGTACGGACAAGTCCCAAGCGTAAATCACCGCTGTGACGGTAACGGGAGCTTGGCAGGGAGCGATACGCCAGCGATGATTATCTAACTTTGTAATTGGGATGACTTGGTAGCCTGACTTCGCTGAGATGTGCTCGATATGGCGAGAAAAGTCGCGGATGAGGTAGCTACCTGGGATCCAGGCTGGCAGGGAGATTATTTGCCCTTTTGGATCCGGGTCTGCAATGCGCAGAGTCGCGCGCAGGCGATGACCCGGCAAATCATAGGGTTCTAGGCTGTAAAGTAGAGGTTTGCTTTTAAGTTTACGGTTCATAACCTCTATCTTATTTCACATTTTCAGGAAGACATCATGAGCGAAAGTTTTGTGTTGGTTGAAACGCGGGGCCGAGTGGGCCTCTTGACCTTAAACCGCCCTAAGGCCTTGAATGCGCTGAATGACCAGCTCATGGATCAGCTTGGCGCGGCTTTGTTGGCGTTTGATGCGAACGACGAGATTGGTTGCATCGTCATTACCGGAAGTGAAAAAGCTTTTGCTGCGGGTGCGGATATTGGTGCTATGAAAGATTGGACCTATATGGACGTTTATAGATCTGAATACATTACCCGCAATTGGGAAACATTGCGCACCATCCGAAAGCCAGTGATTGCGGCTGTGGCAGGCTACGCCCTGGGGGGCGGTTGTGAGCTTGCGATGATGTGTGACTTTATTTTGGCGGCTGACTCAGCAAAGTTTGGACAGCCAGAAATTAAATTAGGCGTGATTCCTGGTGCGGGCGGTACGCAGCGTCTACCAAGAGCCGTTGGCAAAGCCAAAGCAATGGAAATGGTTTTAACTGGGCGCATGATGGACGCTGCTGAGGCTGAGCGGGCAGGCCTTGTATCACGCGTCATCCCAGCAGAGCGTCTTTTAGACGACGCGATTGAAACGGCAACAGTCATCGCGGGGATGTCGGTTCCGATTTCCATTATGGCAAAAGAGTCAGTCAATCGTGCATTTGAATCCTCCTTGTACGAGGGAATTTTGTTTGAGCGACGTGTTTTTCATGCTTGTTTTGCGACTGAAGATCAAAAAGAAGGCATGGCTGCATTTGTTGAAAAACGAAAGCCCGTGTTTAAAAACAAGTAAATTTCAGCCACTTGCGCTTGAGTTGAGGCGTCTAAAAAAACGCCCCATAATTGTGCCTAACGAGCATAGGGGCAAGCCCGATTAGGGTTTGCATCAGTATCGAAAAAACAGTTATACTTATTTGGTTTGCCGGAAAAGGGAAATCGAAATGACAGACCCTGCGGCAGGACAAGTACAAACGCAAGCGCAAATTAAAGTGCAGGCGCAGACGTCAGAGGCAGTGCCTGAAGTGCTAACTGAGTCAGATATTGCTCAGATTAACGCCCGGGCACGTGTGGAGTTGTTGCAAGTCATTTTTGCGCAGGCTCTGTCTGCCGTCATAGTCGCACTGTTGGCGTTTTTGATTGCTGGCTTTGATGCAGGTTGGTCGGCACTGGCAGGATCTGGGGCGTATTTTGTTCCAAATGTTTTATTCGCATTACGGCTGTTTTTAGCAACGTTTCAGCCAGCTGGATCAAGCGCCCTCGTGTTTTTAGCGGGCGAGTTCCTCAAGGTGGGCGCTGCAGTCGGGTTGTTATGGTTATTGGCTCATGTAGGCGGTGAGCGCGTGGTGTGGCTGGCAGTGATTGCCGGTTTGACCGCAGCGCTCAAAGGCTATATGTTGGTGCTGATGTTCGGAAAGCGGTCTATTTCGCTTCCTACAAACAGTTAGTTTGACGAATTTTTTAGAGATCTCTCATGGCTGCTGCAGCTGACGTTTCGCCCCAAGCCGCATACATTCAGCACCACTTGGTGCACTTTAATAATTTAGGCGAAAAGCAAACCGCGATCGCTGACTTTAGTGTCATCAACTATGACTCGATGTTTTGGGCATTTTTGATGGGTTTATGTGCTGTTGGCTTTATGTGGCTAGCCGCAAGAAAAGTGACTTCCGGTGTCCCAGGTCGCTTTCAGGGTTTTGTTGAAATGTTGGTTGATATGGTTGATCAGCAAGCCCGCAGCATTGTCCCAAGCGAAGAGACACGCAAGTTTGTAGCCCCCCTGGCGATGACAGTATTTATCTGGATCGTTTTCATGAACGCGCTTGACTTGATTCCTGTCGACCTTGCGCACTATGTTTTTCATTTGATGGGGATTGGTCTTAACGTTGACGATCCTCTCCATTACCATCGCATTTTGCCTACCGCTGATCTAAACATACCAATGGGCATGTCGATGGGCGTTTTATTGTTGATGCTCTATTACGGCCTTAAAATTAAGACTCCCGGTGGCTTTGTCAAAGAGTTGTTCACAGCGCCATTTCATGGTCATGGCTTTGCCGCAGTGCTTTTGGCACCTGCAAATTTTCTGCTCAATCTGGTCGAATACGCAGCGAAATCTGTCTCATTAGGGATGCGACTGTTCGGAAATATGTTTGCAGGCGAACTTGTGTTTATGTTGATTGCCTTGTTGGGTGGTGCATGGACTGGTTTCAATGCGATGAGTATTGGACTGGGCATAGGTCAAGTTTTTGCGGGTTCGATCTGGGCGATCTTCCATATTCTGATTGTTCTGTTGCAGGCGTTCATCTTCATGATGTTAACTCTGGTCTATATCGGACAAGCTCACGAAGGTCATTAAAAGAGTAGTGCGTGTTTCGACATGTTCGTCACACAGAAGGTTTTACTTAGCGGTTTTGTAGTTTAAATTTTCGATATTTTAATTTTGATACTTAGATACTAATCAAGGAGTTTTCATGACTAACGTCGCTTTCGTAGCTCTCGCTTGCGCTTTCATTATTGGTTTAGGTGCTTTCGGTGCCTGCATCGGCATCGGCATGATGGGTGGCAAGTACCTCGAAGCTTCAGCACGTCAGCCTGAACTGATGAATGCTCTGCAAACAAAGATGTTTTTGTTGGCAGGTCTGATCGACGCTGCGTTCCTGATCGGTGTTGGTATTGCCATGTTGTTCGCTTTCGCAAATCCATTCGTCTAAATCGACTGGATGCTCATTGCCTTTAAGTGAGTGAGTGCACGTGCCAAGGGTGGGTACTTTATCTTTGGCTTATTGATTCAGCCCATTCAGGCAATTTCGCCTGAAGGGCACATGATGTAATAGGGAAACGACCGTGAATCTGAACGCGACGATCTTTTTCCAGATGATCGTGTTCTTTGTCTTGGGTTGGGTCACGATGAAATTCGTGTGGCCTCCTCTGACAAAGGCTATCGACGAGCGACGCCAAAAAATCGCTGAAGGCTTGGCTGCTGCCGAAAAAGGCAAGACAGACCTCGCCACAGCTCAGGCGCGTATTGGTTCGATCGAGGCATCTGCGAAAGCTGAACTGCACACCCGAATGATTGATGCTGAAAAGCAGGGCGCCCAAATTATTGAGCAAGCCCGTGCTGAAGCAGAAAGCGAACGCGCACGCATTCTCGCGCAGGCAAAACAAGACGCCGCTCAAGAAGTGCAGCGTGCACGTGATGCGCTGCGTGATGACGTTGCAAATCTCGCTGTCAAAGGCGCCGAGCAGATTTTGAAGCGCGAAGTCGATGCGCGTGCCCATGCCGAGTTGCTCACGCAACTTAAGGCTCAGCTTTAATACTCGGGGTCGACATGGCAGAACTTTCAACCGTTGCTCGTCCTTACGCTGAGGCAATCTTTGCCGTCGCGCGTCAAGACGCCGCTGGTTTGGCCGCATGGGCCGAGCAGGTTCAGCAGCTTGCTGATATCGCAGCGGTCGAAGACGTGCGCGTCGCAATGGCCGATCCGCGTCTCGAAGACGCGCAGCGTTCGAGCGTGTTTTTGAGCTTGGTCAAGCCTGCGCCTTCACCAGAGTTGCAAAATTTTGTAACGCTGCTAGTTGAAAACGACCGGTTGTCGTTGCTAGGTCAAATTGCTGAGCAGTTTCATGCTTTGCGAGATGAGGCTGAGGGTGTGGCGCAAGCTGACATCACAAGCGCGTTTCCAATGACCGAACAGCAAGTTTCAGATCTTATTAAGCTGCTTGAGCCAAAATTTGGACTCAAGCTCAAGCCCCACGTGAACGTTGATACCTCCCTGATTGGTGGTGTGCGTGTTCAGGTGGGTGACCACGTACTCGATACATCCGTGCAAGCGCAGTTAGTCCGCATGCGCGACACGATGGCGGTTTAACCCGCCCTAAAGATTTCAGGAGTCTGAACATGCAACTCAATCCGTCAGAGATTAGCGAATTACTCAAGAGCCGTATCGAAGGTTTGGGCACGTCGTCCGATATTCGTACACAAGGCACGGTCGTTTCCGTGACCGACGGCATCACCCGCATTCACGGTCTGTCAGACGTGATGCAGGGCGAAATGCTTGAATTCCCCAATAACGTTTTTGGTCTTGCGCTGAACTTAGAGCGTGATTCTGTTGGTGCCGTTATTTTGGGTGATTACACAGGCGTTTCCGAAGGTGACGCAGTCAAGGCAACTGGCCGCATTCTAGAAGTGCCGGTTGGTCCAGAGCTGCTTGGTCGCGTTGTGAATGCTTTGGGTGTGCCGATCGACGGTAAAGGTCCAATTAATGCCAAAGAAACAGACGTCATTGAAAAAGTGGCGCCGGGCGTGATTGCACGTAAGTCCGTGTCGCAGCCAATGCAGACCGGTTTAAAGTCTATTGACTCCATGGTGCCAATCGGTCGTGGCCAGCGCGAGCTGATCATTGGCGACCGCCAGACAGGTAAGACAGCTGTGGCGGTTGACGCCATCATTAACCAGAAAGGCAAGGGCGTAAAGTGCGTCTATGTCGCGATTGGTCAAAAGGCTTCGACTGTAAATAACGTGCTGCGCAAGCTCGAAGAGTTTGGCGCGCTTGATTACACCATCATTGTCGCTGCTACTGCCTCTGACTCCGCTGCGATGCAGTATTTGTCAGCTTACTCTGGCTGCACGATGGGTGAATACTTCCGTGATCGCGGTGAAGACGCGTTGATTGTTTATGATGACTTGACCAAGCAAGCGATTGCTTACCGTCAGGTTTCATTGCTTCTGCGTCGTCCTCCAGGCCGTGAAGCGTATCCTGGCGATGTGTTTTATCTCCACTCACGTTTGCTTGAGCGTGCCGCTCGCGTCAACGAAGCCTACGTTGAAAAATTCACCAACGGTGCAGTAACAGGTAAGACAGGTTCACTTACAGCCTTGCCAATTATTGAGACGCAGGCTGGTGACGTTTCCGCCTTTGTTCCAACCAACGTGATTTCGATTACAGACGGTCAGATCTTCCTTGAAACAGACTTGTTTAACGCAGGTGTCCGTCCCGCAATTAACGCCGGTATTTCGGTGTCGCGAGTCGGTGGTGCAGCGCAGACTAAGATCATCAAGAAACTCTCTGGTGGTATTCGTACTGACTTGGCTCAGTATCGTGAACTCGCAGCGTTTGCGCAGTTTGCGTCTGATCTTGACGATGCAACACGTCGTCAGCTCGAGCGCGGCAAGCGTGTGGTTGAGTTGCTCAAGCAGCCTCAATATCAGCCACTGCAAGTTTGGGAACTTGGCGTGATCCTTTTTGCCGTGAACAACGGTTATTTGGACGACGTCGAAGTCTCTAGCGTCTTGCCGTTTGAGAAAGGTATCAAAGACTATCTCAAGGCGAAAAACGCTGCGATGATCGAGCGCATCGAAAGCACTAAAGAATTGTCGAAAGACGATGAGGCAGAGTTGGTTGCCGCATTGACTGACTTCAAAAAGAACGGTACCTACTAAGTAACCCGCTATAGCGCCGACCCAACTTCATTGTTGGGTTGTGCGCAGAGCAGATGGTCTGAAACCTGAATCACAGGTCTGACACAGGAAGCGAGATGGCAGGAATCAAGGAAATTCGAACAAAGATCAAGAGCGTGCAAAACACGCGCAAGATCACCAAGGCAATGGAAATGGTTGCCGCCTCCAAAATGCGCAAAGCGCAGGAGAGGATGCGAGCGGGTCGTCCCTATGCCACGAAAGTATATGACATTGCTAGCCATTTGATGGAAGCGAATCCAGAGTACACACATCCGTACTTGGTTGAACGCAGCGATCTGAAAGCGGTTGGTATTGTTGTGGTTTCAACCGACAAAGGTTTGTGTGGCGGATTAAATACCAACATCATGCGTTTGGTATTCAACCGTATGCGCGAATTCAGCGGCAAGAATATCCGCACACAATTCACAGCTTTTGGCAACAAAGGCTTGGGTGTGCTGACACGTATCGGTGCAGATGTTGTTTCTCAGGAAATCGGTTTGGGTGACAAGCCCGAGCTTGACCGTTTGATCGGCGCGATGAAGGTTCAGCTTGACGATTTTCTAGCTGGCCGTATCGATGCCATTTACATCGCAACGAACCGTTTCGTCAACACAATGAAGCAAGAGCCAACTTTTACTCGTCTCTTGCCTTTGCCTGGCAAATTGGTGGATCCTTACCACGCCTCATCGGCGACAGGTCAAGACGGCGCAGCCGTTACGGCCGACCATGGTTGGGATTACCTGTATGAGCCAGATGCTCAGACAGTGATTGACGAGTTGTTGCAGCGTTACGTAGAAGGTCTTGTTTTTCAGTGCGTAGCAGAAAGTATGGCATCAGAGCAGTCTGCCCGTATGGTTGCCATGAAGGCAGCTTCGGACAATGCTAAGAAGGTGATTGGTGACTTGCAACTCGTCTATAACAAGACGCGCCAAGCAGCAATTACTAAAGAAATTTCGGAAATCGTGGGGGGCGCCGCGGCCGTCTAATTTTAGATTGCCTAACGGTATCCCATCAGACTTTATCAAGCAAGGATCAGACATGAGCAACGGAACCATCGTTCAGTGCATCGGCGCAGTGGTGGATATTCAGTTTCCCCGCGACAACATGCCCCATATTTATGAGGCACTCACCCTAGCGGATGACACTTCGGCATTCGCTGAAAAAGGCTTGACCTTTGAAGTCCAGCAGCAACTCGGTGACGGCGTTGTCCGTACCATTGCTCTGGGTTCAAGCGACGGATTGCGTCGCGGAATGGCTGTAGCCAAGACAGGCGCACCTATCTCTGTGCCGGTCGGTACAGGTACACTCGGCCGAATTATGGACGTGTTGGGTCGCCCGATTGATGACGCGGGTCCAATCGCCAGTTCAGAGTTGCGCGCGATTCACCAGCCAGCCCCTAAATTTGACGAGCTCTCACCTTCGGTTGAGTTGCTTGAGACAGGCATCAAGGTGATTGACTTGGTATGCCCTTTCGCCAAAGGCGGTAAGGTCGGTCTGTTCGGTGGTGCCGGTGTAGGCAAGACTGTCAACATGATGGAACTCATCAATAACATTGCTAAGCAACACAGCGGCTTGTCCGTGTTTGCTGGTGTAGGCGAGCGTACACGTGAAGGTAACGACTTCTACCACGAGATGGAAGAGTCCAATGTGTTGGACAAAGTCGCCATGGTGTTCGGTCAGATGAACGAGCCTCCAGGCAACCGTTTGCGTGTGGCGTTGACTGGCCTGACAATGGCTGAAAAATTCCGCGACGAAGGCCGTGATATCTTGTTCTTTGTGGACAATATTTATCGGTACACCCTGGCCGGAACCGAAGTATCGGCTCTGTTAGGTCGTATGCCTTCGGCCGTGGGTTACCAGCCAACGCTTGCCGAAGAAATGGGCGTGCTTCAAGAGCGTATTACTTCCACAAAGACAGGTTCGATTACTTCGATTCAGGCTGTTTACGTGCCTGCCGATGACTTGACTGATCCATCGCCTGCCACAACTTTCCAGCACTTGGATTCAACAGTTGTGTTGTCGCGTGATATCGCTTCGCTTGGTATTTATCCAGCGGTTGATCCACTTGACTCGACCAGCCGTCAGCTCGATCCTAACGTCGTGGGCGAAGAGCACTACAACGTTGCACGTGGCGTTCAGCAGACACTTCAGCGTTACAAAGAATTGCGTGACATTATCGCGATTTTGGGTATGGATGAATTGTCTCCAGAGGACAAGCAGGCTGTTGCCCGCGCACGTAAGATTCAGCGTTTCTTGTCTCAGCCATTCCACGTTGCTGAAGTATTTACTGGTTCCCCCGGTAAATACGTTCCTTTGTCGGAAACTCTGCGTGGCTTTAAGATGATTGTCGAAGGCGAGTGCGATGCATTGCCTGAGCAAGCGTTTTATATGGTTGGCGGGATCGACGAAGCCTTCGAAAAAGCCAAGAAACTCCAATAAGGATCCGTCATGGCTACCGTCAAAGTTGACGTCGTCAGTGCAGAAAAGTCTCTGTACTCTGGTGTCGCAAAGTTTGTAGTTCTGCCCGGTGAGTCGGGTGAGTTGGGTATATTGCCCGGCCACACGCCTCTGATTTCACGCATCCGTCCTGGATTGGTGCGAATTGTGCTTGAAGACGACTCGGAAGAGTCAATCTTCGTGGCTGGCGGCATTCTTGAAATCCAGCCCGGACACATCACTGTATTGTCAGACACAGCCATACGTGGTGGCGATCTGGACGCTGAAAAGGCTGAGGCTGCTCGGTTAGCTGCTCAAGAGGCGCTTGCTAACGCAAAAGATAAGGCAAGCATGGATGTTATGCAGGCCGAGCTTGATATGTTGGCGGCACAGGCTAATGCAGCACGTCGTATTCGCGAGCTTACCAACAAGCAGTAATTCAAGTTTTTTGCTCTGACACGAAAAACACGCTCTCGGGCGTGTTTTTTTATGGCGGTCATAAACACGTACTTTTACGAACGCGTAGATTCCGAATATCTAGGATCACTCCTTATCTCTACTCTCAGAGGTTTTCCGGAGTGAATGCTTATGCGTCAGCAAATTGATTGTGCTGTTCTTGTCCTCGAAGCCCACCACACGTGGATGCCTCAAGTACTCAAAGCGCTAGAGCCAGGTCTGAATAGAATTAGGATTCACCCCCTTGAGTGGGAGGCAGGGCATGATTTGGATCTCAGACATCGTGCAGAAATTGAATCTTCTGTGAGCCTCCCCGTTGAGACACTTGCACAAGCGAGTATCGGTCTGAGACGCTATGACGTGGTGCTGTTACCCGTTTCAATGGCAACGCTTTCATGGACACGCCAGGCACTTGCAGCGATTCCACGGGGCCCTTTTATACCATTGTTGGGCATTCTTAAAGATATCCGCTCTGCCGCGGTTCAAGATTTACTTGAAATGGGAATGTCTGATTTTGTTCGTCTGCCCGTATGTCCTAATGAGTTTAGAGCGAGATTACTGCATACGGTCACAGCTGTGCCACGACCAGGAAGCTTGCGGGAGCCCTCCCTAAATTATGGTCAAACAATTGCGATTGCAAGAGGTGTGCTCCCTTTGCTCAATGAACAAGGCTTGAGGGAATGGTTGGAGATGACGAAAAGTAAACCTGCCACAAAAATAACGCTTCCAGATGATCATGTGTGCAATGTATTGGCAGGAGTGTTACCCAAAGGACCAGAAAGTGCTCAAGAAAAATTAGAAAGAATAAAAAAGGAGACCCTGGAGTGTATGAATATCAATGCTAACAATGCGCCCAGTTCTCAACCTTCGCACATTCAGGCTGAGCCTGAAAAAATGTATCCAAAAGGACATCTTAAGGTCGTCAAAGCAAAGATCGTAGAAGAGTTTGAGCGTAACTATATTATTGAGGCACTCGGAAAAAACAAAGGCAATATCGCGACAGCAGCACGTTATGCAGGTAAGCACCGTCGGGCATTTTGGGCGCTTATGCACAAGTACAACATCGATGCAGATAACTTTAGACGATAGAAAAAGAACCTTTGCCTAGGCGTAGTTCGGGAAGGGTAAAATGACGTCATCTGTTCGCCAGTCTATGGTGTTGCTACGTCCAAACAAAGGAATGCTGTGTCTGTTGCCCCACTAAAGAATGACTTGTTGTTAAGAGCTCTCATGCGCCAACCTGTGCCTTATACGCCAACGTGGCTAATGCGGCAGGCTGGTCGTTACTTGCCCGAGTACAACGCAACACGAGCACGTGCAGGTTCATTTATGGGTCTTGCGCAAAACCCGGACTATGCCGCCGAAGTTACTCTTCAGCCACTCGAGCGTTTTGCACTAGATGCAGCGATTTTGTTTTCAGATATTTTGACTGTTCCCGACGCAATGGGTTTAGGACTTTCCTTTGCCCAAGGTGAAGGACCGCGTTTTGCCCATCCTATTCGAGACGAAAAAGATGTTTCAAAACTTGTCGTGCCTGATTTGTCTAAACTTCAGTACGTTTTTGACGCAGTTCGTGTCATTAGGCGCGAGTTAAATGGACGTGTGCCGTTGATCGGTTTTGCAGGTAGTCCCTTCACGGTTGCCTGTTATATGGTTGAAGGCAAGGGAAGTGATGACTATAGATTGATTAAAAGTATGTTGTATGCGCGACCAGATTTGTTACATCGCATCTTACAGATCAACGCAGAAACGACGGCTCAGTATCTCAACGCTCAAATCGATGCCGGCGCTCAAGCCGTGATGATTTTTGACAGTTGGGGCGGAGTTTTGGCGGATGGGTTGTTTCAACAGTTTTCTTTGCACTACACCAGCCTCGTCGTGAACGCGCTCAAGCGTGAACACGAAGGACGAAAAGTCCCCGTGATTGTCTTTACCAAGGGTGGAGGACAGTGGCTTGAGTTAATTGCAGCCTGTGGCGCTGATGCCGTAGGCTTGGACTGGACGGTTGATCTTGCTGCCGCACGTCGTCGCGTCTCAGATTCAGTCGCTTTACAGGGAAATCTAGATCCTATCGCTCTATTTGGTGGTGAGTCCGCGATACGTCAAGAAGTGCGCCGAGTGCTAGATAATTTTGGCCCTGTTGGTGCGGGAGGACATATCTTTAATCTGGGCCACGGGATTTCTCAGTTCACTCCACCTGAGGCCGTAGGGGTATTGGTGGATGAAGTTCGTGCGTATAGCCCTCAGCTACATGTATCTTGAATCAAAAGTGAATATTCATGAGGCTTTTCAAACAAAAATAACGTTAATCTCGCACCAGAATGAGCTAGTTGTACACAGAATTAATGATATTAGGAAAAGTCCTATATTTGGTAGGTCAATTCTATGATTGCGGTGCAATCTATTGATATTTATAAATAAACTCTATTAATGACTATAAGATCAGGATTTTCCTAAGTACAAAGAAGCTATGAAATTTTGAGTGAGTCAATTGTTTTCCCCAAAGTTATCCACAAGTCGAGATCTCATTTTGCCGAAGCCATTATGTCTCAACCTTTTAGCCACAAATCCAAGAAACCACTTTAAGTTAATGTCAGATTCGCGTCATTTAATGTTGGACGATATGGTCTCTACTGAGGTCTGGGTTCGCGTGGCGTTGGATGTGCCTTTGGAGGGTCCATTCGATTATCGGTGCAACCAAGAGGTGACTGTAGGGGATCGCGTCATCGTATCGTTTGGGCGCCGCAAAATGATCGGACTGGTGGTGGAGCTCCCGTCGGAACCAGGATGTGATCCAAGTCTGGTCAAGGCCGTTGAGATTGTTCTCAAAGATATCGCTCCAATGTCGTCAAGCTGGCTAAGATTTACTCAGTTCGCGGCAGACTACTACCAACGTCCTTGGGGTGAGGTGGTGATGCCTGCTCTTCCTGTTGCTTTGCGCAGTTTGAGTGCCTATCAAGGTAAACGTTCAGCTGGAGGGCCTGTTGAACGCTTAGATCAGCGGCGAGCACCAAAACACAAGTCCACAGATCAGATGGAGGCCCCTTCATTAAATGAAGCACAGCAAAATGCGGTTGACACCATAACAGCCGTTCAGCACTTTCAGCCATTTCTCTTATATGGTGTAACAGGAAGTGGAAAAACAGAGGTGTATCTACACGCGGCGGCGCAGACATTAGCGCGTGGCAAGCGTGTCCTCATGCTAGTGCCAGAAATCAACCTGACGCCTCAGTTTGAACAGTCTCTGCGCGCACGTCTTGAGCCTGTCGCGGGGGTAGGTGGAGTGGTGGTCTTGCACAGCGCGCTTTCTGATGGAGAACGCTTAAGAGCTTGGTTGCGGGTACAGCGTGGTGAAGCAAAAGTCGTTCTGGGAACGCGACTCTCAATTTTTGCACCCTTAGACGATGTTGGACTGATTGTCGTAGATGAGGAGCATGATCCCTCCTATAAGCAGCAAGATGGTTTGCGCTATTCGGCTCGCGATTTGGCGATTTGGCGGGGACACGATTTAGGGATCCCGATCGTGTTGGGCTCTGCAACGCCTTCGCTGGAAAGCTGGATACATGCTGAAAAAGGTCACTATAAAAAACTGGATTTGCCAGCGCGTGCACGCGCTGTGACTTTGCCATCTGTCAGGCTGGTGGATACGCGTCGCCTCAAGATGGAACACGGCATGTCTGTGCAGCTGCTAGATGCAATGCGTGCGCGGCTCGCCAATCACGAACAGGTGCTGATATTTTTGAATCGCCGAGGCTATGCTCCTGCGCTGCATTGCACCTCGTGCGGCTGGGTCAGCCAGTGCACAAGATGCACAACGTTTACCGTCTTGCATCGCACCACACCTAGTCGCCACCAACTGCATTGTCATCATTGTGGCTATCAGCAACGTGTCCCTCAAGCATGTCCGGACTGCGGTGACCAAGACATGCAACCTATCGGTCGGGGGACGCAGAGGATTGAAGAACAGCTCGCTTTATTGTTTCCCGAAGCGCGTATTGCGCGTATTGATGCAGACAGCACACGTAAAAAAGGCAGTGCACAAGCGTTGTTTGCCAGTGTGCATGCAGGCGAGGTAGATATTTTGGTGGGCACACAAATGGTAGCCAAGGGTCATGACTTTGCCAACTTAGGATTGGTGGGTGTATTGAACGCGGATGCGATGCTTTTTTCTCAGGATTTTCGGGCGCCAGAAAGACTGTTCGCACAACTAATGCAGGTAGCTGGCCGTGCTGGACGCCATACCGGGCATGGGGAGGTGATTGTGCAGACAGGTTATCCGGAGCAGGCGGTCTATCAGGCCTTGGTCAAGCATGATTATTCAGGCTTTGCCCGTCACACAATGGGCGAGCGAGAGGCTGCAATGTTGCCACCATTTTCCCACCAAGCGCTGCTGAGTGCTGAGGCGCGTGAACTCAATGTTGCACTCGACTTTTTGCAAGCAGCGCGAGAGGCGGCACAAGCATTATTAGCATCGCAACAACTTCAAGCCGTGGTGACGTTGTATGACCCCGTGCCGTTAAGGATTGTTCGGGTTGACAACATGTGTCGTGCACAGTTACTCGTAGAGTCCACACATCGTCCTGTGTTGCAGTCGCTCTTAAAAAATTGGCTTTCTGCGCTTCAAGACCACCCCGATCTGCGTCGAGTACGATGGCAGCTTGAAGTTGATCCGCTCGAAATTTAATTGGTTAACATGGCGACCTCCTTTACTAACGGTCTAAACGCAGTCCAGCGCGAAGCTGTGCTCTACCTCGATGGTCCCTGTCTGGTTCTAGCGGGGGCAGGGTCTGGTAAGACGCGTGTGATCACGCAAAAAATTGCCTATTTACTGTGCGACTGTGGCTATCCTGCGCGTAACGTCCTTGCACTCACCTTTACAAACAAGGCTGCGCGCGAGATGGAGGACCGTGTCAAACGACTGGTCGATCCTGCAATTGCAAAAGGTCTGACAATCAGTACATTTCATTCGCTAGGTGTAAAGATTTTGCGAGAAGAGGCACACCATGCAGGTTTGAAACCTCGATTTTCAATTTTTGACTCTGATGATGCGCTGGCGATCATTCAAGATTTGCTGGCGACCACGGATCGAGGGCGTCTTCGTTCTGTTCAACAGACGATTTCTTTATGGAAAAATGCGATGCTGGACTCGGATGCTGCGGCTAGCATTGCGGCAACGCCGAGTGAAATCGAGGCCGCACGTGTTTATAGAAGCTACAACGCTACATTGGCGGCTTACCAAGCCGTTGACTTTGATGATCTGATTGCGATTCCCGCTCAGATTTTTGAGCGAAGCGTTGAGGCGCGTGAAAAGTGGCAAAAAAAGGTACGTTATCTTTTGGTGGACGAGTATCAGGATACCAATGTCTGCCAATATCGTTTGGTGCAGTGGCTGACTGGTGCGCGCGCTATGTTTACAGCGGTGGGCGATGATGACCAGGCGATTTACGCTTGGCGGGGCGCAACGATTGAAAATTTAGCTAAGCTGACGACCGATTACCCGCAGATTAAGCTGGTCAAGCTTGAGCAAAACTATCGCTCGAGCCAAAGCATTCTTGCGGCAGCCAATCATGTCATCGCTAAGAATCCAAAACTTTTTGAAAAGAAGTTGTGGTCTGAGCATGGCATGGGTGATGCGATTAGTGTGACCGCGATGACCAGCGATGAGGTGGAGGCCGAAAATGTTGCGATGAAAATCTCGGCCGCCCGCTTTGAAAAACAAGCGGCATGGAAAGATTTTGCGATTTTGTATCGTGGCAATCATCAGTCCCGAATCGTCGAGCAGGCCATGCGTAATTTGCATATTCCTTATACGATTTCTGGTGGACAGAGTTTTTTTGATAAAGCTGAAGTCAGAGATGTGCTCGCTTATTTGCGACTGATCGCCAACGAAGATGATGACCCCGCCTTTATTCGTGCGGCCACCACGCCTAAGCGAGGGATTGGTCAGGCTACGCTCCAGACGCTTGGGCAGTATGCAGGCGAAAGAAAGATCTCGTTGTTTGAAGCCTTGTTTGAACAAGGCATCGAGCCTAGGCTCAATGCGAGACAGCTTGAGCCTCTAAGGATGTTTGGCGAGTTCATTGGTCGTATTCAGTATCGTGCGGGTCGAGTAGAACCAGGTCAGCTTGTCCATGCAGCAGAGCCAGCAGGCGTCATTTTGGATGATCTGTTGAGTGCGATTCAGTACGAGCGTTATTTGTACGATATATTGGATGAAAAGCCTGCGCAGTCACGCTGGCAAAACGTGTTGGAACTCACCGGTTGGCTCAAACGTAAAGCTGAGGCTGACAGCATGGGACTGATTGATCTGGTACAGCATGTTGCACTTGTTACGATGCTTGAACGCAGCGAAGAAGATGAGCCGGATGCGGTCAAGCTCTCCACCCTTCATGCGTCAAAAGGCTTGGAGTATCCGCACGTCTACCTACTCGGCGTCGAGGAGGGTTTGTTGCCCCATATGGGGCGTGATGACGAAGATATTGATCCTGCAAGGGCGGCTGATGCGTTGGTTTCCAGGATTCAGGAGGAGCGACGACTGATGTATGTGGGGATCACCCGAGCTCAGCGTAGTTTGCATTTGAGTTGGTGTCAAAAACGCCGCCGGGCGCGCGAGGACGTGGTGCGTGAGCCTTCGCGCTTTATTGAAGAGATGGGCTTATCAGCGGCTTCGCTTCAATTACAGCCCGATACAATGAGTCCAAAAAATCGCATTGATATGCTCAAAGCGATGTTAAACAAAAAAAGTTAAGACAAAACTTTAAAGTGCCTGAGTGTTGTCTTCTGTAAAAGACACTCGATTTCTGAGATCGCGAATAGCATCTGGTAATTCTCCGGCGGTCAGGCCAATCGGTCCTTGACCTCGAACAACGAGCAAATCGGCGGCGGCACCGTGTAACCAAACAGCACCTGGAATGGCCTGTTCGGCCGGAATGCCCTGCGCCAACAGGCTGCCTAGTAAACCGCTCAAGACATCTCCCGTCCCGCCTGTGGCGAGGCCGACATTACCGCTAGTATTGATTTGCCAGACCCCATTAGGCGCGCAGACGATTGTTCGGGCGCCTTTGAGCACGATCCAGGCGCGGTAACGATGCGCCAGTTTTTGTGCGGCAGCTGGCCGGTCTGATTGAATCGTTTGGGTGTCCGTTTGAAGCAGTCTGGCCGCTTCTGTGGGGTGCGGCGTCAGAACAACGAGTCCTTGGCCCCAGGTGTTGGAAATATCGCCTTGCGCAAGCGCATTGAGCGCATCTGCATCCAACACGAGTGGGCGCTCCGCTCGCGTGATGAGTAAATGGCGCAGCAAGTGGAGCGCAGCGGGTGCAAGACCAAGCCCACAACCTGCCACCCATGCATCCATGATCGCAGCTTTCTCGATGAGTGTGTTCGCGTCATGCAACATCAACTCTGGGTTGAGGCTGTCATAAGCAATAGGCATGGGGGCTTGAGTGATTGCAAGGTAGGTTTTACCTGCACCGCTTTTTAGCGCCGCGCGTCCGGCCAAAATCACCGCACCCGTCATGCCGCTCGAGCCACCTAGAATACCAACAGATCCAAAAGTCCCTTTGTGACCCTCAGGGTCACGCGTTGCAAACACCAGCGGAAATTGTTGTTCCGTGATGGGACTGCCACTTGTAAGGATTGATGTCATGGGAACGATGATTTGTTTGAGTAGCGTGACCAGAACGGAATCCGATGTGACGAGCGCGTTGAATATGACTATTATGCAACAGCTATAGTTTGATCTAATTTGATTTCAGGAAAACATATGAAAGCGATTCAGACAGTAGGTGTTGCCGGCGCCGGCGCAATGGGACGCGGTATTGCACAAATTGCTGCCCAAGCGGGTTTGCGCGTCAAACTGTTCGATACCAATCCCGCCGCTTTAAATTCTGCCCGCGATGCGTTGACAAGTACGTGGACGATGCTTGCAAGCAAGGGAAAAATGACGGCTGAGCAGGCCCAGGAGGCCTTGGGTCGCTTGTATCTCATTGACGCACTCAAAGACTTGTCAGATTGCGACTTGGTGATTGAGGCCATTGTTGAGCGACTCGATATAAAGCAGCCGTTTTTCAAAGAACTGGAGTCTGTTGTTTCTGCTGACTGCATGCTCGTCTCCAATACTTCTTCTTTATCCATTACATCCATTGCCGCAGCCTGTACACGCCCCGAGCGGGTGGCAGGCTTCCACTTTTTTAATCCCGTTCCCCTCATGAAAGTGGTTGAGGTGATTGATGGTTTGCGAACCGATCCTGCGGTTGGCGATGCGCTGATGGCGCTGACGGTACGGATGGGGCACACGCCTGTTCGTGCCAAAGACATGCCTGGTTTTATTGTCAATCATGCGGGTCGCGGCATGAATACCGAGGGCTTGCGCGTGGTGCAAGAAAACGTGACTGATTTTTCAACAGTCGATGGCATCATGCGCGAACAGGCCGGTTTCAAAATGGGTCCCTTTGAGCTGATGGACTTAACCGGGCTCGATGTGTCGCATGCTGTGATGGAGTCTATTTACAAGCAGTTTTATGAAGAGCCGCGTTTTAAGCCATCGCCAATCGGAACCGTACGCGTTGCGGGTGGTTTATATGGGCGCAAGAGTCAGGGTGGCTTTTATGCCTATGTTGACGGTCAAAAGCAGCCTGTGCTTGAAGTGCCAGCGCCCGCCTTGAATGGTCCGGCCAAAGTATGGGTCAGTCCGGCGCATCATTTGGGCCATGCCAGAGCGACGGAGCTTCTCAAGCGTCTTGGCGCTTCGGTGCAGGGCGGTCACGCACCCGATACAGATAGTCTAATAATTGTGACACCCTTCGGAGAGGATGTCTCAACTGCGGTGTTTAAGCAAAAGCTAGATGTCGCGCGAACTGTCGGGCTAGATACTTTGCACGATTTTGAACAGACGCGTAGACGCACAATCATGGTGTCACCTGCGACACACCCAGATTATCAAGAAAAAGCACATGCTATTTTTGGCAGTGACAGCGTGCGTGTCAGCGTTGTTCGAGACTCTGCGGGTTTTGTTGCGCAGCGCATTGTCGCCATGATCGTGAACGTTGCGTGTGATATCGCCCAGCAAAATATCGCGACCCCCAAGGACATTGATCGCGCGGTAAATCTTGGCTTGGGGTATCCCAAAGGTCCTTTGGGATTAGGAGATGCACTGGGTACAGAAAATATTCTAGATATCCTGCGCAATATGCAAGCGGTGACGGGGGATCCGCGCTATCGTCCAAGCCTGTGGCTGCAGCGTCGCGTGCAGCTTGGCATGTCTCTCTTAAGTGCCTAAGCGTTATTACTTAGCGGCATCCACCATGTATTGCGTTGCTGCTCTTAGGTCAGCATCGCTTGCACCAGCCGCGCCACCCTTAGCAGGCATGATGCCCTTGCCGACCACCACAGAGGCGACAAGTGCATCCATACCTGTTGCAATACGGGGCGCCCAAGCGACTTTGTCAGCAAACTTTGGCGCTCCTGCGACGCCAGCGACGTGGCAGGCTGCACAGGCTTGTTTGTAAAGCTTTTCGCCTACGTCACTGGTGGCGGGGGCGGTTGTTGGAGCAGTTGCCGCGGCAGCAACCATTTCGGGAGCTTTTGGTGCAGCAGCAGCGGGTGCCATGGCCGGAGCCATCGCAGGTGCCACTGCGGCAGGGGCAGGGGCAGGTGCTTGGGCTGGCTTTGGCTCGGCAGGCTCGGCGAATTTGCCGCCTGCAGCATTGGTCATATAAACCACTGCACGAGCGATTTCAAAGTCATCTAGCGCTGGGTTGCCACCTTTGGCGGGCATCGCACCTTTACCTTTGATGACGCTTGCAATCATTGATTGAAGACCTGTGGCGATCGGCGCTGACCAAGCTGCAACATCTGCAAACTTGGGTGCGCCTGCCGCACCCGCAACGTGACAGCCCGCACACACAGCTGTGTAGACTTGCTCACCCGTTTTAAAAACCTTTGGGCCGCTTGCGTCAACAAGGTCCAGCTTAGCCACAGGCGCAATACGCTTTTGTGTTGCTTCAGGACCAAGAATGTCGGAACCCGCACCCACCTGGTCTCCTGTCGTGACAAGCTTGACCAGCAAGATAATGATAATGATGGGCAAGATAAAGGACAGCAGGATCGTGATGATCAGTTGCTTGGGTGTCTTGATAATAGATTCGTGTTCGTCGTGTGGCTGCGTGTTGCTCATGACCAAATCCTGCAAATTGTTCGGTGGTTTTCTTACACCCGAGGATTATAGCGGCATCGGACGGGCAAGGTGAAAAAGAGCGTTGCCAACCCCATTTGTTTGTTAGGGCGGTTTGCTTCTGCCGCTATAATTCGCCCGCTGGCGCCCGTAGTTCAATGGATAGAATAAGAGTTTCCGAAGCTCTCGATACAGGTTCGATTCCTGTCGGGCGCACCAGCCAAAACATGAAAAAGAGCCAGACTTGCCTGTCAACGTGTTGCCAACCCTGTTAGGTTGGCTTTTTTAATGCTTGATGAAAGCGGGCTACATAATCGTCAAAACTCTCTTGATCGCTTGCCTCAAGCGCCTGTTGTTCCATCAATGACTGTGTGGCCTGCGCTTGAGTGGAGGCAAACTCTGCAGGGCTTAGGCCTGCTTTTTTGAGGCTCAGAGCATGCGCCGCACTTTGCTCAAGCGTAAAGTCGTGGAAAGAGGCTTTGCGCGAGGCAAGTTGCTCTAAAAATTGTGCAGACGGTGTCTTTGTGGGGTCTGCGACTTTTACGCGCTGAGTCAGGACTGCCTTTTTGTAATCTTTTTCATTCAAGGCCTCATCAAGCGTATGTGCGCATTGCGCAATTTCGTTCAATAACTCGTCCGCCCATTGCTTGAGAGGAATGTCTTTTCCGAGGGTAGAGAGCGTCAAACCGGGTTGTCGACCTTTTTTGACGACTTTTGCAAAGTTGGCCGCGCTTTCGGGGCACCAGCCACTATCGGTAAAGGGAGGGCTTTCCTGAAGGGCACAAAAAAGAATAAACGCATCCACAAAGCGGGCTGTTTCAGCCGAAATTCCGTTGGGTTGAGTTGGATCGATATCTAGGCAACGCACTTCAATGTATTGAACACCGCGCTCGGCCAAGGCTGTAATTGGTCGTTCGCACGGTCCGGTTGTGCGCTTAGGGCGGATGCTGGAGTAAAACTCATTCTCAATTTGCAAAATATTTGTATTGAGCTGTATCCACTCTCCATGACGGTGGGTCCCAATGGTCTGATAGTCAGGCCAAGGTGTGGTGACCGCGTCGTAGAGGCGCTCAAGAAAAGTATTGAGGTCGTTGTAGCAAAGCTTCAGTCCGGATTGCGCCTTATTTTGATATCCAAGGTCACTCATGCGCAGACTCGTGGCGTGAGGCAGATACATGGTTTGCTCGTCCAGTTCAACTAAATCATCTGTTTTTCCGCGCAAAAAGTTTTTTGAAAGTGCGGGGGATGCGCCAAACAAGTACATCAGTAACCAGCTGTAGCGAGTGAAGTTGCGGATCAGTGCGATATAACCAGCCGAGCGACGATCTTGTGCCGTAGTCTCTGGACGGCCGAGTCGCTCCCAAAATGATTCGTCAAAGGAAAAGTTGTAGTGCAGGCCTGCGATGCACTGCATGGTGCGACCATAGCGCTCTGCCAAGCCTCTGCGGTAGACGTGTTTAATCATCCCTGTATTGGAAGTACCATACCAACCAATCGGAATTTGATTGTCCGCAGGCAGGTTTGCCGGCATCGAGTGGTTCCACATCAGCTCATCGCTTAGTGTGCAAGCGACAATGCGATGCACCTCGCCAAGCTCTGCCATCAGGCTATCTACCGTGGAGTGGGTGCCTGTAATAAGCTCAAGTAACGCTTCTGAGTAGTCGGTTGTGATGCGAGGATGGGTCAGGGCAGAGCCCAAGGCTGAGGGATGAGGGCGTGTGGATAAAGTGCCTGTGAGGTCAACGCGCAGACCTTCTTTTTCAATGCCGCGCAGCGACTTCCCAAGAACCTCTGGGTGGGATTGGAGAGCGGCAAGACGTTGAGTCAATATGGACACAGGTAAACCTATTGCTGAATCGAATCCATCCATTTTAAGGGATGCGCCACTGTTCCCGCATCTGGCAAAAATAGAGGACAATTTGTGATTGATTGATTGGTCATTCATTTGTCATCTTTGAATGACTTTGTCCGAGGCGATTTGTGCTTAAAGCTATTTCCCTGTTAATAATATGGTTATCTCTCATCTTGCTGGGTGGGTGCACGCCTGAATACAACTGGCGAGAGTCAATGGTGGCTGATAATCGCGCTGTCATCATGTTTCCCTCTCGCATTCAGACCGAGCAGCGACAAATCGAAGTCGAGGGCCGTTCGACAACGTTTTCCCTGACTTCATCTGCGGTTGGGCAAAACGTGTTCTCGGTTGGGTTTATTGCGCTGCCAGAGCTCTTCGGCCAAGAGAAAAGCCAGGCTTTGGTCAAGACAGTGGTTGCGGCACTCGCTGCACGTGCTGGAAAACAAGCGCCAGACAGCGCGCTTGACGGAGAGATTTTTACGTTAGAGACAATCGTGGCAAATAAGCCTTCGCTCATGATGGCGCGGGTTGTGGTTCACCGCGGTATGTTGATTCAAGTCGTGGTCTCCGGGCCGAAACAATCCCTTTCAAATGAAAATGCGCTTGAGTTTGTGCGCTCGCTAAGCTTGAAGTGAGGATTGCCGGTCAAGAAACCTAGCCGTAAGGCTTGGGCAACGCCTGCTTGCCGACCGTATACCTTGAGCTTGCGGCAGGCATTGAGCAAATGAAAGTTGACTGTTCGTTCGGACAGTCCAAGGATCAAGCCAATTTCCCAGCTGGTCTTGCCAGCAAATACCCACTCCAGGCATTGCAGCTCGCGTCCGGAAAGACGAGGATTTGTCATCAGAAAAGGCCCCCAATGGACGCAAATGAGAATTTATTAGTGTGAGTGATTATTCCTCTCATTAGAATGCGCAGAACCCCTGTGCGTGCAGCTTCATTTGTAAGAAAGTGTTTGAGATACTGGAAAAGTTGTTACATATTGTGTGAATGGGAGGGAGGTCACGTGCAATTCGCTACGCTGTTATGTGAGCGCGTCGATGTTAAACTTTTAAATGGTTGGCGCCGATTTGCTCGATCCGCTTGCGGGCGCCTCATAAATCCCGCTAAAGAAGGTCTGTATGACATCTCCGTCCAGTAATCAGGGCGCATCCGCCGCAGCAGATCTACATGTTTCGTCGATAGGTTCTGTTGGAATTGTCCACACACAGTTTTTGCACTTTGATGAGCCGCTGCCTTTAGTAAGCGGCCATACCTTATCGTCCTACGATTTGGCGATTGAAACCTATGGGACATTAAACGCAGAGGCCAGCAATGCCGTTCTGATTTGCCATGCACTCAACGCCTCCCATCATGTGGCGGGGGTTTCGGCAGAAAACGCTGAGGATATTGGCTGGTGGGACAATATGGTGGGCCCCGGCAAGCCGGTGGATACCAATGTGTTTTTTGTCATTGGCATTAATAACCTGGGTTCGTGCTTTGGCTCCACGGGCCCCGCAAGTATCCAGCCTGAAACGGGTAAGCCTTGGGGAGCGGCCTTCCCTGTCTTGACCGTTGAGGATTGGGTCTCTGCTCAGGCGCGTGTTGCCGATCGCTTAGGTATCCAAAGATTTGCAGCGGTAATGGGGGGCTCCCTTGGTGGGATGCAGGCACTCGGCTGGGCGATCACTTTGCCCGAGCGCGTCGCGCATTGCGTTGTGGTGGCTAGTACGCCACGATTATCCGCACAAAATATTGGTTTTAACGAAGTGGCTCGTCGCGCCATCATCACGGATCCCGATTTCCACGGGGGTGATTACTATGCACACAATGTCGTGCCTCGCCATGGCTTGTCTGTAGCGAGAATGATTGGTCACATCACATATCTTTCAGTCGATGATATGGCAGAAAAGTTTGGACGCACGCAGCGCGAACCTGCTGCAGACGGTGCCTATCATTACGGTTATGGCGTGGAATTCGAGGTAGAGTCTTATTTACGCTATCAGGGTGAAAAGTTTTCCAAGTATTTTGATGCGAATACCTATTTGCTCATAACGCGTGCCCTCGACTACTTTGATCCGGCCAAGAAAACCGGGGGGGATTTCGCGCGTGCGATTGCGCCTGCACAGGCTGATTTTCTGTTGGTTTCATTTACGACAGATTGGCGGTTTCCGCCTGAGCGTTCCCGCGAAATTGTGCAGGCGCTACTTAAAAACGGTCAGCCTGCAACGTATGCGGAGATTGATGCGCCACACGGGCATGATGCATTTTTGCTCGACGACTCACGTTATCACAGCCTGATGCGTGCTTATTTTTTAAGAATTGCAGCGACTCTGGCGCAAGTCGAGACTGCAAGCGAGGTGCAAGCATGAGCGAACAGCTATCGCTGAGTGGTCAAACGATGCAAGGTGATCTACGCGGGGATTTGGCGCGCATCGCGCAGTGGGTTCGGCCCAATAGCCGTGTGTTGGATTTAGGTTGCGGTGACGGGACGCTGCTTGCGCACTTGAAGCAGTCTAAAAGCGTGCAGGGGGTGGGCGTTGAAATTAGTGATGATCGTGTGCTGAGTTGTATTCAGCGTGGGGTACATGTGATTCAGCAAAACCTCGAAGACGGTTTGGCGATGTTTGATGATCAGCAGTTTGACACGGTTGTATTGTCTCAGACCCTACAGTCTATGCATAATACCGAGCATATTTTGCGTGAGATGGCGCGCGTGGCCCGAGAAGGGATCGTGTCTTTTCCTAACTTTGGTTATTGGCCACATGGTTGGTCGATTTTGCGTGGTCGTATGCCTGTCACGGGTCAGATGCCGTATGACTGGTACAACACGCCCAATATTCACCTCTGTACGCTCAAGGATTTTGAGCGTTTAGCCAAAACGCTTCAGTTCACCATTCTTGAGCGTGCAACATTTAATGATCAACACGAGGTGAAATTGTTCGCAGGTTGGCGCAGCACGCTGGCTGCGTATCGATTTACTGCCAGGTGAGTCTCATGACGTCTCAGCAAGCACCGCAACCCCAAGCTCAGGCACAGACGATTCCCGCGTCAAAACTCTATACCAGTCGACGCGTTGCACCTTTACTGGCGCTCGGTTTTGCGAGTGGGTTGCCACTGGCACTTACTGGTGGAACCTTGCAGGCTTGGGCAACGCTCGAACAAGTTTCTCTACAAGAAATTGGTTTTCTCACGCTCGTGGGAACAGCTTATACCCTCAAGTTTTTATGGGCTCCATTGATTGATCGCTACGCTCCGCCATTTTTAGGACGTCGGCGAGGCTGGATGCTGATCATGCAGTTGTTACTTGCGCTTGGCATCATGGCGATGGGTTTGCTCTCGCCGGGTCAGAGTCTGTTGCCGCTAGCATTACTTGCGGTCGCCGTGGCGTTTTTTTCCGCCACGCAGGATATCGCTTTTGACGCCTATCGCAGTGATGTGCTGCGCAAAGAAGAGAGGGGAGCGGGTGCTGCCTTGTCTGTGCTCGGTTATCGACTTGCAATGTTGACTTCCGGCGGGCTGGCGTTGATTTTGGCGGACCAGTGGCTGGGCTGGGGCCACACCTATATGTTGATGGGGGCGTTAATGTTGGTGGTTGCAATCGCCACGCTTTGGGCGCCCGAGCCTGAGGTGCCCGCCCAGACACCTCGCTCGCTTTCTAGGGCGGTTTTTGAACCATTCAAAGAGTTTTTCAGTCGTCCCGAAGCCCTAACGGTCTTGCTGTTAATTGTGCTCTATAAGCTCGGTGATGCCTTTGCAGGAGCGCTTTCGACGACTTTTCTTTTGCGTGCCGCGGGTTACACGGCGACGGAGGTCGGAACGGTCAATAAGTTACTGGGTTTGACGGCTACCATCGTGGGCGCCTTGACGGGAGGGGCGCTGATGGCCAAGTTAGGCCTGTATCGTTCACTGATGGTGTTTGGTTTGCTACAAGCTGTTTCCAATCTTGGGTTTTGGGTCATTTCGGTGGGGCCACATAGTGTTTTCTTGATGGCCGCAGGTGTGGGGCTTGAAAATTTATGTGGAGGTATGGGTACTGCTGCGTTTGTCGCCTTGTTGATGGGGCTGTGCAACAGAGAGTTTTCTGCCACGCAGTTTGCGTTGTTGTCGGCCCTGTCTGCGGTTGGTCGTACGTATCTCGCAGGACCGCTGACTCCGCCTCTGGTGCTGTTCGCAGGATGGCCCACTTTTTTCTTAATGACTGTCGTGATTGCGCTGCCAGGTTTGTTGCTGCTGTGGTGGCGTCGCCGCGACATTGAGCGTATCGATGCCGCGGGCGTGTGACGCGTAAAGTTTGAGCGCGAATGGCTTTAAGCTTTTCCCACAAGTGTAAAGTCGTAATCAATGGTGAGCGGCGCGTGATCAGAAAAGCGTTCGTCTTTGTAAATGCTTGTTGAGCGCGCCAACGCAGCGATTCCCGGCGTGGCGAGTTGGTAGTCCAGACGCCAGCCCACGTTCTTGGCCCAGGCTTGCCCGCGATTGCTCCACCACGTGTATTGCTCGGGACTTGGATCTAGCGTTCTAAACACATCCACAAAACCAATTTTCTCAGTAGTGTGTGTAACCCAGGCGCGTTCCTCGGGTGTAAAGCCAGAGTTTTTCTGATTGGATTTCCAGTTTTTGAGGTCGATTTCTTTGTGGGCGATATTCCAGTCAGCGCAGATCACGTATTCGTGTTTATTTTTTTTGTGATCGTCCATCAAGGCTTGAAGCCATGGACCAAATTTACCCAGAAAGCGGAATTTTGCTTCTTGTCTTTCGGGGCCGCTGGAGCCTGAGGGAAGGTAGGCGCTGATCACGGTCAAGTTAGACCAGTCGGCACGAATGACGCGACCTTCTTGGTCGAATTCTGGACAGCCGATGCCTGCCAACACACGCTCGGGTTGCTGTTTTAAATAGAGGCCAACACCGCTGTAGCCTTTCTTTTCAGCCGCATAAAAATGACCGGTATAGTCCAGAGGATGTTGATAGTCGTGCTGAATGTCCTCCAGGTGCGCTTTAAGTTCCTGAAGACAAAGAATATCTGCCTGATGTGATTTCAGCCATGCCAACAGCCCTTTGTTGTAGGCGGAGCGAATACCATTTAGGTTCAGTGAGGTGATACGCAGCAAGGAAGAACTCCTACTCGGTGAGATAATGTGAGAGTTTAAAGCTGAGTCGAAACAGAAAGGAATGCTATGTCGCTAGGTGCTGATCGTCGAGAGTTTGTACAGTTTGCCTTAAAAGAGGGCGTACTGCGCTTTGGTAGTTTTGTGACAAAGTCAGGCCGCACAAGTCCCTACTTTTTTAACGCTGGGCTTTTCAATACTGGCGCCTCTGTCGGCAAACTTGCACAATTTTATGCGCAGGCGCTGGTGGACGCCAAGTTACCTTTCGACATGTTGTTTGGGCCTGCTTACAAGGGCATTCCTTTGGCCACAGCCACTTCAGTCGCGCTCGCTTCGCACCCAGAGCTTCACGGACGCGATGTGCCATTCGCCTATAACCGCAAAGAAGCTAAAGATCATGGTGAAGGTGGCGTGTTAGTGGGAGCACCGCTCAAGGGTAAAGTCGTCATCATTGATGATGTTATTACGGCAGGTACCTCGGTGCGTGAGTCTGTTGATATCATCCGTGCTGCAGGCGCTGAGCCGTGCGCAGTCCTCATCGCCATGGATCGCATGGAGCGCGCAGGACCGGATGGTTCGCTCTCACCGCATTCCGCTGTCCAAGAAGTGCAGCAGCGCTATGGCTTACCCGTTGTCAGCATTGCCTCGTTGGCGGATATCTTGACATTGCTTGAGCATGACACCGCCTTCGCTGAATACCGCGAGGCGGTGTTGGCGTATCGTGCGCGTTACGGCATCTGACGGTTGATGCACGGGTCACTCGATTGCAACGTGCATATTTAACTGTCGAGCTTTGCCTTTAAGAGGTCATTGACCTGCTGGGGGTTAGCTTTGCCTTTTGCTGCTTTCATAATCTGACCGACCAGAGAATTAAAGGCTTTTTGTTTGCCTGCGCGGTACTCCGCCACAATCGCTGGATGATCAGCCAGCACTGCATCTACCATGGCAGAAATAGCGCCTGAATCACTAATTTGCGTGAGGCCTTTCGCCTCAATAATGGCATCAGGATTGCCACCAAGCTCGCCTGCCCACATCGAAGCAAACACATCGCGGGCAATTTTATTTGAGATGGTGCCGTCAATAATGCGAGTCAGCAGAGCTGCGAGCGCTGCTGCCGAAACAGGAGATTCGGTGATGTCCTTTTCTTCACGATTCAGTGTCGCAGAGACTTCACCCATGATCCAGTTAGCCACTAGCTTGGCTTGGCCTGAGGGAAGAGTTGCGTTGACGCTTTCAAAATAGGCGGCGAGCGCGCGGCTAATCGACAGTTGCGCGGCATCCACGGGCGTCAGTCCAAACTCGGCGATAAACCGGGCGCGTAAGGCTGTTGGGAGCTCAGGCATGGTCTGACGCACAGACTCAATCCAATCCTGGGCAATCACAAGCGGTGGGAGATCAGGATCAGGAAAATACCGATAGTCGTGCGAGTCTTCTTTGCTGCGCATGCTACGTGTTTCGTCACGGTCTGAGTCATACAGACGCGTCTCTTGCACAACGCGACCACCATCCTCAATCAGCTCGATTTGACGACGAACTTCATATTGAATAGCGCGTTCAAGAAACTTGAAGGAGTTGACGTTTTTGATTTCGCAGCGTGTACCGAACGCTTCTTGGCCGACAGGACGCACAGACACGTTTGCATCTATGCGAAAAGAACCCTCTTGCATGTTTCCATCACAAATGCCCAGCCACATGACTAAGCTATGTAGGGCTTTTGCGTAAGCAACTGCTTCGGCTGCAGAGCGCATTTCAGGCTCAGACACAATCTCAAGCAGAGGCGTGCCTGCGCGGTTTAAATCAATGCCTGTAGAGGACTCGCCATGCGGACCGATAAAGTCATCATGCATGGATTTTCCGGCATCCTCTTCGAGGTGCGCGCGGGTCAGGTTGATCGTTTTTTCCTGATCGCCTACAAAAAAACTAATTGAGCCGCCTTGTACAACAGGAATCTCAAATTGACTAATCTGGTAGTTTTTTGGAGAGTCGGGATAGAAGTAGTTTTTACGAGCAAAGATTGAGCGGGGCGCGATCGTAGCACCTACGGCTAAACCCAGACGGATTGCGCGTTCAACGGCCGCGCGGTTCATGACCGGCAGCGAGCCAGGGAGCGCCAAGTCGACCGCGTTGGCCTGTGTGTTGGGCAAAGCACCATAACGCGTAGAGCTACCTGAAAAAATTTTGGTTTGAGTCGAGAGCTGGGTATGTGTTTCCAGTCCGATCACGATTTCCCATGCCATTATGTTTGCCCCGCAACGCGTTGATGCCAGTCCGTGACTTGCTGAAACTGATGCGCCACTGCCAGCAGTCTTCCTTCATCAAAATAGTTACCAATAATTTGCAGACCAATTGGTAAAGGTTTGCCAGAGGCGCCTGGACCAAAGCCGCAAGGGATCGACATACCAGGCAGGCCCGCAAGATTGAGTCCCAAGGTGTAAATATCCGCTAACCAGTCAGCAGTCGGGTCGTTATGATTTTGCTCGATAGCTTGAGCCACCGTCGGTGTGACAGGCCCCATAATGACATCACAATGTTGTGTCAGCGCAGCCTGAAAATCATCCACAATCATGCGCCGCAAACGTTGCGCCTGAAGGTAGTAAGCGTCGTAGTAGCCGTGGGACAAAACATACGTTCCGATGAGGATGCGGCGTTTGACTTCTGAGCCAAAGCCTTCTGCGCGTGAACGTGCGGTCATGTCTTCGAGATCTGAGTAGGACGCGCTGCGATGCCCGTAGCGCACTCCATCGTAGCGGGAGAGGTTACTAGAGGCCTCAGCAGGCGCAATGACGTAATAAGCAGGAATGGATAGCTCTGTGCGCGGCAGGGAAATGTCGACACGCTGCGCACCAAGTTTTTCAAATTGTTGTAAGGCGACTTCGATGGCATGGGCAACATCGTTTGATAGGCCCTCGCCAAAGAATTCCTTTGGTACGCCAATGCGCAAGCCCTTGAGCGGCTGATTGGCGTTGCTGCTAAAGCCTGAGTCTGCACGATTGAATTCAGCGCGGATACGACCGGGTGCGTTGGGCACGTCTTTGCAATGTTCTGCGCTCGTGGAGTCTTTGTTGTCAAAACCACTCATGACATCGAGCAAATCGACGAGGTCCAGAGCGCTGGAGGCCAAGGGGCCGGCCTGGTCGAGGCTTGAGCCGTAAGCAATCATGCCATAGCGGGAGACGGCGCCGTAAGTGGGCTTGATGCCGCTCACGCCGCAAAGTGCCGCAGGTTGTCGCACAGAGCCACCGGTGTCAGTGCCAGTGGCCGCAATGACGAGTTTGGCGGCAACGGCGGCTGCTGAGGCGCCAGATGAGCCCCCTGGCACTGCAGTCGTGTCCCAAGGATTATGCGTGGGGCCAAAGACCGAGTGCTTGTTGCCTGAGCCCATCGCAAATTCGTCGCAATTTAGTTTCCCGAGCGTGACGCAACCGGCTGCGCGCAGCTGATGGACGACTGTGGCGTCGAAAGGGCTGATGTAGTGCTTAAGCATATTGCTGCCGGCTGTGCTGCGCCAACCTTGGGTCACAAAGACGTCTTTGTGCGCGATGGGCAGTCCAGTCAGAATATTGCCATTCCCAGCAGCGAGTAACGCGTCAGCTTGGCGCGCCTGATCTAGCGTGAGTGCTGCGTCAACGTGAACAAAGGCGTTGAGTGCGGATTGCGCCGCAATGTTCGCGAGACAGTCTTGGGCGAGTTCAGTGGCGCTGAGTTGATGCTGGGCAAGCGCCTGGCTCAGGGCGGAAATACTGGGGTAGAGCTTGAGGGCGTTGGACATCTTATTCAATGACCTTTGGAACCAAGAAAAGTCCCTCAGAGGCACCCGGGGCATTGGCCATGAGCGCTGCGCGTTGTTCTGCGGAGGAAACTTCAGTGATCACATCCTCGCGAAGGCGCAGATGGATATCTGAGACCGAGGCAAGCGGATGCGCCAGAGGCTCTATGCCGCTGGTGTCAACAGATTGGAGCGCTTCGATGATACCGAGGATCTTGTTCAGGTCGGTATGTGCCTGCACCTGCTGATCCTGGGTCAAATGAAGCCTTGCCAGGCGAGCTATTCGGGAGACTTCTTGGTCGGTGAGGGCCATAAGACAGGTTTAATCCATTCAGGGAGCCGGCCCGTGACTTTCCGGGCTTGACGAGAGCAAATCTTGCTGTTGTCGGAGAATTATAAGTTATGATGGAGGGCTAATCGCCGCGACCCGCGCGCATCAATTTTTATTCTGGCTGGGCTCTCATGTTCGGATTCCTGCGTAGTTATTTTTCCAGTGACATGGCGATCGACCTCGGTACCGCCAACACTCTTATTTATGTCCGCGGTAAGGGCATCGTTCTCGACGAGCCCTCCGTTGTCGCAATTCGCCACGATGGTGGCCCCGGAGGAAAAAAAATCATCCAGGCTGTTGGTCGCGAAGCCAAGCAAATGCTTGGGCGTGTCCCAGGCAATATCGAGGCGATTCGCCCGATGAAAGACGGCGTGATCGCTGACTTTACTGTGACGGAGCAAATGCTCAAGCAATTTATTCGTATGGTGCATCCACGCAATATGTTTGCGCCGAGCCCCCGAATTATTGTCTGCGTTCCCTGCGGTTCAACGCAGGTTGAGCGTCGCGCAATTCGTGAGTCCGCCCTGGGTGCTGGCGCAAGCCGTGTGTATCTGATTGAGGAGCCGATGGCCGCTGCGATTGGCGCGGGTCTGAACGTTTCAGATGCAAGTGGCTCCATGGTGGTCGACATTGGCGGTGGTACGACCGAGGTTGCCGTGATCTCCCTGGGTGGCATGGTCTACAAAGGCTCTGTCCGGGTGGGTGGAGATAAGTTTGACGAGGCAATCGTTAACTACATTCGCCGCAACTACGGAATGTTAATTGGCGAGCCGACAGCCGAGCTCATTAAAAAAGAGATCGGCTCTGCTTTCCCCGGTTCAGAAGTGCGCGAAATCGAAGTCAAAGGTCGAAACTTAGCCGAAGGCGTTCCGCGCAGCTTTACAGTTTCGTCTAACGAGATTTTGGAGTCACTGACTGATCCGCTCAATCAGATCGTCTCCGCAGTCAAGATAGCCCTTGAAAATACTCCCCCCGAATTGGGTGCTGATATTACAGACAAGGGTATTGCCTTGACGGGCGGCGGTGCATTGCTGCGTGATCTCGATCGCTTGCTCCAAGAAGAGACTGGCTTGCCTGTGATCGTGGCAGAGGACCCCTTAACCTGCGTGGTGCGCGGCTGCGGTGATGCACTTGAGCACCTTGAAAAGTTAGGCGCAATTTTCATTAACGACTAGTCAGCCTGGCCTTTTATTCCGGGTGGCTTGGTACTGAGCTCTAATGCAACAACACGTCACCCTTCGACTTTTTCGGCGCGGCCCAGCGGCCGAAGTCACCTTAACCTTTTTGGTTCTAATCTCTATCGTTCTGTTATTTACAGATGCGACATGGAGCAAAACCAATCCGGTCCGCTTGGCCATTGCAACTTCTCTCTATCCCTTTCAACGTGCGGTGGTGTTTCCTCGTGACATGCTCACCATGTTTAATGAGTGGGTCAATGCGGCTGCACTCATTAAATCGGAAAACGAAGCGCTTCAACGTCAGCGCATTGCGTTATCACAAGTTTCTGCAAACGCTGCCTTGCTTTCGGCTGAAAACACTCAGCTCAGACGCCTGTTAGGAGTGCTTGAAACAGCAGTAGACCGTCCAACAGTTGTGGTTGAGGTTTTGTACGAGCCTGTTAACGCTTTCTCCCGGCGCATTGTGTTCAACAAAGGGAGTCGCGCGGGCATCGCGCAGGGAATGCCTGTGATTGATGAAAGCGGTGTGGTGGGACAAATTACGCGCGTGACGCCCATGACCTCCGAGGCAGCCATGCTGACCGATGAGGTCGTATCCATTCCTGTTCAGGTGCTTCGCAACGGCTTGAGATTGATTGCCTTTGGCTCAAGCGCTCCAGGAAAGGTTGAGGTTCGATATTTTTCTTCGGATGCAGATATTCGTGAGGGTGATCAGCTTGTCACAAGTGGTGTCGGTGGCGTATTTCCAGCGGGGCTTGCCGTGGGCCGCATTGATCACGTTGAGCGCAATCCTGCTTCCGGCTTTGCGCGCGCCGAAGCACAACCTGCGTCACATCCGGAACGTTATCGACATTTCTTGGTCTTACAAGTTCCGGTTGGTGATGGTTTGACGTCATTGCCTTCAGCGGCTGCTACATCATCGACGGAGCTTGCAGGTGCGACAAACAAGACCAAGTAAACGGCCCCCAATGCCAATGGCCCATGCCGTGGGCCTTGAGTCCCTTAATGCCACTATGGGAGCAGGCTATGTATGGGCCACGATGCTTGGGATCTGGATGTTGTCCTTGTTGCCCTGGAGAAACTGGCATGCTGCGCCTGAGTTGCTTCTGGTCGTGATTACTTTTTGGGCTATTCGCGACTCAAGACGTGTAGGAATGGTAGTGGCCTTTTTATTTGGACTGACGCTCGATGTGCACGATGTTGGGCCGCTCGGTTTGCAGGCGCTCATGTTTACCCTGACCGTTTATGCTGCTCAGTCAATGCAACGCCGTGTGTTGCGTTTTGATTTATTCCAGCAGGCGATTCATTTACTCCCTATTTTCATAGGGACTAAATTAGTCACAGTATTAATTGGCGCCTTTTTGGTCAGCGCATGGCCAGGCTGGTCATGGTTATTGTGTGCATTGTTGACTGCTGCATGTTGGCCGCTAGTGAGTTGGTTGCTTCTATTGCCTCAGCATCGTCTGGATGATGCTGAAGGCGGCTCAGCTTGAGCTTGACACACTATGTTTGATTTCAAGCCAACAGATCAAGACCAAAAGCGACGCTTTTTGGTGAGAGCCGTTGTGGCAGGTATCTTAGCCATTACGTGCTTCGGTTTGCTGGGGTGGCGATTTTGGGTGCTGCAAGTGGAGCGGCACGAAAGCCTTGCTGCCCGCGCAGAAAATAACCGTATTGCCGTGCTGCCTATTCCCCCAAGACGCGGTGATATTGTGGATCGCAACGGTGAGGTGTTGGCACGCAATTTTCTGAGTTTTACCCTTGAGGTGGTTCCGGGGCGTGCCGGTAACCTCGATGAAATGTTGAGCCGTTTGACGCCAGTGGTTTATGTCAGCAGCGCGGATCAGAGACGTTTCAAACGCCGTGTCACTGAATCAGGACGGTATGCCAGCATTGTGCTGCGAAATAATCTCAATGAAACCGAGGCTGCCTGGTTCTCTGCACACTCTTTACGTTTTCCTGGTGTGGAATTGCGTGCCCGTTGGGTGCGAGAGTACCCGCAAGGTAAGGCAGCTGGACACGTGGTGGGCTACGTGGGACGAATTTCCGAGTCCGATATGACCATGCTTGAAGACAAGGGCGAGCTTGGTAATTATCGGGGCACCGATATTATTGGAAAAAAAGGGCTTGAAAAAACCTACGAGTCAGTTTTGCATGGCAAAACAGGTTTTGAGGAGGTCGAGGTTACCGCCCGAGGAAAGCCTGTACGTCGACTTCGCAAAGTTGATCCTATTCCAGGTTCGAACCTTGTACTGTCGCTGGATATGGAGTTACAGCGCATTGCAGAGGACGCGTTCAAAGATCAACGCGGCGCATTGGTTGCAATTGAACCTGCCACAGGCGATGTGTTGGCCTTTGTCTCACAACCTTCTTATGATCCTAATTTGTTTATCGACGGCATTGATGTAGAAAGTTGGCGACGTCTCAACGAATCGCCGGATCATCCCTTGATTAATCGCCCTGTCTACGGGACGTATCCTATTGGTTCTACCTACAAGCCTTTTGTTGCACTGGCAGCCTTAGAACTTAATAAACGACGTGCGGCCGATCGGATCAATGATCCAGGGTACTTTGAGTTTGGCGGTCAAAGATTCCGTAACGCGGGTTCCACGTATTTTGGCTCAATCGATATGCACCAAGCTTTGGTGGTATCTTCCGATACGTATTTTTACTCATTGGCCCCCGAAATTGGTGTGAACGCGCTTCATGATTTCATGAAGCCGTTTGGGTTCGGGCAGATTACGGGCATCGACATTGAGGGTGAGCGTAGGGGTGTGCTGCCCTCGACAGAGTGGAAAAAGAATGCCTATAAAAAGAGTGAACAGCAACGCTGGTTTGCAGGAGAGACGATTTCTGTTGCTGTGGGGCAGGGTTACAACTCTTTCACTTTGATGCAGCTCGCACAGGCAACGGCTGTGTTGGCCAATGACGGTACCTATATGCAGCCGCATTTGGTTCGTGCGATTAAAAATCCAACGTCCGGTCAAGAGAGGCTGACTGTAGCCGAAGCCTCACATCGCATTCCGTTAAAGTCTGAAAACGTCCAGGCAGTCAAGCGTGCGCTTGCGGATGTGACGGTCAGCGGGACCGCCCGCCAAGCGTTTGTGGGAGCGCCCTATCAAACCGCCGGTAAAACCGGGACTGCACAGGTGTACAGTTTACGAGGGGGTAAATATCAGAGTAGTGCCATTGACGAGCGCTTGCGTGATCATGCGTTGTTTATGGCTTTCGCCCCAGTCAAAGACCCCAAAATCGCGATTGCTGTTTTGGTTGAAAATGCAGGCTGGGGTGGGAGCGTGGCTGCACCGATTGCACGCAAAGTCTTTGACGAATGGCTGTTACGCAATCCCAAGGGGAGCGTTGCGCCAAGATGAAATTACTTTTTAAATTTCTCCTACGTGGTGTGACGGCTTTTGACTGGCCACTCATGATTGTGCTGCTGCTCTTGGGTGCGACCGGTTTATTGGTGATGCATTCTGCTGTGGGTGGAACAGATTGGCGTTATGCCGATCATTTGCGTAATTTGTTGATTGGGTTGGGTGTCATGTGGGTGGTGGCGATGGTCCCTTTTCAATACATATTGAAATTTGCTGTGCCGTTTTATATTTTGGGTGTGATACTGCTGCTAGGTGTTGAGTTTTTTGGCTCTACTAGCAAAGGCGCCACACGCTGGCTCAATCTTGGATTTATTCGGATTCAGCCTTCTGAAATGCTCAAAATTGCTGTGCCTTTGATGCTGGCTTGGTACTTTCACAAACGGGAAAGTTCTTTACGCTTTTATGATTTCTTTGCTGCTGGCGCACTCCTGCTCGTCCCGTTTTTATTGATTGTGAAACAGCCTGATCTCGGGACTGCGTTGCTAGTTTTTGGGGCAGGCTTTTGTGTGATTTATTTTGCAGGCCTGTCATTCAAGTTACTCGTCCCCCTCTTGGTTGTTGCTGTCGTCGGTATTGGCGGCATTATTACGTATCAAAAAGATCTTTGTCAGGAGGGCACGGATTGGGTAGTGTTGCACGACTACCAAAAACATCGTGTCTGCACCTTGCTTGATCCCAATAATGATCCCTTAGGTAAAGGATTCCACACGATTCAGTCCACGATTGCTGTGGGTTCAGGTGGTGTGTATGGCAAAGGCTATATGAGTGGCACCCAGACACACTTAGACTTTATTCCTGAACGTACAACGGATTTTATTTTTGCTGTGTTTGCAGAAGAGTTCGGTTTGTACGGTGGCGTGACTTTATTAGCGTTGTATTTGCTACTGATTGCTAGAGGGCTTGCGATTGCCATTCGTGCACCGACCCACGGTAGTCGATTGTTAGCGGGTGCGCTCACTATGGTGTTATTTGTCTATGTGTTCGTCAATATTGGGATGGTCACGGGCATTCTGCCAGTTGTAGGTGTGCCCTTGCCCTTGCTCAGCTATGGGGGAACGGCGTTAGTGACGATTGGTATTGCGTGCGGCATACTGATGAGTATTAGCCACTATTTTCCGAATGCAGAGAGCTGAAGTATTTGCCTTAATCGCGCTGATCCGCGTCCATAAAGGCTCCGATTTTTTGTTTATGTCAGGAGCTGATCGGCTCTGAGTCCCTCAAGTAGTTTGCGGACAGGAGCTGGCAGGCCGAGTGTGTCGAGCTGTTCTACACGAATCCAGCGCCGCTCATTTGAGGTGATATTTGAAGTGGTGCTATGCATTGATACGTGCGCGAGCAGGGGTGAAATTGTCAGCCGGTAGTGCGTAAAGACATGCAGAAAAGATGTTAATGTTTGCAAGCTTTTGGTCTGGAGACCAACTGTTTGACAGGCCTGCTCCGGTGTTAGGGTCGCCTCAAACTCTGGCAGACTCCACAACCCACCCCAAATCCCAGTTTCGGGTCTAAGTTCCAACAACACATGGCTATCTTGGCAGGCTACCATCATGCCAATTGCGCGCTCGGGCAAAATTTTGCGTGCTCGCGGCCAAGGTAACTCCTCGGTCCGACCAGTGCGGCGGGCGAGGCAGCCCTTTTCGATTGGACATTCTGTACAACGAGGACGACTGCGAGTACAGAGTGTCGCGCCAAGATCCATCTGGCCTTGCGTGAAACGCGCCATGGCTTCTGGATCGGTCGCACAGGTTTTGACCGAAGGGAGCTCTTGGCGGGCGAGCTGCCAAAGTTGAATTTCTGTCGCACGCCGAGTTGGATCGCCTTCGATGGCAAAATATCTTGCAAATACGCGCTTTACGTTGCCATCCATAATCGCAGCGCGCTCTCCAAAACAAAAAGAGGCAATGGCCGCGGCCGTTGAGGGCCCAATCCCTGGCAGCGTTGCGAGGCCGGCTGCGTCTCTAGGAAAACAGCCATTCCATGCTGTCATGACGCGTTTTGCACAGGCATGGAGGTTGCGGGCGCGTGCGTAATACCCAAGGCCCGCCCACTGTGCCATGACCGCTTCGGAGGAGGCCAGGGCGAGTGTTTCTACATCGGGAAAGTGTTTTAAAAAGCGCTGATAGTATTCGATCACCGCACTCACTTGCGTTTGCTGCAACATGATTTCGGAGAGCCATACGCGGTAGGGATCACGTGTATTTTGCCAGGGAAGATCATGGCGCCCATGCGAACGTTGCCACGCAATCAGTCTGTTGGCGAGTTTCATTGAGCAGCGCGTAGAAATGGTTAAAAACGCGTGTTACGTTGAACCGACCATCTGGCTGAGAGTGCGCCAAGCACCGCCACAAGCACAACGCAGGCCGTCAGCACGGGAGGTGTGGGGAGTGTGAGCGCAAACTCCGCATCATAGGTGCGTGCAAGCGAGGCAAGCGCGTCATTAAGTGGCGTGAGTGTCAGGCGAGCAATGCCCAGGCTAATCAGTGCCGCGAAAGTGCAGGTCAAGGCGCCTAAGTATAAAAAGGGTCGTCTGACAAAAGATTCCGTCGCACCCACTAAGCGCGCCACGCCAATTTCCTCTCGCTGAGAAAGCGCTTGCATGCGGACCGTGTTGAATACTGTGGCAAGTACTACCAGCATGACACTCAGTGCGAGCAGCAAGAGTCCGATACGCCCAAAGCGCAAAAGTGCCTCTAGGCGTTGTACCCAGGCACTATCAAGTTGAACTAAATCGACGCTTGGCCACTTGCGCAAAACGTTCGCCAATTGATCGGCGCGCTTGGCTAAGTCATCCCCAGGGGCGAGTTCGACAACGATGGCATCTGGAAGTGGATTGACTGGCAGGACCTTTAACGCCTGTTCCCAAGCTGGGTTCGCGCGGAGATCTTCTAGTGCACTTTGTTTAGAAATGACCCGGACTTTGACGATTTGTTCGGGATGTTCATCGCGAATCCGGCGTGCTAGTTTTTCGGCGGCAGAGGACGCGGCATCGGTTTTAAGAAAAACGGTCAGTTCAGGGGTCACTGAAACTTGTTTAGCCACGGGTTCAACCGAGATGAGAAGGGAGGCGCCAAGTAATGGAAGTGCCAGAGCGAGGGCGATCACTAATAAGTTCGCTAAAGAAGAGATTGGCTGGGCCAGTAATCGTCTTAGCGTAACGGTCATTGCGTAGCGATGCTGTCTAAGTAAGCTTTTCATTAAGCGGCTCCACCGAGGCGGGGTTCGATGTGTCCCGATACGGATGCTTGAACAGGGGCAGAGCTTGGACGTCTGGCTGCGGAGTCGGCAAATTTTCCGGGCTCAACTTTGAAGGCGCGGGTGGCATAATCGGCCATCAACGCGTCATCATGAGAGGCGATGACAGTTGTGACGCCCACGCGATTAAAGTCTTTGAAAACAGACATAATGCGACGAGCAGTGTCTTTGTCGAGGCTGGCGGTGGGTTCATCCGCGATCAAAATAGCCGGTCGGTTCACAATCGCGCGCGCAATGGCCAGACGTTGTTGTTCTCCGCCCGAGAGTTCGATCGGAGGTACGTTTTCCTTGGCGCTGAGTCCCACTTTTTCGAGTGCAGCGCGTGCGCGCGCGCGCGCCACCTCAGTGGCTAAGCCTGTGACAGTCAAAGGTAATAAGACGTTTTCAATGACGCTACGATCATAAAGAAGGTGCGTATCCTGCAAAATCACCCCCACCGACCGTCTGAGGTAAGGTCGGGCACGCGCAGAAAGTTGCTCCAGTTTTTGACCATTGACCTGAATGGAGCCGCGGCTAGACGCTTCAAGGCCTCCAATGAGCTTGAGCAGCGTAGATTTACCAGCGCCGGACGGCCCCGCCACGTAAACGAATTCTCCGGCGGCGACGCGAAAAGAAATATCCGCCAAGATGTTACGCCCTTGGCCATAGGATTTGAAGACGTGCTGAAATTCGATCATGGCATCACATAGGTTTTTCCCTAATGATAACCTCGCCTGCGGGGAAATAAATAAGCTAATGACACAGGAGTCATTGACTGAGAGGGATTTCCCCCATACAGTCCAACTGTATGTAGGGCTAACATTAGTGCCTTGCACAATCAGACCTGCGGTTTGCCCTTTGGCTGCCGTTCCCTTTGATATTTCGGAGATCGATGAATGAAATTCTTAAAACTAGCAGTCGTCGGCGCAGTCATGCTTGCGGCCAACACCGTCGCGCAGGCAGGTCCAACGTTCGACAATGTCAAAAAGAAAGGCTTTGTTCAATGCGGAACAAACACAGGCTTGGCTGGTTTTTCAGCTCCTGACAGCAAGGGCGTCTGGGCCGGTTTGGATATCGACCTTTGCCGTGCTGTAGCTGCCGTGATGTTTGGTGATGCCTCCAAGGTGAAGTTCACCCCCCTGACCGCTCAGCAACGCTTTACAGCGCTGCAGTCTGGCGAAATTGATGTGCTGACACGTAATACTACCCAGACAATGACACGCGATACCTCATTGGGCTTGCTCGGTGCGGGTGTCAACTTTTATGACAGCCAAGGTTTGATGGTCCGCAAAGACCTGAACATCAAGAGCGCCAAAGAACTCAACGGCGCAACCATTTGCGTACAACCTGGCACAACAACAGAATTGAACTTGGCTGACTGGTTCCGCGCCAACAAGCTGACTTTCAAGCCAGTTGTGATCGAGAAAGTTGACGAAGTGGTGCGTGCCTATGATTCGGGTCGTTGCGATGCATACACGACAGACAAGTCCGGACTGGCCTCGTCACGTACGACGCTCAAAAATCCTGCAAACAACATTATCTTGCCTGAGGATCTGTCAAAAGAGCCTTTAGGCCCTCAAGTTCGTCAAGGTGACGAGCAGTGGTTGAACGTTGTCCGCTGGACACTTTATGCAATGCTCGAAGCTGAAGAGTATGGCATTACCCAAAAGAATGTCGAAGAAATGCTCAAGAGCACCAATCCTAACATTCAGCGTATTTTGGGCGTGACACCAGGTATGGGTAAAAATCTGGGTGTGTCAGAAAAGTGGGCGCATGACATCATCAAGCAGGTGGGTAACTACGGCGAGAGTTTTGAGCGCAACATTGGTCCTAAAACTCCCCTAAAGCTTGAGCGTGGCCTCAATGCACAGTGGACCAACGGCGGTTTGATGTACGCTTGGCCTATCCGCTAAATTTTATTGATGGACAGGGGCGACCGCTCTGCGGTCGCCCTAAGTTATGACAAAGCCTAAAGATTCTCTTGCTGTACCCCCCCCTCGAAGACGCTTGTCTTGGAATGATCCTGGCACGCGTTCAATTTTGTACCAAATTCTTGCCTTGCTGGCCGTTGGCGGTGCTGCATGGTTTTTAATCCACAACACGCTGAGTAACTTGTCAGCGCGCAACATTTCGACCGGTTTTGATTTTCTGAGCAAAGAGGCTGGTTTTGCGATTGGCGAATCGCTCATCGAATACAGTCCTGCCAACACCTATGGTCGAGCGATCACGGTTGGCTTACTCAATACGCTGCGTGTTGCCCTCATTGGGATTGTGCTGGCCACGATTTTGGGTACGCTCATCGGCATTGCCAGGCTGTCAAGCAACTGGTTAATCCGTAAGATTTCAAGCATTTATGTTGAAGTCATGCGTAACGTTCCCTTGCTGTTACAGCTCTTCTTCTGGTACGCCATCCTCTCCGAGACGCTGCCGGGACCGCGCCAAGCCTTACACCCCTTGCCCGGCGTATTTGTCTCTAATCGCGGCATTCAAATGCCCGCAGTTCATGGTGAGGGTCTGCTTTGGCTAGCCATCGGCGTACTCGTAGCGATTTTGCTGATGATCGTGATGGCAAAATGGGCGCGCAAGAATCAGGAGAAAACGGGTCAGATTTTTCCGATGATCCGTTGGTCGTTGGTGTTGTTGCTGGTCGTGCCAACAGGGTTGTGGCTTTTTAGCGGTACTTCAATGACGGTCGATGTGCCTGAGTTAAAAGGATTCAACTTTGCGGGAGGGATGAACTTGTCTCCCGAGTTCGCAGCACTGTTGATCGGATTGGTGATTTATACCGCTGCCTTCATTGCTGAGGTCGTTCGCTCTGGCATTCAGGCGGTCAATCGAGGCCAGTGGGAGGCTGCGGAGGCGCTTGGACTCAAGCGAGGACAGATACTCCGCTTGATCGTCCTACCCCAGGCTTTGCGCGTCATCATTCCACCCATGACAAGTCAGTATCTGAACATTACAAAAAATAGTTCACTTGCTGTCGCGATTGGCTATCCAGACATTGTTTCGGTGATTAATACCACCCTCAATCAAACCGGACAGGCCATTGAAGGCATCATGATGATTATGGCAGCCTACTTAACCGTGAGCCTGTCAATTTCTGTCTTTATGAATTGGTATAACAAACGTATTGCGCTGGTGGAGCGGTGATATGAGCACGCCAACAGTGAATGTTTCCAAAGAGCAAGCGCCTACCAGTGGGGTTGGCATGTTTGCCTGGGTAAGATCCCAGCTGTTTTCTTCTCCTCTCAATAGTCTGCTGACTATTTTGTCTGTGTGGCTGTTGTTGGCAACCGTGCCAGCGATGGTGGACTGGTTTGTGATCAACGCAAATGTTAGCGCGTCAACCGCTGATCAGTGTCGGCAGTCAACAGGCGCTTGCTGGGCCATGATTGTTGAAAAGCACCGCATCATTTTGTTTGGTTTGTACCCCTATGATGAGCAGTGGCGACCTTTGATTGCGACAGGTATTTTGGTGTGCGCCATTGTTCTGAGCGGCTGGAGAAAACTCTGGAATCTTTCACTGCTCGTATTGTGGACGCTCGCTCTGGTCGCCGTAGCAATTTTGATGTGGGGGGGCGTTTTCGGCCTAACTTACGTTGAAAATAGCCAATGGGGCGGTCTGCCGTTAACACTGATTCTTTCTACCTTCGGGATTGCACTCGCATTTCCTTTGGGAATCGTCTTAGCCTTGGGTCGTCGCTCAAATATGCCGGCTATTAAATCGATCTGCGTGGTGTATATCGAGCTTGTGCGTGGCGTACCGCTGATTAGCTTGCTGTTTATGTCGGCGGTCATGTTGCCATTGTTCTTGCCAGAGGGCATGAATATCGACAAGCTCTTGCGCGCGCAGATTGCCATTATTTTGTTTGCCGCTGCCTACATGGCCGAGACGATTCGTGGTGGACTACAAGCGATCCCCAAAGGACAGTTTGAGGGAGCGGATTCTTTAGGTCTGAGCTACTGGCAGCAAATGCGCTTGATCGTTTTGCCCCAAGCCCTCAAGATTGTGATTCCGCCATTAGTGGGATTGTTTATCGCCTTATTCAAAGACACTTCACTGGTGGTCATCATCGGTATTTTTGACTTGACCCAAGCTGCCAAGGTCGCCTTGACCGATCAAGCGTGGCGAGGCTTTAGCGTCGAGGTTTACATTTTTATTTCCGCGATTTATTTCGTATTTTGTTACTCAATGTCCAAGTACAGTCAGTTGCTTGAAAAGCGACTCTCGACGGGTCATGAGCGGTAAGGGCTGCGCGCCAATCTCTGAGCGCGCCCGATCTTTGGAGAATATGTATGGCTGACGCCATCATTCGTATGAAAGACGTCAACAAGTGGTACGGTAAATTCCACGTGCTGCGTGATATCAATCTGGAAGTTGCTCAGGGTGAGCGCATCGTGGTGTGCGGACCCTCTGGCTCTGGAAAATCTACGCTGATTCGCTGCATTAATCGACTCGAAGAGCATCAGAAAGGCCAGATCATCGTGGATGGCACGGAAATCACCAATGATTTGCGTGATGTTGAAGCGATTCGGCGTGAAGTGGGGATGGTGTTTCAACACTTCAACTTGTTTCCTCATCTGACAGTGCTGGAAAATCTGACTATTGGTCCGATTTGGGTATTGAAAACACCAAAAGCTGAAGCCGAAGCCCGCGCGATGAAATATCTGGAGCGTGTCAGAATCAGCGAGCAAGCACTAAAGTTCCCTGGGCAATTATCTGGTGGACAACAGCAACGTGTCGCCATCGCGCGCTCGCTTTGCATGGACCCCAAGATTATGTTGTTTGATGAGCCGACTTCTGCTCTGGATCCCGAAATGGTCAAAGAAGTCTTGGATGTCATGGTTGGACTGGCCGAAGAGTCCGGTATGACCATGATCTGCGTCACGCATGAGATGGGTTTTGCCCGCAAAGTGGCAGACCGAGTGATTTTTATGGATCAGGGTGAGATCATCGAGCAAAACACGCCCGACGCTTTCTTTGATAACCCTCAGAACGAACGCACCAAGCTCTTTCTCAGTCAAATTCTCCATTAAGTGAAATGATCATGCATGCAGTACACAGCAGACTTCGTAGAATCTTATTGTTAGCGCTCGGTCTGGGCAGTGTGTCGTTTAGCATGGCCGCACAGGCACAGTCATCCAATGACTGGCCGACCAAGTCTATCCGTTTCGTCGTGCCGTATCCACCAGGCGGACCACTCGATACGATGGCGCGCGTACTCGCTGAGCAGGTAAAGTCCTCTCTCGGCCAGCCAGTGATTGTCGAAAATCGTCCTGGTGCTGGTGGCAATATTGGTGCGGATCTTATTGCAAAGGCGCAGCCCGATGGCTATACCTTGGTGATGGGCGCGGTAGCAACGCATGCGATCAATCCCGCTCTTTACAGCAAGATTCCTTATGACGCAGTGCGTGACTTTGCGCCGGTTGCGCTTGTTGCCTCTGTGCCCAATGTCCTGATCGTCAATAAAGAATTTGCTGAAAAAAATAGTATTCGAACAGTGCAAGACTTGGTGAAGTATGCCCTTGCGCATCCAGGCAAGTTGAATTACGGCTCGGGTGGTTCGGGTAGCGCAGGTCATCTTGCGGGCGAATTGTTAGCTGCGCGTACGCAGATCAAGGCGGTCCATATTCCTTATCAAGGTGCTGCGCCTGCAAAGTTGGCTTTGTTAGCGGGTCAGTCCGAATTTATGTTTGATAACCTTGCTTCTGCAGCCACTTTGATCAAAGATGGCAGTGTGGTGGCCTTGGCGGTGACAACTGACAAGCGCTCAGATATTTTGCCTGAGGTTCCCACGGTTCAAGAAGCAGGCGTCAAGCCGTTTGACATTGGCACTTGGTTTGGCGTGTTTACGACTGCGGGTTCGCCTCCAGCCGTGATCGCCAAGCTCTATCAAGCCTACAGTTCTGCGTTGGCTGACCCTGCTATTCAAACACGTCTCAAACAGATGGGCTCAAATGCAAGGGTCTTGACGCCTAATCAGTTTGCCGAGATGGTGGAGCAGGAGCGTCAAAAATATCAAGAGCTCGTCAAGCTTTCAGGCGCAAAAGTCGACTAATCATTTAATGCTGGCGAAGCGTTTCACCAGCGTTAGGCAATATCCGCCAAAATGAAAGGCTGGCAAGCGCACACAAGACCCCAATCACAATAAACCCGACCATGACATCCGCAGCGATGAGCGTGTCGCTATTGCGCCAGGCCATACTTAAGCTCAGAGCCTCTGCGGCTACACCGACGCCCAAGCTGACACCAAGTTGCTGAGCCATTGAGGCAAAACTGCTGGCGCGACTCATGTCTGCATGGGCGATATCGGCGTAGGCGAGTGTATTAACCGCCGTGAATTGCAATGAACGGAAAAATCCACCAACCAATAGAATTCCGAGCATGAGCACGGCTGGCATATCCGGCGTAAAGCTTGCGCAGGCAGCCAAACTCGCGCCTGTCAGCACTGCGTTCACTGTCAAGACGACTCTGTAACCCCAGCGGTTAAGAATGCGTGGGGCGGCTATTTTCATCAGTAGCGAGCCCACTGCGCCGACAAAGGTGATCAGGCCCGCAGAGAGCGCACTCATTCCAAAACCGATTTGCAAGAGGAGTGCGAGTAAATAGGGCGTGGCACCTACGGCGAAACGACACAGGTTCCCAGCAAGAACAGCGGTTCGAAACGTTGGAATGCGGAGCAGCGTTAAGTCGATAATTGGGTTGGGATGCCGACGCGCATGCAGGACGTAAAGATAGCCAGTCAGGAGACCCGTTCCGATCACCGCGATTGAAATCCATGCTCTGGGGCCGCCGTGGCCAAGAGACTCAAAACCACTCACGAGCGCCGCCATGCTCACTGCACTGAGTAAAAATCCTATTACATCCAGACGGGGTGTTTTAGCTTCGGCTGGAAGCTCTTTTACATAGCGCACGATGAGCCAAACGCCAAGGATGCCGATTGGGATATTGATCAGAAAAATCCAATGCCATGAGGCATAGGTCACGAGCAGCCCACCTAGGGGAGGTCCAGCCATGGGACCTATCAACGCAGGCATCGATAAAAAAGCCATCGCCTTAAGTAAGTTATGCTTAGGTATGGTTCGCAGCAAAATAATGCGTCCTACCGGCACCATCATGGCACCACCGAGTCCTTGCACCACGCGGGAGATCACCAACTGGGTCAGAGTGTTTGAGAGGGCGCAGGTCAAGGAACTGAGCGTAAACAGCACCACAGCTGCGATAAATATCTTTCGGGCGCCGAAGCGGTCTGCCGCCCATCCGCTCACGGGCACAAACATGGCCACCGCAATCAAATAAGAGGTGATTGTGATGTTCATGCTGATCGGATCCGATCCCAAATCAAGTGCCATCGCTGGAAGTGCCGTGGTAACAACCGTCGAGTCCAGCATCTGCATCAGCAGTGCACAGCCGACAATAAAGGGCAGAATGCGCTGAGCGGGTGTGGGTGGATCGAGAAGTGGGCTAGTCATGGGCAGCTCTACAGTACACTAGTGAGCAGTCTAACCTTTTTGTTGACGAGTCATGGCCGACCAATACACTTCCGAAATTACACAGTTCCTTCAGAAATTTAAGTCGGAGCATCCTGACGTTGAGCAACGCCAGCGCGACGGTCGTGCTCGACTGTGGGATCGCCCCCAGGATCAAGAGCAAGCCGAGGGGTTTAAACAAGCACGTGTGCGTCAAACCCCTTACGTCTACCAGAACAAATAAAACCGAATGGTTTCAAATCAAGTTTCTGGCGATAGTCTGAGTGCGTTGGTAGATCCTACGGTGGACACGACGCCAGATGTCATCGATGCGGTCGCCCTTGCTCGACTGTATGGCGAACCCTTGTTCGCCTTGCCAAATGATTTGTACATACCGCCAGACGCGCTGGAGGTATTTCTGGAAACCTTCCAGGGACCGCTCGATCTATTGTTGTATTTAATTCGCAAGCAAAACTTTAATGTTTTGGATATTCCAATGGCCGAGGTCACACGGCAGTATTTGTCGTATGTAGACCAGATTCGGATGCACAACCTTGAGCTTGCCGCTGAGTATCTTCTGATGGCAGCGATGCTGATCGAAATCAAAGCGCGGATGTTGTTGCCCGTTAAAAAAACGAACTCTGGCGAAGAGTTAGAAGACCCCCGTGCTGAATTGGTCAGGCGTTTGCTTGAGTATGAGCAAATGAAGCTTGCCGCTCAGCGGCTGGATGCGCTGCCTCAGCTTGGGCGTGATTTTCAACGTGCACAGGCCTTTGCTGATCTGCGTGTTGAACGCGCTTTACCCGAAGTGAGTGTTGAGGATTTGCGGCAGGCCTGGATTGATATTTTGAAACGGGCCAAGCTCAATGCACATCACCACATTACGCGCGAGCAGCTGTCTGTGCGTGATCACATGACACATATTCTGCGTCGTTTATCCGACGTGCGTTTCATCGAATTCGGCGAACTATTCATGGAGCGCATCACTGAAGGTGCAGCAGTTGCCGTGGTCGTGGTGCATTTTCTTGCGTTGCTCGAACTTTCACGCGAGTCTTTGCTTGAAATTACACAGGCTGAGCCGTATGCCCCGATTTATGTGCGGCTGGCTTATACCAGCGCAGCGGTCTGATTTTTACCGCCCATCGATTCGGAGAATGTATTGAAGGTTGTACACACTATTGAGGAATTGCGCGACCAGCTGCGAGGGCAGTTGCGTGTTTCTTTTGTACCGACGATGGGTAATTTGCACGAAGGTCATCTGGCGCTGATGAAACTGGCTAGGCAACATGGAGATCCGGTTGTTGCAAGCATTTTTGTGAACAGGCTACAGTTTGGACCGAATGAGGATTTCGAGCGTTATCCTCGAACGTTGCAAGACGATATCGCCAAGCTTGAGCGCGATCGCAATGTCTATGTATTGTTCGCCCCAGATGAGCGGGAGTTGTATCCTGAGCCTCAAAGCTATCGCGTACAGCCCCCGCAAGAGCTCGGAGACATCCTCGAAGGTGAATGTCGACCGGGTTTCTTTGGTGGCGTGAGTACAATCGTACTCAAGCTTTTTTCTTGCGTTCAGCCACGTGTGGCAGTGTTTGGTAAAAAAGATTATCAACAGCTGATGGTGATACGCAATATGTGCCGACAGTTCCAGCTGCCTGTTGAGATTTTGGCGCATGAAACAGTGCGCGCCGAGGATGGTTTGGCTCTTTCGTCTCGGAATGTGTACCTTCAGTCAGCAGAACGCATGGAAGCCCCGCAGTTGTTCGCACAGTTGCAGTCATTGCAGCGCAAGCTTCAGGCGGGGCGACAAGATGTGGAGCAGCTTGCGAGTGAGGTTGTTGCACTTCTTGATACACGTGGCTGGGATGTGGACTATATCGCTATTAGACGTCGTCGGGACCTTCATCCACCCACTCCAGAACAAGTGATCGCCGGCGAGCCACTGGTTGCACTTGCCGCTGCCAAGTTAGGCGCCACTCGTCTCATTGATAATTTAGAACTCTGATACAGAGCACCTCAATGTTGCTATCCGCCGTGCTGTCAATACGTACCTAGGGTTAATCCTCCTGTCAGATTTGACAGCTTTCCCTCGTGCCTTCTGTCTGCCAGACTGTTCTGCGTAATGATATGGAGGCATGATGAAAGAATTTGACGAAGTGCGCGGTGCAGGCTGGCGTGCGCTCACAGCCCGTGAACGCGACGTGATTCACCCAGTTGCCGAAGGCAAATCAAACAAATATATTGCAATTGAGCTGGGCATTTCGATGCGTACTGTTGAGGCGCATCGCGCACGAATTTTTTACAAAATGGGCGTACGCAATGCAGTCCAACTTGCGCGTGAGGTTTGCACCAACCCTGAGACTTAGCGGCTTGGTGCAAACGGTTAAGGACAAGAGGGTGCAGTGCTCTTGTCAAGCTCGTTGATGGGATCAAGGTCAGGCTGACGGGTCAACGTATAGGCGAGGTTGACTGAGTCGCCGTTGATCGAAATCAGACGCAGCACGTTGATTGAACTCAACGCTAATTCAGCACGTACATTGCCCGACGGATTCAACAAAACAATTCTTGGAACCGCTTGCGGAATCACTCTCCAGCAACCTTGGTCGGCGAGTGGCGCGCCGCTTTGAGCAGATTGCTCCAAATACGAGGCGCGAGCGCGCCAGCGACCATTTGGCGCAAGCGTAATCGTGATCCGTTGCGCAGAGCACTTCATCTCAGGATGAAAGCACGGCAGCGTTCCGGCAAAGGTCAGGGGTTCGGGAAATAACGAAGCCTGAAGCGAGTCGGCTGCAGCAGCAGCGCTTTGCGCTGATCGGTTGGCTGACTGGCCAGTCTGTTTGGATGTGCCTTGTAAGGGGGCGGCGTCAGCACCCCTGTTGTTCAGGCCGATCTGAATCTGACTTGGCGCGCGAATAGTTTGCGTGCCGTATGGGCCTTCAGCGTTCTCAATCGCGTCCGTGGTGGAGCTTGCAGCGGCAGGCTTGTAGTAGCCAGGTTGCTGCATCTGTTGTTGCATTTGGGCGCAGCCTGCAAGCAATACTGACAGGCCAATAGCGAGGTAGCGACAAATATTGGCGCGAAGTGATGATTGCCCTGCGGTATGTCCTGACATGATGACCTTCCCAATTAAAAACGAATGGAGCAGATAAAGAATGATTGCATTTTACGCACTTGGTATCGGCCATGCATCTGATTCACGCAGGAAGTATTAAAGTGGGCAATCTTGGACTGACAATACTCGTAGGTTTTGTGATGGGATTGTCTTCGTCCATACCGCTTATCTGGCTGTCTTGGAAGATACCTCAGCATATCTTTGCCAATGAAAATGTGCATGCTTCTTTTGTATGGTCTGATCCAGCGATTTGCGCTTTTTCTTGGCAAGATGCTCTATTGGTTGTGCTGTTATGTGCCAGTGCCATTTGCGCATTGGCTTACAAGGGGGCGGATTTAAAGGGTTTAGTGTGTTTTTATTATTGCGCAGTGTTGCTACTACTTGCTCGGATTGATCTGCGTACACATTTATTACCAGATCTTTTGACGCTTTCCTTACTTTGGGCGGGCTTACTTTGGCATGCCGCCGATTTGGGCGATCTCCCCTTGGCGCAATCGATTTGGGGCGCCGTCGCGGGCTATATTGTTTTATGGCTGCCGTGTGTGTGTTTGAGCCAATGGTGTGGCAAAGAGGTGATGGGACATGGGGACTTTAAGCTCTCGGCAGCGATTGGTGCCTGGCTCGGTTGCTTGGCCTTGCCCTCTGTCTGGCTAATCGCCTCTGGTTCAAGCGTCTTGATTGCCTTGTTAGCTAGCTTTTTTGTGGGCCGTCGTCTGCGAGAGTCCATGCCTTTTGGACCCGGATTGGCGCTTGGGGGTATTCTGGTGCTGTTTTTTGACTGGTGATGGTCAAATTTTTAGGAGAAAATGGATGTTTAAGTTAGGTTTAACCGGTGGGATTGGGTCTGGAAAAACCCATGTCGCCAACCTGTTGGCCAGCTGGGGCGCGACCGTCATCGACACAGACTTGATTGCCCATCAACTCACTGCGCCTGGAGGTGCCGCGATTCAAGCGATTGGCGAATGTTTTGGTGCGGCTCTCATCGATTCAAAAGGTGCTTTAGATCGCGGGCGCATGCGAGAGCTTGTATTTGCAAATCCCAAGCGACGCGCCGAGCTTGAGGGTATTTTGCATCCCATGATTGGAGAAGAAGTCGTCCGACAGGCCCAAAATGCTACGGGGATTTACGCTGTATTTGTTGTACCACTGCTCGTAGAGTCTGGGCGTTGGCGGGACCGAATAGATCGGTTATGCGTGGTGGATTGCGAACCAGAGACGCAGATCTCGCGCGTTGAGGCTCGAAGCGCCATTCCAAGCGAGACAATTCGCAAAATTATGGCGGCTCAAGCAACACGGCAAGAGAGACTGGACGCGGCAGACGATGTAATTTCCAATATGGCAAGTACATCGCTGGCCGAACTCGAAAAACAAGTATTGGTCTTGCATAAAGCGTGGTGTAACCTAGCGTAGTTAGGTGAAAAGCGTTAAATAAAGTGCAAACGCCAAGTTGGCTTGAATGATGAGAACCTGTGATTCTTTTTGAATACCCATTTAATGAGCGAGTCCGTGCGCTAATGCGCCTGGAGTCTTTGCTCGACCGAATGATGTTCTTTGCCAAACCTGGAGATGCCCGACATCATCAGGTCGCTCTTGCTGCACTGTTTGATCTGCTGGACGCCACCGAACGCTCGGATATGAAGGGCAGTGTGTTGCAAGATTTGGAGCGCCAGCGTGGCGTGTTGCAATCCCTGCGTGAACATCCGGGCGTAGAGCCTAAGACCTTGGCAGCGATGCTCGTTGAGATTGAACGTGTGATAGAGAATCTCAACGCTGCGGGCAAAACGGGCCAAGAACTTAGATCCAATGAATGGCTCAGCAGCCTCAGAGGGCGCTTGGCTGTCCCTGGAGGCGGCACGCAGGTTGATATGCCGTCTTTTCATGCATGGCAATACCGCACAGAATCGCAGCGTTGTGCCGATTTGCAAAAATGGATGTCATCCCTGATGCCCTTGCAGGCTGGCATTAGCATGGTGATGCGTCTTTTACGCGAAACTGGACAGGCCACGGATGCGATCGCGCCTCAGGGCGCCTATCAACAAATGCTTGCTGGTAAAACCTATCAACTTTTGCGCGTCTGGGTGGATGAGTCTGCGGACGTCTTCCCTGAAATCAGCGCCAATAAATACATGGTCTGGATTCGCTATTCTTCACAAGATGGCGAGCAAAGACCCCAGGCCGTCAATCACGACGTTGCCTTCAAAATGACCCTTTGTGCCCTATAGGGCCAGTTGGAATACATATGTCTGAGCGGAAGTTGGCAAGGTCGGCGTTTCGCTCACCCTTGCTCTGGATCGTGATTGTCTTGGCTTTGGCTGGGCTTGGCTGGTGGTTTTACGGGGGCCACCAAAATACCGCGCCAAAGAAACCTCCTGCAGGCATGTCGGCAGGTACTCCTGTCAAGGTCGAAGCTGCTCGCCTTCAAAATTTGGATATTTATTTGCGCGGACTGGGTACTGTCACAGCTTTAAACACGGTCACCGTTCGAAGTCGCGTGCAGGGGGAGTTGTTAGAGGTCAAATTTAAAGAGGGCGAGCAGGTCAAAGAAGGGACCTTGCTGGCACTAATTGATCCACGCCCTTACGAAGTTGCGCTCAATCAGGCGATTGGTACGCAGCAGCAAAATGAGGCACAGTATGAAAACGCAAAGCGGGACTTGCAGCGCTATCAAACTCTGCGCAAGCAGGACTCGATTGCACCTCAATTACTCGATACGCAATCAGCATTGGTGAGAAAGTTTGAAGGTCAGATCAAGAGCGATCAGGCCACTGTCGATAACGCACGCTTGCAACTGAGCTTTACGCGGATCACTGCACCCATTTCTGGAAAGTTAGGTCTGAGACGTGTCGATGCGGGCAATCTGATCAATGCGAATGATCCGCTTGGACTGGTGGTGATTACTGAGACTCAGCCAATATCGGTGGTGTTTACTTTGCCTGAAAACGATCTGCCTGCGGTTCGTCAGCCAATGCTGGCCGGAGAAAAACTCGTAGTTGAGGCGTATGACCGCGCGGATATCAAGCGACTCGCGCGCGGCGCCCTGATCTCGATTGATAATCAGATTGACATCACAACGGGTACAGTGAAGTTAAAGGCAGAGTTTAAAAATGAAGACGATGCGTTATTCCCCAATCAATTTGTCAACGTGCGGTTAAAAGTCCGGACGATTAAAGAGGCCTTAACGATTCCTGCCGGGGCCATTCAGCAAGGCAACCGAGGGGCGTTCGTGTATGTCATCTCGCCAGACGGAACGGCAACGGTTCGCGTCGTAAAAATCGGCGACCGCACAGCAGAGTCACTCGTGATTCTCGAAGGTATCCAGGCAGGAGAGCGTGTGGTCTTGGAGGGTACGGATCGCTTGCGCGAGGGTGCGAAGGTTCGCATCATTCAGTCTGGCGCGCCGGGCGCAGCAAGACCTTAGGTTGTCGCGTCAATGAATATCTCGAGCCCTTTCATTTTGCGACCCGTTGCGACAACGCTCGCGATGATCGCAATGCTCTTGTGTGGCTTGATTGCTTATCGGTGGTTACCTGTTTCGTCGCTGCCCGAGGTCGACTACCCAACTATTCAGACCACAACTTTTTATCCGGGGGCGAGTCCTGAGGTGATGGCAGCGTTAGTGACGTCGCCTCTTGAGCGTCAATTTGGTCAAATGCCAGGCCTGCGTCAGATGACGTCCAGCAGTACGACGGGAGCTTCATCGATTAAGTTACAGTTTACGTTGTCTTTACCTTTGGACGTTGCTGAACAGCAAGTGCAGGCGGCGATCAATGCCGCCTCAAATTTATTACCAAGAGACTTACCTGTTCCACCCATTTACAACAAGGTCAACCCTGCAGATGCAGCGGTGATGACGCTCGCCATTACGTCGCCAACGGTGCCGTTGCCCCAAGTACGTGACTTGGTCGATACCCGCATGGCACAAAAAATATCGCAAGTGTCGGGGGTTGGTCTGGTGACAGTTGCGGGTGGCCAGCGACCTGCTGTCCGGATTCAGGCTAACCCGCAAGCGCTTGCCGCCTATGGTTTGACGCTGGCAGATCTCAGGACTGCAGTGGTATCAGCCAACGTCAATCAACCCAAGGGCACGCTTGATGGCCCTGTACGTTCCACGACGATTGATGCAAATGATCAACTTAGAAATCCATCGGATTATCGTGGCTTGATTGTGGCGTATCGCAATGAGGCGCCTTTGCGACTGGCTGATATTGCCAGCGTCGTGATGGATGCCGAGGACTCTCGCTTGGCTGCCTGGGCGGATCAACAGCCTGCAATCTTGCTCAATATCCAGCGCCAGCCGGGCGCAAACGTCATAGAGGTCGTCGACCGGATAAAAAAGATATTGCCCCAGTTGCGCACGGCGTTGCCTGGTAATCTCGACGTCACTGTGATGTCTGATCGCACGCAAACGATCCGTGCCTCGGTCAAGGATGTCCAGGTTGAAATGTTGATTGCGATTGGTTTAGTGGTGCTTGTGACGTTCGTTTTCTTGCGAACGTTGACGGCAACTCTGATACCAAGTGTCGTGGTGCCGCTTTCCTTGATTGGTACGTTTGGCATCATGTATCTCGCTGGATTTAGTATCAATAATCTTACGCTGATGGCGCTCACGATTGCGACTGGTTTTGTGGTCGATGATGCGATTGTGATGATTGAAAATATCGCACGTTATCTTGAGCGTGGCGAAAAACCCTTGCAGGCCGCACTCAAAGGCGCTTCGCAAATTGGTTTTACGCTTGTCTCGCTCACGTTATCGCTGATCGCAGTGCTGATTCCCCTGCTATTTATGACAGAGGTCGTCGGGCGTTTGTTTAGGGAGTTTGCGGTCACCCTGGCCGTTGCAATATTTTTATCACTCATCATCTCACTGACCTTGACGCCCATGATGTGCGCACGGTTTTTGCGAACAGGCGATGAGCAAAAGTACGGGTGGGTGGCGCGTAAAACGCATCAGTGGATTGAATCTCTGATTGGTCAGTATGCGAAAGGGTTGAAACTCGTCTTACGTCACCAGACCACCACCTTGTTAGTCGCGTTGGGGACCTTTGTCTTGACTGCCTTGCTGTATCTTGCGGTTCCGAAAGGATTTTTCCCTTCGCAGGATACTGGGCTGATTCAGATGGTCACGCAGGCCCCACAAAACTTATCATTTAGTGCAATGTCCACGCGTCAGCAAGAGGCGGTTGCGCTTATTTTGAAAGATCCGAGTGTGGCAAGTGTGGCGTCATTTATTGGTATTGACGGCGTCAATGAAACAGTCAATACGGGTCGTATCCAGATTTCTTTGCGTGCGAAGAGTGAGCGTCGCGACGGCGTGACACAAGTGATGCAACGCCTGCAAACTGAATTAAACGATGTGGCGGGCTTGCAGTTTTATTTTCAGCCGGTGCAAGACCTTACTGTCGAAGATCGTATTAGTCGAACACAGTATCAACTAACGCTTGAGAGTGCCGATGCAGGCTTGCTTGCGGAGTGGGTGCCCAAACTGGTGGAGCAATTAAAGGCACAGCCAGAGCTCGAAGGGGTCGTGGATGATTTACAAGAAGATGGCCTGAATACGTTCGTTCAAATCGATCGTGATGCGGCAGCGCGTTTGGGGGTGTCAGCCGCCTCGATTGATGACGCGCTGTATGACGCTTTTGGTCAAAGGCAGATTTCGACTATTTATACACAGTCCAATCAATATCGTGTGGTGATCGAGGTCCCTCCGGAGTTTCGACGTGATCCTTCAGCGCTGAATTCGGTCTATGTCAAGAGCAACACGGGCAAGCCCATTGCTTTGAGCGCTGTTGTCAAGATCACCGAAGGGCGAACGCCTCTAGTCATTAACCGTCTTGATCAGTTTCCTTCGGTCACGATCTCTTTTAATTTGCCGCCCCGTACTTCTTTATCAAGTGCAGTGGATGCCGTGACTCGCGCGGCGCGTGATATTGCCTTGCCGGTCGCGATTCAAACTCGCTTTCAGGGAGCGGCACGTGCCTTTGAAGCTTCGCTCTCAAGCACGTTGCTGTTGATTCTGGCTGCCATCATCACAATGTATATCGTGCTGGGTGTGTTGTATGAGAGCTTTATCCATCCCGTGACAATTTTGTCTACCTTGCCTTCTGCTGCGATTGGCGCCTTGCTTGCGTTGTTGCTGACAGGCAGAGATCTTGACATGATCGGTGTGATTGGGATCATCTTGTTAATTGGGATTGTTAAGAAAAATGCGATCATGATGATTGATTTTGCGTTGGATGCCGAACGTAAGCTCGGTCTTTCTGCGCGCGAGGCCATTGAGCAGGCAGCGCTGCTGCGCTTTAGACCGATTTTGATGACGACCCTGGCAGCTTTGTTTGGAGCAGTTCCATTGATGATGTCGACGGGTACAGGCTCTGAATTACGCCAACCCCTTGGCCTTGTGATGGTGGGAGGGCTGCTGGTGAGTCAGGTGCTAACCTTATTTACGACGCCTGTGATTTATTTATTTTTTGATCGCCTGCGCTCGCATCCTAAGCGCACGCCGGTCGACAGTGTGACACCATGAATATTTCCGGCCCTTTCATCGTCCGTCCAGTCGCGACGACGTTGATCTGGCTAGGTGTAGTGTTGGCCGGATGGCTTGCGCACGGTTTATTGCCTATCGCGCCTCTGCCACAAATTGAGTTGCCGGTTATTTCGGTGCGTGCCAGTATGCCGGGTGCGAGCCCTGAGGTCATGGCGGCAACCGTAGCAACACCCCTCGAACGCTCTCTTGGCGCGATCGCGGGTGTGACGGAAATGACCTCGCGCAGCACAACCGGTCAGACACGCATTAATTTGCAGTTTGATTTGAGTCGCGATATTAATAGTGCTGCAACGGACGTGCAGGGCGCCATCAATGCTGCGCGAGCAATGATGCCAAGTGGCTTGCAAGGCAACCCCTCCTACCGCAAGGCCAATCCCTCTGCAGCACCCATCATCACGCTCGCGCTCACTTCAGCGACCTTGTCGCAGGGGCAGCTCTACGATATTGCCTCCACAACGGTTCAGCAAAAGCTTTCACAGGTTCAGGGAGTGGGTGAGGTGCAGATCGGAGGCAGTTCGTTGCCTGCGGTAAGGATTGAACTGAGTCCTGATGCTTTAACGCAATACGGTGTTTCACTTGATGCCGTGCGTGCAGCCATTGCTTCGGCCAATTCCACTAAACCGAAAGGCTTGTTGGAAAACGATGTGAATCGGTGGCTCATTACCGCTAATGACCAACTCTGGAAAGCCGAAGATTACCGACCGCTGATTGTGGCGTGGCGCAATGACGCGCCCGTCCGTCTGTCAGATGTGGCTAAAGTCGAAGACTCTGTCGAAGACACCAATAACATTGGTTATTTTAATAACCAACAAGCGATTTTGGTGTTGGTGCGCAGTGAAGCCAAAGCCAATATCATTCGAACTGTCGATGAAATACGCGCAGATTTGCCCATCCTGAGGGCGATGCTGCCCGCCGATACCGATTTAAGTGTGGCGCAGGACCGCACACCCAGTATTCGCGCTTCGGTCAAAGAGACGGAGCATACGCTGATCATTGCAATTGGCTTGGTGATGCTTGTTGTCCTATTATTTTTGCGCAATTGGCGTGCAGCGCTCATCCCAACGGTTGCAGTACCTGTTTCCTTGATAGGTACGTTTGGTGTGATGTACTTGCTGGGCTATTCGCTCAATACGATGTCGTTGATGGCGTTGATTGTGGCGACGGGTTTTGTGGTGGATGATGCGATTGTGGTGATGGAAAACATCATGCGACATCTTGAACGCGGCGAGCCTGTCAAGCGCGCGGCCTTGCGAGGAACCCGTGAGGTGGGTTTTACAGTGTTGTCCATGAGTATTTCCCTGATTGCTGTGTTTATCCCTATTTTGTTGATGGGGGGATTACCTGGACGGCTGTTTCGTGAGTTTGCTGTGACCTTGTCTGTTGCGATCCTCATTTCAATGTTTGTTTCGCTTACGCTGACCCCCATGATGGCGGCGCGTTTACTAAAATCTCATCCGTCAAAAGACAAAGAAACAGGTGGTCCTCGTTTATTTGAACGGGTAATGGCCCGTAGTATGGAGGTCACAATCAATGCGTATTCGCGCTCTCTGAACTGGGCGCTTGTGCATAGTCGCTTCATGATGTTGCTGCTAGTGACAACGGTTGGCTTTAATTTTTATCTCTACAACGTTGTGCCAAAAGGGTTTTTCCCACAACAAGATACCGGAATGATGCTCGGATTTTTTTCGACGGATGACGGTACCTCGTTTGAGTCGATGAAGCCCAAGCTGGACCAGTTTCGACAAGTGCTGATGAAAGATCCGGCGATTAACACTGTAACGGCCTATGCAAGCGGTCGAGGCGGAAGCAATACCAGTTTTCTGGCGGTGCAGCTCAAACCAGTCAGTGAGCGCAAGGTGCCTGTCCGCCAGGTCATCACGCGTTTGCGACCGCAGTTGGCTAGCATTCCTGGTGCGAGGTTGTTTTTGGTTCCACAACAGGACATCAGAATTGGAGGTCGGCAGTCAAGTTCTCAATACCAATACACGTTGATGGCGAATGAGTTGGCGGATTTAAAAGAATGGTTGCCTAAGGTTCAGCAAGCAATTGCTGCGCTCCCAGAGCTGGTAGATGTGGATACAGATGTTGAGGATCGTGGCAGGCAGGTATCAATTGCAATTGATCGCGATGCTGCACAGAGACTGGGTGTATCGATGGATAGTATTTCTGCGGTACTTAATAACTCCTTTAGTCAGCGACAAATTTCTGTGATGTACGGAGCCAGAAATCAGTATCGTGTCGTGATGGGGGTCGCACCACGCCATGCTCAAGGGCTGGAGTCTCTGAGCGACGTCTATGTGTTGAGTAAAGCGGGTCAGCGTGTGCCGCTTTCTGCGTTTGCGAAATTTGAAACGACCAATGCTCCCTTGAGTGTGCGCCATCAGGGTTTGCTCGCGGCCGACACGATTTCATTTGATTTGGCTCCCGGAGTATCACTTGGGCAAGCAAATGAGGCGATTGAACAGGCTGTGGCCATGATCAACTTGCCGAGTGACCGTATTCAAGCGGGTTTTCAAGGAACGGCGGCAGCCTTACAGAGCGCGTTATCTAATCAACCTTGGTTGATTTTGGCAGCATTGATTACGATGTATCTTGTGTTGGGGATGTTGTACGAAAGTACTATTCACCCGCTGACAATTTTGTCGACCTTGCCTTCGGCTGGTGTAGGAGCATTGTTAGCACTGTTGTTACTGAAGACGGAGTTCAGTTTGATTGCTCTGATTGGCGTGTTTTTATTGATTGGTATCGTCAAGAAAAACGCCATCATGATGGTGGATTTTGCGCTCGATGCGCAACGTCGACTGGGTATGTCAGCCCGAGATGCGATCCATCAGGCGTGTTTAACGCGATTTAGGCCTATTTTGATGACGACGTGTGCCGCTATTTTTGGTGCGATGCCGTTGGTGTTTGCAACGGGGGCGGGCGTGGAGTTACGCCAGCCGCTAGGTATTACGATTTTGGGTGGTTTGTTGTTGAGCCAGCTCCTGACGCTCTACACTACGCCTGTGGTGTATTTATATCTGGATCGTTTCCGTTTGTGGTGTGCAAAGCGATGATGTTTGCTCCGTGTAAAAAAATCAATGGTGCTGTGAGGCGTGGCCGTCCCCTGTTTGGTGCGCTCATTTGCTGCGTCGTGATGACGGGCTGTATGGTCGGCCCTGATTATGCGCGCCCAGCGATTGATGTGGGGACGCAATTTAAGGAAACACCTGGCTGGAAGGTGGCGCGTCCTGCTGCCAACGATCCACGCGGCCCTTGGTGGGCCATGTATAACGATCCGGTGCTCAGTGTGCTGATTGAGGCAGTCAATGTTTCAAACCAAAACATTGCGCAAGCTGAGGCACGGTTCAGGCAAGCTGTTGCGGTCACGCAAGGCGCACGCGCGCCTCTTTTACCCTCAGTTTCTGCAACCGCAAATACAACACGTAGCGGTGGCGGAGTGTCCGCCTTGAGCAGTGCACCCGTGACCGGGTACGGCTTGAATGCTCAGGCAAGTTGGCAGTTGGATATCTGGGGGAGTATTCGTCGCAACATCGAATCCACCGATGCGACCGAGCTGGCCTTAGCGGCGGATGTGGCGGGGGCCAGGCTGACCGCTCAGACGGCCTTGACGCTCGCGTATTTGCAAGTGCGCGTGCTCGACGAGCAACAACGTTTATTGACTGCAACTGTTGCTGCGTATGAGCGTGCGCTCAAGCTCACACAAAATCGCTACAAAGCCGGCATCTCTGGCCAAGGTGATGTCGCAGTGGCGAGTACGCAGCTTGCCAGTACGCGTGCGCAACTGATTGATCTGGAGCAGCAGCGTGCGGTGTTTGAAAATGCTGCAGCGGTCTTAACTGGACGACCGCCTTCGACGTTTGAGATTGCGCCTGCGCAAGTGCCGCTTGTGCCGCCTGCCGTGCCGGTGGGCTTGCCCTCTGAGCTCTTAGAACGCAGGCCCGATATTGCCGCAGCGGAACGGCGAACTGCCTCGGCCAATGCGCTGATTGGGGTGGCCACAGCCGCTTGGTTTCCAAATTTAACGCTGAACGCAAGTGCTGGCTATCGGAGCAACGACTTTACGCAGTGGTTTAGTGCTCCTGGACAAATCTGGGCCTTGGGTCCGCAATTAGCCGCATTGATTTTCGACGGTGGCGCCCGACAGGCTCAGATCAATCAGGCGCGTGCCCAGTTCGATGTGCAAGCGGCTGCGTATCGCCAGACTGTCTTAACTGCCTTGCAAGAGGTAGAAAATGCAATGGTGCAGATGCGCGTGTTTGAACAAGAAGAGGTTGTACAAAAACAAGCAGTGTTATCCGCACAACAGTCCTTGCGTTTTGCGCGCAATCAATACGATCAGGGTTTGATTGATTATCTGAGTGTTGCGGTGCTTGAAACAACGGCACTCAACAATGAGCGCACTTACATCACGCTGGTCGGCAATCGTTTTGCTGCGAGTGTGCGATTGGTGGCAGCTTTGGGGGGTGGATGGTCGGCGGATGATCTCAAGAGTCTAGACGACTCAGGCAATCCAACCACGAATCCCAGCAAAGCCGTGCCCACCAACTGACTGGGCCTGTGCAAGTGTAGCGGCGGACTGACCACCTAGTGCAAAAACTGGCAATCCCGCTTGTGCATTGAGTTGTGCGAACGCCTCCCAGCCGATACCTGGGTGTCCAGGATGTGAGGCGGTGGGTAGAACCGGACCAAGTACTGCAAAATCCGCTTCGAGTAAGCGTGCATGTTCGAGTTCGGAGAGATTGTGCGTGGAGACGCCTACCTGCTTATCTTTGCCCAGCGCCGGCCTGCTGATGAGACCTGCGGCATCATGCGTGCGTAAATGTACGCCGTCGGCTTCGTGCCACCACGCTTGGGGGTGAATGCTGTTGACCAACACGCGGGCGCCAAACGCATGGCAGCGTGTGAGTACCGTTTTGAGGGCTTGATGCAGATCTGCCTGAGCGGGCCCACCTGGCCAGCCAGGCTCGCGCCACTGAAACAATTTGATGCCAGCTTTAAGACCCTGGTCCAGTCTTTTTAAAAACTCAGGCAGCTGCTCAGGAGAGCCGGCCGACGATATGGCATAGGCCGTCGGTAACTGTAACCAGCGCAAGGGTGGATATGTTGCGGGCAGAAGCTGCGGGACGTCTTGCGCTGAGTCGATGGGTACCCACCGTAGCAGCTGCCCCTCAAGGCCCTGCGGCTCTCCTCTCCAGCCCGTCACGCGACAGAAGGCGAGGCGAACCGTGGTGGTGGGGTAAGTGTGTACGTAGGTTACCCAAGGTGTGACCTGAGTCACAGTGATGCCGATTTCTTCTTGTAGTTCGCGCGTGAGTGCTTGCAGGACGGACTCGCCCGGTTCAAGTTTGCCGCCAGGGAGTTCCCACCAGCCTGGCCAAGGCTTGTCAGCCGGTCGGTTGCCTAACAATACCGTGCCATCGGGTCGCAGTAAAACGCCCACTGCGACATCAATGATTTTGTCAGGCATTGCGGGCGGCCCAGTCGCGTGCGAAGTGCCAGGCGACACGGCCTGAGCGCGAGCCGCGTTCGAGCGCCCACTGCAAGGCTTCAGTGCGCGACTCTATGATGCTCGTTTCTGAGCAACCAAGCGTGCGTAACCAGTGATAAACAATATCCAGGTAGTCGTCTTGACGGAATGGGTAAAAGGACAGCCACAAGCCAAAACGCTCTGAGAGGGAGATTTTTTCCTCCACGGTTTCGCCTGGGTGAACTTCGCCATCCGCACCGTGTTTGGCTTGAAGATTTTCGCTCATGTATTCGGGCATCAAGTGACGACGGTTGGAAGTCGCGTAAATCAACACGTTATTGCCGGTTGAGGCTGCGGAGCCGTCCAAGACTGACTTGAGTGCCTTGTAACCGGACTCGCCTTCTTCAAAGGAAAGATCATCACAAAAAACAATAAATTTTTCTGGACGTTTGGCGACCATATCAACGATATCCGCCAGGTCACCCAAGTCGGACTTGTCGACCTCAATGAGTCGCAGACCACGCTCAGCGTAAGCGGCCAGCATCGCTTTGACGAGTGAACTTTTGCCAGTTCCGCGTGCTCCGGTCATCAGTACGTTGTTGGCAGGTTTATTGTCGATAAAGTGGCGTGTGTTGCGGTCAATGATGTCTTTTTGACGTTCGATATGCTGCAGGTCTTCGGTGTGAATCAGTGAGACGTTGGCAATAGCATCAAGCCAACCGTGCGAGGTGCCACGTTTACGCCAGCGAAAGGCATGAGCGTCCCAGCTAGTGGCCGGTGGGGCAGGTGGAAGCCAGGCTTCAAGTTGAGCGAGCACGCGTGTAGCACGCGCCAAGAGTTCGGCCATGTCCTGGCCATTGGTTGTTGAGGTGGTTGTCATTAGGATCTGTAATCTGCGTTGATGCTGACGTATTCGTGCGAAAAGTCACAGGTGTAAACGGTGTCGGAGACTTTGCCGCGGCCCAGTGCGATGCGCACGAGGATTTCGGACTCTTTCATGATGCGTTGGCCGTCTGCCTCCTGATAGTCGGGATTGCGCCCACCTTTTGTTGCAACGAGTACATCTCCGAGCCAGAGCTTGACGCCACTGACATCAAGATCGGAAATGCCGGCGTAGCCAATCGCGGCCAGAATACGTCCGAGGTTTGGATCGCTGGCAAAAAAGGCGGTCTTGACCAGAGGTGAGTGCGCGACGGCATAGGCGACTTGTAAGGCCTCCTCGGTGGTGTTGGCTTCTTCGACCTGAATAGTCATGAATTTTGTAGCGCCTTCGCCATCACGCACAATCTTTTGAGCGAGGTCGGTGGCGGCAGCGGCCAGAGAAGCTTTGAGCGCCGCATATTGTGGGTGAGAAGCGCTGTCGATTATCAAACCGCTTTTGCCTGTCGCCATCACGATAAAAGAGTCGTTGGTCGAGGTGTCACCGTCAATTGTGATGCGATTGAACGATACATCGGCAAGTTCTTTGGCGAGCTGGTTGAGTAGAGGCTGGGCAATGCCCGCATCGGTTGCTAGATAGCTCAGCATCGTCGCCATGTTGGGACGAATCATGCCCGCGCCTTTGCTGATGCCAGTGATGGTAATGTGGTGGCCGCCCAGGCTGAGGCGTTGCGAATGAATTTTGGGCTGGGTGTCGGTTGTCATGATGCCATGCGCAGCTGAAACCCAGTTGTTTTCACTGAGATTTTTAAGCGCACCTGGCAAGCCGGCTTTGATACGGTCAACGGGCAGGGGCTCAAGAATGACGCCGGTGGAAAAGGGCAGGATTTGCTTGCTGTCGAGCTGCATGAGTGCAGCGAGTGCCTGGCAGGTCTCGTTGGCGGCTTGCATGCCGGGCTCGCCGGTACCTGCATTGGCATTACCTGTGTTGATGACGAGGGCGCGGATCGAGCCTGCTCCGGCCAAATGCTCCTGACAGACCAGCACGGGCGCTGCGCAAAAACGGTTGCGGGTAAACACACCGGCAACCGTTGAGCCGAGGCTCAGTCGAAAGATCGTCAGATCGCGACGGTTTGCCTTGCGGATACCTGCTTCGGTCACGCCGATTTCGATACCTGCAACTGGGAAGACTGCATCGTCGGAGGGGATGTGCAAATTGACGGCCATGATGGGTCTGCAAATAAAAGAGTTAAGTAATTTGTCATTATCACCTGTTTTACCCCGGCTTGAGGAGGTCTAAAAGCTATCGGAACGGGGCTCACCTGCTAATATTTGCGTTGAATTAGCACCCCTTTTGCCCCGTTTTGGGCGATTGCTCGCTCTGGAGACTTTTTATGTGTTTACTTAAGCAACTGCTCGCTATGGCCGCACTCGTGCCCAGTTTGGCGTTCGCGCAGGCACCGATCAAAGTCGGTATTACAAATGATTTGTCTGGACCTTTTGCCGCGTTGGGTGCAGAAGCGCGTGATGGCTTTAATCTGGCGATCAAGCAGCTCGGTGGCAAGCTGGGCGGTAAACCTGCAGAATTTTTACAAACTGATATGGGCGGTAATCCTGATCAGGCGCGTCAGCTCGTCAACCGGTATATCCAACGCGACAAGATCGATTTCTTTACGGGCCCGATTGGTTCGAACGTCGCGTTAGCGGTTGGCCCTGTGCTGTTTGCCGCCAAGATCCCTTATCTCTCTAACAATCCAGGCCCAAGCCAATTTGCGGGCGCCCAGTGTAATGACTACTGGTTTGGCGTGTCCTATCAGAACGACGCCTTCCATGAAGCAGCTGGCAAGGTTGCGGCTGACCGTGGCTTTAAAAATATGGTGATCATGGCCCCCGACTATCCGGCTGGCAAGGACGCACTCAACGGGTTTAAGCGCGGCTACAAATCGACGGTGGGCCAAGAGGTCTACACCAAGTTGGGACAGATCGATTATGCGGCTGAGCTCGCGCAACTCCGCGATGCCAAACCTGAAGCGGTCTATATATTTTTACCAGGTGGCATGGGGATCAACTTTATCAAGCAGTTCGTTTCCGCGGGACTGAATAAAAGCATCAAGCTGGTGGGCCCAGGATTTTCAGCGGATGAAGATGTGATCCGCGCGGTGGGTGATCCGATGCTCGGTATGTTCAATACTGCGCAATGGGCCCATGATCTGGACAATGCTCAAAATAAGATGTTTGTCGAGGCCTTCCGTAAGGAATACAAGGATCGTATGCCTTCGGTCTATGCCGCCCAAGCCTATGACGTGATCATGGCGATCGACGCCGCTGTCAAAGCCACAAATGGAAATGTGGCGGATCGTGCCGCTGTGTTGACGGCGCTTAAAAAAGCCGACTTTGCTTCAGTGCGTGGACCCTTTACCTACGGGGTCAACAACTTCCCCATTCAGCCTTATTACGTGCGCCTGATCGAAAAGAACGCTGCGGGTCAGATTACAAACAAGCTGGTGGGTAAGGTGTTTGATTCCTACCAAGACGTTTATGTAGGTGAATGCAAAAAATAACGTTCACTCTAGCGCCTGTTCTAAAGATATGAGTTCGACGCTGATCGCCGAGCAGTTGCTCAATGGCCTGCAATTTGGCCTGATGTTGTTTTTGATTGCTGCGGGCCTGACCCTGGTGTTCGGGATTCTTGATATCCTAAATGTCGCGCATGGTTCGCTGTACATGGCGGGCGCCTATGTGGCCGCCCAAACGATGCAGGTGACACAGTCCTTTGTTGCGGCAGTCGTAGTGGCGGCCGTTGTGACCGGACTGGTGGGCCTAGTGCTTGAGCTCGTTCTCATCAGAAGGCTGGTCATTCGCGATCACTTGGCGCAAGTGCTGGGGACGTTTGCAGTCATTCTGATCGCGAACGATGTGGTCAAAATAATCTGGGGACCTGCGCCGATGATGATGAGTATGCCGCCAGCCTTGTCTGGGCCGGTTCAACTCTTGCCAGATTTAATGTATCCGGCCTATCGTCTGTTGATCATTGCGGTTGGCTTGGCGGCTGCCTTGGGCCTTTATTTGTTTGTCACGCGCACGAAAGCGGGTGTGCTGGTGCGTGCGGGGGCTTCGAACCGGCAGATGGCCACACTAATGGGCGTGCGGGTCCCACTGTTGTTTCTCGGCGTCTTTGTGCTGGGTGCGATGTTGGCGGCGCTTGCAGGTGCGTTGCTGGGGCCGGTGACGGCGATTCAAACGGGTATGGGCGAGCAGATCCTGATTTTGGTGCTGGTCTGTATCGTGATTGGTGGCATTGGCTCCATGCGCGGAGCGTTCGTGGGCGCGCTGTTAGTCGGCTTTGTGGATACTGCTGGCCGTGCATTTTTACCCTCGTTACTTAAAATCTTTTTCTTGCCCGCCGTGGCGTCTAGTGTGGGACCTACGCTGGCAGCGTTGTCCATTTATATCTTGATGGCGGTGGTGTTGGTATTTCGACCTTCAGGTCTTTTCCCGGCACGCGGCTGATGAGGCCCACCTTATTCAATGCGAAGATCTTTTCAGCACTTGGACTAGTGCTCCTGTTGGCGTTTCCCCTGCTGGCGCCTGCACTCAATCTCGATTTTTATGTTTCTTTTGTCCGGCGGGTTTTGATTTTTGCCTTGGCTGCGACCAGTCTGAATTTTATTTTGGGCTATGGTGGAATGGTCGCGCTTGGTCATGCAGCATTTTTTGGGGCAGGTGCCTATGTCGTCGCAATGCTTTCCGTGCAAGGTGTCTCGCAGGCGCTGATTGCCTGGCCTGCGGCGATGCTTGCAGCCGGCGCACTGGCTTTCGTGATTGGAGTAATTTCCTTGCGTACGCGGGGGGTGTATTTCATCATGATCACGCTCGCTTTTGCTCAGATGGTGTTTTATCTTTTTATCTCTTTGCGCCAGTATGGAGGCGAGGATGGCATCAACCTCGCGGGCCCCACATTGATACCCGGGTTCAATCTTGCGGATGACAGAACGTTTTATTACGTTGTGTTGTGCGTGGTGCTGGTTTGTGTGTGGTGGCTCAATCGGCTGATTCAGGCGCGCTTTGGTCAGGCTTTGCAGGGTATCCGAGAAAATGAATCGCGTATGGAGGCTTTGGGTTATCCGGTTTTTCGGATTAAGTTATTGGCCTTTGTCATCGCGGGTGCGATGGCGGGTCTCGCCGGGGCACTGCTGGCCAGTCACAATCAATTTGTTTCCCCAAGTCTGATGCATTGGACGGCTTCGGCCAATCTGATCATCATGGTGATTGTGGGCGGTATTGGCTTGCGCTATGGCGGGCTTGTCGGGGCTGCTGTGATGTTGTGGCTGGAGGAAGTTTTGCGCTTGTATACCGACTATTGGCATCTGCCTCTTGGTGTGTTGTTGCTTGCAATTGTCTTGTTTGCACCCCGCGGCCTTGCAGGCATGTTTAACCAGGGCGGTACGCGATGAATGCTCCCGCCCCTGAAATAGTGTTGGAAGCGCAGCAGTTGACCAAACGGTATGGCGCCTTGGTTGCGTGCGATCAGGTGTCGCTCTCGCTGGAGTCAGGTGAGATTCACGCACTGATTGGACCCAATGGTGCGGGTAAATCGACGTTGATTCATTTGCTGTCTGGCGCTGTTACTGCAGAGAGCGGACGACTTGCGCTTAAGGGGCGCGACCTCACGCGCACGCGTTTGCATCAGCGGGCGGCGGCAGGTTTGTCACGGTCCTATCAAATCACCAATATTTTTAAACAACTCACAGTATTTGAAAATCTACTGTTAGCGGTGCAAGCCTGCGCGGGCAGCAGCTTTAGTTTTTGGCAACCACGTGCGCAGGACCATGCCTTGTCGGAGGCTGCGGAACAGTTGGCGCGAGACTGCGCGATTGGGTCTGCGTGTTGGCGCGTGGCGGCGGGTACCTTACCGCACGGCGAGCAGCGCAAGCTGGAGTTTGCCTTGGCCTTGGCGTCCAAGCCGTCCGTGTTACTGCTCGATGAGCCGATGGCGGGGATGGGGCCAGATGAAACATTGAAGCTGACTGAACTGATCGCGTCGATGCGAGGGCGCACGACGATGTTGCTGGTAGAGCATGACATGCAGGCTGTTTTTAAACTGGCAGATCGTATCTCCGTCTTAGTGTATGGCCGCCTCATCGCCACCGGTACGCCCGAGGAAATTCGCAATCATGCTGCCGTGCGAGAAGCTTATTTGGGCGAGGAGCACGCCTGATGTTGCATGCCCATCAGTTACAGAGCGGTTATGGTCTGAGCCAGGTGCTATTTGAGGTTTCGCTCGATATTCAACGCGGTGAAGTGGTGTCTTTATTGGGCCGAAACGGGATGGGCAAAAGCACCCTGATCAAGACGCTGTTTGGTCAGCTACCGTTATCCGCAGGCACTCTGACTTTCGAAGGACAGAGTATCGCGGGCTGGACGTCCGATCGTATTGCGAGACTGGGCTTGGCAATTGTGCCCGAAGGTCGCCAGTGTTTTCCCAACCTGACCGTGAAGGAACATTTGACAGCCTTTGTTGCGCATCGGAATCCTGAGATTCGCGAGACGTGGGATGCCGAGAAAGTGTTTGAAATGTTTCCGCGTTTGCGAGAGCGATCGCACAACATGGGTCATCAATTATCCGGTGGGGAACAACAAATGCTGGCGATCGGTCGGGCTTTAGTGACCAATCCCAAGCTACTCGTGTTGGATGAGGCGACCGAAGGCCTTGCGCCACTGGTGCGTGAAGAAATTTGGCAGTGCCTTGCTCGCTTGCGTGAGAGCGGGCAGACTATCCTTGTCATTGATAAGTATGTCGAGCGCCTCTTAAAGCTTGCCGATCGTCATGTGATTTTAGAACGGGGTGCTGTCGTGTGGCAGGGCAATTCTGCGGAACTGGATGCGGATCGCAGTCTGTGGACGCGGTATTTGGGTGTTTAGTTGTTGGCGTTTAAGCATGGAGATTGCTTAAACGCCGTGCAAAGGCATTTATAAAATGCGTTCAGAGGATTAAGCCTTTGCTAATTTGGCAAACACTTTGTCTGCTGCTGCAATTGTCGCGGCAATCACGCTGTCGTCATGCGTGGCGGAGACAAAGCCCGCCTCGTAGGCTGAGGGTGCAAAATATACGCCCTCATCCAGCATGGCATGGAAAAACACCTTGAACATCTCAATGTTGCTAGCTGAAACAGCTGCAAGGGAGGTGGGGATGTCGTTGGTGAAATATACGCCGAACATGCCACCTTCGCTGTCTGCGCTAAAAGGAATGCCGTGTGCGTGCGCGCGCTCGGTCAGGCCTTTGGTAAGTGCGCGTGTCTGTTTGTCCAGAGACTCATAAAAGCCTGGTTTAGACAGCAGCTTGAGTGTGGTGATGCCTGCGGCGACTGCGACAGGGTTGCCTGACAGTGTGCCGGCTTGGTAAACGCCACCTAAAGGAGCGATATGTTTCATGACCTCGGCACTACCGCCAAACGCACCGATTGGCATACCGCCACCGATGACCTTCGCCAAGGTCGTGATGTCTGGTTTGACGCCGCTTAGACCTTGCACGCCTTGAGGACCGACACGAAAACCGGTCATGACTTCATCAAAAATCAGCAGCGCACCATGCGCAGAACATTCGCTGCGAAGTCCCTCGAGAAAGCCCGCGATCGGCTTGATCATATTCATATTGCCGGCAATGGGCTCTACGATGACACAGGCGATTTCTTTGCCGTGCAGGGCGAACGCCGCTTTGACACCCTCAATGTCATTGAAGTCGAGCACGATCGTATGGGCGACAAATTCGGGCGGTACACCGGCGGAGGTTGGGTTGCCAAACGTTAAAAGTCCCGAGCCCGCTTTGACCAGCAAGCTGTCTGCATGGCCGTGGTAACAGCCTTCGAATTTGATGATTTTATTGCGACCTGTTGCACCACGTGCCAGACGAATAGCGGTCATAGTGGCTTCGGTGCCTGAGCTCACCAGGCGCACCTGTTCAAGGGAGGGTAAGCGCTCGATCAGCATTTCAGCGATGATGATTTCGGTTTCAGTGGGCGCACCATAGGACAAACCGTGCACGGCGGCCTCTTGGACCGCTTTGACAACCTCTGGGTGTGCGTGGCCCAGAATGGCCGGACCCCAAGAGCCGATATAGTCAATGTAGCGTTTGTCGTCGGCATCCCAAAAATAGGGACCCTGCGCGCGCGCGACAAAGCGCGGTGTACCGCCCACTGAGCGGAAAGCCCGAACGGGTGAGTTCACGCCGCCAGGAATACTGAGACAGGCGCGTTCAAAAAGCTCTACGTTGCGTGACATAAAAAATGCTCCGTTCAGACGGGAGAAGTGGATGTGGAAATAGAGTGTGCTTGCGGTGCTTGAATAAACGGTGCAGAAAGCGCCCGTGCCGCTGCTTCGATATCTGGAGCCAAAAATAAACTCCCCACGACTGCGATGCTATTCGCACCCGCTGCTGCCAAGGTCGGCGCTTGTGAAATACCGATTCCGCCGATGGCAACCACGGCGGGTCGCGGCGCGTCCCTCACC
>Ga0247837_1000562_pt1 | contig 79009 bp, 57 predicted proteins | sample LaCtaG_2_FD_187115 | JGI IMG/M metagenome (GOLD analysis project Ga0247837, IMG submission 187115) | Freshwater microbial communities from meromictic Lake La Cruz, Castile-La Mancha, Spain - LaCruzMarch2015_14.5m | ecosystem: Environmental > Aquatic > Freshwater > Lake | place: Spain: Castile-La... | reverse complement strand
CCTGGCAGTCTTTTTCCAGTCCCTCTATGAATACATTCAGTCGCTCAATATCACTTGTAGCCTTCAGCACAGCTCCTTTAATTCCATTCACTTCTTTCAGTAGCTCAGGCGACATTGTCATTTCCTTTGGATTTAATCCTTCCATTGTTGCATGGATTTCTCGTGTTGTTAACGTGAGCAACTTTTGCTGGAAATAGGCGCAGAAGCGGTCGAAAGGAGTCGATTGAGCCGATAAGGCACGAATTGAAGACTTCAGCAAGGCGAAAGACTGAGCAGGCTCAGAGGGCAGAAGGTTGGAAGCCGTCCTAGTCCTGGTGTTAATAGTAATCAGGTGTTTTGGCAAAACATCAGGGTAGCAGTTTTTTATCAGCTGTAAGGTAGTTTTGAGATTGGCAGCAAAGCTAGGCGCCAGTTCATCCAAAGCCAGCACCACAGCACACAGATTACCTGTCCATCTGATCCCTTTCAGTACCTCCTCTATTTGATCTTTCCCTTCTATTCCCAGTCCAGATGTGACTACCCAATTGTAAGATATACTGCCTCTCTGCAGGGAGTATAGAACACACTGAGGAGAAGTGAGTTTGAATGTGTACTTCTGCCCTGCAGAGACTAGGTAGTCCGCCAGACCCGGAGTTTCTTCTATCAGTAGGACAGTTCTGGAGTTTTCCAGCTCAGAGAGGGCTCTTTTCGCTGCTGAATCAGCCCTCCAGGCATCTAATGTATGGAGAAGAACTGCAGGATTCACTTGGCTCTTTCTCGAGAACTGAACTGGCTGCACAGTTTCAGGATTTAAGAGGTCTGAATCGCCTGCTAGTAGCCGGATTAAAGTCTCTGTCATTTCAATTTCTGTAGGAACAAAGACCTTCTTCCCCTCTATATCCTGCCTAAAGCCCAGCTTCTCCATCTGCACTGTAAACAGACTCGGCAGTCCTTCCACAAAAGTCACCATTTCTCCTAGGGTCTGCATAGACCTGTTCCAGTCAATCTTTTGATAGCCCAACACCTCTGAATCCCACTCGTCCTGCATCTCTTCAAGGGCGCAATTGTTCATGGCAAAAGACTTTCTGGGGGGTAAATAGGAGTGTTCGGCCTGGAAATGAGAAACAGAGCAGTAGGTATATACGGCAATTAAATGCCCCGAGAGAAGGTTGGGATGAGTCACTGCGAGTCGCTGTAAAATCGCCTTCAGACCGAGAGTCATGTACGGAGCCGAGCTACTGACGACCCAGATAATAGCGTGCAGCTCCACAGCCTGCTCCACAGCCGCCATTATGGTATTCGCTAGGTCCTCATTCGTAGAGGCCGAAGCATTACTGACACCCGGAGTGTCAATGAACCGCCAGAGACTATTTCCCCTTTGGAAGGTGTAAGTCGTGCAGGCCTTAGTCCTGCTCCTCATCGTAGAGCTGGATCCCGCCTCGCTGTGGACTGGGTGGTCCCTCTCTGTAGGGGAGGTATAGGCGTGATTCGGAATCACTATTTTGGGAGTCTCTAGCTGTCCTTCCCCGAAGTAGTTGACTAGGTAGTTGATAATAGTGGACTTCCCTGACCGTACAGCCCCTAGTAGTAGTGCGGTTTGCACCTTTGTGACCCGAGGAAGAGGGGTGCTGGGAGTAGGCGGCAGAGCCACTGGCTGGTCCGCAGTCTGCAATTCCATTATTACGATCTCTATGCCATTGTTTAATACCAATGTCTACAATTGCATAAATGGAATTATTTGGATATTTGAAAATGGGTGCGGTTCACTTTCTCCCAAGGCGTCTTAGGCTAGTTTCAGGGTCAGTTGCACTAGTACTCACCTTTGAAATGTAATTCGGGCTTTAAATGCCTCAAACGGCTAGTGCTGATTTTGTAGATTCGCAGAAGCAAGTGCTTAAATTAAAGCCTACAAGTCGCTTATAGCATTTCCAGCCCCACCAGAACTCTATAAACTTGAAAAGAGACAAAACGAATTATAGAATTTCACTGAATCTAAACTAAAAACTCGCTCATCCGCTTCATTTGCAACTCCTCCAGCATTTTACTAAGCCTACAGTTTCCCCTACTCTCCATGGTAGACTGGGGTTTCTTATTTGTGAACTGTGGCTAAGTCTAGGCTACAGAGGCAGTCCAGAGCAGTTTCCCTGAACTAGTGATAGTCACTTGCCTCGCAGTGGCTTGGTTGCTGGAACTGACCAGTCCACCCAGCTCCATCACTTGCTGGTGCACGTTCCACTGCAGTCCTGTTGTAGTCACTACAGAGCGCTCAATTGGGATCAGTCCACATCTCGTCCAACTCTCTGAGAGGTCAATTTGAGTATTTCCAGGGAAAACGGGCAGACTAATGTTCCTTTGATCCACTAGTACCATTTCCAGCCCTTGGTATTGCGGGTCGAACAGAGAGCTGAAAATGGCCAAAGTGTGGTCCACTCGTCCATACATACTTGCCACGATATACACTTTTCCAACGTCTGGGAGCTGTCCTGCCACTTCCAAGCACTTCTGCAGGTCGTTCCAGTCTTGACTCGGGATTTCCCGCACTTCCGTTCCTGCGAAGAACGCAATCGCTTCCTTGTCCACGGAGTCTAAGTCGCCCACGATGTGGGTAGGGCCTGGCAGCTCTGGCTGGGTCTGGATTAGCCGGTGGAGGTGGTTGGCAGCGCCATCAGCGGCTAGGGAATAGCGGGAAAGGGGACGTAGGAGGGCGTAGACAGGCTCAATGAAGGCAGTGTTGAGGAGGATCAGAGAGTAGGGCTGGGTCTCACTGCCCAGAACAGGGCAAGAGAGGTGGCGGGTAGTGGACATATCGAGGATATGCCACTATTACTACCCAGCAACCGCCAACCTTTCATTCCCATAGGGAAATTCCACTGTATGGGGAGAATTAGGCTATTTGACTATATTGGTGACCAAGTCTTCCAGCAAGTTCCTGACTTTGATGGACAAATGGCGATTCGCAGTTTCCTTTTTGACCTCATTTAGCAGCCCCACGACAAAGCCCAGCGCCATTCCGTTATACAGCATAGCCTGGAAGAAGAAGAAGTTGGCGTTTCCGCCCAGCCGCATAGTCCACATCACCCACATCAAGTAGCTCAGCACCACTCCAATCCACACTCCATTCAGCTGTCTAGATCTTACAGTCACGAAGCGAGAGGGGGACAGGGAAATCAGTCGCCAGTGAGGAGCAAAGAGGGCGCCCCAGAGGAAGAGTTCTGCGAGTTGAGGCGAGGGGTTGAAGAGGAAGCAGGCGGCTAGGAGCAGGGCTGCGTACATTTGGTTGGAGAGCGGGTAGTTGGTGAGTTTGCGGTGTCGGTCCAGCAGCATGAACAGAGGGTAGATGTAGATGTACGGGTGCACTGCGAGCAGCACGCGGTAGAACTGCTGGTAGCGGGCGAACATCTCGGTGACAAGGTACCAGGTGATGCCAAGGTTTGGCCGGATTTCCTCGAAAAGGAGGTGCGACAGACTGATTCCGCCTGTGCAGAGGAAGGGACTGGAGATGAGGAAGAGGTCCAGATAGAAGCGAAAGCTGCGGTGAGTGTAGTACCAAACTGCTAGCACTGGCGCATAGGTGGGGTTGGCAATTATGAGGAACGACCCAAACAGCGCCGCCAAAGGGCGATTCTTGCGGAAAACAGAGGTCAGGAAGGCCAGCACTAAAAAGCCATGTATCGTGACAGTACTCATCGCACAGCAGCTGAGCACACAAATAGGATTGAGCCAAAAGAGCACCCAGCCGGACCTTCCCTACATACCTCCTACACACAGTCTACCGAGCATCACTGCCATGCCCAGTTCCAGCACCACCCAGAGGGCTGGCAGTGCTGCTGGCCAGTCCTTCAGTAGGTAGAGGACGGAGAGCAGGGCGGGGTGGTGGTGCACTGGAGAGCCGGGGAAGTGCGGGGAAAGGCCGAGCTCGTAGTAGCGCCAGCCTTCCCAGAGGCGCTGAGCGTCTGTGTAGGGACTGGACATGTGCGGGGACGTCAAGTGCCAAGGCGAGTACAGGAAACCCAGCAGACGAAGCAGCAGTCCGAGACCTATGACCCCGACTCCCATTATCTATTGCACTTCAGGACTCCTATGCCATTTGCCTTCGAAACACGCCTTGCACCAGCGAGAAACATTGCTAGTTCTCTCTATTCGCGGACTCTATACTGCATCTTACTATCTTCAAGCCGAATCACCATCCTATTGCAGGTGTATGAGTTAACAGCAGGTCAAACGCATCTAAAGCATTTGCTATACAATGGACAATGAAGAAACTGGCCGAGTGCTAGTCCTCGAGTGTCCCCCCGGCCTCCACCTGGGCCTGGACTACTGCACCTGGACAGCTGGCGAGCTCGTAAAGGGGCTGAAAGCAGTGCCAGTAGGGGCGCACTACCTCTACTCTAGTGCTGGGGAGGACAAGGAGGGCGGCTTTGTGTATATTGGCAAGGGCACTGTGGCTGTGAGGAAGTGGACCAAGGGACTGACCAGGCTGGACAAGGAGGACGAGGAACTCTTTGAAAGGGCAGGAAGTGAGGGCGATTTCGACTTATTCCTGGGCGATTTCCCCAACTCCAAAGCACCACTGTGGCGCCAACTCACCCAGTTCCTCACTCCCAGCCTCCTGGCCCGCCTTACTCCCGCTGCCCCTGAGCTGCCCACCTGTCCCAACTACACTTTGATTCCCCACCATCGAGTCCTGCACGGTATGTCCGCTTCGCAAATCACAGCCTCGAACTTCGATAAGTCCCAAATCCTGTTGGAAGTCTTAGCAAGGGAGCGGATCACTTGGGAGTGTCTTATCGGCGAGCTCCAATACGCCTTCATCAGTCTGCTGCTGGGAGAAAGTCTGACCGGCTTCGAACAGTGGAAAAGCCTCCTAATCCTCCTCTTATCCAGCCCCTCCGCCCTCCACTCCCTCCCCGCCCTGTACCTGTCCCTAATTCCTGTGCTCTACCAGCAATTCCTGCAGTTAGGCGATATCTCCCAAGACCCGTTCATCCAGACTTCCTTCATTCCTCGACTCACCTGTGACTTCCTAGCACTGCTGGCAGACCCCACCCTGCAGCCAGCGCTGTACACCCGCGGTCAGAAGCTGCAGCGACTAATAGGGGAGATATGGGGCGGTTTTGACTCTGTGGAGGACGATGAAGACCGTCCGGTCGTGGTGGAGCTCTCCCAAGAGCAGATAGACTGCCTGGAAGGGGCGGTTGCTGCAGTAGATAAGCAGTAGATTGAGACAAGAGGGAGGAATATAGTGATGTTGGGGGTGGACACAAGGCCGCGAGGCAGCGGAAAGCCGCCTAGAAGCCGCAGCAAGGTGCAAAACCCAGTGCTCCTGGGGAAGCCCTGCAAAAGCGGCCCCGCAGACCTGAGATTGCGAGTATTGACTCCCAGAGGAAGGCACCAGGACGGCTCTGTGTGCTCCACTCGCTCTTCCTCGTCCACCAAGCCCCTCTCCCACTCGATTTCCTTCCAAACTCCTCCCAAAGTCCCTCCAATCGCCTGCAGCGCCCAGGCCTGGGCCGTCACCAACGGAGACACAGGGAAGGTGCTGTTTGGCCGCAACGAGGAGGAAGTGAGGGAAGTGGCGAGTTTGACCAAAATCGCCACTTGCTACTTGGCCCTGCAACTCATCAAGGAAATGGGTTTGTCGCTCAATTGCGAAGTGTGGGTGTCCTCCCGAGCTGCGCAAATGGACGGCACCAGTGCGAACCTGCAGGCTGGGGACCATCTGCGGCTAATTGACCTGTTCCACGCACTGATGCTGCCCTCTGGGAACGACGCAGCGCAGTGCATGGCTGAGTTTTTCGGCAGGCGACTAATAGAACAGCGAGGGTTTGCGCACACAATCAAAGACCCGGATAGACTTTTTGTCAGGGAAATGAACACTTTATGCACAAAATTGCACCTGCGGAAGACTATTTATCAAAACCCACATGGGATGTCGCAGCCGAGGAATCACTCCTCTGCGAGGGATGTGGGGGCGCTCGCTGCAGTCGCTATGAGACATTCGGTGTTTCGGATGGTCGTGGGGACGGAGAAGTATACGTGCAAAGTGGTGGATAGGCAGGGAAGTGGGCGCGTTTGTACCTGGCGGAATACAAATCTCCTCCTTTCTCGAGGGTACGAAGGAGTGAAGACAGGCGTAACAGACGCAGCTGGACCATGTCTCTGCGCCTCCTGGACTCGCCACTCTCAGCGCCTGATCATCACAGTGCTGCACAGCAGAAGCATGGAGGCCCGCTGGGAGGAAGTGGAGCAGCTGCTTTCCTGGACTATTAGGAGGGATTAGGACTAAGGGGAAGCTGTAGGAAGGAACGAGTAAAGGTCAAATCGTCTGCATCAAATTCATCACTTTCAGCCTGGTCTGGAGAGGTGGTTTGGATGATTGCATACACGTCTCCATCGTCGAAGTCGTCGGAGTCGATTCCTGCCCAGGCTGCTAAACCCGAAGCACTGGTGACTTGCAGAACTGGCTGGGGAGGGGGAGGGGAGACAGGGGTGGGATCAGGCTGGGAGCGGTGGCTGTTGCCAGGCTGCAGGTCTGAGTAGGGCAGGAGGTCGGGAGTAGTGGGGAAAGGGGAGATGGAGACTGGGGATTGGAGAGGGGGTTGGGGAGGGAGGGAGGCGGAGGACTGGGGAAGGGGACTGTAGGCATTGGGGACATCGAGGTCTCGGGTGGATATGGATTGGGAGTAGGATTGATCATCGGTCTGATTGGCAGTTCCGACTTCACTACTGCCCTCAGGCCTGCTGGTTGCTTCAGGTCGTGTCTGTGTCTCCGACCTCCCTATCGAGCTCACTAGTTCCTCCTGCCCCAGCACAAGTCCGCAAAGAACCAGGTAGGTTATTCGTTTCAAATGTACCATTGCTAGGTCTACGCCTGTCTGCTAATTGACAAACTGCCAAGTACCAATGCCGTTCTGAGTCTTTAGAGCAGCAGTAATGAGGGCAGCGTCCTCCTGGACAAATCCCTACTGCTGTGCCTTCAGCCGTGTATATCGATAGGGTGAGGAAAGTCCGCGAGTACTCCAGAAAGAGAAGGACAGACCAACACCCTGAGCAACTGTCTCCAAACAACAAAGAAGTCGGCTCCTTGTTCATCTCTTGGGATCGTTAGAGTGGCCTAGAGCAGAACTGCGCACTGTCTGTGAGCTCTATGACAATATCTCCATCATAGCAATGGACGCTATGAGTCTTGGGCTGTCGAGGCTTCCACGAGGGAAGTGCTTCCTCGTTCCTGTGAGCAAGAAGCAGCCTACTATCTTTTCAGATGAAGGTAGGCAATAGGATGAAGGAAGGCTGAACTCGCTTTCTCTGAGTCTATTGACTTCATCGAAATAGCAGTGCTGGGCTATAGACTTCCAAATGTGGGTAATTATGCGTATATGAATAGCAACATGGACTTAAGCAACATATCAGAGGCAGAAACACAATAGTGCCAATTGTGGTGCATTTAGCTGGTAGCTTCCACTTTTCTATAGACCTATTATACACTCTTCTTTATGACTGCTCCTACTATTTGAGTGCATTTCGACCTGCCAGCCTTTCTCGTCCCCAGCAGATTCCCTGAGAGTACTAGCCCCCATGCTACATTCCCATATGTTGCTTAGGCAGATAGCTTCCACGGCTCTACAACGGCAAATAGACCAGAAAGCGGACGCTAGGCAATACACTTGTCCTGGACAGTACTAATTCCACTGGGTATAACTCAATGATTGTATTACCATATCTATGTCAGACATAGCCAGCAGTTCAATGAGTCGAGCCTAATAGGACAATTAACTGCTATGTTGGACTTGAGACTTTTTGATAAAGCGCTAAATTGACCTTTATGTATCATTGATCAGTGCAAGTCTCTACTCCAGTCTTTATTTCCCAGGTATCTTCCGAGATACCCATTTGTATAAATAAAGAGGGGAAATGAAGCGAGCTAGACACTTTCGGGAAGGCCACTGGGAAGACGACGAGCATGAACGCTTCCTCAAGGCAGTGCGCATCTATGGATCCAACTGGAAAGCTGTGGAGTTGGCAGTGGGCACGAGAAACGCCACTCAAGCCAGATCACATGCCCAGAAGTACTACATTAGGGAGAGCAAGCTAAAGAAGGAGATGGCGGAAATGCGGAAGCAGGCAGGGATCGAAACGAACCAAGACCGGGTGACATCCGTAGCAATTCAGTACGGCACAGGGGTGACCTTCACTCCTAAGTCCCTTTAGCTACTTCTCTTACAGTTGGAAGTGCAGTGGCACTGCAAGGCTGGATGGTCCTCAGTCTCGAAGTAGTCTTCCAGGATCTTTAGTGCTTTTGAGTATACGAAATTGCTGTGTGTTTCTGCATGTCTTCGCTGGCTTCCAAGCAGTCCATTCTTTCCTCACAGACCTGGTTTCTGCCTTCACTTCTTTCAGTGAAGTGATTTCCCCGGCTTCCAGCAGAGCCGCAATCAGCCTTACTCAGCAGTTGTTACTTTTCCTAGCGAGGGCATTTCCTCCGAACTAGAGGTCAAGTTCTTCCACCTGCCCTGGCCGTCAATGTCACTCGTCCTTTCTTTCCCCCCGCAGTGGGTTTTCAGCGATTCCCAAGTCAGATGCGGCACCCATCTATCCCTTTGCAGCAGATTCGATCATAGATGTACTGCACAGCTGAGACTTCCTTATTATCCATATACCCTCCCCAAGCGAATAGTGCTAAACTAAGGTTAGATTAGTCTTCGTCCAGCAGCAAGTAGGCGCAGTCAATGATGCAGGCGCCTCTGCCGGGCTGCGTGGAAAACATGTAGTTTTCATCAGTGATCCACATGCTTCTCTCTGCGGTGTAGAACGCCCTCCCCACAGCTTCCAGGAACTCTTCCAGTCGAGCATTAGCCACCAGAGCCACCATGCAGCCGCCCCACCCTGCGCCTGTTAGTCGTGCGCCGTAGGCTCCGTTTGCCAGTGCTAAGGCCACTAATTCATCCAAGTTCTCAGAACTGCACTCATACAGCGTCTTGCAGCTTTCATGACTCGCATTCATCAGGCTCCCCAGCACTTCCGGCCCCGTCTGGTCCACACAGGCCTTATGGAACATCAGCACTCGCTTGGCCTCCTGCACCACATGCAGCGCCCTTTGCCTCAGTTTGAACTCAGTGTTCTGCAGCAGAACAGTGTCGCTGTAGGGAATATCACTCACAAAGGGCATTATTTCAGTCGTGTTAAATACAGTTTGGAGGGTGGAGTGGGTGTAGGTGGGCTGGTCCAGGTGCTCGATGATCAGGGCTTCGAGGTCGTCGAGGTCTAGGCCTTGCTGGTCTTGGAACTGCTTGAGGGTTTTGAGGGCTTTGGGGTCGTCGATTGGCTTGAGGATCCCTAGATTATGCTGAATCAGAGCCACAGCCAGTCTACACTCCACCACTCTCTTATTATACCTCGTAGCCAAAGTCAGCATTTTGGGTGAAGGAGTCAAGGAATCCGCAATCACGAAGGAACACCCAGCCGGCAAAGCGACCTTATGACTGCACAGCGGGTTAAAATCAATCCTCAGTGCAGAGCCCTTTTCCCCTAAGAGCGATATGGCCTGGTCCATGCCGCCGCAAGCCATCCCCAGCATCCGCTCATAGCGAGTCACTGTGTCGCTCAGTTGAGTCTTCGTCACAGTTTCCGAAGCTATATAGAAATCCGCTAGAATGCTGGTGAGAGCCTGGTGATCCGCTGGCAGTCTTTCCTTCGCATTGATTTTCCGCTCAGCAAACGCGAACAAAGAGGCCAAGCAGGACCCTACGGTCATAGCAGCTGAGGAGGACAGGCCCGCAGCCACCGGGACAGACCCGTCCACAAGGGCTAGGAAGCCCCGCTTGCGAGGACTGTGTTCTGCTGCGGCTTTGAAGCCTGCGAGGAAGTAGTTGGCCCAGCACTGGTCTGCGAAGAAGCCTGTGTCCAGGGTGAAGCGGTAGTCCTGGAACTTGGACCTGAGTGTGTTTTTTAGCACGACTTCGTCTGTTTCGGTCCTTTTCACAGCGATTAGGACGTCGTTTTCCAGGGCCATGGGCAGTACAGAGTACCCGGAGTAGTCGATGTGCTCGCCTATTAGGTTCACTCGGCCGGGAGCCCGGGCCAGGAAGTCGGGGGAACAGCCGAACTCCTTCCGAAAGCGGGTGAGAATGAGGGTGATGCGGGGGAGTTGGTCTGAGGTGTAGACGCTGGACAGCTGGTCCACGACCTCCACGAATTCCATTATATGTACTAGGGAAGTGAGTACCTAGCAGGCCGCTTTCTGGGACTAAAATTGCCTTCGCAAAGGGGAAATTGGGACTAATAGTTCCCATCTTCCCTGTTTCCCTGCAAATGGACCTAAGAACCTGGGTCCACAGCGTCCTTTCCAGAGCGGAAAACACCGATGCCGAGGGACTGGCAAGTCTCCTATTCAGCACAACTCTACAGCCCTACTCCGGCTCCACAGAAAGCGCCATCTCCAGCCTAATTGCCAACAAGGCTGGATGGGAAGGCTGGACTGCCTTTTTAACTGCCCACGCTGACTTCCTAGCAGGCCCCAGGACCCTTTCCAAGCTCACCACCAGTCTTTCCCTCTTCTCCCAAGTCTTCCAGGACCAAGTCCAGGGCGCTTGGAGTCTCCCCCTGGTGCACCGCTTCACCCGGGCAGTGTGCAGTCTGCTGCCCGCCCAGCAGCGGGGGAAGTCCTCCAAGAAGCTGGATACTGTCGTTAATGAGCTGCAAAAGCTGCTGGGCATCTGCCAACGGACCTCTGAAAAGCCTCCAGACTCCAAGTTAATGGGACTTTTGGACGTCATGAATGCCCTGTTCCGTCTCTATTTCCGCCTTAATAACGTCCAACTTTGCGTCAACTTGCTCAAAATCGTCAACAACCCGCATTCCCGCTTGCCTTCAATCCAGTACTTCCCCATAGCTGATCAGCTGGAATTCCGCTACTACGAGGGCAGACTGAGCATATATGAACAGCAAATCATAAAGGCGGAGGAGTGTCTGGACTCCTGCTTGGCTCGCTGTCCCAGTGGGTCTGTGCGGAACAAAAGGCTGATTTTGGAGTATTTGATCCCTGTGAAGGCTGCGAGAGGGAAGTATCCGAGCAAGGGCTTGCTGGAGAGGTATGGACGCGGGGAAGTGGGAGTGGTGTTGGAGGCGGTGAGGAAGGGGGACGTGGGTGGGTTTGAGAGGGAACTGGGGAGGAGGCAGGAGGGCTTTGTGAGGACAGGAATGCTGATAATGATGCAGGGCTTGGAGCTCCTCACGTACCGCAATCTCTTCAAAAAGACAGCTCTCCTCCTCGGCCAGTCCCAAATCCCCTTCCAACGTCTCCACACCGCCCTTTCCAGCGTAGACGCCTCTGTCTCCCCTGACCAACTCGAATGCATCCTTGTCCGCCTCATATCCAAAGGCTGGATCAAAGGCTACCTTTCCCACGAACACAAGGTCATCGTCCTCAACAAAAAGACCAGCGCATTCCCCCGCATCAGCGAGTGCTAGGTAGTAACAGAGAGAACTAGTGGGATTACAGGGAAAACAAGGACTATTGGAGCAGGAAAGACGGCGCTGATAGAGTAGGTTAGAGCCTAGTGCAAGTGTAGGGACGCTGGACTGCCGATGCTTCGATATTGCTATCATGCGAGCTTTTGGGTCGGTTTCTAGGTCAGAAAGAAGCAGAATTCCCCTGGGGAGGGACATATTGGTAGTAGAAAGGGTGTGCACTGGCTGAATCGTCTGGTGATCCTTGCTAAAGCAGCAAAGGCCCATTTTTATTATATTTCCCCACATCCTCGTAAGAGGGGGATGAAGTTCCTTGGAAATAGCTCGATTTCTCTACTGATTTTGTATATAAAGACATTAAATAACGAAAATTCCCTTCATCCCCCTTAAAAACTCATAACCCGAATATAGAGTTTTTTGACAGGCGGAAAGTGGAAGCAGATTACGGAGTTTCTGAGATTTGAGAAAGCCTTAAGCGGAAATAGACAGTTACTGCGAGAAACTCAGGGGAACCAGATGGAAACTCGGCTGTTTGGGCATATAAACTAGCCACAATGTCACATCTGGAAGAGCGCTTGAGCAGTCGGCAAAAGGCCTTTATGCAGGTGCCGGATATTGCGCAAATCAAGAAGAAAAGAGAAGAGTTTGAGGCGCAATTGCGCACAAGTCACCGCTTTGACCTGGCCTCCAAGCGCAGAAACCTGATGCCTCAGCCGAATTCCAACCTCTTGGATCTGAGCACCATCCTGCGAATGGCCTCCGAAGGCAGCGAGCCGCTCCTAGCAGCTTCCAGCCTGCGCAAGCTACTTTCCGTACAAGCCGACCCTCCCATTCAGCAAGTCATTGACGCGGGCTTTCTCCCTCAGCTCCTAGGCTGGATGCAGCGGTCTGATTTGCCCGCTTTCCAGTACGAAGCCTGCTGGGCGCTCACAAACATCGCCTCCGGGTCGCACGAACACGCAGAAGCACTGGTGCAGAGAGGCATAGTGCCACTGATTTACATGCTACTGGAGAGTGCAGATGTAGATGTGAGGGAACAGGCAGCTGGACTCACTGCCAACATCACCAGAGACTCTGCGAAGGTCAGAGACGCAGTGCTGCAAACTGCAGGGCTGAGTCGACTTTTGAAGGTGCTGAGTGAGTGCCCTCGGCCTAGTCTTGCGATGGCGGTGGTAGCCGCGGTGAGCAACTTGTGCAGAGGGAAGCCGGCCCCTGAATACGCAGTTTCCCGCCCTGCACTCCCTTACTTAGCTGCTATGATTCTGGGGATCAAAGACGAAGAAACTCTCAAGGACTGTCTCTGGGCCATTTCCAGTATGTGTGAGGGGGAAGAAAGCAGAATCCAGGACTTACTAGAAACTGGAGTGATCCCACGACTAGTAGTCCTAGCGAGGAGCGAGCAGACGAAGGTGCAGCACCCTGCACTGAGGTGCATTGGTAATGTGGTCGTTGGGTCAGCGCAGCAGACTGAAAAAGTCTTAGAAGCTGGACTCATCGAAGTGCTAGAAGTGCTGGTGAAGTCTCCAAAACTGACAATCCGCAAAGAAGCAGCCTGGATCGCCTCCAACCTGTCCGCTGGTCCCTTTCCCCAGCTACAGCGACTGCTCCAGTCCTCCCTCTTCCCTTCCCTACTCTCCCTGCTGCCCAGCGACTCCCCTACTATCCAGTCCGAAGTCTTCTATGCTCTTCTCAATATCGCTCTTTCGGATAGGAGAGAAGCTCCCTTGTTCCTGCTACAACAAGGAGCGGTGTTAGTCGTCAAACAAGTCTTGGAGTCTAACACAAGTCCGAAAGTGATGCAAGCGGCTTTGGAACTGATAGCGGCTCTGCTGGAAGCCGGGAAACGGCACTTCACAGAGAGTAGTGAAGGCAGAAATCAGGTCTGTGAGGAGGTGGAAAGGACGGGTTGCTTGGAAGCAATTGAAGAGATGCAGAAACACACCAGCAACTTTGTATACTCGAAAGCAGTAAAGATCCTGGAAAGCTACTTCGAGACTGAGGACCCTCCAGACCTGCTGGCCAGCTCCATCCTTGCAGTGCCACTGCACTTCCATCTGTAAGAGAAGTAGCTAAAGGAACTTAGGAGTGAAGGTCACCCCTGTGCCGTACTGAACTGCTACGGACGTCACTCGGTCTTGGTTCGTTTCGATCCCTGCCTGCTTCCGCATTTCCGCCATCTCCTTCTTTAGCTTGCTCTCCCTAATGTAGTACTTCTGGGCATGTGATCTGGCCTGAGTGGCGTTTCTCGTGCCCACTGCCAACTCCACAGCTTTCCAGTTGGACCCATAGATGCGCACTGCCTTGAGGAAACGTTCATGCTCGTCATCTTCCCAGTGGCCTTCCCGAAAGTGTCTAGCCCGCTTCATTTCCCCTCTTTATTTATACAAATGGGTATCTCGGAAGATACCTGGGAAATAAGGACTGGAGTAGAGACTTGCACTGATCAATGCTACATAAAGGTCAATTTAGCGCTTTATCAAAAAGTCTCAAATCATACAGAAAAGTGAGCTAAATGCACTAGCGCAAGGCAAATATCAGCCGTAGCAATGGATGTAACAGTGTGGTCTGAGGCAATTCAAGCCATTTCCTTATACCTAGTCTAGAGATCTGCGGAAATAACAGGCAATTAGAGTGAATCTAAGGACTGAGTCGTCTGCTCAGCAGTTCCATCCCCTCCCCACTCCCCCTCTGCGAAGTCCTCCTCGAGTACTTCCTCGAAGCAGTGCCCAGCACCGGCCTCAGCAACTCCCACTTCCCCTTCCTTCGCTTCCTTTCCTTCCGCCCTGGACTCGCATTGGGACTGAGTGTAGAGGGGATGGAAATGATGAAGTCGGAGTGAGTGCGAGTGGGCAGGTGCAAGGGCTTGGTGTTAGGGCGGGAGTGACTATTGGGCAGGGTGAAGTGAGGGATGGAGCCAGTTCTTTTGAGTGCTTTTGGCTCGGGACTGACTGGGGACTTTTCCTGCTCCTTGTGCAGCCAGTCCCGCAGGAGCGAAGACTCTGCAGAGGGATTGGGCCTGCTTTCGCCTATCTGAATTGCTCGAATGTCCTCGGCTTCTCCGCTGTCGGCCCGTCTCCGCAGCACTAACATAGTCTCGTGGCGCTCCACTTTCCGCCCTCTCAGACCCAGCACTCCCTCAGTGCCCTTCCTTAGTAGAGCCCTGGCATCTCCAGCCTCGCCTTCTCTCAGCACTTTATCCACTATGTTCTCATACGTCTTCAAAGGGTGGATCTGCACTCCCCCGAAGTGACACAACTTGGACGACCTTCGAGTGCGAAAGTACTGCTGCACGTGCAGGGGGAAGGGAGAGTGCGGGGTCATTGCGAAGTCGGCGATTGTGACGTGTTCGGTCCTTGACCTTAGGGATTTGCGGCTTAATAGGACGTGCTGGGAGGGGGGCAAAGGAGTGGATTTCATTGGAGCTGTTTTTATTTAGGGAACTGAGGAAAAGGAAGAATTGCGGGTTTTAGGCCGGGGGAAGTATTGGGAAAGGGCAAATACAGCTGTATATACCTACATCCTAATACACCATAATGTCTCTGAGAGCACTGCTCCCACTCACTCGCCTCCTCCTCCTTTCCGCCACTTGCTACGACTACCAAGCCCGCGACCCTCCGCTCTACTGCGACAACCAAGTGACCTGGAGCATTTCCGACACTCTCGACCCCTGGGTCCAAAGCCACCAAGCCTTCCAACACTACCACCGACTCAAAGAAGCCTACTTAGCCTCCAACGGCACTTCCCCCACTGTGGACTGCCTGGCTATTGCCCAGCAGTTTTACTGTGCGCATCAGTTCCCGTATTGTGACTCGGAGCAAGAGCCGAGTAGGGGAGTGTGCTCGTTTCTGTGTGAGCTGTATAAACTGCGCTGTCCGGCGGAGGACTATGACTACTTCTGTGCGACGAAAGAAGACGTGAAATGCTCATTTTCGCGATATTTTGCGCTTTTCGGCCTGATGCTGCTCTACTAGTCCTATATAGGCAGTTAATATCAGCGCTTTTCCATGTGAGAAGGGGACTTTTCCCAACACAACGCACTATAGTCTACTTTTTCCCCCTGAAATTGGTGAGGTCCCTATAAAGTCATGGAAATCGTCTTCCCAGAGCTAGTCCGCGCCTCCAACCGCTACCGCCGACTCCGTCCAGACGACATAACCCGCTCTACAGAGGTGTCTCCCCACCATATACCCGGCCACTCCCCAGTGGCCAGCGGCCTGCCCAGGGTTTCCCTGCTTCCGATGCCAAATCTGGCCAATATCAGTCTGCTGGGACGGAATCGCATGCAGCTGTTACGGTCTAGACGCAGGGCGGAGCTGTCGAGGGAGCCGAGGCTGCAGGTCAACTTCGCAGGAATACGACTTAGGGCTTCTGCTATCCACCCTGGAGCTTTCTCTCCCACCCGGACGAAGCTGGCCTTGGAACTGCCCTCTGTCTCCCTGCGTCCCGCTTGATTTACAGCCTTTCCCCACACTATTATCTAGACTAATCGCTGCAAGTCTCTCTGCGCCTTCTGCATTGCCACCTATGTGTGACTTACACTGAACAGCTGAGCTCGGCTCTTCACATCCAGGTAGTCGGTCGTTTTCCACGGCTCACTCTGTTGGTAGTAGTTCAGACGGCCTTCCAGCAGTGGCATTGTGCCTGCAATTTGCGCCCCTGTCTTTACCAAGTTGTCAAGCCGCCCTTCCAAAGCGTCCTTCCGAGCCAGCAAAGCCCGGGTCCGCGGATGCGACGGGTTGGGAAAGAGCGACTTGACGAGTGCGGATATGGAGTAGTACTTGCCTTTCATCTGCTTCCCCGCCTGTCCTGCCAGCGAAACCGCATCCAATCCCGACTCTAAGAAGCTTAAACGGCTGTAGTAGTAGTCCGGGTCCAGTAAAGTGGTCAGAACGCTTTGGATCTTTTGCAGTGCGACTTCGCCCTGTGCCTTTCCTTCGAAGAACTTGGGGTAGGTGATTCGGAATATGCCTTCGATTTCGATCCTGAGGATGAGTAGGAGCATAGGGAGGTTGAGTACTAAGCGGCCGCCTTTGGCCATGTTCTCGTTTTCGTGGAATAGCAGGATTATCTGGGTGAAGAGCTGGTGCTGGATGCCCGCACTCAACGGCACATTCTGAATATGCCCAAAGACCGTAAAGTAGCAAAAATGCGCCAACAGTCCCAAAAGTCTCGCACTCTTCTCAGAACAAGCAGTCTGCAGCGCAGCCTCCAGCGCTATCGTCTTCTGCTGCGACTCAATGGCGACCTGAAAGTCCGCCAGCGGGAAATGCACACTGATATACCTCAAGTCCTCCATCACTGCCTCCAGCCTGACAGTAATAGGCTGCAGCACTTCCTTTATCACCATGGAAGCCACAGTTATGCGGTCGAATGGGAACTGGAAGATTTTGGAGTCGAAGAGGTCTTTGGTGGCTGCAGGGTGGGCGCGGAAGGAAGGGACTGTTTCTTGCTCTGCTATAGCTGCGGCTTCCGCTGACTCTCCCACTACGAAGAAAGGGTATAAGTACCGCTTTTTGATAAGGTCGGCGTCGAGGAGGAGGTAGTGCCGCTCGCTCAGGCCTTCTTCGTCTGACTTGGCAGTGGCTTCTTGTCGCTTGAAGTGGGCGGGACTCAGGCCGCTGTCTTCCCTTTGCATGGTTTTCCCTTCGGTCAATGCTTCGGGTGCGAAGCCACCTTCCTGCACTAAGTTCAGGCCTTGTCCTTTATTCCTCTTCGTCGGGTAGATATGAATGACATCCGCCAGCCAGCCCGACCCATGCCACCCCGCCTTGATCTCACACACCGAAAGCGGCACATCCTTCAGCAGTCTCTGTATGTTCTTAGTCGTAGGCGCCACATGCATGAGTTCCAAGTACTTCACTGCGTACTCCTTTTCCAGCACTTTCACGAAGTTCTCGCTCAGTGCAACTGGTTCGGACCCACCTTTGAGTTGGATGGTGATGCAGATCGGCTGCTTTTTGTCGATGGACGGCTTGGATTTGGACCGCTGGCGAGAGGGGGAGATATGGGACGGCTTCATTATAAGTAACTGTATTCGGGCTTTGTGTATAGAGGCAAGTGGGATAGTGCAGGTGGGATTTGAGCCTGCAGAGGCAGGGAAGGACAGAGGGGATCTAGCTCAAATGGTAGAGCGCTCGCTTAGCATGCGAGAGGCACTGGGATCGATACCCTGGTTCTCCACTTTTATGCTTACTTGGACTGCTGGGTGAGAGGGGTAGTGTGGCTTTCCCTATATTAGCGCTTCTCAGGAGGACTAGTTTGGGGAAAACACTCAGTGTATGGGGTTTGCAGGCAATTGGCTGATTTGAGAAAGACGGAATTGAGTAAATATAGTGTTTTCTATTCAATTGTTTCTCTTTATCGCGCCCAGTGCTTCAGTTATAGGGAAAACAGCTGGATTGGCATTAGTAGTGAACTCCTCTACCCCAATCAATGGTCATTTCCAGCCTTCCGCCACTAAATGCTTCCCAAAGCAAACAAAAGTGTGCAAAACGGACTTCAAAGTCTCTAAGCCTAAGTCTCTAGCCCTAGCTCCCTGCCAACTTTATAGATTTAATAGAATGTACTGTGGGTCTATTCAGTGCAAGTGGTGTAGCCGACTGGTGAACTACCCCGGCCTGTTCCTGCTGCTTTCCAGCGTCCTTATCAACCTAATCGCCTGCTATGCCTTGCTGGACTACCCGAGTCCAGAGAGGCAATATGTAGGGGCAGTCTGGATTTCAGCACTCGTGATTAGCACCCTGTGGGGTCTGTCTGTATGCTGGGATTTGGAGACTGGTAGACTGAAGGCGTGTATGATCGGGTCGATTGTGGGGACTGGGTATGGATGGGCTTTGGGAGCGGGGGGAGTTGTCTTGTTGCGAAGGGAGGAAGCGGCTAACGAGGAGTCTGCAGTGGTGCTGATGAATGTCCCCATGCTATTTGTGATTGGGTGCGCAGAACTCGGCTGCTTCTTTGTCTACTTGAAGCAGTACAGAAAGGCGAAAAAACTCTTACGGATAGGCTCCGAGTTTGAAGAAAACCAACAGCCTGAAAACCAAAGAGAGGCTGAGGTTTCGTTAGTTTCAGATCACAGACCTGCTAATCGGGAAGAAGACCAAGTTCCGTTCAATCTAGTAGACCGGGAGCCTGCTAATCGGGAAGAAGACCAAGTCCCGCTCCATCTATTAGACCGGGAGCCTGCTAATCGGGAAGAAGACCAAGTCCCGCTCCATCTATTAGACCGGGAGCCTGCTAATCTGGAAGAAGACCCGGAGGTACCTGACAATAGTGAGGATGAAATGCCTCCTCTTGCCCCTGCTGAGGAGCGAGTGGCTACACAGGGCTCGAATCGACAGGTCTCAACCACGAATGTTTTCTTGGATGTGCGTCTTCAAGGAAGCGCAGATAGAGCGGAGCCTTATTATGGAGGAGATGACTTATCGCTTGGCAGCAGGGAAGCCAATCAGCGAAGAGCTCCTGGCTGGGTTATCAGCGATCAAGATTAAGTACTTAATAGGCGGCTACAAGTTAATTCGCACACATATTCCCAATAGCTATGTCTATTCGTAGTTAGAGCCACTCTTCACCGATATGCGAACACACGAGAAAAGCCTATCAACAGCCCTGCTATTAGCCCCACTCCACAGCAAGGACTTATCCAGCTAGTACGGCAGTCCTCTCACGAAGTCGATCATCTTGTCCACCTCCGGAGACTTCGGTCTGGGCAAGTTGGACAGGGAATTGAGCGAGATGAGACTGCAGTTCTGGTCCTGGAGCAAGTCCTCGAGCACATCTCTTGCATTCACAGGCTCTTCTTCCTCCACGTCTTCCTCTTCGCCTTCCTCGTAATCTTCCATATCACAATGCGCCCGCAAGATAGACGGCAAAGTCGGCACCTTCGACGAATGCGCCTTCCCCGGCGAGCTCGCAGACGACAACGACTCAAACACCCCCGACGAAACCGACGTCGAAGCGGGCGGATTCTTACTTTCCGCACTGCCTGTGGATATCCTGGGCTGCCTGGGACTCAACGGCTGTTCCTTCTCCTCAGGTACTTCCTTCCTGTACATCCTTTCGAAGTGTCGCAGGTGCTTGCCGGAGAACTTCGACCGACTGATTAGCTTCAGTAGTTCTTCAGTTTTGAATTCTCGCGTCCCCAGACTATTGAAACAGCCTATTACGTCCTCTATTTCGTGGCCGATTATCTCAGTTTGCAGAGTCCTCAGTAGGGTCATTCCTGCCCGAAATAGGCTGATTGCCCCGTCAGTCATGAGTAAATCCCATATCCGCACTGTGACGTTTAAGGGTAGAGTTGCGGTGTAGAGCGTCATGAACCACTTGGCGGCCCAGAGTTCATACCCTATTTCCAGCCTATCCAAAGCCTCTGCAATTTGCGGGAGTCTTTTCTGCACCATATGGGAAAACACATATAAACATTGCCGAAGGTAGGGAAACCCCGGCGTATACAGGCCTTTGAAGGACTCCATCAGGTCTTCCAGCATATAAAACACCTCGACTTCTCGCCCGCCTGATACCATCAGCATGAAACCCACGATGAAGTTCATGCCTTGGCAGTAGGACACACTTTGGTGCTTCTGGGCGTACTTGGAAAGGATGCGGAAAAGCACTTTCTGCCCTTCGCCTTGGTTGAAGTAGGCTTCGTCGGGGAAGGTTCGGTCTAAGTCCTTGCTGATCTTCGCTTCTATGTCTGGGTCGGACAGGCTCAAATCTTCATAGGCAGACTCACTCAGTCTGTAGCTGAGACTGCGCAGGGCTGACCAGGCCATCCAGCGGAACTGCTGGGGCGGCCCTTTCACCACTCTCCTGCGGAGCGTTTCCCTGCTCCCTGTATCATTACAAGCCGCTTCCAAGGGGAAATCCTCACTCGAGTACCGACTCACCATATCCGTCCATTTCCCCACTCTGCTGAGTCGCTTGGGATGCAGGTCCAGCAGGAACTGTTGGAAATAAGGCCCAATCCCTGCAGTTTTCATATCAGTCATAGTCGGCAGCCCTCTGTATTGCTGCTTCTTCATCGGCACGTTGACGCCCTCGACGCTAGCCACGCTGTTTTTGACCATGCCGCAAGTGGCTCCCATTAAGATTCTAGCTGGGTTAGGCGAGGAGGAAGGTGGAAAAGCTTCGATAGTCCACTTCGCCGTCACCACTCACTCCAAAATCCTTCAGAATTTCGTCGATTTCGGGCTCAGAGATGTGCTCATTTTGATTCAAAAGCGCATTCTTCAGCTCCGTCACTCTAATTTTCCCCGTCCGACTCGTGTCCAACGCCGCAAAATAGCCCTGCAGCTTCTCCGGCGTGAGCACGTCCCTCGCATGGTCCGTGAACATCTGCAGGAACTGCTCCAAAGTGAGTTTGCCGCCTTTGTTTCTCTCCACATCATCAGCAATAAGCTTCAATTCCGCGTCTGAAATGCTGACTCTGAGGCCGCGCAGGGCCAGGCCAATGTCGGTGGAGGCGATGGTTTGGTCGTTTTTGCGGTCGAAGAGGTTGAAGACGGACTTGCACTCTTCCTTCTGCTCGCGAGTCAGTTCCATTTATACAACTCCCATAACTGAAGAGGACGAGGGGAAGTGGTAGGAGAACTGCAGATATACATGTGATTTGCATAGATAGCGGGATATGGATATATTCGGGAACTAGCAGGACAGTCTTGCCGTTACTGTAAAATTACCTTCTAATGGGTACCTGCACCTGCACTCGCCGCGACTTCCCCGATTCCCCTTTCAGTTCCGAGGAATCCCTGCACACATCCTTCGAGTCCAGCCTCGGCATTTCCGTGCACACAGTGACAAACCTGGTCACAGGACTGCAGGAAGTGGTCACCAGTGGGTATATTTCGAAGGCGCGGCTGCAAGTATATACCAGAATATTTGACTTGAATTTGGGCCTGGAAGAGGGTGCAGAGACGCCGAGAGGGAAGTTTCTGCGGGAGTTCGCGAGAAGGGAGGGATTTGACAAGAACAAGTTGTCCGACTTGATGGTGTTGCTGGGGAAGGGAGAGGACACGCTGAAAGCAGACGCACTGTTCTGGAGCAGGTGCACGGAGCAGCAGCTGAGGAAAGCGGAAGTGCACAGTCTGCTGCAGTCCTTGACCCACCTGGCCTACTCCGTCCTGCCCCAATTCACTCTGAACTCCATACGCTCGACTTCCCCTGAAAGCGCCATATCCTCCCTGGAAAAAGACATCACTCAGCTTAAATCAGCCCAAGTGGCAGTGATTGCTCACTGGGAAAACAAGCTGATGGCGGGGCAGGAAAGTGTCACTTTGGCGCAGTTCCGCAGTGGCTTTGGAGAGGACCAGTGCAGGGCGCTGTGCAGCTCTGCCGGCCTGCGGCAGTTCGGTAGAGAAGTGGAGAAGCTACTGAAGACTCCCTGAGTTACTAACTGCGGAAGTAGAAGAAAAGGAGTAGGATGAGACTGCCGCCGCCTAGGTAGGCTTCTTGGGCGGAGGAGGGGGCGAGGGATTTGGGTGGGGAAGAGAAAGGTAGCGTCGTTTCTGATTGATCTCGCTGGTAGAAGTCCGTTGCGAAGGACTCTGGGCTGGGGTACAGCTTAGGGGGGAAGCACTCCCCATCCAGCACTAGTTCACGCTCTGGGCCTTGACCCGTCCGCACTCTGTTTTGGTCTTCGACTGTCGATTCCATGCGTGCAAAGAAGTGCATGAGGTTTTTATACTTCGCCAAGGACTGCTTCAGATGCGGATGTCCAGGCAAATTGGTGACTTCCTCCCTCAAATACGCATATACGACCACATCCAGACTCCGCGGGCAGTCACTTCTGCCCGCTTTACTGTTGAAAAAGCGCTTTGCGCCTAAGCGTGCACTTAACTCTTGATGTGCAGAGTCCACTAAGTTGAGTGCATCTCGGGCTGTCACAAGGTTATGCTGCTTCTCCAGGTAGGACTGCATCTTCAATTGGTCATATGCGAAGCTCAGTTTTGTATACGGGAGAGTGAGGAGCCGGACTAAGAAAGGCGTATTGGGAGTGTAGAAGTCTTTGGGAGTGTCAGAGTCTTGCCACATTGCATATAGAGTGGCAGGGTGCAGTCGGCTTATGCACAATTCCGCAAACAGAGCAGCTTCCAGCCTTTCTGCAGTGGACAGGTCGTAATCCAGGCTAAAGGTCTGTCTACTCCCTTACCTTATTGAAGAAGTTGAGGATATGACTGTGCTGAAAGACGCGGTTGCCATAGCGCAGCAGGGGCATTGGCCCGGTGCCGGAGGAGCGATACGGGGACGTTTCTTCGCTGAAGTGGTCGATTTTCCCGAGAGTTGCCCAGGTCCTGGCGAGGATGCTGAGAGCGTCTGCGGCCGTGGGCTTGTCGAAGTGGCAAAGGACTAGCTCCTCCATTGTCCTTTCTAAGAGAAAACAGGCCCTAAAAAGGCACTTGGAGGACAGGGTCTATGTGGGAAAGGGGAAAAGTGGCTAAGGAGGTATAGGAAGATGTATGTAGAGTTGTGATTTATTGTGATAAATCAGGGAACAGCGATATACTAGGCGAAATTGTCTGCTTTAAAGACTTCTCCCCTCATTGGAACTGAAGTGATTCGTCTTATTTGCTGCTTGTTGCTGTTTTTACAGCACATCCTCCATATGTGGAGGGAAACCCTCGTAAAATGGCCCACGACAGCCACCGTCTCCACCCTGAAACGCTCTACATCCACGCAGGCCAGACCCCCGACCCCGTGACCGGCGCTGTCGTCGTCCCAATATCCCTCGCCACTACCTTCGCCCAGCGCTCTCCCGGGGTGAACTCCGGCTATGAGTACAGTCGCACAGGCAATCCCACTCGCAAAGCCTTCGAGGAGTGCTTAGCTGCTGCGGAAGGAGCGAAATTCAGCCTTGCTTTCGCGAGTGGGTCAGCTGCGCTGATGACGATTTTGGCGATGCACGGGCCTGGAGACCATATCGTGTCGATGGATGATGTGTATGGAGGGACGCAGAGAGGCATGCTGAAGGTGTCGAAGCCTTCGCAGGGCGTGGACTATACTATGGTCGATATGACTGATTTGGATAAACTCGCTGCGGCCTTTACACCGAGGACGAAATCCGTGTGGTTGGAAACTCCCACGAATCCCACTTTGAAGATTTCGGATATACGGAGAGTGGCGGAAATCACGCACCAGCACGGGGCTCAGCTGTATGTGGACAACACCTTCGCTTCGCCCTACCTCCAGAACCCTCTTAGCCTGGGAGCTGATGTAGTCGTTCACTCCGCCACCAAGTACATCGGCGGCCACTCCGACGTAGTCCTGGGCGTAGTGTGCACCAGTAACCAGGAAATCTACGACAAGCTGCACTTCCTGCAGAACGCAATCGGCGCAGTGCCCTCCCCCTTCGAGTGCTACCTCGCCCTGCGCGGCATGAAGACACTGCACCTGCGTATGAAAGCCCACTCTGAAAACGCTCTCCGAGTCGCGCAGTTCCTAGAAGGCCACCCCAAGGTCGAGAGAGTGATCTACCCAGGCCTGGCTTCTCACCCTCAGCATGCTATTGCGGCTCAGCAGATGCGAATGTTCGGAGGCATGATTACCTTCTTTGTGAAGGGAGGACTGGAGCAAGCGCGCACTTTCCTCGAGAACGTCAAGTTGTTCGCACTCGCAGAGTCGCTGGGCTGCGTGGAAGGACTGGTGGAGCACCCGGCCCTTATGACACACGCTTCTGTGCCTGCTGAAAAGCGGCAGGAACTGGGCATCTCCGACACCCTAGTCCGGCTCTCCGTAGGCGTGGAGCACATCGACGACATCCTCGACGACCTCACCCAAGCCCTCGACAAAATAGTCTTTTAAGCTAGTTCCTCATTCCTCTGTTTTAGCCGCTTCACTGCCATTTCCTTCGCCCGAATTACCACTTTCTCTAGCACCATCGGCTTCACTTGCGTCATTAACGAGTCTTCTGCACTGCCTGTGTACTTCGGCTGCACGACCAGGAACACCCAGCCGTTGCGGAAGTGGGAGGAAACCTCGCAGATCTGGATTTTGAAGTAAGCCACGTGGCACTTGTCCGCAGGACTGTAGCTTAGCATGCTTTCCGGGTAGCCCTTCACTAGTGGATGCCCCGTCATAGTGAACTGAATCGGCTTCGGGGTCTTTTCGGTACTATAAATAGCCATAGAAATCTGCACTCGCTCCTCCACAGGGAACAAAGTTTCCTGCAAAGGCACCAATTTCACCTTAAATTGGAAATATTTCCCTTTACACAGCGGCTCCGGTAGTTTTCCATCTAACTCCAACCCCCAAGTATACGTCCTTCCCTCAATCCCCACCAAGCCCAGTATCGTTTCCCTACTCGGCTCCTCACTGGCTTCCTGCCCCTCGACCCGCTGAGCCTGCAAAAGCGCCAATTCCTTCTTCATGGATGTCAAGTTCGCGAATAGAGTCTCATTGCGAGCGACGATTTCTTGTATGAAATCCGCCTGAGCCGCGAGGGCGGTCAGCAGTTCCTGCTCTATAGGCGTCCGAGTGGATGGCCTGGGAGGGCGGAAAGGGGTGAAGACGGCTCCTTCGACTGTGGAGAGCTGCGAATTTAGCATATTTTATTACGGTGTGACGTGAGTGATAACTTTCCGAAGTAGTGAAGTACTCTTTTTCCTCGTGAAAAAGTCTTGGGAGGTAGGCGGCGGCCTTGTGGAGAGAAAAAAAGGCGGAAAATTAATGTTAGCAGTTAAAATAGCCATCAAAGTCGATGAAATAGCGGAAATCGTAGACACCCATATTTCGCCTTATACCTTGACCTAGTGCATTGACTATATAAGGAGGTTTTCTGGCATTTCCCTCATCTCCTTCATATAAAATCAGATAGAATCGAGGATTCCGAAACTCAATTCCCTAGGAAATGACACAAACGATGCACCCAAATCGCTGTAATATCGACCAATTCAAGTCTGAACCCTTCCTGCCTACCTCTTACATCTCTGCTAAACCCACTGCCATTAGTATGGAATCCTGCCAGCTCTGTCACTCCCAAGTCTCAATTCTGCTGTGCTGCTGCAGAGAAGCCGGAATCAAGGTCTGTTCCCTATGTGCTTCCCGTCACTTCCAAGAAGACATCAAGCACTACCCTTTGCCCTACCTCCTCGACCAGTCCAAGTGCCAAATATGCGGAAATCGCCAATGTGCCTACTTGTGCACATGTGCATTTCCGGTCAAAATGTACTGCGAAACCTGCCTAAATGGGCATATTTGCAGTGGAATTGCTCCAAGACATGACACGTACCCTGCATCTGCGAAAGATTTTATTGACTGCAAGCGGTCCTATGCGGACTTTCTGGACCGGCAGCATTTAGTGAACTCCATAGAGACTTTGTTGATAGGGAATTTGGCGAAGTTGAGACTTTGCAAGTCTGGAGTGGACAGGCTGGCTGGGGAGTTGGTGACTTTGGTAGGGAAGTGGAGGAAAGAGATGCAGGAGTTGCTGGATAAGGAAGAGAGGAAACTGCTGCTTTCTATTGAAAAGGCATTCAAAAGTCTGCAAACTATTCGCGTAAAGTGGAAATTTAGCGTGAAAAACAGACTCGAGCAAATTTTGTCTGATTGCGTTTTCGTCAAACAGACCAGTCCAAAGCCTGCGGATTTCTGCCTATTTGGCTGGGAACTGAGGCCGGAAATACTGCTAATTCCCCTCTCGTCCGCCCTGCAAGTTACTAGTTCCGCCCATCTCCTTGCCCCTGTGCAACACTTGTACTATGTGGTTCCTTGGTCTTCCAAAGTAGTGACTTACGCAGTCCCCAGCATCGTCCCTATCGAAATCCCCCTCACCATGAAGGGCAAATTCAAGTCCTTTTCCTCCTGGTGCGAACTACCCCCTGAAAAGCTCTGTGTGACTGGAGGCTGGAAGCGAGTGCACAGCCAAGAAAAGTACTCCAAAGAGGCGTATATCCTGGATTTAGTCTTAAATGTGGCAATTCCAGCACTGGATATGAACACGGAAAGGTGTAGACATGCGTTGGTGCAGGTGAGTGGGGGAATATACGCTATAGGAGGGTTTAATTCAGTGGCGGTCCGGTCAATTGAAAGACTGGGCAGTGAGACTGAGGACTGGGAGGAAATTGCGGAACTAAATGAAGGGAAAGACTGCGTTTCCGCTGTAGTTTGGAAGGGGAAAATCTATTTAACAGGCTATAATTGTCGCAAAATCGAAGTGTTCGACCCAGTTTCCGTCCATTTAAGTGCACTTTCAGTCAAGTACGAGTCCCACTTTGCGTCCTTCCTCGGGCCGAAATGCGTCTCTCTGCTCGGAGTATGCTCAAACGAGCTAATTCTCCTCCTCGAGCAAGAAGTCCTTCGAATAAACCTGACCTCCGGCCTCAGCACCAGTTCCCCCCTCTCTATTTCCCTGGACAAGTCCTGGTTCCCCCAAAGCAATGCAATCCTCCACCAAAGAGACTGGTTTTTCTCCACTTTGGACCAAGAACTGTGGCTGCTAAGTAGCAACTCCCTCGAGTACTTAGCTCGAGTCGTAGCTTAGAACTGATATATAGTATTTGACATGGAGGAGGAGGGCAGTTGGACAGACTCGCTGCACCACAAAGACAAGGAGTTGCACCAAATCGCCAAACTCAGAATCGCGCAGCTGCAAGAACAAGGGACGTTGAAGGACCAGTACATAGTGGAGCTGCAGCAAAGACTGAAGCGGATTTGTGAGGATTTCAACTACAACTTCCAACTGATAGAGGAGAGGGATAAGGAACTGAGGAACTTTGAGCAGCAAATTGCAGCGCTGAATTCCGCGCTGAAGGCGAAAGACGCGGAAATTGCGGATTTTCGGAGACTGCTTCAGACCAAAGAGGACGACTTGAAGGCGGAAGTGGACTTTTTGAAGCTGAAATTGGAAGACTGCACGCAGACCAATGAGCAACTAAGAAGCAGAGAAGCGAACTACCTGCAGCAAGAAGCAGACACTTCCCTTCAACTCGAAAGCTTCCAAAGGACCTTCAACGACCTGAGCCAGGCCCACTCCGTCCTGGACTCCCGCTGTGCCTTACTAGAGGAGCAGAAATCCTCATTGGAAAAGCAGCTAGAGGCGGAAAGAGAAAGGTGTCGGGAAGTGCTGGAAAGCCATAGAATGTGCAGGAATGTGGAGGAACGGCTGAGAGACGAGGTCAGGAATCTGCAGACTGTCAGTGAGGGAAGGACTGCCAGGGTGGAGGAGTTGGAGGAAAGGACGAAGACGCTGGAGACTGAGAAGTCAGAAACCGCCAAGGAAGTGGGCAGAATGAGGAAAGAGAGAGAAGCGGAAGTGGCGGAAATCAGGGCGAGAATAGCGGAAGAGGGGGAAAGTGCGAGACTCAAACAGCAGCTTAAAAACCTGCAAGAGGCCTACTCCCTCGCGAAATCGCAGAAAGAGACCTTCGAAGAAGTCACGTCTGGCTTGGAGCGGGAGCTGGATTTGGAACGCAAGGAGCGCGCTAAGGACAAAAGAGCGCTGCGGGAGGCGCAGAACAGGGCTGAAAACGACTCAGCGGATAGAGGCATGCACTGGCAGAGCATAGCGGAAAGCAGGGCTGAGGAACTGGTGCAAGTCCGTAGGACTGCAACTCAGGCAGAGGAGCAGGTCAGGGCTTTGGAACGAGAACTGCAGAGATACAAGAAAACCAGTGAGTTGGAAGACAGGAAAAGACACGATGACTCTCGACAACTCTCATCGCTGCAGAGCCAATTGGCCTCAATCGAGCGTGAAAAGGCCCGTTTGCAGGCGGAATTACGGCAAATCCGGCCTCCGGACCTCGACCCTTTGGTTACTCGCCGAGGCGCTCAGCACTTTATCAGTCCGACCCACAGCTTCGACCTGAAGCGGCAGTCCTTCGACATGGGTTCAGACCGGAAGGAGGTTTCCCTTGATACTGTGCCGAGTAGGGATGTCAGGCTGATGGCGGGGTTGAAGCAGCGCATAGCGCAAGTGAAGGATCAGCTGGACGCTAAGTTTAATAGGCAGTAGGAGATAAAGGGCCATTAGCTGGGATTAGTACATATGCTACTAGCTTGCCTGCGCCGTCACTTCCACAAGAACTACTACAGTATTTCCCACTCAGATATACTGGGAATTGCGAGAAATGCCTCGGAAAAGGACATTAAACAAGCCTATTTCGGCCTTGCAAAGCTGCACCACCCGGATGTCAATAAGGACGTGGAAGCGAAAACTAGGTTTGCGGATATTGTGGAGTGATGGGTAATTAGAGCGTATGAGACGTTGGGGGATGCAGAGAAAAGGCAAAAGTACGATGTGGAGGACAGCGGCTGGAGGGGAAAGCAGGGAGCGTACGAAGACAGAGACAGGGACTTCGCAGGCTTCGAAGAAGTGCTAGACACTGCGGAGGAAGTGTTCGGGAGCAGAGCTGGACATAGAGCTTACAGAGGCGAAGATATACACGCCAGTGTCACTATTCCCTTTCTAGACGCAGCCAAAGGAGGCCGCGCTACCGTGCTCTTCGACCGCACCGACACCTGCAGCGCATGCAACGGCAGCAAAGCACGAAGCGGCTCCACCGCCTCCCGCTGCACCAACTGCGGCGGCAGGGGAGTGGTCTTCTTCAGACGAGGCTCCATGTCCGTGCAAGTCACTTGTGCGAAATGCCAGGGCGCGGGGACCATTGTGCGCCAGCCCTGTCCTGCCTGCAATGGGACTGGATTCGCTACTACTCAAACTTATGAGGTTATCAGTGTGCCTGCGGGGGTAGACACAGGCCAGACGCTTCGAGCTGCGGGTCGAGGACATCGGAGTGAAGGCGAAGGACCGCCTGGCGATTTGCTAGTGAAGGTAAAAGTCAGTCCTCACCCAATGTACAAAAGAGCCAAATACGACGTCTACATGACCGCCAGTGTTCCCATCTCGAAGGCTGTACTTGGAGGAGTAGTGGCGGTCGACACAGTTCAGGGCAGAACTATGGTCGAAATCCCTAGCGGAGGCGATTTCGAGCATCCGAAGTGCTTATCTGGTAAAGGCATCCAACACTTGCCTCCGGACTTGAAGCGGAAAGGAGACTGCTATGTGTCTTTCATAGTTGAAATCCCAACTAAGCTGACACCCAGTCAGTACGCTCTGTTTCAGCAACTTGCGCAGGAAGACTCCAGTCCTCCCGCTCAATCCGCAAGCTTTTTCTCTCAATTTCTGCACCGCAAGGACTAGTCTTCTTAGTGCTTTCCTAGGACTGCATGTATTTAGCCTATTACAGAAGCTCGCATTTCTGACACTCACACCCAGGACATACCTCTTCCCTGCGTCTCGCCGCCTCCACTACTAGCACTTCCAGCCTAGTCAAGTCCTGCTTCAACTCCAAGTTCTCCCTTTCCCGTCTTTCGAACTCCGCTTCTTTGTCCTGCAGCAACTCCTGCACCGCTTGCAACTCCCTCATTACTGTCCCGAGTTCCCGCTTCCCTTCGTATGTGTTGTTCACGTCTTCGACCCTAACCGACGATTTGCTCCCAACGTCCAGGTCCACAAATGACCCTTTAATCGAAGCCATTTGCCGCTCCATAGCGAGTATTTTGCGTCTGACGAGTGTGGCTGAGGTTCGGAATTCGTGCAGACTTTCTTGTGCGGACCGGCAGACTGTTTCGCTGGCGTGGCGGATTTCGAGCATTTCCATTTCCAGACTGCGAGAAGAGGCGGGGTCTGGACTGACCCCGGAGTCGAAGCTGGAGTCGTCGAAGGCGAGTTCGGAAGTGCCGGTTTTGGGCGAAAGCTCTGGGGACAGGATAGGACGGCGCTGGACCGGCAGGTCCACATTCGCCTCTTCCCTGCTTTTGGCCATGCTTAATTAGGACTAGGCACCAGGCTGACCTTGCGAAGCAGGCACACAGCCATAACTCTCGACAGCGTCAGCACGAAAAACAGTATCGCACTGCAACCGCCAACAAAGCCAAAGGCTATTAGCATCGGCTTTTCCACAAACCCCTCCTGCCAAGACAGCACTAGGACTCCTAGCAGCACTGCACTCGCTACTAGCAGCACAACAGGCTGCCAAATGTGTCCGTCCTGCTTGCGGTGACAGCAGCGGATTTGTGTCTTGTACATGCATTTCAGTCGGTAGGCGTGCATGCACAGTTCACAGTAGGCCACTTCCGGACCCGCGGTCCTGAGTATCCACTCTTGCAGACAGGAAAGGTGCACGTAGCCTTGGCTGCCGCGGCATAGACAGGGAGAAATTAGCTGGTCCACAGGGTTGCAGTCAAGACATATGCGGCAAGTGGGGGGAGGGGTGAGAGGACTGGGACAGTGGCAAATTTGGCAAATTTCGGGGTTACTACAGCTATGCCCGAGTTTTCCGTCTAGCCGGCTTCCCCGCGTGCCCCTCCAGCCGCTCCAGCCGCCGACGTAACTCCGGCACTCCATCCGCTGCACGCCTAAAGACCATTAGCACTCTTCCATCGTCACTGCGCTTGACACTGTAGGTGTAGCCAGGCAGCATGTTGACCACTAAGTCCCCTACAATGTCCTTGTCGAGTTCAAACCCGCGGAAGTACGTCTTGTTCCTCGACCATACAAACTTCAGTCCTGTTCCTCCTGCCGCCATCACTGCCTTGCCCAGGGTATCCAGCTTTGCATCCACTGCAGCGCACATCCCCTCCTGCTTCTTTGTTCTCTTCGCCGCTTCGATTCCGTAGGGGATGAACCTATCTACAAGCCCCCAGGCCTGACACAGGACCGAGTCCATCATCGCCTTCCTGTTAAAGGTGTCCTTCAGCACGGCTGTCTCCGCAGCCTGGGACAGTGGAAAGCGGTGATTTCCGCGGAACAGCGGCGTTGAGGGGAAAAAAGGACTGAATTTCTTGGGCAAAGGGAGGGAGTTGCCAGGGTGCAGAGCTTCTCTGTGCTTCGCTGGACTGATATCTAGGTGAGATGGGGCGATTTCGTCGAAGGTTTCTTCGCATTCTGCGTCGCTTTGCTTCCTTTGGCCCTTGGCCTGCGCTGCCTTTCCCCAGTGAGCGACCTTCCTCATATTAGTGTATCCTTCCATATCTCAAAAGGGAAGAACCGCTGAAGACACTATGGGTGGATATACTTGAAAAGTTGGGTAAAAACGTCCTTATTTAGTCGATATTTGCAGTGCAAATAGTCCTATTTCAGCCTTAAATGAGCTTCCTTAGGACTAGTAATTCTTAGGAAAACTGAGTTTGTCGCTCTAATGAGAGAGATGAAATACGAGTCTGTATTTGTATAGATACAAGGAATCAGGCGCTTTTGTGCTAATTGGCTGCAAATTTGCTGAATTGGAGTGTCGTCATGTTCAGTCGATTTAGGAAAAAAAAGGATGTCTGCTGAGGGATATATAAGCGGCCAGGCAGATTCCGACTTAGCTGTAAACTGTAGGAAGGAATAGAAGACTATTCCTATATAGAGCTGCTTTTCTGTATGAGGATATAGCAGAAAGAAAGAGTCGTCTTCACTTCCGCTGCTCGACTGATGAACGTGCACATATAAGATTTTCTCTATTCGAAAGTGAAAATACACTATCTGATCGACATCGCTGATCTCATGCTTAATGGCTTTACCAGTAGTGCAGCTTTCCAAAGGCAATACAAAAATCACTACATTTCTATATACATCTCCATTCCAACCTGCCTAACACCCATAAATCCGTATCCCCCAAACATCCCCACTTCCCAATGGTCCACTATCTCCCACTTAGCCATTCGTCTCTCCCTCCCGAGTGTATTCCCGGCCCCAGCCCTCCCTGTGTAAAGATGGAAATGGATGATGATCAGAAGGTCTTGGCAGCACGAGCCAGGCTCGCTGAGCGCTTCGGCGACTCCGTACGTCTAGGCGGCAAGGGAACTATGAAGCGGAAGAAGAAAGTCGCCCACAAGACGACCACAGCAGACGACAAAAAGGTCCAGTCTGCGCTGAAGAAAGCTGGCGCACAGCCCTTGCCTTCCATCGAGGAAGTGAACATGTTCAGAGATGACAACACTGTGCAGCACTTCACCAACCCTAAGGTGCAGGGCTCTATCAGAGACAATGTCTTCATGGTGCAGGGAAGTTGTGAGGTCAAGACGCTGAGAGACCTCATGCCTGGCATACTGTCGCAGCTGGGCCCCAAGCACATGGAGTTCTTGAAGGAGTTCGCGGACCTGGCGAAGGAGACGAAGGAGGAAATTCCAGACTTGGAGGCGGCCAACTTTGAAGATGTGGCGGCTAAGGACTAGATAGACTCATCATAGGACGCACGCTAGAACTCATACATAGGACGGCTGTTTACAGTAGCACATATATAAGTGAATTATACACTTATGTAGCTGTATACCCATAAGCCAATACACTCAAAGGTATTAAAGAAACGCTAATTCAGACCTTAATTCCCAACCTTTGCTTCTGTATAGTCAAAATGGACGAAATCCAGGAGTCTCCCAGGACCCAAGCAGCCTCTCTAGTGAGTCGTCTCGAGCCTTTCTTCGACTCATACCACCTGACTCCCTTGCAGCGCGCCGCAGCCCAGAAATACATAAAAGACGTAATCGCCGACCCTCGTCACCCTGACGGTCTTCGAGTCCGCAACTGGCTGAAAAGCCAACTATGTCACAGGAAAGTGGCCCCTATGAGTCCTTTCCAAAGCGGCTGTTCCGACCTGGTCCCAGGCCTGCGCGCCCTGGGCTGGTGGGAAAGAACAGACTTGCCCTGGCTCGACAGGCTGGAAGCCAGAGTGGCCGACATCCGAGAAGAGCTGCTAGCACTTAGAGAAACAGGCGGCTTCCAGCCCTATCGAAGTCCGTCCTGGACTGCAGGGGTGCCCACGCATGACAGTGGCGATTGGAACGTGTACTACCTCTTCCTACACGGTATGAGTTTCGAGGACAACTGTGTCAAATGTCCGCGGACAGTCGAGGCGGTCCGCTCCCTCGTCCCTCGCCACTTCGAACATGCGTTTTTCTCTGCGATCAACCCTGGGACGCATATTCTGCCCCACCAAGGAGCCACGAACAAGAAACTGCGTCTGCAGCTTCCTGTCTTAGGAACGGATGGGACCAGATTCAGGGTCGGGGACCAGATTCAGGCATTCGAGGAAGGGAAGGCCAGGGTGTTCGATGACTCTTTTGAGCATGAATCCTGGCATGACGGCTCTGCGACCAGAATTCACCTTATAGTGGACTTCTGGCACCCGGATTTGAGCGACACCGAGGTCAAATTCCTCAGTTTCATCCAGCGGGCGAAGATGCGTGCAGAGCAGCAAATCGCGAGGACGACGGACGACTCTTATTTCAGTGTGGTCCAAAAAGCGAGGAAAGTTCGGCCGAAGGACAGTTCGTGGTGGTATTTGGAAAGCGCGCCTAGGGCTGATGCGAACTCTCCGTAGAAATAATGAAAGTCTTCTTATAGTAATAGGAGGAAATCGCGGAAAAGGATGTTGGAGGGTTGATATGAAAATACGGAAAGTTGAATGTTGTAGGAAAACATCAAGCTGGGATTTATTCAGATTTATGCGTTTTGGTAGATTAGCGTATTTTGATTATTTGTATGTTAATAAGCGTATAGCCACTAACAATTCTGCTTAAATGACTGTCCTCGCCGATGAGTCTAACCTACAAATGCAGCTTTCAAGTGTAGTCACACCGACAAATCCTATACGCATTTGACAGCTGCAAGAAAAGGGACATCCTCAAGCCACCACCTAGGTCCACCTTCCGTGGAAGTATATGTACAACTCTGTCATAGCTATAGCTAGATGTGGGAGAACGAGAGAAGCGGGTTGAGGTCGGGGTCTGAGGACCGGTAGACAAGTTGTGAGAGCTGATTTGCACTTACTTTGAGGTCGATCGTGACAATGACTCTAGGGAGCGCTTTATGTAGTTTCTTATGCATGGAGAGAAGACTGCCCTGGCGAAAGTGCTGCCCACAGCCAGGCTCTGGACAGATTAGTGGCTTATCGCCGGTGTGAATATGCAAGTGTTGGATGTAGTTCTGTCTGGACGTCAATGTCTTCCCGCAAAGTTCGCACACGAAGCGGTTACACCCTAAATGGATGCAGTCGATGTGACGCTTCAAATTGAAGCGGGATGTGAAGGTCTTCGAGCACTGGGGAACAGTGCACACATACGCCTTAGCTTTCATTATTACTGACGTTCCGCGAACTTCTGTAGGGGACTATGGCTGCCTGTCCCCTTAGCCCAATTCCTACCCCACCTGCTCCTTCACCCTGTGAATGATCAATTCCACGTGGTACTCCGAGTCCAGCCTAGTAGGACTAAGAAAGAATGGCAGGAGTGCTAATGGTGGCCGAGAAGCCCAGCATCGCCCGGTCCATAACCGACGCTTTAGTGGGCGGAAACCACCGCCAGCGTCGCGGCAAGTCTCCAATCTGCCCAGTCTTCGAATTCGACTACCGCTTTTTCGGCGAAATGGCACATTTCAAGGTGACTTCCGTATGTGGACACATTTACTCCACTGACTTCCCTGGGAAATTCAACTCCTGGACTGCTGTCGACCCTATCGACTTGTACGACGCGGAAACCGTAAAGATCGAAAACAGTGACAAAGTGAGTATTACTTAGGGCGACAATGTGGTCAAACACTTAAAAAGCGAAGCGAAAGGATGCACTTATCTCGTACTTTGGCTGGATTGCGACAGAGAAGGGGAAAATATCTGTTTCGAAGTGATATCCATAGTGAAAGACAAGCTGCAGCCTGCACGACGCCAGCAAATATACCGCGCGAAGTTCAGTTCGTTGACGGAAGTCGACCTGAGAAGGGCGTGCAAAGAGGAAAATCTAGGCGCACCCAATAAGAATGAAAGTCTGGCTGTGGATGCGCGGCAGGAAATCGACCTAAAGGTCGGAGTGTCGTTCACTAGGTTCCAAACTGCGTTTTTTCAGGAAAAGTATGGGAATTTGGACTCGAGGTTGATATCGTTTGGGCCGTGCCAGACACCGACGCTTGGGTTTTGCGTGACGAGGCATGATGAAATCGAGGCTTTTCGGCCTGAGCCCTACTACACAGTCGCAGTGAACCTGGGCTCAAACCCCTCTGTGCTGGCTCATCACACTAAAGGGAAGTTCAAGACGGAAGCTGGAGCCAATGCAGTCAAACAAAGGCTGGAAAATGCCCGCCGCCAAGGTGCCCGAGTCACCAACGTCCAAAACTCCAACGGCAAAGTAGTCCGTCCTCAAGGCCTCAACACCGTCCAAATGCTAAAACTCGCCTCCACGCAGATGGGAATCAGTCCCCAGTCCGCTATGCACACTGCCGAGCACTTGTACCTGTCCGGCTATATCACATACCCCAGGACTGAGACTTCGGCGTACGCACCGTCCTTCGACTTGAGGGAAGTAGTAGGGCTGTTTCGAGGACATCAGATGTGGGGGGAGTACGCGAATGGCCTGCTTGGAGGACTGATGAAAACCCCGAAAAAGGGCATGAATGCAGGGGACCACCCGCCCATAACCCCCTGCAAAGTGGCAAATCCCAACTCCTTCAACAGTTCCCAAGACTGGAGACTGTACGAACTGATCGCCAGACACTTCCTCGCCTCTGTCAGTCCTGACGTCAAGTTCTGCACCCGCACTGTCACCTTCGCTATAGGAGAAGACAGCTTCACAGTGACTGGCTCTATGACGATTGAAGCTGGATTTATGGCGATTACTCCCTGGGCGGCTTCGAAGGGCAAAGACTTGCCTAGCTTCACACAAGGGGAAACTGTGCCTATTGGTGTGGTGGAAATCCAGACGCAGTATACATCTCCTCCGGGGTATTTGACGGAAAGTGAGTTACTGGGGATGATGGAAGCTAATGGAATTGGGACGGATGCATCAATGCCTACCCATATAGAGAACATTTGTGAGCGGAATTATGTCAGAGTCGAGGCGAATTCTCGGACTTTGGTCCCTACTCAGCTTGGGATTATGCTTGTGCATGGATATTTGAAAATCGACGCTGAACTTGTCAGACCCGCTATCAGACGAGACATTGAGCAAAGAATGAGTCTAATATCGAAGGGACAAACTGACTACCAGGTAGAAATGAGAAATGCCTTGCAGATGTATAAGGCCAAATTCGCTTATTTTCGACAGAACATCAATCTGATGGATTCCCTCTTCGAAACCACTTTCACTCACGTCTCTGAGACAAGTGGCAAGCATTTAACCAGATGTGGGGTTTGCAACCGCTTCATGATCCTCATTAATAGTCGTCCTGTCAGACTGTACTGCTCGATTTGCAATGCAACTTACAAAATGCCGAGCAATGGCTCGATTAAGCTGTATAAAGAGCTGCGCTGTCCGAGTGACAACTTCGAGTTGGTGCTTTATATGGATGATAGGACGTCCTACCCCTTCTGTCCAAAGTGCTACAACGAGCCTCCATTCGAAGAGTTCAAAGGTGCCTTGACCTGTCTCAACTGTCCTAACACCGACTGCGAACACAACTGGGAAAAATTCGAAGTCACCACCTGCGCGCAATGCCACGGCCCAGTTTTCCTCAACCCCAACAACAAGCCGAAATGGCGTCTGACCTGCGGCCAATGCAGTATCAGTTACATCATATGTGAAGGCGCTTCTAAGATTACTGTATTGCCGGATGAATGTACAACTTGCGGGTCTCAAAGAGTTAATGTGGTTTTTACCAAGAATTCGCCTTGGCAGACGAATGAGATGCAGGGGTGTCTGCTGTGCACACCAGAGCTGAGCACTTTGTCAGAACTAAAAGGAGGCAAGACCGGGACCACCAGCACTGTCAGACGGGGAGGGGGCAGGCGAGGCAGAGGCGGTAGGGGCGGCAGAGGAGGCCGGTCCAACAGAGGCCGAGGCAGAGGAAAGCCCAGAATCGACCCCAAACTGACCTTCGACGGCTTTTAACCTTCCAATACTCTAGGTTTCCCACCTCTTCCCCCTACGCACTCCTATGTCTTGCATTCCCACCAAGAGAAATGACCTCTTTTCCCTCGATGCGACACCGCACCCGCTTAAACATTGACGTGACTCAGCACTTGCTGAAGATCAAGGGGCTGGGCAGGACGACGATTCACCATCAAATGAGAAGGTTCGAGGACAATCTGAAGTTGATGGGTTCGGATGTGCTGTATGAGTATGAGGACGACCCCCCTGGCCGGGACTCTCGCATTAGGATGCTATTTGAAAGGAAAAAAACGATGAAGAGGCAAAGGGAAATTCGTCCGGGAACGCTGAAATCCTCAGATGAAAGGACGAAAGTGATAGAAGCAAGTGGTCGTTTAGTGATCCCTAAGCGATATTATGACCGCGCTGTGGAAGTCTATGACGGGTCCCAAATCATCATCAAGGACCTAAACCTCAGAGAAACCGAAGAAATGACAAGAAACGTCAAGCGACTAATCGACCGTGTGGTCCCCCCGCCCAAACTAAGAGTGAAGTCGAGGGTCTACTCCCCTCTGGCGAGTCCTTTGAGCAGGGCCGCCACTCCTATGAACTACGAAAGGAAGTGCAATGATGTGTTGAAGATACTGGAGGAGGAAATGAGGTCCAGGTCCATGACTCCCAACTTCAAGGTTCGGCATCCGACTGTAGACTTGTAACAGTTGTTAGTGCAATGGATTGGGAGGACTTCGAGGAAGTTGCGGCTGCTTTGGCCGGGCACTGCAGAGAGGAGAAAGCCTGGCTAGTGGCTTCAGTCCTGAGGAGATTTCAAGGCTTGCAAAGCCTTTCAGAAGCGGTCTTGACGCAAGTGGCTGCAGAGGTGCAGCTGCAGACATACCAAGCAGGGGAAATGGTCTGCAGGCCTGGAGAAAGCGCACAGGCCTTGTACCTGGTTCTCACTGGCACTTTGGCGATTTCAGTGCCTGGAGAAGCGGGGATTTCCTGCCAAGTGGGGAAGTTGATGCCGGGGATGAGCTTTGGAGGCAGGGAAAATGAGACTGTTACGGCCTGTGGAGATGTGTCTCTCTGTGTTGTGCAGAAAACTACTTACGGAGTTGTTTTAAAGGCGATTTCAGCGCAACAAATCGCCGAAAAAGCCGCTTTTTTGCATACAGTCCCTCTTTTTTCGAAGCTTTCCAAGCAAGGATTAGCGAAATTAGCGCATTTTTTCACCTTTTCAGCCCACATCCGCGGCGACTGCCTATATAAGGAAGGCGACTCGCCTATTGGCGTCTATCTGATAGTCTCCGGCGAGGTGGAAATCGTGAAAAATCACTCCATCTCCGAAAAAGAAGGAGTCAACATCGAGACTTTGATCGGTCCTCGAGCAACCAATCGCAACCCACCGCCCATCCGCCGGCTTTTAAGCCGCAAAAACAAGACCCGAAGAGAAACTTCACGGCTATGTGTCAAGGGGGTCAGGGAAATGGTGGGAGACTTGGAAGTCATAGCGGACACTCTGAGGGGGAGTTCTGCTTTTGTCAGGAGTCAGCATGCGGAGATGGTGTTTATTACGAAGGCTGACTTTGGGCGGAGACTGCAGAATCCGGAAATATGGATGAAGATACAGAGTTTGCAGGAGGTGAAGCGGGACTGGATGCAGGGACGCATGCAGGGACTGGAAGGGACTGAGGGATCGGAGCAGGTTGTTAGCAGGGCGAAGTCTGCACCCAGAGCTGTGACTTCTAGGGCTGTTAAGACTGTTAGCAGTCCCATGTACTCTCCGAAGCCTGTGGACGACATGGAGCCTCCCTCCTACTTCCTCTTCCCTACCGAAGTCCATCCTCAGGCCAAAACAACTCCAGTGGAGTTCACAAATGCATTTCTTCGGCAGATTTCCGCCAGTAAGCAGGGATCCAAGGTACTCATCCATAGAAACAGAGCCCGCCCCAGTCCTCGCCACTCCCCGCCCCCCAACTTCCACGCGCTTCCAAGTGCACAGGTCGTGTCTAGGTACCGGGAACTGAAGACTATGTATACGCCTAAGGATCGCCTAGGGTCGTATGACGCTGAGCAGTTGAGGAAGCAGAAGGAAATCGAGTTCTCCCAAGCCAAGGCCCAAAAGTCGCTAAGTCCCTCCAAGCACAACCTATTCCGAGTAGTGCGTTCACGAGGAGACCTGAAGGGCCTTTAGCACCTATTGTAGTCCTATCTTCCATACCCAAAGGAAATATGCATCATAGTACTGGTCTGAAGCCTTGAGAGCTCGATAGGAGGCTTTGAGGTCTGCTCAGCACCACGACAATTCTCTAGAGAGCTGCACTGTTTCAAAGTGCTTCAAATGTCTGCAATTTCAAAGGCTATCGAGGAATGTCGCAGGGTAGTCAGAGCAGTTGAGAAGAGTGGAAACTAATTGACAAATTAGATGTGAAAGTTGCGAAACCAGTTATATATCCTTTCTTCAGCCAGTGAACCTCCTAATTCCGCCTTCCTCTCCCCAGCACACCTCTATGTCAACTAACCACCAGCAAGTGCTGCTGATTACTTGGCTCTAGTAACTTCACTCCCGAGTACACCGCCTTGCCACATTGAATGGCCACGTCCCTTTCCTTATTCGCCCAAAGAGCTATAGCCATGGAGCGAGCTCTCCACTTCTGTAGCTCAGACTTGATATGCAGCATGCCGTCCTTGAGTCTGATTTTGTCCTCTTCACTAGAATCGGAAGGGAAGTTTTTCCCCTATGCCCGCTGCATACTCATGGTAGATAGACCACTCTTCATCTTCGTAGGACAGGCTGCTGAGACGCAGTTGATTCCACCATTATCAGCATGTTTTTGTTACCTCGATAGAGAAGCCAGGAGATTTGAAGGCTATGTGACCTGGGATTAGGACAGTTGGGTTTTACTATAGTTTACTTGCCTAGTGCTGAGAAAAGTTAATGGCTTTCGACTTTATTTGAAAGCTTGGAAAGTATGACTTGGCGAAGAGGGGAAATGGCTACCATACAGACTTTGGGGTTTATAAGCGGAAATCTGTCTTTCTCACTGCAAATGAGAGAGATCTTATGAAAATGAGGACTTCTACGTTAAATATAATCAGAAAATCAGTCCAAACTCCATACAATCATAACCCTGCCAAGCCTAAAGCCCAATGTAAAGCTACTGTCAAGCCTCCAAAGCAGCCTTTTAATAGCAACTAGTATATTTGTGCCTTTTTGAAGGCTGCCTCAACGCTGGCTTTGACAGTTGCACTGACAGGGTTGCCGTCAAAGGAAAGCTTCAGCAGTGCTTGCAGGTCCGCAGCTCTCTGCACCAGCAGCGCAGCGCCTCTATCGTCAATGTTATTGTAAGCAAGTCCCAGCGTTGTGAGGCGAGCCAGGGGCAGGCTGCCTAGCAGCGGCGTCAGCCCGTCACTCCTAATATCGTTTTCATCCAGCGTGAAAACTCGAATATTGACCAAATTAGCGACTGCTTTGGACAGTATTTTGGCCCCTTCAGTGCTTATTTGGTTTTCATGCAGGTAAACCTCTTCCAAAGTGGGTAGCAAAAGTAAGGACCTAGCCAGGAAGTTGACTCCTTCCGCACCCAGCTGGTTGTCTTCGAGAGCCAGGACTTTCAGCTTTGTGAGCTTGCTGAGGTGTTCAGCGAGGAATTCGATGCCTTTGGGGCCTAAGTGGCACTTCCAGAGCTTCAGGACCAATACGTCGGGAGTGTGGGAAATCAGGTTGGAGAGTTGGTAGGCGCCGGGCTCGCCGAGACTGCAGAGACTGAGGTTGATTGTGGTCAGGACTCTGGGGTTGAGAAGTGCCCTTTCAAAGAGTTCCTTGATGCGTTTGTGCATGCCCTCCTTCTCCTCCTCGTAGAACTCCCCCACCAACTCCCTGCTTTTCTCCACTGCACTGTGGCTAGTGACAATGTCCGTGGGCACTACATTGCTCATCCTGCAGATGCAGACTCCCATTATATTAGTATCATAGGACCCAGTCATTTCCAGCGCTCTCATTATCACGAGTATGAAGCTAGCTATTCAGTTGGAGAAGGGGAAATACATTGGGAGGGATTAGGAGTGATTGGATGGGGAGTGATATGGGAGATGCTAGGGATTACAAGGAAATGTGGGATGGATGGGAACTTGGAATTATTACAGATTATTTTGATGTGTTTTGCTAAATATCGAAGTCGCATAGAGAAATTGCAACTTTTACTCGTATATTGGCATTTTAAAGCGGGAAAACAACGTCTAAACAACAAATCAGAGTTCGACATTCATAATTTCCCACAATTATGAGAAATCGCCCCGATTTATTTCATCTACTGCCAGTGCGAGTCTGTATATCCGCTATCAATCACGCAGAAAAGCAGGTAAGCCCAATAAAGTCTCAGTCCTAAACCCACAAACCAGTCTGGCAGAGTCTATAATGGTTTTCCCCACATTACTTGTTCTCGGGGGCATCGTGGCTATAGGCGGGGCCAAGTATGTACTCCGGGTGATGAAGACTCGCACAAATGTGGGCGTTCTGGACCTCACTTCTCTGCGTGCCAAGCGCTACTCCGGACCTTTCGAAAGTCCTATGACTCGTCGTGAAGCTTTCCTCATCCTTGGTGTGCGCGAGTCGATGGCCGAAGAGAAGATCTTAGCAGCTCACAAGAAGCTAATGCTGCTGAACCACCCAGACAACGGAGGCTCCACCTTCCTCGCGACCAAGATAAATGAAGCCAAGGACACCATTCTCAAGCGGTAGCTAGTATAGGTGTGACTCGATGAGACTTAGCAGACTCGGGTTCTCCACCGCCGCAGCAGTGCGCTCCTTATCATTGAGCTGCTTATTGATCTCCGCCTCCTGGAAGTGCGTCCCCTCCTGAATCCTCACCGTCAGCTTCGTAAACTCCGGCAAATTCCTCCCACACTTCACCCTAATCATCAGTCCAATCAGCGTGGACATCGAGCAATGCGGCACCGTAGGCACAAATACCACCTCTATGGACCGGGCATCAGGGTGGACTTGGATGAGTTCGGCCTTTACTATGTTGAGTTGTTCGAGGGTGTAGGGGTGCTCGGGGTCCTGGATGTCGCGGATTAGGTTGAAGACTTCGGAGGAGTTCACTTCGCCGGTGGGCCGGTGGAAGGAGCGGGAGACAGGGTAGACGGTGGGGTTGGGGTTGTCCATTGGGCGGAAAGACTAGATTTGGTGGGAAACAGGGGGATTTGACTAAGGATGTGAGAGATGTAGGGAAAAGCGAGGAGTAAAGCAGGAGATTTCTCGAATATAAGGCTTTCTAGGGATTACCGAGGATTTTGGCTCAAATTGGTCCTGTTTGATGTTGTTTGTTTCAAATGTCCCCTGAAAGGGCGAATTTGTGTGTGTTTTGTATTGACTATTTCTTCTAATACCCGCTGAGCAGCTTTTCCGATTTCTGCTCTCTTTTCCAGCGGTCTCCTCCCCAATCTGCCTCCTTCCTCTCCAGAACTCTAGTAAATATGAGTGCCTCTGCCGGAGCAGAATAGTACTCTCCACCCAGCGACTACCTTTTCAAGCTCCTCCTCATCGGCAACTCAGGCGTGGGCAAGTCCTGCCTCCTGATGCGGTACGCAGAAAACAACTTCACCGAGAACTTCTTCAACACCATCGGCGTGGACTTCGTACCTTCCTATGCAGAAAATCAAAGGTCTGGCTTTAGACGGGAAGAATGTGAAGCTGCAGATATGGGACACAGCGGGGCAGGAGCGCTTTCGGACCATTACTTCTTCTTATTACAGAGGAGCGCATGGGATAATTGTGGTGTATGATGTGACGGAGAGGGAAAGTTTGGAGTGTGTGAAGCAGTGGATGGGGGAAATCGACAGGTATGCGACGGAGAATGTGAACAGACTGCTGGTGGGCAACAAGAGTGACTTGGAGGCGCAGAGGAAAGTCACGTTTGATGAGGGAGCGGAAATGGCTAAGTCGTTCGGGATAAAGTTCCTAGAGTGCTCGGCTAAAAACTCTCACAACGTGGAAGAAAGCTTCGTCACAATGGCCCGCGAAATCCGCACCCGCGTCTCCGGAAAGGTGCAAAAGCCCGACACAGTGAACATCAACCGTGGCAAGACCACCAATCTGAAGGGCGGCTGCTGCAAAGCCTAGAGGGTTAAAGTCCTAGGAGGAACCCGAGCACTAGGGCTGAAGCGCTGCTGTCGCCCATCATCACGAGCAGGCCCTTGGTCACGTTGGAGGTCAGGGTGGAGGAGATGTTCAGACCTTGCACTCGAGAGTCGTCCATTAGGCCGGGAGTGCCCGGAAGGCTGTTCTCCGCAGTGAGCCAGACTTGATACGCGCCTCCCACCCCTAGACCCGTGAAAGTGAGCGGAGTCGGGGTGCGATAAATGCAGCTTTTCCTCGCAAAGCGGCCTGCAGTGACGTTGTTATTGCTCGCATCCAGGCCCAGAACTATCTGCTGCGATAGCGGCTTTGCCCCATCAACCTCCACTACAATACCATACAAAGTCCCTTCCATGGGTATCGAAGCCGATATAGTCAAATTCCCATCTGAGGAATTGACCAATTTGGGTCCTTCGGCCCACACAGGAGCCGCATAGCTGAATTCCTGTGCTGAAGTGGCTATACTTTGGGAGGGGTCGATATCAGGTAAGTAGGACTGGAGGATGTCCATGCGGTTGTCTAGCTGGGTCACGTAGCGAATAGGCAGGTCTCCGTCTTGCTCTCTGTCCATGCTTAGGGCCATTTGGTAGATGATTGGGTTGGAGGAGGAGCTGTCTTGCAGGGCTCTGCCGGTGTAGTTGGAGGAGTAGAGAGAAGTAGGGTCCGGGCCGATTAGGGAAAAAAGACCTTCTGGCAGGCCTAAAGTCCGAGCGAGCGCCAAAATCAGGTCCACTAATCCCACTAATTTTATAGTCCGCACACTGAATTGAGCCGGTTTTAACGATTGCGCAGTTTTAAACACGGCCTTAGCAACCGCCTTCGAGTACTCCCCACTAGTGTTTTCCCCCACAGTGTAGGCCACATACCAAGTGTCATCCCTCAAGCCTGACACCGAGAAGTCCGTGACTCGGAGTGTAGCAGAGGTGTAGGCAGTTCCAAAGAGCTGCGGAGCACTGCTGTGCATTCGCCTATTCGCCACTAACTGCTCCACACTCGGCTGCTCTGTGCCTTTATAGGAAACCATATAGTGGACTTTCCCAGTGGAAGCCAGGCTAATGCGTAAAGTCGCTGTCGTTCTGGTTGTTTTCTGCACTCTGACACTAAGGATTTCGGGTATTACACGAGTGGTCGGCTGCAGGTTAAAACTCAACCTTTTAGTACTCAAATAATACGCAGTCGACCCTTCCCCCCACAGTTCCAGCTGAACAAAGCCGGAAACTGCGGCTTCCGAAGGAGTGATTGTGAAGTTCTTCCAACTGTCGCCTGCACTGAACTCCAGCAGAGACGTGGAGAACTGCACGGCTTGGGACTGGACCGGGTCCTCAATTTTAATATTGATTTTCACGCTGTTCAGAGCGGGTTTGTCCAATTTGACGTTAATCGGCAGACTTGTGATTCGTATGGGTAAATCGGGAATTGCATCGATTGAGATACGGATAGAGGCTGATGGGTCGACTACGATAAGGTTCATAGAGCTGAGAGAGCTGTAGCGACTGCTTCCTTGTTCACTCTTGATGAAGTCCATTACATAGATCCCAGCGGCTACATCCAGTCCCGCACCTGCTCTAAAGGACGCCTCATTGTTCCAAGCGAAGTGGAATTCGAGCTTATCAGGTAGGAACTTGACCCCGGGAGTGCTAGTACTAGGCGTCACTACGAGCGAGTCATAGGCCGGAATTCCCAATTGCACCACAAACGGGTCTGAAAAGGTCCCGCGGACAACCACAGCTTTGGTCAGATTCATCAATTGCATGTTAGTGGTGCTTGCTTGGATTGTCACTGTAGCGTTTGGGTTGAGTGTTTGGAAACTGCGACTGAGGACCTGTTTGGTGCTTAGGTCCACTAGCCGTAGAGAGAAAGGCGCAGTAGTGCCGCCTACTCGCGGGTTGGGGATTGACTTGAAAGTCAGTTGGAGGTTTGTTGCGCCGGCCTGGAAACTGCCTGAATTGCTGATTTCCAGCCTTCGCATCCCGGAGTTATTGAGGAACTGGCAACTCGGCACTGCACCCGATATGCTAGAAGTGCATTCAACGAATGGAGATACGAAGAGAGATTGGTAGATTTCCGGCCAGTCCAGCCACAACGCCCCTAAAGCAGGCATTGCCAAAGCTCCACTGTCGAATTGAACCTTGTAGTCAGACTGCGCGCCCACTCTAGGGTCGGTGGCATTAACCATCCGCAAGGGCAGTACACTCGGCGCCGCTGTAATTGTCACTTTCCCGCCTGTCTCCGTATAGGCCATTACCTGCATTTTGTCGAAATCCACCAAATAAAATATAAACTGGTCAGTTAGACCAACTGCAGGGTTAACCACTCCAAATACTGTTAGGTATAAAAAGTCTCCTGCGGAAACCGCTTGATCGAAAACTGCGAATTGCACTCTACGGTCTGGGGCAATAGTGCAGGGAGAGGACGTAGGGGCGCTAGTGCAGTAGACACTGACATCATAGGGAATCAAGGCTTTCGCGAATTGAGCGGGGAAGAGTATCACAATGGCTTGGTTTTGGGCCTGGTTGATCTGGATGTTGGGCTGGAGCTGGAAACTGAAAGTGCCGTATTCGCCTTCATTGGTCGGGGAAAAGGATAGCGATTTGACTATTAAGGAGGCTGTGGGAGCGCTGGTGACTTGGATATAGGCTGAGGACGAAGCATTGTCAGATTGGCTTTGAATCACTCCATTGCGGATAGAGACCACTTGTATGGGGCCTATCGTGGCACTAGTGGGAACCGGAGTCTTAATACTATCAAAGATCATCTTAAAAGCGCTCGTAGCTGCTAAGGCCCCATTAAGCACAATTGCAATAGTCGAGGGTCCTGAAGGTCCACAGGACGCGATTACCAGACTTCCAGCGAACTGCCTGCAACTAAACCCTCCAGCCACATTATAAATAGCCGGCAGAATCACGTTGATTTCCGACCCTGCGAACAGGTCCACATTCGGTGTAACCACTAGTGTGTACCGAGTCACAATCCCTGCAGAGGTCAGTTCCGGCTTCAGGGAAAAGGTCAAAACCACAGGGTTCGGCTGCGGCTGAATTGATATGCCCTGGGAAAGGGTCTGGGAGGTTACGCCCAGGCCGCTGCTGTTGGTGCCTGATATTGCGAAGCCCAGGATTAGGCCTTGTCCTGGAGGGTTCTTCATGCCCGACAGAGTCACTTGGACGTAGGCGTTTTGAGGGATTGCGGACAGGCCGGTGATGACAGCGGAGGCAGCGACCATTGTACAAGTGGAGGGAGAGAGGTTGACAGTGCATAGGGGGTTTGCGAGGCCTGCGCTTGGGTAGCTCGCTGGAAGAGACACTGTTAGAGTCGAGCCTGTAGGCAGTTTGGCTGCCAAGTTGAAGCCGACCACAATTGAGACATTCACCGCATTTGCAATGTAGGCGCTTTGGCTGAGTGAAGGGTTGGTCACTCCTGCGGGAGACACCGAGAAAGCAACCGATTGGCTAAAGGAATACACCTGTGCGGAGCCGCTATTGGCAATATACCACGAAAGTGTGCAGGAAGAGGCGTAGTCCGGGTTGAGCAGATTGTTAAGTTCCAAATAGTACTGCTGAGAATGATCGAACAGGGCGGAGGTTAGAGTGACGGTAATAACTCGCGAGGAAGGGTAAATTTGCGTAACTAAATTGCTCTGAATCAGTGAATTTGCTGAGTTTCTTAGGTTGACTGTAACACTGGAAGAGCTCGGGAAAGTACCGAATTGAACAGGGAATGAAACTACGAACTGATTTCCAGCAGACAGCCAATAATTCCAAGTCAATTGGAAATACAGCTTCAAAGTCATAGAAGCGCCCACTGTCATGACAGAGGGAGTAGCAGCGAAAGTCCCAGGTATTACCGAAGGACTGGTAGTGGTAGGGAGCAGAGGAGTGGGGGGAGTGGGAGCGTGCAGCCAAGTTACAGTGCCGTCGGCATTGGTCTGGTATGCACCTACGTAGATAGCGGGTTTGTAGTTGACTGTGGCGGGGTAGCGGACCTTGGGGAAGTCAATTTGAACTATAGTGCCTGCAGGGATGTCTTGGAAGTTGGAGATGGAGACAAGTGCCATAGAGGGAGTGGTAGGAGTCGAGTCTCCTGCTGTAAAGGTGCAGGAAATTGAGCCACCATCAACTCCCACAATCCCTGAAATCGCCTCACAATAAACCGCTCCTCCAGTACTATACCCTTGTCCCAAATCCGTCAAAAAGGCCTGATAAACCTGAAACTGGACCACAACCGTCCCTCTGGGTCCCGCCACGTTATTCACAATGTAGGCAGTTCCCCGGGGTATCAGCAGTCCTGTAGTGAACTTGACCTTCAGCACTGCGTTAATGCTGGGCTGGTATACATTGGTGGTAGCGGTCACTGAGGAGAACTGAGAAGGGGGGATGTAGACTATTGGGAAGGAGGTTTCCAGGGCGGTGTTACCATTAAGCGCACTGACTGTTATTGGGTAATAGCCGGGGTTGAGAGGAGTTCGGAAGCCTCCAGCGGCTGTAATAATGATATAGGTGCAGCAGGTTCCCGTGCCGTACCACTGTCTGAGAACTGAGGAGGGGTACTTAATTGATATCACTCTCGAACTGCTCCACGAGCATAGGTCGGATTTAGTGGTCCAGTCAGTGTTGATGCCCCAGTCCAGTGGCCACTGGGCGAAGGGGTTAGTGCCGTAGCCCAGTTTGCAGGTGGGAGAACTGCCTGCGGAGATGTCGAAGCCGGCTGGGAACTGCACCTGCAGTTGTCCTGTAGCAGCTGGGAGCCCGACTCGGCTATTCATCCGCAAGACGATGTCTCCGTATCCGCCCGCTGGTACTAGTCTATTGGCTTGGATAGTAGACACCCACTCGACCCACATATTAAAGGGATACGCAGGACTGAGAATCGTCTGAGCGTTTAGGTCACTCCTAGTCTCAATCACTTGCAAAGTATCAGTTTGCGAAGCATACAAATACACCTGAAAGGCCGCAGTCGCTCCCGCATTGACAGGACTCATAGCTCCGATAGTAATCGTATAAGCAGCACTCGGACTGACTACTTTGAAGTTAGTCACAATTACGCGATTGGTGCAAACTTCACTAGCGCAGTCACTAACGCAGGAAACAGGGTAAATGGTGCTAGGGCTGAGGTTGGTAAAGGAGGTGCAAGTCGCTGCTACCCATTGATACTGCGAAGGGAAAATTACGTCGATACGCTGAACTCGGGTGGATGCCCTTAAAGGAGTGACCGAAAGGGTATATCTGTCGTATGTGTATCGATTTAAAGGCAGTGTAGAAGTAACTGTAAAAGGAATTGGTATACTGGCAGTCATTGAGGCTAAATTGGTAGTAAATGTATCCACCCATACTCTTGCACTACTAAGCGCATAGGCCTTAATTGTGTATCCGGCCGATTTCGTATAATCTGGAGTGTACAAATTTGTATACAGTCGAATATAAGCCCCACTGCCAACTGTGGCTGACCCTCCAGTCACCCAGGCGATTATCCAATTCGCAGAGCTGAAACTAGACACTGAACAACTGGTGCCCAGTCCTACACAGGATATTGCTAAGGCTTGAGAGGTGGGTTTTAGCGTAAATGCAGAGTCCAGGTCAAGAATAACATACCCAGTATTGACACCCAGAGAAGTCGTGCCTGCGTCTGTGAAGGTAATTTGGAGGTAGTTCGAGCCTGAGATGACTGAATAAGTGGTAGAAACGCCTGACACTGAAGCAGCTCCATTGCGATTAGTAGGTGCTAAGGATTTCAATTCCGACTCTGCGAACACTCTGTAAGTCCACTGATTTATCACAGTCGTGAAGTAGAGGTTAGTAGTCAAAGTGACTAATGCATGTCCTAACATTGTTTGGCTGAAAATCGGGTCCACAGCGATTGAAGGGTTTTTGATCTTCGCAAAGCGGATTTTATAGGCGGTGCTTTCCACATAAGTTCCTGTATATGAAACTGAGATCTTAGCCGGAGTAGTCGGAGACTGGCTAGAAGCCGGGTAGAGCAGACAGCTATAAGTACTAGCTGCGAAGCCTGCTAAGCCCAGACAGTCAATAGGCAGGGAAATAGGACTACCGACTGCGCCCTGTCCTAGGTCGAAGTCGAAGAGTGGGCCCAACTCGTTGTGTGTAGGGAAGAATATATTCAAAGTGAGTGTGGAGATATACGCATTATTTGTCCCGGATCCATCGAAATCAGGCATAGTGAATGCTAAATCGAAGAAGTTGTACCCGCCTGCAAGGCCGTGTCCTGCCACTAGAGTCATGGAAGTAAAAGACGTTCCACATACATTTCCTCGGATTTTCCCCGCTTCAGTGATTGTTCCTCCTACATTCTTTACTTCGAAGTAAAAGTGCACACTGCCACTATGAGTGCTATACACTTGGTTCCAGGAAGGCAAAGTAAAGCCGTCGGTTGTTAATAAGGCTGAATCACGATAGCGGAAATAGAGGTAAAAGTCGCTACCAGTGGCCATTTGCACCTGTTCAGGTAGTGCCATTGTAATCACTGAGCCGCTATATGAGCATTTGTCACTGGGAACTGTATTGCTTCCATTGGAAAGTGTGCACTCGATTGCTCCCGCTGGTATGCCAGTAGTGGCAGGCAAAGTTACATATAAGGAATTGCCATATGCCCAGGCTGTAGTGCTAGTAGGTCGGATTTTAAACTGCAAATGGGCAGATTGAAGGACGCAAGCTGGCAGCTGGGCTTGGTACCACTTGGGGACTGAGAGTGTGAGGAGAGGGGGGGGAACCGTGGCTGAGTTGGAAATGGTAGGATCGGAGGGAGTTACAGAGCCGGTTTCTATTACAGTTGTGGAATCCCCGGCTATCCCCAGTGTAGTCACTGAGAAGCTGGCAATAGTAGTTCCCGTCACTGCAGTAGTTTTCAGCGACATCATTACTTTCAGTGCAAGTGCAGCAGGCAGGTAATTTTGAGACACCACAACCCTATACGTCCCTGCTACACTCTGAGTGCAAGTCGCAGCCACCAGTCCGTCCCATACTCTGCAAGTACTCGCAAGCGTCGTAAAGGCAGCAGGAACCACTATATCGACCGCTCCTCCATTCCACACTGTCTTGCCTACAGAGACTGTCAATAAATAAGTCTCTTCCCGATTAGTGAATGGACTTGGGTAAGTGGTGGGATCGGCCTGACGCTGAATCGTCAAAGTCGAACTTGCGGCTGTGAAAGAAGCCGCTGTGACTGTGGAATGAATTGCTGATGAGGAGTAAATTCTCCCTGCAAGTGTATAATGCTTCCAGACTTGGTCGAGGCGATATGGCGGAGTTGGCACAGAGGTCAGGACTAGGGTGTTTCCGTTAGCAATGGACGTTGCGGTAGGGAGAAAGACGTAAGCCTGGTGTTTAGGTGCAGTGTTCCAGCTTAAAGTCCCTCCATATCCCACTCCTGTGAGACTCGGCACAGCGCCCGTCAGGTATATCACCAGCATTGAGTCGTTCGAATTGGTCAAAGTCGTAGGCGCGGAAAGTGTAAAAGTAACACTAGCAGTAGTCTGCAGATTCGAGCTAGAATAGGCAATTGTCGCCCCTGTAGAACTCGCATGTCCATCACTTTCAGTCATATATACATACTTAAACTCCACGAAATGAGTGTACTCATAGTAAGACGCATTCCACTTCCTGGCATATAGTCGGGCGTGCAGGAAAGTCCCTACGGCAGGGTTTTCCAAGTGAGCAACAATGAAGTTGAAGGCTGCATTGTTGTTTATTTGGGCATAGTTGCGGATCCAAATCTCGGGATTGGGGGTGTTGCCTGCAGCTCCCCGCCGTAAATAGCACTTTAAAGAGGCAATTCCCGCTATACTGTAGCAGTCAGTTTGCCCGAAATGGTCAGTGGAGGACTGGCTTATTAAGGAGTCGCCGAAGTTTGCTCCAACTGCTGCGTAGTCGAATTGTAGGATAAGCTCGGAGTAGCCTCCTGCAGTTTCTAAGGCAGTGGTGATGATAGAAGAGGCAGTTAGGGCGATATTTAGTCCTGTAGGGCCGGAAGCAGTCCGTGAGTACGGCTTTATGACCTGCGTAGAGGGTAAAGGAGGAGCAATCAAGAAAGGAGCAGCGCCACAGTCGCTAGAAGTAGCGAAATGCACGTTGAACAGGGCCGAAGTAGAGGTTTGCATCGCCAATCCGTCATCCACTGCACTATTCATAGAAGTAGTGACCTTTAATACCACTGGAGTAGCCGCAGGAATGTCGTCATATAGAGGTGCATAGGCAGTAATTACATACGTACCACTGTTCCAAGAGCAGCCACTGCCCATATAAGTGGACCCTCCCCAGGTCCACAGACAGACCATATAGGGAGCTATAGGAGGAACAGCTACAGACGGTGTGAAGGTAAAAACCGCTGCATCAAACGTTAAAGTCGATGCTGTATTCTTCACAAATGTATTCGCGAACGTGATTGAAAAGGTCAAAGGTGCATTGGTAGATCGAAGCACAGGGCGATAGCTGTTCCTTAGAGCCGGCGACACTGCTGACACCCCTGTGGGAATGCTCGGACTAGTGGCTGTGAAGCTCGCTGCTTTCGTCTCTGCGGATTGAGTCAACGCGGAGTCCCAGAAGGTCACAACTGTGACGCTTTTGGAGCCTGCGGACCCGGCACTGCCGTAAAGCAGGACTTTCACTTGAGATGCGGCTGTGTAGGCTCCGAAGTTCTTGATTGTCGCTACGTTCCCTGAGGCTGTGCAGGGACTAATCACCCCGCTTGCTGGAGTCTGAGTCGACACAAGGAAGCAGCGGCTACTCAGCGTGAAGTCCGCTGAGAAGGTAATGGAAATCCCTCCGCCTGCAGAAAGCGCCTCTGGACTAACAAATGTAACCAGTAATTCCTCACTCACCCCTGCATAATAGAGATTCGTGCAACTTGCAGTGTAGCAGCCGAGAGTCACTGATGTAAGGCTTTGACTGGTGTAAGTGTTGGGAGTGCCGGAGGAGAAGTCCTCTAGTCCAGTGTGAACCTGCTTGTTCATGACATAGGCTGTGAGAACGGGCTGAGAGACAGGGACGAATGAAGGGTTTTTGAAGCCTGAGAAGCTAAAAGACGTAGTAGTCGCGGTGTTTTGCACCAGTACAATTGACCACATAGGGAAAGTCGCTATCCTATTAGTCGCAGTGGCTGCCGACCCTATAGTGACCGGAAACACGAAAATAATGAAGTCACTGGCATCCGCCGAATAATAGGCCAAAGAAGCTCCAAAGGCCACTCCCGTAGTATCTGTAGTCAGTGCAGGAACAGGCGACGTGGAAGCCAGGTAAGACACACTGGTTTTCCCTACAGGCACACTATTCTGTCCTGTGGCCCAGTTATTCCACAGGTAAGTACCATCGTTCACTTCATAAGCGCCAGCGTTATACAAGTAGGCGATAATGCCGATATATGTAGAGGTGGACTGAGTGGTCGGATTTGTGATCTTGGGGATGTAGAAGGTGAAGTCGTAGTTAGTTTGAGCCGCTTGGTTGTAAAACTCCACTGCGACCATGCGTGTTCCAGAAGCGAATTGATGACTATGGCGCAACGTGCAGTCCTCAGTAGCACCCAGTCCCGCACAGCCCATCAAGCTTCCATGCTTAAAAGCAGCGTTCAGAGTCGAGGGAAATACAGCACTGCCCGCGGAATCCACCTGCGGGAAATACACCGCTACTCTATTCCCACTACTATAGAGTCCGTAAGTCATCCTGACTTGGATTTGCAGGATGTTATTGCTGAAACTCGGAGTCACACATACTGGAACTACCTTCGCTTTCGTAGGCCCTGAGGCTGGAAAGATCTGCATTATGTCTTCCCAAGCCCTGTCCATAGTACCGTTTCCGTCAAAGTCGTAAATGCAAGTCCACCGCACAGTCTTTACTGCAGGGAAGGCGAATCCGTCAGCCACGCCAGTGCTTGTCCCTCCCACAGTGCTCAGTTGAAGCAGATACATTTTGGCAGAATCGATAGTTTGGTCGAATGGAGCCCTCATAAAGAAATGGGGACTTGAATAATAGCACTCACTGGCTCGGTATTGCCGCTGGTTCGACTGGTCTATAAACTTGCATACATAATATTGCCCTGCGCCCAAAGCGGCTGTAAACCCTGTTGACGGTTGCAATTTCAAATACCCAGCGCCTGCAACCAGTGAGTTGGAGGGTGTGAAATAGTGAGTAACCGGGCCTTTGACAGTGCTACGGACTATTCGGTTGTTAAGGTCGTGCTGCAGGGGCACATATAGATTATTGGGAACTGTGATTTGCGTCACAGTAGCCATAGATCCGGAAGTCGGCAGGACTTGACTACAAGAGTCAATTAGCTGCGTAGCCCCGGCATCCGCCCAGGTTTTAATTGTAACCGTATTAGACGTAGTCAAATGAGTCACATACCCCCAAGTATCCACCACTGCAGCAGCTCCTAACACCCCGCCTGAGCCTAGTGAAACTGTCCACCGAGTCGTGGCTCCTACGCATGTGGCTGGCTGTGAGAAGCCAGCGGAACCCACTCCGCAGGCAGCTTCTACACTTGCAGCAGTAAAGTCCACGGTTAGCACGCCTGGGGCTTTCACGGAGTTGACAAGGGTGAATTTTACGCGGTAGAGGACCTTTGCGTTGGCTCGGTAGGTGGAATCTGCAGTACCGAAGAGGTTGGGTGTTAGCCCTGGGACTGGAGATGCATTAGGGGTAGTTGGGGTGCAGGTATCCGCAGTTAAAACCACTCCTGCAGCAGTGGAAAAGCTCCACGCGTTTGAATAAGCACTCGCACTGCCTGCATACCCAGTTATCACATGCACTGAAGTTACTGATACAAAGCCTAGGTTCTTGACTGATTTCATAGTGAAAACGACGCTTGTGGTTTTGGGGATTATAGAAGGCATAAGGAAAATAACCCAGCCGCAGTCAGGGATAACGGCTAATTCAGGGGTGTAGTTGATGGAATTGTAGGTTGCGAAGGCTGTGGTTGGGAGGGAGTTACTAGGGTAGCTGGTAGGCAGGAAGCTGGTGGAGTAGTAAGTTGGGTCAAATATGAACACAGCTGTATCCAAATCCGCACTCGGAGTCACTGCAAACGTCCAATCCGACGCAGTACTAACCTTCGTAACAGACACAAGGGGCTGACTTAGAGCTGTAGCCGTAGGCGCAGTGTTAAGGGTGGATACCGCACATTCATAATAAGCATAATCCCCATATGAATATACATCAGAATTGGTAGATGTGGCTTGAGCTACTGAACGACTGTAAACCACTATATCAGCCACTCGGTCATTAGCGGGATTTATGAGTTTTCCCAGTGCAATTGTGACTTCGTCGCCTGCTACTAGTGCAGTAGGGACGGACACTACTACTTGAACAGGCTGCAATATGCCATTTATCTGACTTCCAATTTGGCCTTTCAGTAGTCGACATACAGCTAAAGTATTGATGCTACCAATGGACCCTGCAGGGTTACCTTTGTAGTAAGAACAGGGAGTCAGGCCTGCGCCTGTCACTCCTGTCCCAGCATCCGCTGCGAATAGTGCCGTTCCTGTGTTGCCGTTATCGAATACGGGGAGTTCTATGACGATTTCAGGGTTGTTTGCGAGCGTAATGGGTGTTAGCACTGTGAACTTGATATGCAGGGCGTTCTTTTCTCCCTGGTTATTGCCGATCGACCTGACTCTGATTTTGGAGAAAGCGGCTCCAATAGGGAAAATAACGTTATCAATGCTTTGGTTAGCTGCGCTATCTGTAACTCTAAACTCCATAGCAATAGGTGTATTAAGCGGAGTTAAAGCCACTCCGTCTTGATTTCCTCCTGAAGCCCCAATTTCCACTCGATACAGGCTAGTGTTGAGAATGGTTGTTCCGAGTGGCGCCCAGACCTTCAATAATGGCGCTGAATATGTGACAGAGGCAGACAAAAAAGTCCCTCCTGTAGATACTATCGTAAAAAGAGCGTAATAAGCACCAGTGGAGGAGCCCAAGAAATTACCCCCTGGGAAAGTCAATCTCACAGTCCCCATCGAGGTCCCCCCTACAAAGCCTGCCGTTAGTGTAGAACTGGGCTTTAGGTAGAAAACCAAACTGCCCCTTTGCCCAATGCCGTTGGAACTGAAGCCTGTCACAGGAGACGCATAGTACAGTCTCAGCCGATCACGCTGGAGGTAAGTTCCTTGAGTCACTGATATTGTTGTGGAAGCGGTCACTTTCTCTTCTATTGTCTTAGTGCTATCTGCAGGGGTCGTAGCAACCTTAATCGTAAAAGGCCCTGTAGCGGGCAATTGCGCATATATGTTTTTGACCGTAATAGAGGCCCCGGCCGCTACAGTCTGTAGGTCCTGAATCAGCACTACAAAAGACCCAGAAACCACAGATGTCTGCACGGTGTAGTAGTAGGGACTGTTGGGAGAGTTGTACGCTCCTGTCAACTCCACCATTTCCGAACTCACAGTTCCAATTACAGTTCCGAAAGTACTAGGAAAAGTAATTCGAATGCCTCCGTCCACAGGAATAGGGTTGACAATTGTCATAGTGACAGAGAAGAAACTGTCTTCTGAAGGCAAAAAGCCTATGAGTGCCTCGCCATCCTGATTGTTGACAGTGGCGGAAGCCAGGGGAGTCGGGTTGGATATTATCATAGTGAACTTGAGGGCGCCGGAACAGACCTTGGGCGTGGGCGAAACGGCTTTATAGAGCTGCGGGTAGACTATGATATCATGAGAGCCGGTGCTCAACGGATTTAGCATTTTTAGGGAAATTATGGGAGTGGACGTGGCTACGGTCCCTGTGTATGTCACCATAAGACATGGACAAGGCGGCTCATTAGTTATCGTCTTCACAATATAAAAGTCGTTAGTGAATCCAGCAGATATCGTAATTCCCGCAACAGGCAATAGCGAGAAATTCGCTCCAAACACGTACAGAAAAACATCATCCGTTTTAGTGAAGTATGCGCCTGTATTCATGTTATAGACTGTGTCAATGGGAGAGCCTGTGACATACACCTGGTCTGTGAAGGAAAACAGGGCCGCTGCGGCTACTTTGCACTCTGCTCCTGTGATAGTCTGAGGGGACGTGACAGTCGCGAACTCCAGCAAAGTGGGTACATTTGCAGTGTATCGAACAGTACTAAGTTCGTAGAGAGCATTGATCATAGTGTAGGCAGGCAGTTTGAGCAGAGGGAAGGTGAATTTGTACAGTGTGGCTCCACTGTTTAGGGGGCCGGAAAGGACGCAGAGGACACTGGCGGGCCCTACGCGGCCGTCTTGACTCGAAGTGCCTCCGCCGCCTGGAGCCACGAAGCAGCTGCTCACAGGGAAGCTGCCTGTCACATCAAAAGGCACATTCGCTCCTGCAGTGAGTCCCATTTCGGTAGGAAACCCTTCACGTATGATGGAAGTGGTGAGGAAGCTGAACTTGAGGAAGTCTCCTGCTAGCAAGTTCACACCTATCTTGAGTTCGGCTCTGAATATATTGGGAGAAGTAGGGGAAGCTGTGAGGAAATCAAAAGTTGCAGGAGCCAAAGAACTCGAAAAACTGCTCGTAGGGTTGACGTACACCTTCAATAGTGCCCACTCCTTAACAGTTGATCCCACAACGTTATATGTGAAGAACTCTACATGGTAATATCCTGCATTGGCATTGATAGTTTCTGTGGTTTGGTACTCCACTGTATGGACAGTCACGGCACTGGGAGCAGTGTCCACAGGAACGGGGCCGTAGTGGTCTGCATTGGCCATCCATGCACTAGAGGCAGTGTATGAGGTTCCATCTACCTTGTAAACGGTACAAGCAGCTCCTGAGCCGCCCCCTGAAATCCTTTGAGTTCCTCCAATGTTGTATTGCGGCCTCAAATAATACCGATCAGTAGTGGATGTATTCAATTGCGCCCCTACTTTGAAGGTGACAAGCCACGTAACCGGGGTCTGCGAAACTCGAGCATTGTTGTTACTGATAGAAACTGGGTGCGTGAAACGGGTATATGCAGGTCCTGCACTCATTCCGAGACTGCCTGAAGTTACGCTTCCATAGAGCTTGGAGCAGGCAGTGTCTCCGTAGAAGTCGAATGTAACAGTGTTCGCGTTGTTAATCTTCCAGTACAGATAAGCGCCCATGGGCGTAGTGCCTGTTATAGCCGGGTAACTTTTGAAAGTCAGTACTCCTGAACTGGCAGTCCATCGAACTGAAGACACGCCTGTCCCGAAGCCATATGGCATCACATAGCCTGGGTCGTATTCCACAGGAGATAATGTAATAGTCATACAGCCTTGAGGCACTATAACCCCTGCATCGGGAGTGACATAGGTCAGAAACATTGCCCAGGTGTTGAGGAAGGCTGTAGTAGGGTAAGCTGGGTTGGTTAAAGTGAGACCTGCTGCACCACCGCTTCCCCTAGCAGTAAGTGTCGGAGTTGCTAAACCGGCTACAGTGCCAACTAAGAACTTCTTCCCATTTTGGCTGTGACTCGCAATAATGAACACATTGGATAAGGAAATGGGAGTCGTATAGGGCGGGGAAGTCATCGTGATAGCGGTAGACGAGCCGCCCGCAGAGACTTGGTAAACATTGTTGGAAAACTTCATATCAGAGCCAGATGTAGCAGTGCTGAGGGGAAACTCAGTAGTGCCTGGGTGGATCACTAACTTGAAGGCCACGTATTGCCCAGTCGGTAACCCTGCGTAGTTGAAATTGAAGACTGAGCTAGCGGTATTGGGGTAGACTGTAGGTGTAACCGTCCAGGACCCTATTATCCCCGTTAAAGTTGAAGTTGCAGTAGGGTTATCGAGCGAATAGGCATTGAAAGCGTATCGTTCACACTTTACAGCTCCTGCCGAATTCTCCAAAATGGCGCGGAAGTACATAATATAGTCATCTCCGCTTCCAGCGGCAACCAACGGATTCTTGACCGAAGCCAGAGTTATGGTAATTGTAGCCCCCAAAGCAGCAGAGCCTCCTGATACAATAACCGCCGGGTTGATATTGTGACTATTGCTGCCCGTGCGTAGTCTACACACGGCAGCGCCGGAGTAGCCTGAGAAGTTGCACGGTAACGGTGCATTGGAAGGCAGTCCTGTGCCCAGATCATCAGCGAAATAGTTCCTTGCAGCGTCTTCGGACTTGGTGGGGAATTCGATAATTAGGCGGTCTAAAGTGTCAGTAATTGCCCCTGTAGCGGTGGGTAATTTCACTGTTATGGTGAAGACATTGTAGGCATTGTGGGTGATGTGAAGGGGAGAGACTGAAAAGCTATCGAATACATATTCCGGGTGAGAGAAAAAGAGCACTCCTGCGTCTTTCACAGCCCCTGAAACCGTACTTACGACAGTCAGGGAATTCAGCGTAGTAAGCGAAGGCATGATTAGTCCATTGGCCGTACCTGTGGAGTATATGCGAATAACCACCATTGTTCCAGCGACCAAAGTCGTCGCCGGCACCAGAGTAAGGACGTGAAGAGGGGCGAAGGAACACTTGGCAGCTCGGCTCACATTGGGAAAGGATGCGAGTGACTTGATTTCACAGAATACGTAGGAAGTGGCGGCTATAGTGGGCGCACTCACAGGAGACGTAGTATCAGGAAACGTAAGTGCTATTGAGTCGGAACTGGCAATGTCAGTTGCAGGTTTGAAGTAGAAACTGAGTTCTCCGGCACTGCCTCTAGGCACAGCTTGCCGGGGACTGGAGGGCGGCTGGACAGCGAACTCAGTAGGCCCTGCGCCTGTCACTGTAAAGGCAGTGTGGACATTGTTGTTGGTTTCTATGAACTTGACTGAGCAGGCTTCATCTGCGTAAGTCGTAACATCTGCGTATATATTGGCTCCTGTGCCTGGGTTGATTCGCGTGATAACTCGCAGAGTACCCGCAGCAATGGAACTAGTGAAGCCTTTCACTATAGCACTGGTTCCAGTCACTATGCAGGACCAGGTCGATACAGCTCTCAGTGAGGCTGAGCCGTAACTCGCGTAGCAGTAGTCTACGAAGGGAGCCACACTGTAGGTCACTTTGAAGCCGCCTCCGATAGGGATATCCTTGCTGGTGGTGTACTCCATGACCCAGTACTCCCATTTCTGTTGAGCTACAACTGGCCCTGTAGCGAAGTACTGGGGCTTCAGATAGACTTGGCCTGCAATGATTGGATTTACTGTGAAGGCACTATGCACCTTTTTGGACTCCATATAGCGCCACCGAGACTGGTATTGATTGATAAGGTAAGTGGTAATAACGGGATTGGCAGGTTTGGCTTTGAGACTTGTAGCTTGCAAGTTGACCTGTAGAGGGCTGCTGCACCACGGAGTCGTGGAAATTAGCCAACTCGAGCTCTTATGCGCCACATAGGTGCTACTAGTGACCGTTTCCGCCCCTGTGAGAGTGAATTCCGAGCCCAGGTCAATGATAATCACTGAGTCAGCAGTGCAGCTTGTCGTGTCCATTGCGAGAGAAATGTAGGTGGCTGTATAGGTGTAGGGCGAATTGAGAGTAGGCGTACTTGGCCCTGGAAGGGCGGGAGAGCCTGAGCGCACCCCCATTACATCGTAAAACACCTGCGCTACCACTACTTTATCAGCCGTTACGCCTGCATTATAGGCGTACACCTGTATATCTACATTCTGTGCACCTGCAGCCGCCGCGTCATACACTGGATTGAGGATTTTGTCGAAGTAAATAGTGGTGGAAGCTGTACTTGCCATGCTGGTTATACCAGTTATTTCGATACAAGCTGGGCGAGCAACATGGTTATAGCCATGATATAGCTTGCAAACTGAATTCACTCCTATAGTAGCATCCAACTCGCAAGGAATTGCGAAAGAGTCCTTCACTCCACTCCCCAAGTCATTCGCAAACAGCGTAAATCCATACTGATCCGCAGTGGGAAAGCACACTTTGACCATAGAAGCCACAGTAACAGGCATAGTCAGGGACACTTTGAAGTAATTCACCTGTCCTCCAGTCATATGTCCAGGCACCACATTCAAATTCGTGAAAGCCTGAGCAGGCACAATGGTCAGAATGTCACTGGCCTGTATAGTGAAGCCAGCGGAACCTGTAAGGTCGATTTCGACTTGCACGAAGTACTGACCTACTGCGAGGTTGAACACTAGGCCTTGTGCTTCTGGAGAGTCAGCGTTGGTCGTGGTGATAACGATTTGCTGGGAAGAAGTGCTGATTCCGCCTGCAAAGGGCGCGTACACTTTATAGACTCCACTTGTTTGTGTGCAGCTGGAGGCTGGAACTCCTCCAATAGTGCATGCGAGCAGTCCTCCAGCCGTGGGAAGCACTGTGGAAGGCAGGGTGATTTGATAGTACCCAGTGATTGCTGTGAGTGCTGTGGGAGAAGCAAGAGTCAGTGAGAAACTAGCGACGGAGTTGCGCCGCACAAGGAGCGGCAGAGCCAGCTGGACTGGAGTGCGGTGGTAGACGGTGCCTTGGGTGGGAGGGCTGGCAGTGAATGGCACAGCCAGGGCGCTCGTCTCCTGCGCGCCTCCATTTTCATCATACGTCGTCACAGTTAAAGAACCTGCAGTGCTGCCAGTAGTCACTCGAACTCCCAGTTTCATCACCGTGCCAGCAGGCTGATCCTTTCCAAATGAGACTGTCAGCGTATTAGCGGGACTATAAGCGCAACTCACTGGGTCGAGGATTTGGGACCCGCCCACGACGTGATTGGTGCAGATATGGTCGATAAAGGTCCCCACTCCTGCAGCAAATACTAAGGTGAGACTGCCAGTGGACTTGACCTTGAAAGCTGGAGTGAAGGACACAGTCCACTCCTCAGTGTCTAGTAGGTAAATTGTCCCTGCATCAGTTCTGACTATACCCAAACTCGGCAAAGTGGCCACTGGACTGTAGAAAGACGTCGAAGTGGGTGTATAAGTGACTGTGTTCACAGCCTGCTTGCCCTGTATCACAATTCCCGAAAAGCTGAAGCCTGCTGTGGTCAACTGCGCCTGGTAATTGTAGAAAGTCGATATATCGGACAGATACTGTCCTACGGCAGTACTGACTTGCAGCACTACTGTAGCTGAATCCGGGTAGAACCAGACCCCTGCATTATACGCAGACGAACTGAGACTGGCTTGGTTCATCGACAAACGCGGATCTACAATAAGGTAGTAATAGTCTCCATTGGCATAGTTAACAGATGCACCGACCAGGACTCGATAAGTCCCACTCCCTCCAGTCGTGCAGCTGCTCACACAGGCAGGAACGGTTAGCGGTCCTATGTTTGGCAGTCCAGCAGTTGCCTTTACGTAGAAAAGGTTGTTAGTAGTCCGCTCGCCTTTCTTGACGCCTGGCCAACCGGAACTGACATCCAGGGTGTAGACCTGCAGGGAAACGATTTGGCTGCTGCCGGAAGTAGCCGGGTTCTTTATCTTATCCAGGTGGAATTCCACGTTTGCCTGACTAATAGGGATGGAATTGAAGCCTGTGATTATCACCTTCGGGTTGTTATTTGCATCTCCAGCGAGGAAATAGCAGAGGATTTTCCCACTTGTAGCAACCAAGCTTTGGTAGCTCATACAGGATACAGAACTATTATCCGTATATCCAAAGCCCAAATCACTAGCAAATAAGCTCCTAGGGAACTCCACCACTATCCTGCCCCCTGCACTCGAGGCAGGCAGCTGCACTCCCACATTAGTGAACGTGACTCTAAAGCGATTCCTCACTCCCGCAGTTTGATGGTCGTGCAGAATCTGCATAGACGGGAAAACAGAGGGTAGCACCTCCACATAGACTCTGTGGTATTGGTCAACTCCATTCCCTGCATCGTCAATAGCCAAGTCCATTGGGTATACACCCAGTCCCCCGCTCCACTGCAGGCCTTGTTCAGCGTTGTTATTGATGCTTGTTATTATTGCTCGCAGAGCAGTTCCTGAAACTAAAGTCGTGTCTTTGGGCGCTAGCATTTGGACTACATTCGCGGACAAGGTACAGGCAGCGGACATCATTTCCACTCCGCCGGAGACCCAGATGCAGCGTAGTTCTGAGGAGGCATCAGGAAGGGCGATATTGGTGACTGAAGTGAGTCGAATGAAACCTGCGTTGGAAGTGAGTGCAACTCCTGGGGTGAAATTGACTACTAAATTCCCGATTTTGAGGTCGGAAGAGCCTCCGCGGACTGGAGAGGGGTCGTTGTACATGACTTGGGACTGGGACACGCCTGCTGAAAAGGAGGTGAGTTGGTTAGCAGCGAGCTTGGCGATTAGCGTTACAGACGTTGCTCCAGACTGAGCAGTCAAGTAATTAGTGTCCGCACTATAGTAATAGGACTTCACATAGAAGTTCTGAGGCCCTGCAGTGCTTCCGTTCTGTGCCTCAATCACAACTTCCACACCCAAATTCGCGGTTACGCCTGCACTAAATCCAGTCACATGCAGGTCGGACGTGCTTACAGTGGAACAAGCGATGTTCATTTGCGCTAATAAGGCGATATTTGTACGCGGGCCTAGTCTACAAGTGTCTAACTTCAATAGTCCTGCATAGGCTGCTGGAAAAGTTATGACAAACTTGCCTCCTACTGGGAGATATTGGTCGCAGTGGAAATGAAACATGTAGGTTTCCACTTGAGACGTATAGCGCTGGCCAGAAGTGCCTATAGCATCCCAAGTGCAAGTCCCAGGAGTAACGTTAGTAGTAGTGTGCGTTTGCACTTGCTGCATCTTGCGGTCATATATGTGATAACTAGTGAATGTGGCGGAGTGCACATAGGCGGGCAGGGTGAAGCCTGTCAAGGACAAAGTGTAAGAAGAAATACTCCGAGCAGTCAGCTGGACTAACACCCAATGCTGCACAGGGAAAGTCCAACAGCTCAGTCCTCCTGAGAGATTGCAAGTCGAGGCAGAGGGTACTCCGAACTCCCCAGGCACATTCACCAGTATGTAGTCCTTCAATGAGCTGGTGAAGGCTACCGAGTTAGTAATAGTCAAATAGACAGTGACTCCCGCGACTTGCACTGTAGTGCTTGAGTAGGTGGGCGAGGCTGTTTCTGAGGAAGACACAATATAGCCTGAACTTGGTAGAGCCATTGTAGTGTCAATGTATGAAAAGTGACCTTCGTTGAGGACTTGGTAGTAAGGCGCTGTCAGGGCGGAAATGACGTGATGGTACGTTTTCACAGTGATTGTGAGGTCGACAAGGGCATTGGAAGGGTTCTTGATCCCCGGAATCAGGATATTGATGTTGCTGTTTGCTACTAATGGGGACAGATTTAGCATGCGAATCCGCGTATAATCAGTAGTTCCAGTCTCCAAATAGCACTGAAAGGCAGGCACTCCTCCATTATTCGTGCAGTCCAGTAGACTATTATTAGTCAAACCAGTGCCCAAGTCACTCGCCCAGCCCTGTCCTGTGGCCGAATACGGGAATTCCATATACATCAGACCCTGCTGAGATGCGTGGTTATACACATTCATTGCTGTAGGAACGGTAAAACTCACGAATAGGACCGTGTACTGTCCTGCCAGCTTGTTAACGGAACTAGCGGATAGGTTCGTCAGGCGGCTTGGAGGGATGTAGACCATTACTTCGCGCTGTTCGGAAGGGTACATGCAGTTGCTCTGCTGCGTCCTTATGAGGAATTGGTAGTATCCAGCTGCAGGAGCGAGGAAGCCGAGTTGTCCTGGGGTTGAAGGGTGGCGAGAAGTGATAGTAAGCGTAGTGCTTACTCCAACTGTAAGCCCAGTACTCGCAGGTGTATATGCGTATATGGTGCTTACCCCGGAGGAGTCGATATAGCAGCGAGAAGCTAACAGTGCTCCGAATCTGCATTCCAAAAAGCTGCCTCCGGACTGAGTGAACACGCCACCCACAGGAATGCCAGAGCCTAAATTCGTGTATCCACTGATGGGCAGAACGACTTCGACTCTAGCGGTGGACTGGGCACTGGTCGAGGCTGCCAAGGGCACTGTTAGAGTAAATTGGAACGCCAAAGGACCGTATTCGCCCGCACGCAGTTCAATCAAGGGAGTCACGAAGTCGCTAGCGAAGGCTAGAGTGGAGGGCAAGGGACTATAGGCTGCAGCAGTGACTGGAGCATTGTAGAGTAGCGTAAAGGTAAAGCTGGACAGATTAATAACATTCGCAACAGAGGTATCCCGGTCATTGGACAGGACATACACAGTAACAGCCCCAGGTGCTGACCCTGCAGTGGCGAATAGTCGAAAGGTGAAGGGAGTGTTGCTGGCCAGGTCTGAGGCTCCAAAGCCTGTCAAGTAGTACCGCCAATAAGTATTCGCTGATGCCACTGGATAAGTCACAGTGGCCGTGTCTGCGAAACAGGTCACGCCTGCAGGCACAGTAACCAAGTGGTAGCAGGTGGAGTCGATGCCGCTGTAGGAAGTTCCGGAGGGGAAGAGCACTGAGAGACTGCCGCCGGGGGGAATTCGATTAGTGGTGGTGACTGAGAAAGTGTAGAGAGTGCGCTGGTAGTTGAAGTTAGAAGAGGGGCTGAACAGTGCATCCGAGGCACTAGGCGAAGTGAATACATTCGCAGTGCAGCCAGGACTGTTGGCCGGTACTATGGCCAGCACTTCAGGGGTAGTCGTGCCTGTCAGTAGGCCGAGGTAGTACACAGTTACATTCCCACTATTGACCGATATGCTGTTGCGGGGGATATGCACTCGGAAACTAGTCCCTGACACGTAGACACCACTAGTGATCCAGTAGAAGGCTCGCAGATTGGACTGGGCGTAGACGTAACTAGTGGGGATGGTCGTCGGATAGCTGGTGCTTCCCCAGGTCACTGCTGTGACGGAGGTAGGAGCTGCATTCCAGTGGTAAGCATCTGGAAAGACCAAGTAAAAGCCGGTTATTACTGTGCCTATTGGAGTAAAGGAAGGCACGCAGGTGTAGTAATTATCCACAAAGTCCACGACGCTACTAGAATAAGAAGTCATTGTAAACGTCCCTGTCACCTTCACAGCCAGTCGCGTGGTTTCATCCACTAGTGCTTTGGGGAACACTAAAGTGCAGGACTCCAACACTTCCCCAGTCTGCAACTTCGTCCGCACCACAATTTGCGGAGTCACGCCTGCTACCGCGCCATTAGTCACCTGCGGCAAGTGGATCCACCTCGAAGCAGCGGAATACACACTTGAAAGGCCTGAAAGCCGCACGAAGGCCGAAGTAGTGCTGGTTCCAGAGGTAATTGTACACGAGGAAAAGCTGAACCCGCCCGAGTTGTCATAGAAACAAGGGAAAGTGCCAGAAGCGTAGGACAGCAGGCTCCACCCCAAGTCTCTGGGAAAGCCGAAGTTCGCAGTGACGAACTCGAACTCAATCACGCCTTGGACAGGGATGGCAATAGTGGGATAGAGCGTGAAAGTGAGTACATTGGGCTGGTTGATAGTGTAATGCGCTACACTCATAGCCACTTGTCCAGAGGTGGAAACGGAGGGGACCTGGGTCAAGGGCTTGGGCGCAGGGATGTACTTGTACACTCCCGACTCAGTCACAGAGCCGTTGATAGACACAGTGATCGTGAAGGTCTGCTGTCCTGTAGCTGTTAATGAGTTCAAGCGAAAGCCGAAAGAAGAAGACGTGGGCGAGCCAATGACCGTCACTGTGATAGCCAAAGGACAAGTTTCCAGGGGCATAGTGGCTGGTGTCTTGATAGTAACCGTCTTTGAGCCTGAGTTCCACGAGCAGATGGAAGCCGGAATCAGCTCTTTGCCGAATAAACAGGACAGCTGCGAGTCAGCAGGCACAGTGGGGGACAGTTCTACGGTGCTGGGCAGTACAATGACGATTTGCCCTGTCTGGGAACCCGCAGTGGCAGGCACTTGAGTGCGGGTTTGGAGGAAGAACTGCAGAGGGCCGTAAGTGTCGTAGGGAACTTCGCTTTTCACAGTGAACAGGTCGAGGGAAATGGACTGCGGGGAGTTGACGCTACTGAAGGCCAGCACTCCGGCTTGCGTGTTCCTGTCAATCACTACTGATAGCGAGTTAGTGGTCCAAATTTGGAAATTGGAGCTAGTGAGAGCCAAGGCTGGATTCGTCGCTCTGATCCGAACAGCGACTTCCCCCGGCTGAACCGCCTTAAAGCCGCTGTAAGTCACCACATTCCACGCAATAGTACAGGGCACAGCGACTGCACTAGATGCGCTTAGGCCACTGATCACCTCACAGCTCAAACACCCAGTAAATTCAGTCGGAAAGGTCACAACGACATTTCCGCCCGCCGGTATTCCGTTGAGCGTCCTAAAGACAATGGAATAGAAGACCTGGATGTTGAGGTTGAGCGGACTGCCCTGGATTCGGACTCCACTAATGACTCCCGGCAGAATAGTAATGCCAGGGATAGCAGGGGACACTTGGAGAGTGGTGTAGCTGCCTTGCTGCAAGGCTTCCACTAGGAAAGTCCCGGTGACGCCGGAAACAGCAGGGTTGACAAGACCTAGTATGCGGAGAGTGAAGAAGGAGGAAGCGGGTAGGACTGCAGGCAAGCTGAGTAGTTGCAGCACTGTGGAGCCGGTGAGTTGCGTGCAGGCCAGCGGCACTGCCAGTTCTTCGAGGGAACAGCTGAGAACAGCGAAGGTGAAGCCTGTGGGGAAGGTCACTCGGAACCAAGTGTCCGCAGGCAAAGGTGCACTTACAGTGAGGTTGAATCGGAATAAAGGCGAATACCCAGCTGCCAAACTGCCCTCCGCAGATAGACTTTGGCTCTTGAAACTTGCAGCTTGCGTCGCAAAGGCCACAGCGGCGAATAGTTCATTTTCGTCCACAATAAAGCCGGAACTGAATGAGCGCACTCGAAAAGGCCCGCTTCCGCCTGGGTTATCCGGGTTTATCACTCCGTCTACTCCTAAGACTAACTGCCCAGCCTTCAAACTGCCCAGCGTCCAAACCACAGTTCTGCCTGAGACACTGCACACCACAGCAGTTTTCTCGGCTTTATACAGAGTGTAGCCAGAGCAGAGCGACAGGCCGAGGCTGTTGGCTGAGAACTCCGGGGGGAAGTCAACGGACACTCGGGCGTCTGAGGAGACAGCAGTGGCGAGCGAAAGCTTGAACAGGTAGGAGGATGCAGCGCGAGCATTGGTACTTGATTGAACTACAGGGTTGTTGTCTGCAGGGGTGATGAGGCCGCTGAGACAAGCCTGCATGCGCAGCAGCGCAGCCATAAGTCCGAGCATATTTTATACCTCACAAAGAACTAAGCTCGGGGAGGTGGGGAATGAGGCTGGGCAGCAGGTTCCTTGTCAGGTGGCTGGCCAGCTGCTCCTTCGACTCCTCATCAACCACTCGAATCGCTATCCACAGTGGGATTGGGTCGCCTCTAAAGCCTTTCAGCTTCTCTATGATAGCTGCGAAATACTGCTCCAGGACCATTCCTTGTTCCTTCGGCAGCTGCTTCAGTCTCCACTCCATCCTTCCCACGTTTCCCTTCAAATCAGTCACATACGTCCCAAGTCGCTTTTCGATTTCTTCCAGTTTCTCCACTTGAGCGAACTTGAAGAAGGACTCGGGTGAGAAGAGCTGATGGGTGAATAACACTTCGGCAAAGTTGGAGAAGGAAATCGCATTCAACGAGTCCTCATTCCCTTCCGTGCTCAAATCCGCGTACTCGTAAAAAATCCTCTCCGCCTGGGTCTCACTCAAACTTCTCCCCGGCAAATGCCTACTCAGCAGCAGAATTTCCGACAGTTCCAATAGACCATCCTTATTTAAGTCCACTGCATCAAAGATGTATTGCACGAATGTCCGCTGACACTCATTTTCGACCTTGTAGATATTCATGTATATGCGTAGAACTGCCTCCAGGGATGTAAAGCCGGAGAGAGCTGGGACGTCTGTGACTAGTTCTAAAGTCTGCAGTTCCTTTTGAAAGACTAGTAGGTCTTTGGGGGAAATTCGGGCTCCGAAGGTGGTTTTGGCTACTTCGACTGCGGCTTGAAGGGGGATGTAGACCAAGTCTTCCACCTGAGTAGTGGCACAGGCCTTAAGAGTGTCCAAAGCGGCTAGATAATAGCCCAGTTCTGCCTGGGAAAACGGGTCTAACAGACCTAAAAAGCGGGCAAAAGCGTATATCTTTGGATGTTGTCTGTGCTTGAGTGCACTGGCCGCCAACTGCTCATACTTGTCTTCCGCCACTTTCTGCAGTCCATACTTCTTGAGCAGTTCTGCGTAAATAAAGGCGCAGAGAGACATTTGTTTGATGTTTTCGTGGTCTTTCCCATAGGCAGTTTTGTCCTCATATATTTGGCTGATCTGCTTGACTAGGCTTCGCTTCAGAGTGATGTTTTTCAGCTGGCGGCCAGAGGAACGGGCCACTTTGCCCACTAGAGCCTGGGCATTTCTTTCGTATTCCAGGGCTGCGCGGACACTTCTGCTCATAGCAGCCCGCTTAGAAGGCAGTTCTGCCTCTAAACTGGGCCTTCGGAACAGCAGTTCAGGGTTCGGCAGCTCTGTTTCCTCGGGTTTCGGGTCCTCTTGCGATTTGGAAAAGGCCCGGGAAAGGGAGGCGTAGAGGGTCTGGACGAGACTAGTTCCCCCGGCTTCCACTTCCTCTCGAATAGTCTCCAGCTTCTATCTAGTCAGTACTGCGTTAGCTCCCCCGATCCTGTTTAACAGGTCTTTCAGGTGGACTCCTCCCTTCTCCGCCTCTACCTTGCTCCGTATCCCCTGCATCGCGTTTTCTAGCTCCAAGTTCACAAGTCTGTATTCCCCTAAAATACTGTCCGCCATAGCCTGGACCATTCTTCGATATTCGTTGATTTGGCCCTTAGCGTCTTCCACTACAGTGCTTGTGTATCTGTCAGTCCTCCAGCCCTCTTCCTCGAGTTCCTCAGTCTGAGTGTCGATGTTAGTCGTGTCTACTGGGTCGGTTAGTGTCGCTTGGTCGTGGAAGTCCTCCCCGGCGAACAGCTTCTGCTCGTTACGCACTATGTGGAGAGTACAGTTGTGCAGGAGCATTTCAGCGAGGGAGATGTCTGGAGACTTGGGGGTGGCGGCAGTGGGCAAAGGGGCTAGGAAGGCGTCACTCCTCAGCGCTGTATGGGAAGTACCCTCTTTTAGGTCTTTGAAAGTCTTCACCCGGACACGGTTCACAGGCGTGAAGTCGTCGCTGCTTTCTGTGAGCTGGCGAAAGGCGCCGTCTAGCTTCAATTTCAGTACTCGCAGCTCTTCCTTCAGTGCCAAATTGCTCATTTTCGTATCTTCGTATACAGTTTGAAGCACCATATACTTGCTTCTTAGCCCCGCCTCAGTTTCTTCCTTGCCCATCAGTTGCTCATCCAGCTCTGCGACTCGATTGGTGAGTGCAGTTCTTTGCTCCAATAAGTCTGCATTTCGTTTGATATATATGTCGATGTCTGTTTGGAAACGGCTGCGGAGCCTTTCAGTGTCCTTGGTGCAGCGCGTTTCCGCTTTGGAAATGGTGAAGCGGGACACACTGATGGCTTTATCGAAGAGACTCAGGTAGGCGGACCAGACCCGCTCCAGCAGTTGCCCGAGTTCTTTGCAGTAGGTGCCGACTTGCACAAGCGTTTCATCTAGACATATGGAATAGATGCCCTTCGCGTACTTGAAAATATCAGCTATGTCCAGGTCTTTCTTTTCCACCAACTTTTGCAGCATTTCGTCCAGCCACTTCCCCAACAGCTCCACATCTCGCCTGCTGAAGGGCAGTCCCCAGCCCTGTCCGTTCGTCCGCTCTCCTGACCTGCGCAGGTCAATCGCATGCTCGTAAGACACTAACTCTTCGAAGGACGTTGGCAGGGCCCGAATTTCCCTGACCATCGCAGGCAGCCTATTGGACCCAGGGTCACAAAAGTGCGGTTTGAGCATAGTCTCCAGCGCAGGACCTCTGGCTCTCGAGCACACCGCTGAGTCTCTCATCCTCGCCTCAATCATCTTCCTCGAGGCAGTTTGAGAGAGCAGCATGACAGTTTCAGCGTCAGAAGTAGGCTCGGGCGAGGTGCCCAGGACTGCGGAAAGGCGGGGCAGACGCAGGGGGAAGTCGTGGACTTGCACGAAAGTGTGCAGGTCGATGGAGGAAGCCGCTCCTGACTTCGTCTTCTTGAGGTTGGTTTCAGACTGGCGAATTAGCCTAGCCATTACTAGGGTGTTCCCCAAACCTCGCAAATAGGCAGCAGCCGCTTTTAAGCCATTCTAGCTAAATTGTCTCTTCCAGGTCGGAACCCGGCCCAACATTCTTCAGTATTTTCTCTGTCTGCCTGCCCTCCTCCCACGGCGACTTCTCCTCGAATCGCCACAGGAGCAGCACCAAACTGCAGACTGCTGTGACAGACAGTAGCATGAACATCGCAATATAGCCGATCGCCTACATAGGCACTACCTTGACAATGTACAGCTGCAGCACGAAGCCTAGGACTGAGGCAGTGCCGAAGCAGTAGTAGAGGACGCTGAAGACTAAACCGCCCTGGTCCTTGCCAAAGAGCTTGGCACAGAGGGCGGAGTAGAGGGCGAAGTGGCCCCCTTCACAGGCCATGGCCACGCATACCCACACGAAAAACAGCCCTTTAATCCCAGACACAAAGTCCAAAGTCACCGAAACCAGCACCTGCACTCCCACTAACACGCCATACACCAGCTTAAACGACGTCAAATCCATCCACTGCGCGAAGAATATCCGAAACACTCCATTCATCAGGAAGGAAATCGACCCGACCAAAGCCAGGAACTGGTCATCATCGATCTTGTCACTGCCAAAGTCCTTGTACGCAGCCGCCAAGTACAGTCCAAAGCCTGCTTACACCGTACTAGACGACAACAGCCCCATCAAGAACATCAGTCGGAACTTCGGGTGCTTTAGGCCAGTTTCGAGACTTGGCAGGCGGATGTTATCATCAAGCACTGGGTGGCCTGCACTGGCCTTGTTGAGTGGGATGATGAAGCAGACTCCGAGCAGGGAAATGCAGAAGTAGCACAGGGAAAGCCAGCGCAGCATGGCAGGGAAGCCGTCTGCGACCTCTGCACTGTAGTACTTGTCTGTTACGTTGCCGTTCTTTACCTTTATATCGGTCTTTTGGTTGTCCGGGTTGATGATTTTGGTGGAAATGAGGCTGAAAATTGAGGTGCCGAGAGCGAAAAAGGTCAAAAAGCCGCCTGATATCCTGCCTTTGTGCTGCGGGTAGTAGCTCCAGCCCATAATCAGAGGCGCCATATAGGAAATCCCATCCCCAACGCCAAATCCAAAGGCATACACCACACAAAACAGCCAAAAAGTCTTAAAAAACGACGCAAGGAAGGTGACTCCACAGGCTATCATATTCCCAATCAACGTCGTCCACCTCGGTCCTATCCTATGTGTCAATTTTGCTCCTAGATACAGGCTTAGAGTGGTCCCCACGAAGTTGAGAGGCAGGAGCAGGACTGCGTCTTGCAAGGTCACGTCTTCTCCCTGCAAGCGCAAGTAGGAAACTAGGTAGACTGATATGTTGCCTATGAGGTAGACTGTGCCGATTACCATGTGGATGCAAATGCCGCCCACTAGGCCGAGGTAGATGCGCCAAGGCGGCAGCGGCATTTTTATGTGGAGTTGAGGGTTAGGGAGACGACTAGGCCTGCTGGCGAGGGAAATCGCTTTATAGGCACTGCAAATGCATTGTTCTTGGGAAGGTGCTCTGGTCTAGAAGTTGCCTGGGACTACAGGAATCCCGGCAACAGCGGTTTGCTAGCCGGCATTATTGGTGTTTAGTCTCGAACTAGGCTGGGGCTGTAATTCGAAGATGGCTTTGAAGCGGATTTCGAAGGAGCTGGCGGACCTACAGCGCGACCCCCCTGCCAACTGCAGTGCGGGGCCAGCTGATGACCAGGACCAGTTCCACTGGACTGCCACTATCATGGGACCTGACGACAGTCCTTATCAGGGCGGTGTTTTCTTCTTGAACATCGCTTTTCCGAACGACTACCCTTTCAAGCCTCCGAAGTGCCAATTCACGACCCGCATCTACCACCCTAATATCAACGCCAACGGAGCGATCTGTCTGGACATCCTAAAGGACCAGTGGAGCCCTGCGCTCACTATCAGCAAAGTCCTGCTTTCCATCAGTTCGCTCCTCACCGACCCCAACCCTGACGACCCGCTCGTGCCTGATATTGCCCATCTCTGCAAGACCAACAAACGCAGATATGAGGAAAGTGCGAGGGAGTGGACTCGGCAGTACGCAATGTAGGTAACTCCTAGCATTACTACACTTGCATAGACCCACTCTGGGCCTCTGTGCTAGAGCTGGGCTTAGCCAAGTAGGCTATCATCACAGTGATGTCGTCCACCACATCCCCCTCTATATCCAGCCACTTCTCCCATGCCTTCTTTGCCAGTTGCTCCGCCGCCTGCGCCACTCCCATTCTTCCAAACCCAGCCACGAAGTCCACCGCCTCTTCATTCTCTATGAACTCCCACACTCCATCACTGCACACCAGCACGAATTCGTCCTCCGGTGATAATATGTGTTCAGTGACTGTAGGAGTTGAAATGACGCCTATCTCCCGACAGAGCAGGTCTCCTATAGACCTACTCATTGCCAGGCCTGGGTAGTCTTTGTCGCGGATAAACACTCGATAGGGAATGTCGTTTATTTGCTTCTTCACTTCTCCTCCGCAGCTTTCAATCCGCTCTTTCTCCTCGTCCAAGGTAGGCTTGTGGTCAGGCGTGAGGACGAGCGCTTCTCGCTTGCCACTAGGCAGGAGACGGCTGATTACGGCTCTGGAGTCTCCTGCGTGTGCACTATACACACGGTCTTCCTGGATGAGCACCACAGTAGCGGTGGAGCCAGACACCACACAGTCGAAGTTGCTTTGAGGCCGCTCACAGTGCATTTCTAGGGACTTTTGGCACTTCTCAAAGCTCAGCGGAAAGACAGCCATCGGACTCACATGCAGCTGTTCATTCTGCGAAATGAGCTTGGGCAGCAAGGCATGTATGTAGTTGGAAACACAGTGACCAAAGGGTCCATGTCCATCGAACACCCCCAGAAGCAGTGTAGACCCGTCCACCAGTATACTGTAGTCGTCCTGGTTCGGACTTTCCGGCTTCAGTCCCTTTTTGCAGGTCACAGCGAGGCCCAATCTCTGCAGGAAGTCTCCAGGGATGTTTTCTCCTGTGATTTTGGACTTCTTTTCCTCGAAGTCGTCCTGGCGATGGATGGAGAGGGCGCCTTCGATGGTGACCTTATAGTGGAGGAGCAGAAGTGTGCCCTGCGCGGACTTCTCCTCGTTCTCTGCGCCTCGGTCTGCGCTCTGTCTAGGCACGTTTTTCCCCGTTCCTTTGCCTCTCGCATTGAAAAGCTGTGCAAAGCCCTCGGCAGTGAGCGGCCCAGGCTCCTGCCCAGAGTTAAACTTCCACACTGAAAGTCGCTCCCGCTTAGAGCCGGGCTGAGCTGTGGGTTCACTGGCCTTTACATGCGCTCTGGCCACGACTCCATGACGCTGAGAGCTGCAGACGCCCATGTCGTAATAAGCAGTTATTTGCGAACTAATGGACAGATAGGGAGACTGCCAACTGCTTTGGGACTAGTGGAGTGTAGGGAATTAGATGTGTTGGTGGTAAGCTACTTCTAAAGTGGCTTTGGAGCTATAGATTGCCTAAACTAATGCGGTTGCATAGACTGCTGATATTGAAATCGGACTAGCCTAGTCCTGTCCACTGTCCCAGGTACTTGGATGGCTCCCTTTTCCTTGTAGAGTCATGGAGGCGGAAACCTGCTGCTTGGTAGGATTCCACTGCTTCACAGTCCCTGTCTCTGACTCAAGTCCTGTCTATTCTCTGCCTAATTCGACTTAGTTCGCCAGGAACAGACTCAAGTATAACATTGAGAGGAGGGAAAGTCAGGCGAAAGACTTGCAGCAGAGAGCACTTCCCAGGAAATCACTGAAATGTAGAATTGAAAAGCTAGATATATACAGGAATTAGCCAAGCGTAAAGGTCTTTCGGCCTAATGAGAGCGGAACTGGCGTAAGTACTTTTCCCTAATTCAAGAAATAAGCTCGTGGGACCCAAAGAGGCCTAGTGTTATGTAGCTACCTAGAGGTCGCTTCGGCTGGAAGGACTGGGAGGGTCAGGACTGCGGGTAAAGGTAAAGGTCTGGTTGAGACTGCGGGCTTTATCGAACTCCTGCAGCATTTGGTCGTACTGGCTCCACTCGGGAATCAGTCGCTTGGCCGCTTGTATTTTGGGCTCCTTTGTGAGCGGATTGTTGCACAGGTCAATGGTCTTGGCAGTGGCTAGACTGGGCAGGTCGCACCAAGTCGCACACCACAGCCAGTCCTGCGGCAGGGAGAAGATCGGCACCTGGTGCTGTGCGTAATTGGGCAAGTCCTGGTCCAAATTGGCGAGGGAGTTCGGGTCTCTAGCCATATTGGCATATAGGAAGCGCAGAGAGTCGCCAGCTCCAAGGCTTCGGAAGCGGTTCAAGTCCACTACGTACAGGGCACTGATGTGGTAGGGGTGGCCTGAGAGGTGTTTCTTCCAGAAGCCGGACTTCCAGAAGCGGTAGCCCTCTGTTTCTCGGTTCGAGTCGCAGAAAGGCGTGTAGGCGTAGGGAGCCTTCTGCAAGTCCATTTCCCAGAGTTCCTTGATGTCACTGCGGACCACCTGGTCTGCATCGATATAGATGATTTTAGGTACAGACAGAGGGAATAACACGTCCAGAAACAGAACCTTGTAAGCCCAGATTAGCCGCTGCTTTTCCTTCTGAGGGAAGAGCCAGAAAGGCCACGCATATGTGACCAGTTCATAGTCAAAGCCCAGGGCCTCTGCAAGCGCCGGCAGTCCCTGTCTAAACTTCGGCGACAGGAAGTTCGCTAGTATCCAAAATTTGACCGGGGAAGTGGTATGGGACAGGACGGAAAGCACCATTATCCGCATAAGCCGTTCATACAGATGTCCTGAAGCCAGCGTAAACACATGAATGGTAGTCCCTTGGGCCACCATTTGGGCTGACTCGCCCAGCAGCTGCTCCTCTTCCTTCCCTTCGATTTTGGAGACGGCGATGTGCTGGAGGTCTGGAGTGAGACTGTCCAGTACCACAAAGGCACTGCTTTGCATTTCAAATAGTTCGGAGGACCGACCCTGCTTCAGTGCAAGTGAGTAGAGCCCTGGCTCTGCCCGGAACTGGTAATACCCGATGTTCTGCATGACAATTGTGTCTGCTTGCATGTGGGAGATGGGACTGGAAAGGACGACTTGCAGGCCTGCAGGAGGCTCGGTAGGGTAGCCGTATAGGAGCTGAGCACAGGAGCCGTCGATTACCAGGCCTTCCAGGCCGAACACCACCTTCGCATCTTCCTTTGTACGCAGGTTGTCTGGGTCTAGGTCTGTTTCGATGGAGTACACCAGCCACTTTTCAGGGATGTCCAGACTCAAAGTGACGGTCACAGCGTCGGAAAGATGCAGATGCAGGCTCTCTTCGAGCTGGGAAGGGACGTTGTAGCCGTACCAACGCTGAGGCAGCTGGTCACCTTCTGCATACAGCAGCTGCGGGTTGAGAATCAGGCGAATAGAGGCGGACAGGGTCTGCAGATACGTCAAAAGACGCAGAATGCGCGGAGACTCCAGCTTCAAAGGGTTCAAAAGGCACAAAACCTGTATGGGGGACTCAGTGGACAGGTCAATTGAAGTCAGTTTGCCTGCTAACTTGGGCATTGGGAACTCCCGGTACTTCAGAAACACTGGGGTCTTCCTTGCGGCTTGCATCAGCAAGGTCCCGGCCTTCTCCAGGGCGTCTGAAATCCGTGCACTCCCGGCCTCATCCAAGTTTTGGCTGAACTCCAAAGCATCCGCATCCACACTTAGTCTGCTCAGTTCCGTCTTTAGCAGCAGTTCGAAGTCCAAGTAGTGGTGAAAGCAGTGTGCAGAGAGCAGTCTGCCGCGAGTCAGCACGAAGGGAAAGGCCGCTGACAGTTCCGACAGAATGACTTGCTGGGACAGCAGGTTAGTGAAGGCGGACTGGTTTTCAGGGGTTTCCAGGGCCAGGTGAGGCGTAGACAGGGCTTGGGCCAGTCGGTCCAACTCCCCTGCAGCCATCAAGTGAGCGATATAGAGTATAGCAGAGGCTTCTCCGGACTCCGGCAGGCGAAATAACACTCGAAATCGTATGGGAATATCCGGCCTTTCCCTCAGCAACTCCACTGCCAGTCCCAACAACTCCAACTGCCCCATATCCACCCCGAGCACAATCGTCAGTTTCTTGACCTGTGAGGCCTCGTTCTGCAGTAGGAAGCCTTCGGACCTGAGTCGAACCTGTGTGATTGTGAGTTCTGTGAAGTCTGTCACTGTAATGCAGGGATTCAACCTTTCTATCACTTTGCTGTGCTTGCCTTCCTCGAAGAACCGGTCCAGTGGGGACCGCAAGGCGCGGTTATACATCAAAAACCCTAACAACTGCCTTTCCTGTCCCAACTCCCCAATCAGGACTCGGTCCATTCTCCCGGCTCCGGTGTCGATTAGACGGCCGTTTAGCAGTATTTGCGCCTCGCAGACGCCTGTAGCCTTGCAGAACTCCACAGCTCGCTTGGCTGTGAGCGCCTCCGAGTCCTTGCTGATAGCGCAGTTCTTGTAACACAGGTCTGAGAAGCTCGCCAGTGCGGAGTCTTCGGTGACTGCGGCGGTCAGGTCTGAAAGGTAAATGCAGGGCAAAGCCTCGTCTTCTTGCCTCAGTCGCTTTATTATGGCGATTAGAAGCGCATTCAGCTCGGTATTGGCTGGATTCGTGAGGATCAGTCCGAACCGAATAGGCCAGTTCGCCTGGTACATCAGACACATCGGGTGCAGAGTCTTCCAAAACTCCTCAGATTTGACATCGCCCACTAGCAGTATGGTGTAGAGGTTGAGTGCAACCACAGTGTTGCCTAGGAACATGTCCTCTATCTCGTTGCTCCAGTCGCTGTACTTCTTGTCCTCCTCCAGGTCGTTTAGGTAGATGCGTCCGGTCTCGGGGCCTGTTTTGAGTACGCCAGTGAGCGGCTTCGGCTCTGTGTGGAGGTGCAGATTCCCGTCCCACATAACTCGATAGGTGGATTCCGGAGTCAATCCGATCGCCATCAGGTCACTAAAGAGGCGATATTCAGCGCGAAGTAGGCGCGATAAGTCGAAAACAGTGAGTTCCGGAGAAGCCGGACGGTTGTTGATGAGCAGGGAGTTGAGGCCTGAGGAGTAAGTGAGGAGCTTTGCATTGGCTTCCACCTCGGCTTTGAAGTCTTCGGACATGGCAGAGGTGGCGATGGCTACGGAGTGGTCGGGGAAGTTGCGCAGGAACTCGTAGGCTTCGGACAGGGACCCGCTGGCCTTCAGCTTCTGGATGAGGACTTGAGCCGCTTTGATTCCCACCTCTACATATCAATTACCCTTCATTTCCCAGTTCTTCAGAGGCCGGTTCCAGTCATACCTCCGATCCAAATAGCTCTGCAGCTCCTCCAACTTCTCTCTAGCCTCCGGAAAGCGAGACTTCAGCACCGAGAAGTCAAACCCACTGATCACTGCAGGTCTGGAAGGGTCCTCCACAGGCTTATACTCCATGTTCTTGATGAGTAGCTGCGCTCCAAAGCCTGCCAAGGTGTCATTCGCTTGATGATTGCGTAGGTCGATATGGCGCAGGACATACGTCCAGTCCAGACTTTGTGCTTTTGATAGCGCTGCATAGCTCAGTGGATTGCTGATATCTCTGTAGTGGATAACTGTGACGTTCATCCTTCCTGTCCAGATGTGGTCGAAGTCGTAGGTGGACTTGGGGGCTTGGGAGTGGACCGGAGGCAGCGGGAAGTCACAGAAGCTGTTGTTGGCCTCAGGGAAGTAGAAGAACTCCTTGCAGGTGAGAGAGCCTTTGTGTCGCTGGTAGAGGGAGGAATGGACTTGCAGTCTGGGAGCGAACTCTCGGGTGTGTAGACTTAACTCCACTAGGCGAGTTTCAGCAGGGGAGAGGGAGAGACTGCTGAGGGCGGAGGAGAGGGTGGGGGCCGGGGACTGGGTGGAGAGGTGGGCGAGGAAGGTCCAGAAGGACGCAGAGTCTGCAGTCCACAGGAACTCACTCAGTTCTTGTAGGAGCGAGGAGGGAGTGGGAGCCGGCCAAGGCGCCTTCAATGTCACTTCTAGTTCTGCACAGACAGTCACTGCAAGCAGCACCAGCCACTGCATATTACCCTGCTAATCTACCAGTGGCTATTCTCACAAAAAAAGCAGCTGCCTACTACTCCAGGCCTGTGCTCTTAGAGAAGGGTACGCTGTTTGCTGGTGAGTTCACTAATATATTGCGAAATCAGGAAGGTGTTTCGACTTGTACTCTATTAAGCTAAGCATGTCACTTGTTATAATCTTGTTCACCACATACTAGCAGACCTGTCCATTTCTGCCTTTTACGTTATTCGCAAGCTTATTCCGACAGCTGTAATCGAATTAGGCCTTTTCTTTGGGAACATGGTCTGTAGAAAGCTCTTAATAACTCAACACCTATTTACTCAGCCTCAATGTATCTGCTTTGTATAATTGTATGCAAATGATTATCTATTGGGGATAGCAAACTTGTATTGTTACATATTTCTAGCATTTTGGTGCATTGAAAAATCGACTCTAAGTGAAGTTAATGATTTGAGTATATGATAATGGTAAAAACGAGCTTATTTGCCAATTTATAATATAATAACTTTTAGCTCTTATAAGAGAGTTACTCTGTCCAGATTACATCTCTGCCCAAATATATAAATTACATATCAGTTCCTGCTTCAACAACTGGACAAAGCAGGGGGATTCGCTACTATGGGATTGACATAGGTA